>ENA-UOVY01000650-UOVY01000650.1-plant-metagenome-genome-assembly--contig:-NODE-650-length-13312-cov-620.117674_pt1 | contig 13312 bp, 11 predicted proteins | sample MGYA00249840_ERZ761561 | MGnify/ENA primary metagenome ERZ761561 (study PRJEB28882, sample SAMN05720143) | plant metagenome | isolation source: Guanajuato, Mexico | place: Mexico:Guanajuato, Mexico... | reverse complement strand
GCCAGCCAGCCAGCCAGCCTGCAAAGGATTCGGTTCAGGCGACAAACGTAAACTCGCTCGTCCAAATCGACAAGCCAAACTGTTGCAGCCAAAACCAGTTGCTCGAACGGAAGCAAGCTGGCTGGCGGGCGCCCAAAGGAGGCGGCGCTGTTGGCGCACCAGCGCTGCAAGGCAGACGGAAACTCGGATGCTGGCCGTGCCAACACATGGCGTGCGCCTCCAGTTGGTCCCTCGGCCGCGGTCAGTGCCAGCCAACAATGGGCTCCCTTTGCGGGCCTCCTGTCTTCCTGTCCGCGAGGGGCTGCCCGCTTGAACACTCTAAGTGGCGAAGAGAAGGCAATCAAGTCGGTTGTCCCTTCTCGAACTGTCCGGCTGGCTCACTTGGGCAGCATGTGCTCGGCCGAGCTGACGTCTGGAATTGGCATTGGGGGCAACGAGAGTGGACGTAGTGCGGCAAACTAATGTCTTGCAACGCAGGCGCCAACTATAATAATATAATTGTTCCATTTCCAACGGTCGGACGACCCTAGACAGTTGACTTGGCCCCTTCGAGCCGACTTCCGCCGGCGCCGCCTCCCCCGTGTTCCGGGTTAATTACCTCTCGGCTTTGCTGGACGCAACTGCTCAAGTGCCAAACTAGATTCAATTGGCGGCCAAAGTTCGAGTGACTGTGAGCCACTTTTCATCTGCTCGCGCGCTCATTCAACGCACTCATTCAGCCCCATTGGAGGGACACAGATATCCGATCCATTTTAATCGAGAGCACCAACTAGCCGGCGGCTGCTTGGACCAAATCTGAATAAACTGGCAAAATCGTGCCATGTGCAGCCTGCCTGCCTGCTCGCCCGCCCGAAAGCGGATGGACGCAGATGACAAAAACAAACGGCTCCTCTGAGAGCACAATTTGCCTGGCTTTCAATCTGAATTATACCTCTATGGCCGAGAACATGCGACCATCGGCCGGCGCCACAGGAGAGAATGTGCGCCGGATGCATGGGCAGCGGCAGCAGCAGCAGGTAACCTCAGGTACACTAGAACACTTGCCTTTCCTTTGGCTAGAAGCAGATGTTAAGTAGCCAAAATATAGTATCACTCGCGAGTGGCCCCCAGCTTCCTTCCTCCAGAACCAAGCAACTCGCTTCCGTCCGGCAGCAAGCTCAAGAGGGCCACCCGAAACAACACGTACAACCGCTGGCCGTTCTACTGTCTCTCCCTCTCTCGCTCTTTTTCTCAGTCATGCAAAATCTCTCGCTCACTTCCTTGCACTTAATCGTGCATTCTCGCGAACAGGAAGGAGTCATGCGTTAGTTTACCTATGCTCTTTATTGCTTTCGCCGGGACGAGCTTTTGGACCGATTTTTGGCCGTTGGCAATAGGAAACTCAGTCGGCCAGCTCTCTGTTGACAGTTTCAAGCCGCTTTAGCCAAGTTCTAGTCAGCTGGCAATTGTCTTTGGTGCACCCCGGACACCTGCGTCGCATTTGTGCTGGAATGGTTTCCCTAGATTCAATGTGCTCCTTGATTAAGTTGGCCAAACCTTGAATGAACTTTGGATGGTCGTTTGCGGCAGGAACTCTAACAAAGGTTTCGAAGTTTAGCTTCTCTTTGAGATCCTTTGCATACTCGATGTCTAGCTCGTGCAGCGTTTCAATGTGCTCGTTCACGAACGCTATTGGAATCACGACAAAATGCTTGTGGCCATTTTTAACATAACCTTCAATGGCTTTCTCTATTTGAGGCCCCTGCCAGGCGACTGGTCCAACCTTTGATTGCCACACCAAGCTAAACGCATTCTTTCGCTTCAATCTTGACATGACAGCCTGCACAGTGCCGCCCACCTCGCCTGTGTAATCGTCCCCTCGCTCCACCATCCAGATTGGAATCGAGTGCGCACTGAATAAGAGAATAGCTTGGGCTCGGATATCTTCTGGCAGTTTGGCCAACTCGGCCTCTATTTGGTCAGCGTACACGTGGACTATTGCGTCCGACACGGGCCATCTGTCAATCAGAGACCACCTCTGCTTAGGCCTCTCCTCAAGATGCTTTTTAACTCCGACGCAATATTTTGCAATTTCGTTCAAACTGCTACCTGTTGTGCTACAACTATATTGCGGATACTTGGACAGCAACACGACGTTTTCGGCTTGATCCCTCTCTAACTGCATGACGGCTTGTTCTATGTCTGGCCGCGAGTATCTGAAGCAGGTATAAGCCTTATGTGGACCTGTTGATGGACTCTGTTTGTCTAGGAGCTCGACTATTCCTCGGCCTTGTAAATCCGACCAACTTTTCAGCGGATCACCTCCAATTTGGTCAAACTTTGCTTTCAGGTTGGGAGCTCTGCGCTTTGATATGAGTGGGCCGAGGAAACCTTGCATTGGCATCTTGATTATGTCTCTGTCGCTAAACAAAGCGAGCAAAAATTTATGAACATCCTCAAGTTTCTCTGTCTCTGGTCCGCCCATGTTCATCATGAGTATAGCCGTCTTGATGGGCTTACTTTCACTAGTGGCAGTGGTGGCCATTGATGCTACTAGTTTCTGGCTCCCAAACTTAACGAATGTGCCTGGAGCCAATTTAATTTTAGAGAGACTAATATTCATCATTGGAATGGAATCTGAAAATCATGCAAGATCTAATTCATTCTTGTCATGACTTACAAGTCAATAGAAATGAGCACAGGATTGTATTGGTGCACCTGTCGATGAGTCTCAAGTGCAATGGCATATTTCGTACAAGAGCCTCGTTGTTTACATGGCCAACGCATTGGCCATGTAAACTCTCGCTGGCTGAAGCATTCGGTGTCTCGAACTTGAATGGGATATAACAGAATTTAGTTGCGAATAAGCTTTTATTACGCACCTGAGTTAAGACATATTAATCAATATCGAATAGCTGGCCAACATGAACAATCCATTATATGGGAATGTCCCATGGGATTCAGTAACTATTCTCAAGAAGAAAGCTGCACCGATACAGAACAAAAAGGCAGCAATCAACAAAGCGGTCCAACAAGGAGAATCGCTTGATCTTCAAAAGAAGTATAATGCGGCCACCAACAGACATCAGAGTACATCTCTCAATACGGCAAAATTAGACGCAGAGACAGATAAATTATCCCACAACAAGGTCGGCTTAGAAACCGGACGTTTGATACAACAGGCTCGAGCATCAAAGGGCTGGAAAAGGGACGAATTTGCCACGAAGATTTGTGAGAAGGCTCAGGTTGTTACAGACTACGAGAATGGATCCGCTATACCGAACAATCAAATCTTCTCAAAAATGGAACGGGCTCTCGGTATCAAACTAAGAGGCAAGGATAAAGGTCAAGCTCTAGTCCCTCCAGGCTCGAAGAAACCAGCGACAGCATCAACAGCCTCCAAGAAACCTCAAAAATAAATTTGATCGTCTGATATCCAAGTGCATATCTACAAGCTCTAGGTTTACGTTTGGCTCTCAGTTTTTTGTTTTCACACTAGCGTGTCATATAGGTCGGTTTCATCTCAACTTCTAGCTATCGCAAACTCTCCACAAAACATGTCCAAGTCTAGTTCTGGTGCTAAGATGTCCACAAGAGATGCTTTGAAGGCTCTAGGCCTGTCAAAAGAAGCAAACGTTGATGAGGTCAACGCTGCTTTCCAAAAGAAGCTGTCGGACCTCCAGAAGAAATACTCTGATAAGCCGGACAAATTGGTCGCGGAAGCCGATACCTTGTACTTAGCGTATCGAACAGCATACCGATCCAGAGACGGGGCATCCGAAGATCAAATACTGCCACTTACAATCACGGGGCCGGACGCCATGCTAAACATGTTCGGTATAGATGAAGTCCCTCACCAAAGTTTGAAGGTTCAGATGCAGTCGCAAGCCCAGTATAGGGACGGCCAGTTGGTTAGGAAGGAATCAAGCAAAACAGAATCTTTCATCAACAAGGACGGAAGGAGAGAAACAAAAGTTTACGAGAACGGAAAGCTCATAAAGCACACAATCGACGACAAGAACATGTTAAAATGAGCGGAAGATGTATGCCGTTGCATATCTCATGAGACGGTCATGGAGTAAATTATGTCGCTTGTTCGAGGTTTATTCTGTGAAGTAGGGACACTCAAAGTGCTTGATCGAAAACTGGTTCAAGTTTGGATAGTCAATCGATCTTATTTCAATAAATGTGACAATTTGAGGTTCAAACTCGACTACAGTTAGATCCTTCGCGCTCGATCTCGTGATTTCCTTGATCAATTTCCATGAACCTCTTTCGAAGTCGTTAGAGACGCTAACGCTGTACGATAGATGAGATCTGTTACTCACACCGGGCGATACTATCCTAAATGCAAAGGAGCTTATCTTGAATGGTTGAGCAAGTTGAAAGATAACCTTACCGGGACTGTTCCAGTTCGCACTCCCTCTAGCGAAATCCGTTGTGCGATAAGGCACAATCTGTTGATTAAGCAATGGAGATCTATTGTTATTCGCCACTGAACCAATTTGACTATTAGAGCTGTCAGTGGGTGAGGGCAAACCAGTTGATAGTGGCGGATTTGTTGAGGTAGGAATAGTAGGATTTGTCGACATACTTGATGGTGAGCTGGCTTTTGATCTCAATCGGAAATGGCGCATCGTACCGTTTGAAGAACTAGTTAAAGCTATCGTATTGTTTATCTCTATTACTGGCGATTTTGGCTCGATAAAATGTTCTTTATGTTCACCATTCTTGAGTTTGTGGGCTGGACTTTCATCATCTGTTAAAGAATACATCTGAGAATCTACCGTGTTATACATGCAATCAAAATAGACAACCGACATTTGACTGCTACCAGTTCCGTAGAATTGGCCCCTTGTTCCAGTTATTCGGACATGTTTAACAACTCGTTCTCTGAAAAATATATGTTGCCAAGATCGACACCAGTAGCTCGAGTAGTCAACTATCTTGGACCAGATTCTTCCATCAACAGACACCTCAATGTAGTATGAGAATGATCGTTGTCCGTCATCTAATAGCAACATTCTGATGTTATTGACAATAAACGGGCGACCAAATGCCACCTGTATGTATTCTTCGCGGGTAGAATTGTAATAAGGCATGGTATGATTTGTGCACGTCCTTATATTATAGTTCCTATCTGAGCTGCAAACTAAATCTTTTTTAAGTCTACCCTTGATTGGTTCCACCTTAAACTCCTTTGTGGCAATATTCCTATTATAGACCAGATAACCTCTGACAGTTTCCTCCCTTTGACGCATTACGTTTGTGATGTCGAGTAAATTTAGCATTGAGAAGTGTTTCAATTTCGATATGTTCAAGTAGCTGTGCTTTTCTGAATCAAATATAAGTTCCTCTTCGCCTTCCTCTATATCGCAAGAATTCTGTACAGGGATATTGCCATTGTTCTCATCAAATGTCGGCGCTAGAGAGGTAGCGGCCATTTTAACTTTCTTCTTGCTCGAACCTTTTGTAGTTAGACTTCGCTTGGTTGGACTCCAATTGTGTATTGGTAAAGAAGATCTATGCCTTTCTAGGTTACAACTTTCCTCTGGATCTGAGACGGGCAAGTTGAATTCCGCAAAAATTAACTTGATTTCGGATGCGCTCAAAAGCGATAACCTCACTGGTTCTAAAAGCTCTTTGAGAAGCTTGACACATTGCGATAGGGGTTTTCCGCAGGCATTTTTGCGATAATAAGTGCAGATTGCCCTAAGTATTGCTTTTTCTGGTGCATAGAACGAATCCCTGCCAATCATCTCCTTCAGTTCCTCAATTTCTAAACACGAGAATTCATCGTGTTCTAGTATGGCCTCTGCATTTTTGTCAAAGAACCTCTCACAGGCTCTGGCTAATTGATCTATGAAGAACAATTTCGATACCTTGTAGAGAAGCCATACGTTGCTTTTGCTGATATGTAATCTTAAGTATGAGGCTATATCACAGACGAGCTTCTCCAAACAAAAGTATCTAGCCGTTACAAGAAGATCAACTAATTCCTCGGACGAAAGATTGACCAAGGATAATTTGCCTGAATAAATGTATCTCAGTAATAGGTTGAATGATCCAATTTCAGTGGTTGGCAATTCGATCCTGGTTAAGCAAGATTCTTTCATGCCATTGAATAATAAGGCACGAAAATATTCGCTCCTAGCGGCTAAAATGCTCCGATTGACTCTGACTTCACGATCCGCAATAACCAAGGTTAGATCGCTCAATTCTGTTCGTTGGAATAGGGAGGAGATGTTTGAAATGAAGTCATCTAAATGCTCGACAGTGGAACTCTGATTTAGTTGAATTGGTTTATCGGGCCAGTCGTAGCCGTCAATGTCTTGATCGGCGTTGCCGTTGAGCATTTGAGCTCGAGAGACTTGAATATAGTTCCTAAAGAGATTATTGGTTTCTTTGATTTGTGGTATGAAATAAAGGAGTTGTTTTGGCGTTTAGGTGCCGAAATTAGATTGAGAATAAAGACAATTTGAGTTCTACGAAGGCCAAAATATTGGAGATTAGCGAAAGCGAGGAAAAGCATCTGGGAATATATACAAAAACACATGATCGCCCTACAAAAGCTCTGGGATTTTGTGCTTCTGCCGTAGTGTTTTCCCTGTTCTCTCGCTCGATTTAAAGAGCCTTATGCAATTTTCGCATTCAAAAGAAGTGAACTTCTTCCTATCCATCATCTCCTCGTGTAAACTTATTGATATTAGGTTATCTCCTGGCTCTATTCCGAACAAAGCTTGAGCTTGATCGATATCGCGAAACATACGTACATCTTCCTCCACTCTTCTGATCGCATTCCCTCGCGCTCGTTCGGTCAGAGTCGTAATGTTTTGCAAAACAATAGCCGTTGCTTGGATGCTGCTCACGATGGAGCGAAGATCAAGAAGACAAGATCTAATAATTGCACCCTTTGCGTACGGACTAGACGGAGCTCAATAGTTCATTGGACTAGCTGGGAGAGATTCGTTCGAGTTATGAGAGCACGCGTTTGATGGCAGATCTGGTGGGACTATAATTTTGCGGCCTCTTCGAGCTGGCAAATGGAGGAGAGGATTCACTGGTGAGCCAACCGCTGATTGATAGCTGCGGTCACTTTGAACGCCACTTTGCTTCCGAGATTGATTGACATCCAGTGTGGCATCTGCGGAGGACTCACAATGGGGCACGATGATCAACAGGTTGTTGGAAGAGAATCGGCTGCACTGGATGTGGGGCCAAGTGGTGCTCTAGTAGGATGAAGAGTTTCTGTGTAAAGCTGATGGAGCGAGCGGAAGGAAGTGGAGCGAGCGAGTTCAGTTGGTAGCAAAGACCGCAAGGCCCAAGGTGGCGCCGAGTCTGAGGTGCACTCATGGTGCAGTTAGAATTTGGGCCCTAGTATTCGAGTTTCAGTTAGTGGCGCTGGTCTCAGCCAGTGGGCTTTCCCGTTTCTCTTCCTCCTCGTCGACGGCGATTTGCAGCCGATCGGCTTGCGTCTCTCCCGACGGCAAGATAGCCTCAGCACAAACAATTGAGGCCCAGTGAGAGTTGAACTGGCCAGACTCTTGCAAGGCGTAACCAAACGGAGGAGAGGATAGTTCATCGGGCGCTCGATTGAAGCGTTGAAGCCGCAATTCTTCATGAACGAGGTTAGCCGACACACTGCAACAGTCTCGGCCCAAAAACAACCTCACAAAGCCTGTGGCTCTCAATGGGCCCTTTCGGCCGCCAAGCCGGAGCGGTCGAGTGTTGCGAGTTGCAACTTTGAGAGGGGAGCAAGGGGCAAAGTTTGGGCGAGAGGAGCGACCTAGGGCCACACATTGGGCCTCTTTCGTGCAGGAGCGGAGTTGGAGCTTCCCTTCTCAACGGGCCACTCAGGTAGGAGCGGCCGACGAGGATGGCAGGCAAGCCGGGCGCCCAATTCCACGCTCGACGGACGCTCGTCAAGCGGAGGAGGATGCTCGAGGAACTAGGAAGTAGCTGGTTCCAATTGGAGCGCCAGCTCGGGCTCGCTTCGAGGAGAGCGACAAGAGACTAGTCTAGTCTACTCTGCTCTGCTCACACCTAGAGTGTGGGGCCGAGAGTGGGCTGGCTCGGCCTGCGCTCGTTGGGGCGGCCGCTGAAAGAGGAGCGGGCGGCCATTTGGCCTCCTTTCTCGTCTGTGTCTCCCCATCTCTCGCTTGGTGGGGCTCTCGTAAGTCTCGCATCGCTCGCAACTCTCGCGCAGCTGGGGCATCCGAGTTTGCGACTGCCACTGATAGTGCAACCGCAGGCGCCGCAGTAGCTCAGGGCGCGTCTCTTGCGCGCGACTGGCGAGCCCATAATTTACGGTCGACAACCCCGGCGAGTCGGCCGCTCTTTGGGTTTGTTGGCTGGCGGCGTTTGGCTGGATGCAGGGCGAGCGGGCTGGCTTGCTAGCGGGCGGGCGAGTGCGCAGGCGCCCCGTCTTGGGGCTCTGGCAGCGGCTGGCTGGCCGCTTGTGCGCGCATTGTTTGCCGTTCAGCGAGCGCTCATTCGCCGTGTTGCCCGCAGCCAGGCAAGAAGGCAGCAGATAGACAGAGAGAGAGGGAGAGCGAGGCAGCTCGCGCCGCAGAGACTTACTCAGAGGGAAAAGAGCGAGTTTCGGGCCGGAAGACTGGCGCTCGAAGAGTGACACAAGTTTGCCTGAGCGGGACCCACGAGACGAGAGCGGCGGTCCAGTTGGGCGGACAAGCGAGCGATAGGAGAGCGACAGGATGGCCGCCGAGTGAGCGAGCGAGCGAGCAAGCAAGCAAGCAAGCGCTCGGAGCTAATTAGAGCGGCCAGTTGGCTTGAGGTAAGAGGAGCGAGGAGTGAGCCTTTGCGAAACAATCGGCCCGCAATGAGCAAATCCGTCGGCCACACTCAAGCTGGCGACGCTCGCAGTTTGAGCGCCTCCAACAGCAGCAGCCTTGGCCGGCGGCCAGACGTCGGCCAGGCAACAAGCGGCGCCGAGCTCCAGCCATCAATCAGGTGAGTGTTTTGCGAGGGGCAACGGCAATGGCAATGGCAATGGCGGCGGCAGCGGCAGCGGCAGCGGCGGCGATAGCAATTGCAGGGGCGCCCCCGTCCGAGCGAGTCCCACTGGGAGCGAGCGCGGCCATTTGAGCGGCTGTTGCTGTTGCCGTTGCCGCCGCTGCCGTGAGAAGCATCCAGCCGAGGTGTCTCGAGTGGCCTTGAAGTAATGGGCCTGCAGCGGCGGCCACTTGCCGGCCTGCGGATGCGCCAGCCTCCCCCCCATTGAACTCTGTCGATTGTTCGTCCGCCAAGACGCAGCCGCCGCCGCCGCCGCCGCCTCGCTGGGCCGGATGGGCGGCGCTGGCCGAGTGCACGGCCAATTTGGTCGCCACAATGCAATGGCTCTCGTTGGCCGCAGACCGCAAACTAAATGGGCTCCCGATCGGCGGTTTAGAATGACACTGGGGGCCGAGCGTGTGTTTGTTGCGGCGGGCAGCCCGCTTTGAGTTCGAGTTCGAGCTCGAGCTCGAGTTCGAGGCGGCGACAAAACAGCGCGGACGCAGCCGGCGTATAAACACATAAATGCAGTTTGTGGACGCGGAAATGGGCCAGCATGCTTCCATCGGCGCCGCCTTGCCTCCTCTACGGCAGCAAATTGCCATAAGTATCCATTGTCAAGGCAACACAATCGATTCGCGCGCAGAGCGCTTTGAACTTGAACTGGCTTCCTGTGCTCGCAAGCGGCAGTCGCGTTGGCATTGGCAGTGGCCATCCCAAAGCCCTAGCGCCAGGAGCAGCAGCAGCAGCAGCCTGGGCCGCCAACAGTCTCAGCCAGTAATGTTTTCCCAAAGTGTGACGTGAATCCGTGAGCTTTTCACTCGCTCGCAAGCTCAAAATCTAAGGCAAGACTGCTCACTGGCTCGCGAGACGCGCTCAACTCGGCCACTCTAATTATTGGCCACTTGTTACTCGCCGAATCGCCACCAATGGCCACTCTTTCGGCAGGAGTTGAGAGTTTAGAGTTTAGAGCGGAGAGCAGAGAGAGGGAATTAGGTTGATTTGTCCAGCCTCTCTGCTCGAATTCAAATTCAGCTCCAAGGTTCAGCGGGTTGGCTCGTTAGTTCGAGTGGCCAGCTTGGCGGCGGCGGCGGCAAGTCTGCGCTAACTGGCCCAGCAGCCCGCCGATCTGCAATCACTCAAATCGGAAGTTTTTCTCGTTGGCAAGCTCTCGCCGGCACACACAGGCTGACACAGGCTGCTCGCTGGCCGGCCGGCCGCTCCGAGCGAGCCTCTGGCCAATTATGCTCGCTATTATTTTTGCCCATTGCTCCTCGGGGGGAGCTCGGCCGAGCCAGGGCGAGCAAGAGCGAGAGCGAGAGCGAGCGGGCTGAGCGGCGGCCGCTGAGCGCCGAGGTCGAGACGGAGTGCCAGCCGGCCCAGTGTGTCACCTGCGGCCACACGAATCCTTTCTTCGGTTCGCTCGGCGGAGAAATTTTCTCTCCTCGCCCTTGCCTCAGCCTCTGCCTTTGCTCGCCAGCTCGGCCAGATTATTCTTTCATTAATTTCCAACAACGTCCAGCGCAAACTCAAGTTCAAGTTTATCAGTCAAACTCACGCCAGCCAGCCACTGAGTGGACCAGTCGGCCAGCCGGCTGCTCGGCCGACCAGAGTGGCCGCTTCCTCTTCCCGCTGGCGAGGCCGCCGCTGCCACTCGCGGGCGACAACTTGTCGATTCCTCCGAGTGCGCCAAGCTCGGACTTGGAGCCGCAAAACTTGACCGACAAGCGGCGGCGGCGGCGGCGGCGGCGGCGCCAGGGCTCAACCGCCCATCCGGTAGGCCAAAGTCAGCCGGAGCGGCGCCGGGCGAGGCAAGCAAACATGATGGAATTAATTAGACTGCCTCACCTACTTACCTGATTATCAGCGCCGAGCTCCGAATTTGTCTGAGCGCCGCCTCCGCTTAGCCGGCCACAGCAGCCGCCGCCGCCGCCGCCGCCGCTCAAACTGAAGCCTCCGCTTCTCCCCTCTCCTCCTCTCGCATCGAGTCCTTCCATCTGGCCGAAACGTCGAGCGCCCGTCTTGTTTTCGTATTCATCGCCAAGCTCAAATCGACTCGCGCGCTCAAACACCAGGCTAACCAAAACTATCGCAAACCAAAACACATCCAACGCAAATGGCGCCAAACAAACAAAACAAACGCCCGCCACCGACGTGGAACCGAAGACAGGGCAACGGAAGCAAGCTGGCCGCAAGCACAAACGGAAACCAAATTCAAAATGGAGCCCAAAACCAATCAAGCGCGATGAGCGTTAACAGGCAGCACCTGTCTGCGCGCGTTAAACTCATAACAGGTGAGTAGAGTTCTAATTCCATCTTCTCGCCTTCAAAGGGACTTCGTGGTTTTGGTTTGTTCGCGTCGAGTGGCCATTTTTGCCGGCTTCCAGTTGGCGTTGGCGTCCATAAGGAAAAGGGGCGCCACAAGAGCAGAGGAAAGCAGTGCGAGCTCGCGGGTTTCAAGCGAGCTCTTGCCGCTGCTTTGGTCGGCCACTTGTAACGCGCAAAATGCAAACTTGGCCCCCCGCCTTGAAGTGGCAATGGGCCCGTTTGCGGCTCCCGCTGCAAGCAAGAGAGCCAATCTCGTGGTTTACTCGCCCAAAAGGCCAATTCGTCAACACGCAAAGCCAGCCACTTGAGAGCCCCAATTTGAATAACAGCCACCGTCTTTCTGCAAGCTGCTGCCCCTCTCTCTCTCTGGCCAACCAATGGCGCTAAATTTGCATCTTTTTCAACTAAAACTCCCACTCGGCTTGCCGGACAAAACATGGCAAACCCAACGAAACGAACACAAAACGAGCGATGAGAGCGCCGACAGTATGATTATGCAAATCAGACATTGAGATCTCTCGCCGCTGAACTTCCGGAATTGGAGCGAGGCTCGTGTGTTCGAGTCTGCCTTGGTCAGCGAGTTTGGGCAAGAGGAGAGCAAGACTGAAAGCGAGGCCAAAACAAACAAGTTCGTGTGCAAACGCAAACATGATCCACAATCGGCGCCGGCCAATTGATCTCGGGCGGGCGGCGAGGAGCGTGGAGTTGGCGTTTTGTCTGTCGGCGCTGAGTGCACTGGAAGGCCGCTTGGCCTTGTAATGCGTCGCTCTCACATGACTCGGATAGATCCATCACCTGTGCGCTCAATCCTCTCCGCTTGCGTTGGCGGCGTCAAGATGCTTGATGCGTGCGAATCTCCCCATTGCGGCTGTGCGGCGCCAAAAAGATGATGCCACAATCACGAAGGAAGCCCCTTGGCGCTCGCCAGCCACACATTCCCACACTCGGCCCTCAGCCCAAAGGAGGCCAGCAGTGGGCAGCCATTTGCATAAGCAGAGTGAGAGGCCGGCGCTTGCGGCCGCTCCTGTGCCTGCAAGGCCAGCGCCGCCCTCCACCTGTTGCGGCGGCGGCGGCCAGTAAATCACCTTCAGCGCGCGTGGCCAAAGTTGGCGAGACTCGCAAGGCAAGATTAATGGCCACTTAAACGGCGCCCGACTTGGCCAGTCGAGTGGTCGCTTATCGCTGATAGCCGATCAAGATTGATACTGTGGCGACGATTTGCGGGCTAGCGAGTTTGGTTGCGCCAAGATTGCGGCTGTCAACGCGCCAGCACCAAGGACTCCGCCCGCCAAAAACTAACGCCGGCCACTCTGTTTCCATTCGCGCTTCCATTTTCATCCCGATTCAAATTGAACAGTTTTGCGCCAACTAAACCAAAAATAGACTTTCCCCCAAACTCGGGGATCCCAAACCCAGTCGTAAACTCTGACTCGCCAGCCGTCTTGGCCTGAATCTCAAACGGCTGAGCTGGCGCCAAGTGCGGCCTCTTCCAGGCCCAAGGCTCAATTGGTCCGCTTTGCTCTGCTCTGCTCGGCCGAGCTCAGCAGTGCCGAGCTGGACTGACGCGCTCAGTTCAGTTCAGCTCAGCTCCAGTCGCCGACCAATTGACAGCTCAATTAAGCTTTGGGATTATTCTAATTTGGAGCAGAGAAGGGAGGACACTTTGTTATGTTCTAATTAATGGGCGGCGGGCGAGGAAGCTCTCGCTCGCTCGCTCGCTTAGTCTTGGTCGCGCTCGGCTTAGTTTGCATGAGCGAGACCCGAAACAGGTGGTGGCTCCCTTGGTCCAATTCTAATTAAGTTTCCCACTAGTCTGGCCGCCGCCGCCGCCGCCGCCGCCGCCGCTGCAAAAGCTGGGCTCTCGCCCCTCGGTTGGCCTCCCCAAGCCGGCTGAGAGTCGCATTTCAGCGCCAAACCTCAAACTCTGCGCTCGAGCGCGAGCTCCCCGCAGTTTGGTTCCGCTTTTGCCCGTCTCTCTCTCTCTCTCTCTCTC
>ENA-UOVY01000648-UOVY01000648.1-plant-metagenome-genome-assembly--contig:-NODE-648-length-13362-cov-12.503795_pt1 | contig 13362 bp, 6 predicted proteins | sample MGYA00249840_ERZ761561 | MGnify/ENA primary metagenome ERZ761561 (study PRJEB28882, sample SAMN05720143) | plant metagenome | isolation source: Guanajuato, Mexico | place: Mexico:Guanajuato, Mexico... | reverse complement strand
TAGTAGTAATAATAATAACAGGTAATAATAAGTAATCATGAGTGGGAAAAAAAATCTGAACATTTAGACAAATTGAGTAAACGTGCGTCCCAACCTACCAGCTCCACCCGTAAGGAATCGATTCCTTTTTCACCTTTTCATAGCACTTAGTGTCTTATCCGTGAGAAAAGACCATTTCCATTACCCTACTTTTTTCTCAAATTGATGTTGCTATTTGTCTTAAAATCTGCTGCATCCATGTGCACTCTACTTTGGGACATGACTTCAAGTATGTAACCTCATCATCGACCTCGATATACATATTTGATCATTTTTCATAGGGTGTCAGTCGTCATCCGAGGGAAGTCAAATTTTTCATATTTGTACGAATATTGCGCTGGAAAGTTGTTCAGAGACGTCATAAAAACTTAGATAAAAATACACGATTCGCTTACGTTGACCATTTTTTTCAGATGAGATACATTCAAACATCATTATCCATGCAAATAACAGTGCGAAAAAATCATACGTTAAACTTTTTTCCCCGCTCGAATTAAAAAACAAGTTTGGTTTGAATCTTTGAATTCTTGCTCCGTTCGTTATTAGCTCGTATGCGCTCACTATCAAGATGATTTCTGTTGTAAATTATACGAACGTATTGTACAGTATCACTGCATTACATATTGCGTTTAGAGCTAGAATGATTCTGAACTGTCTGTACTAATTTCACATTCTGTTTGTATGTTAATTATAGACACGAGACCAAACTTATCATTATAGTTTGTGTACGAGGCCTACGATACTGCGATACACTAAATTTATGTGAGCTTTTACTTTCTGGCACTTTTTTATCAAGTGAAACCAAAGTACATCTATTAAATTTACGACTATAGGATACCTACGCGCACAATTTTGTCTCTTCTACATTATTACTCACAGTCTGCCGACGAAGCTTACGTAAATGACCTAAAAACATTATGGAAGCTCATGAAAAATGAGACCTTCGAACTCGAAAAATTTGTGTCTTAAGGGCGGAGTACCTGCTGTTTGAAAAGAAAACCTTAAGTAAGAATCAACTAAAAGAAAATTGATAAAGAAGGGATCAAAATTAGAAAAATGACAAAATTTTAAAAAAAATGAAGTTTGTTTCCGACGGATATTTTTTCTAAAAGGTCACGATTCGGTAGAAATTACATGTTCCAAATCGAAAATTGAGACGAACGTTTCTCAAACGGCCCTCATTTTCCCTTATAAATCAGGCGTGAGATTACGGGAAGAATATGGAATATCCATCCCCTTAATATTAGACTGTAAGTAAGAAAAAAATTAAGACGAAAGAAAAAAGATAAAGTTCGAAAGCTCTCATCCAGGCTGTAAGAGTTGCTGGAGATCCGCAGTTATTAATTCAATAAATGAATTTAATGAATAAGGGAATTATTAAATATTCCGGAGGAGGAAGGGTGTCGATTTCTTCCAAGGCATTCTTGCGACCGTCAATAGAAATTCAAAATTTTTTAAGATCCTAGTGGCGAGATATATATGCAGGGGCTCAAAATTTTTCTAGGCGCGAGATTATTCTCGTCTCCTTCCCCGCTCGACCTCATCGTGACAATTACCCAACTTTTTCTGGCATCCAGACACGGGCGCAATTTTTTTCCAACCCCTCAGTATCCTTCACCAAAAAGAAATAGCAGGTCTGCTACTAAAAATATAAACAGACGGGGTCAATTTTAAAGAAATGAAATCTCTTTTTCCACCAAATCAATTGCTGAACCTGCGCCTTCACTTGCAACCTTCATTCAAGAATTGGGAAGTAACTGCTTCAGTGCATACATCAGCCTCCTCCTCTTTCTTCATTTATTTAAGTAAGTAATTAATCAACAATAAAAAAATTAAGATTTAATTTAACCGAATAATTGAATGGATAAATTGATAATTAATTATTTTTATTTCACTTAAAAATTAAATTATCAATTCATTTATTCATTTATTTGATCTCGCTGGAGAGTGATCGAACAATTAGAAAGGAAGAGAAATTCGTCAATTTCGAATCGATCGATCAAAAATTTTATTATTTTTATTAAAATTAAATGTTTTTAATTTATTTATTCGAATAAGCTCTTACTTATTAATTTTTATTTCTTTATCTCTCTCTTCCCTTGTTTCCTTGTTTCTTTCTTTATTTATTTTTGTTTATTCTTTCATTCCTTGATTTAAATTATCAATTGTTACCAGCAGTAATTTATTCATTAATTTAATAAATTAATATAATGAATCAACAAATTATTTAAATAATTGAATAGTTTGGCGGGTGGGATTTCGATTTCTCCCGGAGCTTTTCTGCAACTATCATCCAACCCATCTCCAAAATACAGGATAATTAACCTTATTCATTAATTATTTTATTGCGAGCTCATATTCAAATTCTTTCTCTTATCTATAATTAGAGACCCTACAACATTAAGCCTATGGATGTCATCGCTTATCGATTTGAATCTCAGTCAAACTCCGGAACTTTTTTGAAATTTTTTTTTCTACTCGAATCTGTTCTCGTACCTAAGTAAAGTTTCAATAACTCTTGAGAATTTGGAAGTGGATCAAGCTATGTGATGATGTCTAACTTTTTCGGTCAGCGCTTCTGATTATTTGTTCATGATGCATCAAAAAGAGGCTTACATTTTCCGCCAGTTTACGATAAACTCCAGTTCTCATAACTAACTTACGTGAGAAAAAATTTTCAACAAAAATTCTAGAATTTCCAAACATGAATTAACTTTATTCTTGAAGATTTCTTGACCTCAAAAATGACTTGAGGTTATAAAATCAAAGTCAAATATTGCTCGTCAAAAAAAAAAAAACTCGTTTGAAGTGTAAATTATTATTGCAAGTACCTAAGGATTGTTCAGAAAATTCTGCGAATGAATTATTTTTCTTTTTCACACTGCTCCCCTCCCCCCCAACAAAAATCATGGTAATGAATAATTGTGGGTTTTACTGATTTGTATTTGAAAGAGATGTTTCGCAAGAAGTAGAAGAGAACAACGATGAAATCGGAATCATAAGCCTTTACCTATTTGAGTATATTGTGAAGTGGAGAAGTGAGGAGACCAGAGCTATTCTAGTGTCTACAGTTAATAGGAGAACATAGGTACGATAAGATGCTGTGAATGAGGATAATGTCATCGTTTTGAGACCATATTAAATCTTTGAATGATGAGCTCGTGTCACACATGAGCTGTGCCTTAATTCACACGTCCGTACATGCAAAGAATCACTTAATCTGAGTGAATTCTAGCAAGTTCTATAAAATAAACGATATCGAACTAGGAAGAATTACATGTACTTACCTAATGTAAATGTGTAATGTTTTCACCTGATACAGTAAGCTAGAATGTAAGATTTTGACTCAATATAAGTTGAGTATTTTGTAACCAACATCTGAAATTCTTTCTACCATGAATAATCTTCACCAGAGGAAATCTTGATTTACGATTTACTGACTCATTTTTCTCGAGATAAAAATGAAATTCATCGAGGTAACACGTTTTTCATCTACACATTTATATCACAATAAATAGGTCTACAAAATTTGTTATTTACAAAAATACTTAAAAACATGAAAACGAATGCTTGGGGACTTTTTTTTTTTTTTTTTTTTTTTTTTTTTTTTTTTTATACAATTCACGAACATACATAGCGAGAAAGTTCCTTCCCATTCTACTATGGTCGTTCATTTCTTCTCTGTAACTTCTGTGGTACCAGATCTGCTGGGCTCGGTCGTCTCAGTGATAATTTGCAAATTTCTGATCGGCTGACCGGTTTTTGTGCTGACCAATCGTTCAGTTGTCGGTGTGTATTTCAACTGATTGACAACTGGTATCCGTGTAGGTGAAGTTAACAGCATTTGTAGGAGATCAGCGTCATCGGCATGGGAAGTAGCGCGAACATTTTGTACCCGAGCTATCGGAATCACTCGTCGTTGTTGTTCGGGCCGGGCAAATTGAACGTTCGGACCGGAGTAGGGCGTTTGCGTAGATACCGGATAGACAGCGTGGGGATTCGCGTATGGGGGGTAGTACCCATTTAATGGTAAATACGGATGTCCGTAAGGAGGTTGCGAATATCCAGCATGCGTATAAGGATACGCGGGCGATGCCGGTACAAACAAATTAGGATTGTAGTATGGTGACGGCGAGTAGGGATGGCGTGCGCCGTAATAGGGACTCTGCGGTGTCAAAGAATTCAGTCTTACTTGTAAGTAATTGTAGATGATCGCCATTAATTCGTCTCGTAAGGTGGGTGGAACCATCACACCACCTTGATCGTAGTAATGCGGGTGGGTCTGATACTCGGCACTAGGCATTGGCAACGGTAAATGCGAATTTACCGGTGTCACAGGTTGTATCCCTTGCGTTCCTTGAAAACCGCGAGGGGCGAACGGTAAAGCGTTGTGTTGTCGGTACTGCGGCGTTATTTCTTGTAGATACTGCGTATCTTCGGGCATCGGTACCGGTCTTCGAAATCTCGAGCTGATATAACCGGCCGAGTTGTACGGTCTCCTCGTTCCGTACGGAAGTTCAGTTGTCGTAGTCGGAACCTCGTTAATTTCTTGCGAAGCACTTTCCGCGTCCACAGTTTGATAGCCGACCGTCTCAGGGGGTGCGGCTCTAATTATTTGTATTGGTCGTAGCTCGGACATGAGCGCGCTTAAATGAGGTGGTATACCAGTCGCAAATCGACTGTCACCCCCTGAGTATATGTGACTCATCTCACCCCTCAAATCTAACCCTCGACTCAGTTGCCTACGTAAGCTATTTCCACCTTTTCCCCTGTTCTCCTTGTCTTCGATAGGGCGTTTCGATACCAGCACTTTCCTCAAAGGATTTAGTGCCGGAGGTCTGGTCGGCTCTTCGGTACGTTCTTCCGACGAATCGTTTCTGACTGGTAGATAAGATCTTCCGTTTGTAAATTCGGTCGAGGTCGTCTCGTCCTCCTCCTTCGTTGGCTTTTTTGGTATGTGCTGTATGACTGGGCCTTTGGTAGGAACGCTCGAGGTGACAGTATTCTTCAATATTAGTACGGGTCGTCGACCAAGTTCTGATGAACGAACGGTAGTCGGAACGGGGGGATGGATGACCGAATTACGGTAGCCTGTAGCGTTATTCGCCGTGTACGAGACACGTTTTAAATCACCGGAGTCGTCTATGAAGCCAAACATTCCTTTGACGTTGCCGAGTACGTCTCGCGTTTCAATCTTGAAACTGCCATCGGCTGCTTCGTAGCCGTACGTGTAAGTGCCGTCATCGTTCACTTTATTGATTTGCCTGATGATAGGAACGTCAGACTTTTCTTCCGAGGAGTCATCTTGCGAAGTGGCTATCCTGAAGCACGATAGAATCAGTATCAGGCTTACTGGTAATATCTGCAACAAGGTAGGGTCAAAATTGTTGAAATAAAGCGAGAATCAAAATATTACTTCAGAGATTTTTTGACATTAGGTGGGTAGTAGACTCCCTACTAATCATTCCCTTCAATATGAATCGTTGCAACTTTCTCAATCCGATGTGCATGGTCCCCTCCCCGTTGAAATGACAAATTTAAAGAAGAAATAGAGAGAAAATTATAGCTTTCATTACCATTTATTTATATGAGAGAAGATCAAAAATTTAAGCTACAAGGATCGAAACATCGTAATTTTTCGTAATAAAAACGTAATAATAACAAAACAATTTTCTTTGTTTTTTAAACCAAGGTCCCGTTCTTCAATAAATAATCAGAAATTTAGATTCAATAATATAATCAAAAATAATTAAATAAATTAACTTTTTTACGATTTAAAATCTTCTAAAATTAAGTAAATAATCATCAATTTCCATCTTTATTTCATTTTAATTAGTCAACTTTTTTCAATTATTCGATCTCGGAAGGATGGGAGGTCGACTAATCAGAAACCAGAAAAATTAAATATATTTTATATTGTTTTCATTTAAGTAATTATAATTATTAATTAATTTTGGATTTTTCGGGGATGGATTGGCCAATCAGTAGCCAGGAAATTTGGCCAACTTTGAATCGATCTATCAGAAGCGATGAAAAATCCACCAATTATTGTGAATCAACCGATCAAAAACTTTGAAAAATACGTATTGCATTAAAATTAAATTATATCATTTTTATTCAATTAAGTGAACAAGTACTTGATTAATTATTTCCATTTATTAATTCAAATTGAGGAGTCCCATTTCAAAGACACCTTGATCCGAAACTCAAAATTTTGGGGAATGGAAAAAAACGTTGCCATCTGTGGAAGTTGGGATTCTACAGGCAGCTACGGTGGTCCTATTTTATCCCGCAGCCAGAAATTAGAAAGAAACAATGGGCAATGTAGAGTTATATTTTTGATGTGCAAAAAATTTTCTTATTAGTTACGACTAGATTTTGCAATAATCCCATTCCTGATAATTTTGATGGAATAAGGTGTCTATGGAATCGGACGCCTCATTTATCAATTAATTCAAAGGGACATTCTTCATTCTTCCCCCGAGTTTTTCTGCAGCAAATTACCTCCCTCCCTCATGTGCACTATCTTTTAATGTTTATGCACATCTTCTTCCCTCCCAATGAGGTATGCTTCCCTCCCCCTTATTTTGAGATTTTGAAATTTTCTTTTTGGAAATTGTTTGTGCATTGCCAGTCTCTCATTTGATGGAATGCTTAAACAGAAAAGAAGAGTTGTTGAAAATAGTTCGATGGTAGAAATTCGAGATAAGCTGGACTAATGTTGAGATAAATATGATTAGAAATAATAGTAATAAAAATAAAAAGCTTCAGTGATCGTCGATTATTCACGTAAGGGTTCTGAAGGGGATGGGATGTTGAAGATTCCCGTCCATGTCCCGGCAATAGAAACATGTTTCATGTCCATAGATGAGATAGCTTGGATTTTTTCTAAATCCCAGGGCCTATATAGAGGGGGAGAGTTCGGAATTTAGTCCCAAGGCCTATATAGAGGGGGAGAGTTCGGAATTTAGTCCCAGGGCCTACATAGAGGGGAAGAGTTCGGAATTTTCCCAAGTCCCCCGGACATTTTCTCGAAATGCCATTTTCCCGAATGTGACGTCATCAAGGGGAGGGGGGAGGGTCGCAAAATACGAGTTTAGAGGAGGGGGGTAGGCGAGAGTAAAGACATGAAACATGTCAATTATTCCTCATATAAGAGTTTTCCGAAGATGTATTCTCAGGAAAAACTCTCTCATTAAATGATACTCTCTGGTGAAAACCCCTCAAAGAAGAGCTGAGAGTAGTAGTTTTCCTCTCGTAAAAGATTCCATTTTTGAGGATACATTTTGAGCCCAAATTACGAAAACTATATTCGAAAAAACACTCGACGGAGCTATTTCGGGAAAAAACTATTCCAAGATCCAGGAGTGGATTCAATCTCGCACATAATTCCATGCTGTTGGAGAGGAATGTCAAAGAGCATTAGGGGATAGAAGCACCTTCTGGAGAAACGTCACCCTAGTTTTTCTCATATGTTTCAGGGATACTTTCAGAGCGGAAATTCTCGGAGGATGGAGGAATAATTGCATGAAATTCACTTATGGATACCAGGTGAATTGCTTTCTTTGTATTTCTCTCAAATTTTTCTACATCTCTCAGTCAGGTCGTATTCCACAATTTGTCTGAGTCCCTACTTCGTCATTCTTCCTCTCTTTGATGAAATTTTCCGAGTCGTCCTAATTCGTTTTCTTATGCTTCCTCAAATCGGCCTAAGTCCTAAATCTCTTTTCTTCTCTTTTTCAAATGTTTAAAATTTTTCCAAGTCTTAATTTTCTCTGTTCCTTTCTGTTCTCTCTCTCTCTCTCTCTCTCTCTCTCTTTTTTTTTTTTTTTTGTTTTTCCATCAGCATCGATCTTCAGTCCGAGAACTGTATTTAAGCGTCATTGAAGATGTTCAGTGTATTCTAGTATTGCAGCTCGGATATGTTCATATTGCGGCACTTTTTTTGAGCTCTCAATCTGCAAGTGTCAAATAGGTTCATGTCTACCCTCTAGCTCATGGATGCGCTTCTAGAGACCAGTTTGATAAATGTGTAGGACCGCGTTTACAAGGATAATGGACAAGGTTAGTGCGAGTACACAGCCCTGTCCTACCCTGCATGTCACAAGAAACGCAAGACCCATATCGTGCTGCGAGATAACACTTGCTGTATTGTCGTTATGAAGGCTTACAATTATGCGCGCCAACCGTTTTGGACAGCCAAATCTCTGAATTATGCCCCAAATTGTTTCCCGATGTACGGTATCGAAAGCCTTCTCGAGGTCAATGAACGCGATGAATATATCCACATTCTGCTCCCGCAGATTGCTCCATTTTAGCTATCGCAGCGTGAAGGCTATATCCGCAATGCTTTTGTTTATTTGAAATCCAGCCTGTGATTGTGGCGTAACCCGCTCAACTACTTGTGAGCATGTTGCCTATTTCTGCAAGCAGCTTTTCAGCAGTCATAAACAGTGAGATGCTCTTAGAGTTTTTACAATCACTCTTCTCCTTTATTTCAATATATTTCAACGATTTTGACAGCTGTAAAGTCCTCTGGTGTGCTCTTATCAATCCATGTTCTCTTTTCCGCAACCTTCGCCCTCATTTTTCTAGCTGTTCCGTCGGTGTTCCATCCACGCCAGATGCTTTACCATTGGCCATGCAGTTCAGTATTTCATTCAGCTCGTCCATTAGGTGGCTGATCAAGCCCCTTCAACTGTGGGAGAAAATTGCGTCCCAGGACTCGAAAACCGTACACTTTGCGTCCCAAGCAAAATTTCACGACCGCAATTATATTGAAGGTGACGGTACTATTGTATAGCAGTGGAGAGCCAAACTTCTCTTACGGCCACAAGTCCCCACGACTTGTAATTATATAGGGGGAAACTTGCGGAGTTTTTTCAAGTCTTCACAGCCTATATATATTCTCAAAAGATCCTCGAAATTTTAAAAGTCCCCACGACCTGTACATAGAGGGCGGCTATGCCTATATCCTATACTTACGAAGGGACTTCGGAATTTTTCCAAGTTTTCATTGCCTATACACAGGAGGAAAGCTCAAAATGTAGAAAGGGTCCTGGCCTATTCATTAGGATAGTCTCGCACAAAGACATCAATTCTAAATTTTTGGAGGTGGAAAACATAACAATATTGTTTTGACATGTTTCATGTCTTTTGTGAGACCCCTATTTTCGAACCCCCACCCCGGCCACTATTGAAAATCTGCGATTGCATTCCCTCTCCCTCACTCATCCCCGTTGATAAGGTCATATTCGGGAAAAGTTTCCGAGACTCTCGGCCAAAGTTAGAAATCCGCGAGTACACCCCCACCCTCATCCCCCTTAGTGACGTCATATTTGGGAAAATGTCCTTGAGACTTAGAAAAATTCCGAGCTCTCCCTCTATATGTACAAGCTTTGGGACTTACAAAATTCCGAGCTCCTCCTGTATAGAGAGTTCGTGGGCGAAGCACCGTGCAAAGCGAGGTGCGGCTAGAAAGACATGCAACATGATCTTTAGTTTTGGCTTGTCTAAGAAATTTATTGTTACTTGACCCGAATCATCGAGTTTAGCGAACGCAAACTTGGCTACAGCTTTTGTTGAGCTGGACGCAAACTAATGTACAACTATTTTACCATGGGCCGCAATCTGAATACCTCAATTCTTGCAAAGTCTAAATCGGACGCAAACTGAATTTAGTCCCAACACTAGGTTTTGCGGTGGAGTATTAAGGGCAGCCGCACTGACTGGTCTGCTCTGGAAATTCCAGTGCTTACTCTATCTACTCTGAATTTCTTCTCTACCTTTCAGCCACGAGCCATTTGTGTCCTTCACTGGGCATTCCTTCTTCTGTATTGGACCATGTAGTTCTTTTATGGCTTGGTAGAACTTACGCGAGTCGTGTTTGGAGGCATACTCTTGAATTTCCTCTGTTTTGCTAAGTATTCTATTCTTTTTCAAGCGTCTTATGTCTTGTTGGAGAATGTTTCTTGATTTACATAGCTCCCTTGTATCCGTTAGGTTATTTGAGTTGGCGTTCCGTCTTTGCCCCCAGCCTTTCATAATAAAGTACCTACAAGTTGTGAGAGGAAAGGTATTTGCACAAACATATAATATGGTGGACATACGCGCATTCAATTTCTAAGAGAAAAAATTCAGAATTTTATTTTGGGAGGGGTGGAGGGGGTATATTTTCAGCTCTTCTCATAAAATACCTTATTGTAACGGAAGAATATATGCACGTGTCCCTCGCCTCCACCATAAAATATTAAGTTGCGAGAAAAGGAAATGTCCCACGAAGTCAAAACATGGTGCTCACATGTGCGCACTCGACTGCTAAAAAATTTTAAAATCTCACTGGGGGGGGGAATACGTGGTTCTGCCTCTCCCTATTATACACATCCACTTCAGACGCGGGAAAATGTGCGCAAACGCTGAGATATCATGTTGCACACGTGAGCACATGTGAGGTACAACCGATTGGTGAAAGAAAAAATTTCAAAAAGTGGATAGGGGGCTGCGTGTCTTGGTTCCTCGAACGTGACGTGTATTCGGGAGGGAAGGACGTGTCTACGGAAAACGAAACATGGCGCCCATTCGCGCACACTCGATACTCTACCTATCAAGACGATATATTCTTTATGGTTGAGGTGGCTGGGCCAAAAACATGGAGCCCCAAATTTGAGATGGAAAAGGCAGTCTATTTCGGTACATAAAAAAGAAGTGACTACGACCAAAATAAGAAAACATTCCGTAATTTATCGCGGATAATGATGCCTGACCGAAATTCCCCTAGTAAATCTATATTTGAAGTAAGTTAGAACAAATTCTGTGAATTTGTATTTTGGAGGTTTAATGTGATCGCTTCCAGATTTTTTTAAAATGATTTATTCTAATAATTTAACGCCCTTTTCAAATGTAAAGGAATTTAAAAAGCTAGGTATTGAAATTACCTGTTTTCGAGCCATCGCATGAACTGGATAGGCCTATATTCATGTGAAATACACGCGCGACGGTTTACGGACACCTACTCTTCAGCTTTTGTCGGGCACTAAATTTTTAAAATAAAAAATGCGCACGTAAAACGATGTACGGAGTTTAGCTTTTATAATAACTTTTTTTCCATCAACTCGTACTTCTATGTTTTAGCACTTGTTTCACGCGTATGCACAATAGTTGCGGATTAGAAGTCACCGCTCGTCAACCAAAACTAAAATGTTCTCTCTCAACACTTTTGCGGTCGTACTCGAGTATCGCACAAATGCACGCAATCGGACTGACCCATAATTTGGTATATTTAGATCCCTATATAGTTTTTTGTGCATTAAAACAATACGAGCGAAGTCCTTGTACGTGTGAGAATTACATATCGAGACAATAAAACAGTTCTCATAGGCATCATATATAGTCTAGCAGAGACGCACATACTACACTTATCCAGCAATATTAAGTCAGCGGCCGCCGACTAAATTTGACCGATGACGACGACGGCGTCGATGTCCCAACACTCTTATGGGTATACCTACTATTGTATAGCACCGTATTACCCATTATTGTTGCAGGTAACTCTTACGTACCTACGGTAATTTTCATTTCGAGAAATCCACGTAGTAGTACCGAGTACACTTGATGATGACGGGGCTATGTCCTAAGTCTTGCAAAAATGGCACGTTGATTAGCCCGTTTTTTGACTTTCGACGCGAAATCAGTCTGGGAAAATTCCGGCAAGTATCCGGATTGAGGAATTCGACTGGGGGCCATGCGCGCTTCCCCGAACAGAGTCATCCAGTTCGACCGATGCCTGAAGAGTGCGCCGCCGTTTGCGCAACGTACAACGTTTCTCGTTAGGTCTTAAGCTCGCAGATGATTCGTGGTCCACGATATTTAGTGATAATTAACCCTGGGATTAATTCGAAATTTCGAAAAAACACTCGTAGATACTACGATGTGCCTCGCGCTTCCAGTCATTAAGCGAGGGTGACTCGCGAATTTCGGAATATCAAGTTATTTTTGAGTATGATGGCTCAAAATACGTCGAAAGTGATACGCGACCTTCGTAAAATGAACAAAGTGAGAAAAAGGATTGGGGGGGGGGATTTGGCTGAAATCAGTCAAAGTAGGCTGAGATAAGATGAAATACAGCTTATACTACTGACATCACAAGAAATGAGTAAGAATTGATCTTCAAAAACAGGGGAAATCGAGAAGAAACTGAACATGCTTTTTCAATATGCTATAAATAAGACACAGGAAATCGTGAAGGAGCTGAACATGATTTTCTACTACGGTGTAAATAATTATTATTGTCCTTGCGGCTTCATTCTCGCGTGTACATAATGGTCGATCCCATCTTCCTAATTTTGTACTTCTACAATACTACCAAAAATCAGAGTTTCCATTTTCCTTTCAAAAAGCAAGAATTTACTTACCGTTTGCTTAATATATTTTCACACCGAATACGTCATAATCTTTATTCGAGATCTTGCAAGCGTGTTTTACACGTACAATATCAAATATGAAGCGAGAAATTTAATTCTCTAATCTCGTCTTGATCGTCCGTTCAGAAATATTTCACGAGCTTACGAGTAAGAAAATTGATTTCGAATAAAGTCAACTACAAATAGACTACGAGTAAGAAGCCATGTGAGTAAGGCAATTACAATGGACAATTTTTAAATTTCACATCCACTGAAGAGCAAGGATGCACCCTATGGGAAAAATCTGGTCTAAATAATGGAGCCAGAACGGCACGGACAAGAATGAGACTTTTTTTACTGTGCGTAGATATACAGATTGTTTATGGTGCGTTCTGTTCCAGATATAATTTGTAACGTTCTGGACCTGAATAATTATTGAGCCAGAACGACACGGACAAAAATGATACTTTTTTTACGGTGCAAAGAAATACAGATTTCTTAACAGTGCGTTCTGTGCCAGATATAATTTCATAGCATTCTGGACCCGATCAATATCAAGCCAGAACGACACAGAAAAAAATGGGATTTTTTTTTATGGTGCATACACCTACAGAATGTTGACGGCGCGTTCTGCTCCATACTTAACATTATGTAACGTTTCTGTGGCGTTCTGTCAGCAACAAAGATTTCAGCAGCGTTTCGCACCTGAAATGGGTTTCTGCAGCATTCTGTTGCGTTTTGTATGTACAAAAAAAAAAGAAAAAAAAATGTAATAGTCGTGACGGTGGTATAAGTCTTTGGGTGCGGGCGCACTGAGCCGGAATCTCTGTCTGTGTCCTTCTGCGTCTGATTAGTCACAATATTTATTTAATATTTATTTATTTACCCTTTTTTAAATTGTTTCTCCGGCAGTGGGATTTGAACT
>ENA-UOVY01000644-UOVY01000644.1-plant-metagenome-genome-assembly--contig:-NODE-644-length-13479-cov-595.510802_pt1 | contig 13479 bp, 9 predicted proteins | sample MGYA00249840_ERZ761561 | MGnify/ENA primary metagenome ERZ761561 (study PRJEB28882, sample SAMN05720143) | plant metagenome | isolation source: Guanajuato, Mexico | place: Mexico:Guanajuato, Mexico... | reverse complement strand
GGAGGAGGAGGAGGAGGAGGAAAACCAATAAACGAGCCGGAGCCAGACAAGTGAGCCGCTCGCACACAATGGACAGCCTGGCTAGCCAGCACCATGGGCTCGCCCTTAGCCACCCGTAGCGCAAACGCAGCTCTTCTCCGCACACACAAGCTGCCCTCCTCGCTCGTCCTGCTCCCAGCGCTCGGTTTTACGCCGACCTGACGAGCGCCAAACAAACTCGGCCGCAGCTTCGAAGCCAGCCTTGATCGGCGAGGGGAGCGAGGGGGCTGTAATCCAATTTGGGACCAGCGCGCCGCCACTCACAAAACCAGAACAGACGCCACCTTAGCTGCAAGTCCATTTTAAATTTGCGCCCAGCTTTGAGGCGAACGCGGCCAGTAAATTGAGCAATCCTATGCTCGCTCCAAGCTGGCCCATCCAAGGCTAACTTGTCCGGCTCGGCCGGCTGCGAGCGCGCGGGGCCTTCCTTTGTCCGCGCGCTGCGCTCAGGCCTCCTCCCGCTCGCAAATCCGGTGCTCGCGCGCACCAGATTGGATCCACTTGTGTGGCGGCCCCAGTCCAGATGCCACCAACGACGCGCCATCCTCGCCCGTCGCCAGGGGCGCCAGTGTCAACCTGATGCGCGGCCAGCTGAAGCCGGTGCACTTTGCCCGCGCGCCGGCAGAATGGCCAACCGAAGCCAATGGGGCCTCCAACTGCCCCTCTCGCCTGCCGGCCCAAACCGACAAAGGACCACTCCACTCCGAGCGCGACCAAGTGCGTTTAGGTGTCGCATTCGGGACACACTCGCGGCGTCAATAATTAACAGTCTTACAGCTCCGAGATAAGCGCTCTCTCCTGTCCATCAGACTGGAGGTTCCTCGCCCCACCACCACCACCAAAGCTCCTCAGTCTCCACACTTGAGCTCAAACTTTTGCTCTAATTCTTGCTCGTGAAAAAGTGGACGCCACTCGACTAGACTTGGGTTGGAATTCGAAGGATCTTGATAGCGGGTAGAGTTTTGTCGCTCGCCGAGCTGTCCATGCCTTCGAGGCGGCGCCTTCGGACCACCCGAACGCGCCCAATTTATTCACATCCCCTATCGCTAGTCGTCTTGACAGTTTAAGGCGATAAAATGCTCGTTCCTGCTGGACGATCGGCGGCGGCGAGATGAACTGATGGACAGTTATGGGTTCATCTCTAACACTTATCTATTTCTCGCGCTCAAGAGATAAGAGCAACCCCCTCAAGAGTGGCACTCTCAAGTGTCAAGCTCGAGCTCAAGTGGGGGGGGGGTATCACTTATATCCAATTCAAGTGTTGATTCCAATTCCCAGGCCACGGGCTTCGTTTTGGGTCCTGAATTCAGGTGTTTTCTAGAAAAGCAAATGCGTCTATTTATCACACACTCAACCCCAAGAAGTCTCTTTCGGCAAACTCACACGAGCCTCGCCAGTCCTCATAAGGCTAGAACCATGGGACGCACTTTGAGTCGAACCATCCCTGAATTTCAATTCGCGATCTCGGGTTTGATCTAAGCCTCGCAGGTTTGAGCTCCAACACGTAAGATTCAACATTGTTGTCATTATTCAATCCAATAAAACCTCTCCGAGAAGCGAAGAACAGATATATCAAGTTTTATATGCTTGTCCGAGTTTTTAACAGCCACAACAGAGTGGCTTTTGGAACTTTTAAAAATTGCGTAACCTCGTGGATGTCTCGTAGTGCTCGCCGAGCGCTGATGGCGTGTGTGCGCAGCCGAGAGAGAAAGAGAGAGAGCAAGGGAGTTTTGTCCCTAGGCATAGCTTTTTTGCGCATATCCATACAAATGAATCCAATGAATTACTTGCCAAAAAATAAATTCATGACAATCCTGTCTTGCCTGAGGCCGACGACAAATCGGACCGACAGTTTGTCTCATAATCCTTGCTTATTTATACGAAAACTACTCCCTGACATTCTAATTTAGTATCATGTCATAGCTAGAATACTTTATCGAAACACAAATCTTAACCCAGAGGAGGCAATGATTACGTTTATTAGACGCGAGGCGAGGAATCTACTTAGAGTGGCCACGAACGAGATTGTTTTGAATAAGATCAAAGAGGTCGAAGGTATTCTAGATCAAGGGGCCGCTGACGATGTTTTGCAGACTAAAGCAGACCACTTTATTGACATTCTTTGTGAATCGATTCGGGCCAAAGATGTTGAGTTGTCAACAGTCGCTCTCAAGTCACTCAAAAAATTCATAGAATTGAGCATGATAAACCCTAAATCCCTTCAGCTCATCACGGATACCGTTACAAAGATTGAATTCACTAGCAGTGAATCCGAGCTTGTCGAAGAAGGATACCATCAAGCAGTTAGAGTTTGTGTTTCAATGGTCAAATGTCATCTGGCCAATGAGCTAACGAACGGTTCCGTATCTGAGATAATTATTTTCTGCTTCCGAGTTGTAAATTCCAAACTAGTCAAGTGGTTACGTTCCAAGGCTGCGAGAACACTAATATCTATAACTAAGTTACTATTCAGAAGGCTACCAGATTTCTTGGAAGATCCCTCTCTGAAACCAAGTTATCAAATCCGTCTCAGACTTGGTGGTACATCATCGCAATCAACCTTCAAGGAGTTGGCTGATCAGTCTATTGCAATCGACAATTCAACTAGCCCATCCTCAACTCTGAGGATCATAACGGAAAGGAATCAGCCATTCAATCTGGCCTTCATTAACGATTTTTTCTGCTACCTCGCCTCGCTTATAAACCCGCACCATGAGGTTGAGCAAAACAAAGCGAGTGATGAGAGGACCTTGCTCGGTCTCAATCTGATACAAGCTGCTTTCGATGAAGCTGCTGAGGAGATCAACCAAAAGTCGTGTCTGATATATACCGTTCGAAATAATGTTTGTTTTAACATCGTATCGATCCTAAAGTCAAGTCGCAATCTATCCGTTATCAGCAACACACTTAATTTGGCAGTTGATATCTTTACAAGGCTTCGGCATCATCTAAAGTACCAATTCGAGGCCTTCCTCGAGCGGCTCATGGAAATGCTCGTTACTAGCTCAGATCAAGCACCAGAGAGTTTACATTCCACATCCTCTGATATTAGAAACAGCTCCTTGGAATTCAGATCAGATGTTCTTAATGCTGTTTTAGAGTTGTTTAGAATCTTGGACCGGTTTCCTCACGAATTATATTATAATTATGATTGTGATCCCTATTCTAGCAATATTTATGAGAATCTAGTTCAAATTTGCTCCAAGAATTGCTTCCAGCAATCTATCGAAACGCATTTTACTCCCATCCAGCTGACCTCCTTTAAATGTCTGATGACAAATCTGGCCGATATTCATCGTATCGAAACTGACACAGTGGACGAGGTTTTTCTGTCAGAGTCAGTATTTAATATTAACGAATTCCGCAGCAAGAATAGAGATTTGGACCAGATTAGAGGCCGTTTTCCAAGCACTTTCAAAGAGTTGAACGAGGCAAAGAAAAGAAAGCGCCTGCTTTGGGTAGCTCTGGACAAGTTCAATGCGAGACCCAAAGATGGAATACAATTCATCAAGGACAACAAGCTCATTGATAACAACGAGGATTTAGTGCAATTCCTCAAAGACAATCTCCGAGTTGATAAGAAAGTTCTGGGAGAGTATTTGTCAAAAGAGGAGAACAAAGCTCTGCGCGAAGCTTTTATCAGAAGTCTGGAATTTACCAATCTTCGTATAGACGAAGCCTTGAGGTCAATGCTAGAAAAATTCAGATTACCTGGTGAATCGCAATTGATCGAAAGAATCTTGGATGTGTTCTCTGTTCACTGGTTCGAACAGAATACGGGTGTGCTACAATCTAGTGACAACGCTTTGAGTCTAGCCTATGCTATAATAATGTTGAATGTAGACCAGCACAGCAAAAAAGTGAAACCTATGACCTGTGATGAATTTGATCGAAATCTGCTCGGCCCCAAGAGTGAGCGAATTTATGATAGAAAACTTCTAGATCAAATATATACTAACATTCGTGATAACGAGATCGTGCTACCGGATGAACAAATCGGCTCCGTCCGCCAGAGGTACCTATGGAAGTGCACTATGGTCAAAAGTGAGCGAATCGAAGCTATCTACTGGACCACAGGTCGAGGACTGGCTTGTTCCAAGGTCGAGCGCAACAACAATTTAGAAACGAGCTCTCGGTCCTCAATCGCGCCTTTAGTTCGAGCAGATGAGTCATTGAAATTACCGGGCGCAACTGTTCTAGTTATTGATGAGCCTTGCCTAGTTGGCGATTACATGAATGGAGGCGACTGTCCGGCAAACGAAGATGGTGCACGCACAGTCAACAAGGTGTTCAAAGATCTACCTCTAAAGGTTATGAACAGGATTTTATTTGAAATAATGTGGAGTCCCACAGTTGCGGCTCTGTCGTTCATATTTGACAAAATTGATACAAGCATATATGCAGAACTATCCAAGCAAATAGTTGATCAGGGATTCATAAAATTTGCCCATCTATGCGCTAACCATGGCCATTTAGACAACCTGGTCGTTAGTCTTTGTAAATTTACCACAGATCTCAACCCAATTCCCCACAACCATTCTGGCCAAAGGCATCTAATGTCCGACAAAAACTCCCTCGCTGCCCTCTGCTTGTTATCTATCATTCGAGACTATGCCGATTGTATGAGGGACTCGTGGACAAATATAGTCAGAAACATACTACAATGGTATTGTTCTAAATGCATCGACGATGTTGTGCAAGTCGATGACTTTGCCCTCCAACGGAAGCTCAGTTTAAGGATGCGAGAGATCAAGAAACTACCGAGCACTATGAATCAACAAAGTTCAACTTTCCTACGATCTGTCTATAGCTATTTCGCTGGCCAGCCTACTGTGGAGGGCAAAATCCAGAATGGCACCAATTGCGCGCCCTCTGCCATTCAAGTTCTCATACAAACTGTGCAAGATGCTGAATATTGTCAAGAATCTCTCGTGGAACTTATAACGGCGCTAACTACCACCAGTATTGATGGGGACCCTGAGGAGGTAGAGGACGCGGAGGTGTTTAAATTGGAAATATTCACACAAGTTATACTGAATAACAAGGAGCAAGCCTTGTGCATTTGGCCAAGAATTAGAGCCTACTTTGCGCGCCAGTCCTCCATCTGCGGTCATAGCACTTGGCTCGGCGAGCGTATTATTTCCGCCGGTTTTCGAGTGGCCATACAATTTAAGCCAAAACCGGAAGTTTTTAGTCTCTTGAGTCACATAATAACAACATTAGATTCCGAGATAGTTCGCAAAGAGCATACATTTGTTGCCTTGATGACTCTGACGGAGTTGCATTCGCCGAACGCCTCGCTGGACGCCAAGGAGCTTGAGGCGTGTTTCAATCAAGTAATATTTCCATTCCTAGATAGAGTGCTCGAGGGGTGCGATCCAGTTTTATCTGATAAGACACTCAATCGGGCCATTAATTTATTGAGCAAAATATTTTTGAAACATCATAAACTTTTGAAGGAATTGCAAACTTTTGCCTTATTGTGGTACGCAATCTTAGATACAATGGAAAAATACATAAAGGCAAATTGTGCTTTGAAGGAGGCCACTTTTGAGTTGGTTAAAAACATGGTGCTAGTCATGGATAATGAACAATGTATGAGCGTTGAGATGAAGGACATAACGAGAACTAAGTTCATGTTCTGGGAATTCCAAAGTGGATCCGATTATTGAACGACAAAAGGAACAATAAAAATGTCATTCAACCTTCCCACTGCCGATATTGTATAACAAACTTTTGCTGAATTTGGACAGCGCCAGTGCACTAACTTTGCACAGGTGGGATATCACAAACCTTGCTCCTCGCGTACATTGGGCGCTCGAGTTTGTTTGCTCTTTAACGGGGCGAGTTGCGCTCCCATGGAGAGAGGGAGAGTTGCTCGTGTTCCATGAAATGGCGTGAGGATGTCATGGCTACTCGCCAATAGCGGCACGACCTTCGCGATGATGCCTTTCCGGTTAAAGTGATCTCTTGTCGCTAATGCCCCCCCCCCTAAGCTCGTCTCACTTGTCCCTTCATTGTCATGTTTCATCCCGAAGAATCAATAACTTCGCCCGCCTCCTCTGCTGGCCAAACAAAGGCTTCCGTTCCACTTGTTTCCCCATTGCTCGCTTAGCCGCCCCCATAAAGGCCATTCGCCCCAACAGATAGAAACGATCTGTGCGGCCAAACAGCCAGACTAGCTTATAGACGAGCCCTCCGCGTGGATGGACGATTGGCTGCAGAGGAAGGAGGATCGCCTTTGCGGGCTCACGTTTCCTGATGACTGGCTATCGTTTAGGACCAGCGTATCATCATCGAAATAGACGCCAGCGGCCGAGCTGGTAGAGGTTGGATCCGGCAAGATTGCTGAGTTTCGCTGAGTGCATGTAGGCGAATTATGATGCCGCTGGTGATTATGTGCATTGTGTTGGTGGTGGTTATGGTGGTGGTGGTGGTGGTGGTGGTGGCGACTTTGGTGTTGATGTCGAGATTGGTGCCTCTCGATGGCCTGTCTCGGATCGCTCGCTGACATGGACGGCTCCTTACTGCAAGGAGCGCTTGCCTCGGCCTTGGCTCGTCTGGTCTCCGTGACGCCGCCGGTTCCGCTTTCGGCTTGCTCATTCGAGCAGAGCAAGTTGCCGCAGCCGCCATACTCGCACTGGCCATCCTGCTCGATGACGACAGGAAGCTTGCGGTCGTTGGCCCTGTCGGCGCGCTGCTCGCTCTGGGCTGCGCTGTTCTCGCTCCGGTGGTCCTGTGAGGGTGCTGGCTGCTGCTGGTGCTGGTGGCCCAGGTGCTTGGTGTGAAAGGCTTGGAGTGAAAACTTGCGGTAGCCAGCTTTTCTGCCGCCGCGGCGCTTCGATATGTGAGGGTTGTCGCGGCGCATGGCCTTCGTTTTGAGCACCTCCAATTGAGCGTAGAGGCGCTTCAGTTCAGCCTAGACGGAATTGCGCATGGAAGGAGATCTAGATTAGCCACCTAGGGCGCGCGAACTCTGTTGACGCCGCAGCTGCGGTCGCCATGCGAGCCCAACCAAAGCCGGTGTGATCAAACTGCTCTCGGCCCAACCGCCAGCTCAACAGAACCGAATACTAACCTGAATTTCGTCAGGATCCATGTCGGCTAGATTGATGCTGCCAATGTCCAGCGCCGAGTTGGACAGCATCGCCTGATGGAGACGCATGGCATCGTTGAGATGATGGTCGTGGATTTCGCATGTTATGTGACACCTATGGCGCATGCTGCCGCCGATGGCCCTAGTTCCGCCCCCACCGAAAAGAGACGCCTTGCTCTTGCTTATGGCGCGGAGCTGGTTTTGGTTGGTTTGGGGCGGCGGTGTTGCAATTGGAGCGTGTTAGCGTGTCGGCCAAACTGTTAGCTGGGGGGGGGGCTTTGTCGGCTAGCTTACCTTCGGCCAAAATATGAGCGCCACAGTGAGACTAATAGTTAGCTGGCAGCGCAGGAAGTAGAGGAGCAGCATCTGGTTCGAGGAGAGCTTATCCCAGAGGAGGTGGCGGGTCGTGTAGAGGGAGGAGGAGAGGAGGAGTTCTAGGAAGATGGGCGCACAAAGGACAAGCTTCTCCTTGTGCACCTCTCTGCTAGCGTTTTTGAGCTTATACACAATGTAGATTCCGAACATGAGCAAAGCCATCTCACCTGGATGGGCGGTTTTGGGTTAGGATATTAAAACGCACGATTAAGATCTCGAACGCTCAGAATCAGGGCGGGTTCGTGTGTTCGTGTGCCGCTTTGGTGGGCTGGAGTTTGCTGTCTCAAGATTGCAAACTTACTTAATTCTGTAACGTAATCCCAAGTGAGCTTCCTGCATCTCGTTGCAACGGTGAACGAGTCGATGGACTCATCGTAGAAAGGCTCGTTCTCTAATAAACCAGAGAACAGGTTTGCAAAGGAGTGGAGATTTCTCGCTAGAGTGGTCAATTGTTCGGGCCCGGAGTCGCCCAATTGATCGGCCGTCGCCGCCAGCTTTGCCGGGCCAAACTCTGCGCCTTCAATCTCGCCTTCAAGGTTTCTCTGCCCCGATTTGGCCCCATTCTCCTCCAGCTGCTCGATATTGTTCCTGTTGACTTTGGTGAATTCGTTCTTTGTTTGCCAAGACAGGCGGCTCGCTCGATGGTCTCGTTGGGCGCGCACGTAGCCGAGTTGCGGCAAACTGGGCCCATCGAGCGAGTCCAGTTTTTGGGCCATATCGCGGCCTTCTTGTGGCGACTCGAGGCTGGATTGGCGGCCGAGCGTTTGCGTTTGCGTTTGGCCAAAGAAGAAGCCGTCGAGCATGAGCGCGGTCCAAGCGCTCATATAACCAACAACAATCAACACAATGGCCAACAAATAGACGATCTGGTCCTTGTCTCTGAAACAAACCCGGTGCGCCTTGCGCGTTTGAAACTCGGTGAGAATCCGGTAGAGTTTTATGAGAATTGAGCCGTAAAAGACGCTAAAGCCGAGCTCCCTGAGCCAAGGCTCGAGCAAACAAGTGAGGCTCGTTGGCCCAAAGTATCTGACGAGAACCTGGGGCGAGTTGGGCAAGTTTTAGTGCCGAGTTAGAGCTCGTTGGTTTGGTTGTTTCTCTCGCGCAAGTCTGTTGTCGGCTGCGACTACTTACGCTCAGGTAGAGGAGCAGGGCGCCCAGGAGCACCGTTTCCAGCATCAGCCAGCCAGAGACGAGGATAATCTTGGCCGAGGTGAACGGAGGGCGAGAGTTTGGAGAGGAGGGGTGGAGATCCGTTAGTCTTGGTTGGTCGGCCCATCTGCGCCATGGGCGCCCAATCGGGAGGAGCCAACTTACTCGAGATTTGCGCACTCTAAATATGAGGCCAATGAGCGCCAGAGTTAGGAGCACACAAAACAATTGTAAGGCCAAGACGAGCGGCCGAAGCCAGCGCCAATTTGGGCTCCAAAGCTGCCGCTCGTCGCAAGTGGTGATCGATGGGATCTCTTGGCTGGAGTTGTTGTTGTTGCTTGCTGCGTTAAGCTCGACATGATCCTCCTGGCTGGCGAGCCCCAGAGGAGTTGGGGCCGGCTGGTCGCAGGCTCGGCAGAGCTGGCGCGGCCATGAGTCGGCTCCCGAGCTCGAGTGGCCGGAGAGCCATTCTAGCGCCGCGTCCGAGTCAAATTGGGCGCCCAAAGCGAAGTACTGCGGCGCCCTTGGTTGGCGGCCGGCGGGTTGGTGGCGCCGCCGCTGCCGCTGCCTCTGCCGCAACAACTCGGCCGCGACGAAACTCCTGTCGGCAAGTCGCCCCTCCAACTGGAGGCCGAGTTGGTCTGGGCTGAGGGTGGTGTTGGCCAGCTTGGCCAGCAGCAGGTCCGTCAGCCGGGCTCTGTGCTCGTCGGTGGCGCGCCGCTCCAGCCGAGCAGAGGGGCCGGCGGCGGCGCACTGGCAAGCGTAGGCGCCAGCGCGAACCTCCTCCAGCTGCTCCAGGCGGACGCACTTGGTGGCGGGCAAACGCAGAGTCAGGGTTCAAGTTGGAGGGAGAGAGTAATCAGGTTAGAGGTTGCAATCTGCGCGCCTAGCTCGGCTCGGATCTCTGGCGGCGGGCGCCAACGCAAGTTGAGCGCAAAATCAACAATGATCGAGCTCGGCGGATTACAGTAATGCCAGCGCAAGTGTTGGACAGCACACACACACACACACACACACACACTCATGCACCTGGCGCAAAGTGGCGATGAGCTTGCCGGCTTTGCGGCCGGCGCCTCCACTCGCCCGATACACGCCGATTGCGCGCAAATTGGCCGCTCTCATGGAGGCGAGGAGATGGACAACTGGGCTGGCAGAGGGCCGCTCCAGTTTTGGCCAGGATGACGCGGCAGGCTGGCCGCCAAAGTGGGTTGTTGGCGGCCAGTTTGCAAGCTCACGCTCCGCTCGCCAGCTATATAAGCGCTCGCCCCTCTCCGGCCAAACAGTCTCGAAGGAGTTCAGTTCCGTTCAGTTCCGTCCAGTTCCGATCAGTCGCGTTCAGTTGTGTTAAGCTGAGAGAGAGAGGCAGTGGAGGTGAGATACTCGGGGCTACTCTTGGGCGCCTAAGGATGAACAAGCTGATAGTTGCGGTGGGCAGCCTGGCTGCGCTGGCCGCACTTGTCTCGCTGGCCCAGTGCCAGGGCGCCGAAGTGGAGAGCGCCGTCCTGTCCGCGCAGGCTGCGCCGCAACAGGAGGAGTCCTACCAGCGAGTCTACGAGGCCTTCACGAAGCTCATGCAAAACGTGTCCAACAACTCGCTTGGCAACGTGCGCCGGCTCGTCTCTCGGCTCAACAGTTTGGTGGGCGGGCCGGGCGCCGCTGGTGGCGCCCAGCAGCCGCAGCCGCAAGCTCAGCCGCAGCCGCCCTCTCCCGCCGCCGCCGCCGCCGGCCCCAAGGAGCAGGCGCGCGAGCAGAGCATCGACGAGAAGACCGAGCAAATACTGAACAGGCTGGACAAGGTGAACAGGGACACCGACCAGCACACGCTGAGCCAGCTCAACGACGACATAAGCAAGCTCATTGGAACGCTCAACGAGTCCTACCTCAGAAACATAAGGCGCCTCATCGAGCGCGTCAACAAGGTCGTGGGCCAGCCGAGCGGCGGCCCCGGCCAGCAGGCGGCCGGCGCACTGCACCAGTCGGGCGACAGGCTCGACGACCAGAACGCAAAGTTGCCCGGCTTTCCAGGCTGGGACGAGCTCATCGTGGCCGTGGACAGGATGCAAAAGTCGCTGGCCCACTTTGTGCGCTCCTCCACTAGACTGGTCACCTCAGGCTGAGCGAGGGCGGCCCAAACTCCGCTTCCCCTTCCGCTGGCGGAACCCCCCAAAGTCAGGCCTCGGCTGGAGGCGCGCGGAGTGGGCGCAAGCACACTTTGTTGCACAACTGTTTACAATAAAAGCGCGCAAACCTTGTAAAGCTTGGGCCCAATTTGAGTTGAGCGAGGAGCTGGCTGCGTGTTTGATCCGCCCCTCTCAAGCCAATTTGCTCCGATCCGATCTGTTGACATTCGCCGGCCGCCGGCTCATTCAGATTCATGGCAATTTGCGGCTTTGCAGTTGGCTCCACTCTCTGCAAGCGAGCCCATAAGCTCGCAGAGAGGCGGCTTGAATCAATCTTCATTTCCTGGCCAGCGCTCAGAGTGGCGACTGGCCGGCCATTTGGGATCAGCCATCGGGCCCAATGAAGCACGGCGGCGGCTTCCATTGTGGCGGCGGGCGCGCAATTCGAGCGGCCCCAATGGCCGCCCGTCCGCTCTCCGGCCCAAGGAGTTGGTCCAAAAAGTGCAAAGATGAGCCGGCCGCCCAGTCGAGCGCGCGGCTCCGATTTGAGGGCCTGGCGGCTGCTCGACGGGCGGCGCAACCGGCCGCCCTGGCTCGCAACCCGAGCAAAGTGGCGCCAAGCGGCCGGCTTTAAGGTCAGCCAATGATCTTGGCGGCGGCGGCGGCGAGCTCGGGTTTGGGCCGAGATTGTTGCATAGGCTCAAGTTGCCGCTCGCCTGCAGAGGCCCGCGCGGCAAGGCAGCGCCAGAGTGGAGTGGAGTGGAGTGGAGTGGACTGGACTGGACTACACTTACCTGGCTGCCCTCCAACCTGGCGCAGTGGTGCGTGTTCGCCAACAGGGCGGCCTCGTGTTCGCGCGCGCACTGATTGACTAGGCCTGTCCGTCCCAGGTGGAGGCTGACGAAGGACACGCCCCTTCGGTTTGCAATCCAAATTGGTGTTGGGGATTGGAGAGGGGCTCTTGGTTAGTGTGGGCGCTCGTTTGGTGGCGCTGGGCTCGCGGGCGGCTCAGTGGCGGACTCGCCGCGCCGACCCCAACTCGACGGCCCGCGCCAAGGGAGGCGCCAACAGCCGGAAGTAGCGGCAAGACTGGCCGATCGCGATCAATGCGTAATTCATCATTAGACTCTTTGTTGCAGGACGCGCTCGTCCATTCATTAGCAGCTCGAGGCGAGCGCGCCAGCCGGCCGACACGAATGCCAGTCGCACGCTCGCCGGCCCCGATTTGCCTCGGACTGTCGCGCCTTTAAGCTCTCGGCTCTCAGCTCTCGGCTCTGGAATGGAGCTCGGCGGCCCACTTGCTCGGGGCAAACGAGCGCAGAGAGCGGAAAGATTTGTCGTCGCAGAGGCCGGTCGGTGGCTGCCGCTGCTGCTGCTGCTTCTGGCGCCGCCGCTCAACTCTGCCTCGAGTGCAAACGCCAGCGCCAGAGCCCGAGGGGTCAAGTGGGCGTGTTTGGCTTGGGCCGCACTTTGCATGATGCGCGCGGGCGGCGCCAAAGCCGACGACAGATCCGGCCGGCGCTGGCCGAGCAGCCAGTCGGGCGGCCAAGATTGATGATGAGCAGCCGCTCGCCCCCAGAAGGAGGAGGAGGAGGAGCGCAAGTTTGAATGAGCAAGGCGAGCTGAGCATTGGCGCAATGGGCGCCGGCTGGCCGAGTTGGCGGCGCAAGCTGGCCGCGCGCGCAGAGATTGATATCGCCAATATTGCGCCCGCCTGGCCGCCCCCGTTCGCGCGCGCGCGCGCAAACAGAGCGGACCTGGGCGAGCGCTAATTGGGCCTGTCGAGCAGAGGGCCAACTGGGGGCGTCCGGCCGGCGCCAAGCTCAGCCCGTTGGAGCCAGTTTGTCCAATCCGCGGCCACATCCACCCCTCTGCTCGCCCACTCGATCGATCAGGCACTTGCTTGGCCGGCCCTTTCGCGCGCTCGAGCCGCGCTCCTTCCGGCCGACCGGCGCTGGCTCGCCGGCTGGCCAATCGCAATCAGCGGCCGGCAGGCGGACCAAGAGCGAGCCAAATGGCGCAGAAAATTAAACGATTTTCAATCCACTTTGCGCGCGCCACTTACAAGCTCGCGCCGGCCGCCACTGTCCGCGGATCTGGACGGATCTGGATGCTCCGCCCGCCTCAGAGGTTGGCCGGCCAATTAGGCAAACTATTCGCCAGCATTCGGCGGCCCGAGCGGCGAGCCGACCGGAAGTGGGCGGCTCGCCTCTGAGGGCGCCGCTTGGTGCGCGCCGGGCGTCTGCGTGCGCTCGCTGGGCCGACTCGTCGGGCTGCCGGGCGCTGGGCCAGACCCACGAGCAGGGGCGGGGGGCGGCGGCGAGCGCAACCTTTGGCCGCAACGAGGCCGACTTTTGGGCCGGCAATAAAACTTTCAGCCGGCGCCCTTGGGCCAGCGAGCGCGTAATGATCCGCCGCCGCCGCCGCCGCCGCCATTAGGCCGCCCGCTTTGGCCCCGAGCGCCTCTCCGGCCGCCCTCACGCCTCGATGCGGCGGCCGCCGCCGATGGGCTGGAAAGTTTGCAAAACTTGTCACTCCGGGCGCCACTTACCTGAACTCGACGGCGCCCTCGCCGCTCGAGGCAAAGAAGGGGATTGAGTAGGTGAGGAGCCAGCGGTTTGAGAGTCCGCAGTCCATGTAAGGCGAGAACCAGCTTCCGTCGGCGGGTCGCAAGTTGAGGGTTGCGTTTGTTTCCGGCTC
>ENA-UOVY01000639-UOVY01000639.1-plant-metagenome-genome-assembly--contig:-NODE-639-length-13596-cov-6.762278_pt1 | contig 13596 bp, 11 predicted proteins | sample MGYA00249840_ERZ761561 | MGnify/ENA primary metagenome ERZ761561 (study PRJEB28882, sample SAMN05720143) | plant metagenome | isolation source: Guanajuato, Mexico | place: Mexico:Guanajuato, Mexico... | reverse complement strand
TGGAATTTATTTAGAGGGGAGGATTGCACTGAATATGAGCGAGATTTGTATCACTGATCGAAATTTTCGATAGAGAGTCCCGAAAAATACACTCAAATGGTGACAGGCTTTAATATGGGGATAATTGACGCGATTTTCAAACAGTCTACCTCGATTCAGGGACTGCCTACCTGAATTTCGGGAATATCTCCCTGAATTTCGGGACTGTCTGCCGCAATTTCGGGACTGTCAACCGAAATCGTGTCAATTGTCCCCATTCTAAAGCCTGTCACCATTTGAGTGTATTTTTCGGTCGAGAATTTCTTTCAGTGTACACATGCGACTTCCGTCATGACGTATAGACCTAATAATATTTGTATATATTTACCGTGTTTAAAACACTGTTTTCGATGATTTTGGAATTTAATTAGGAAGTTACAAATTACCAGCATTTTTTCCGGAGTACCATTCTAGATACACTAATACTTTTTAGGTCATTTGAGCAGGTCGCTCATGTGTAGAACTCCTTTCTTTATCTAACCATGAAGAAAAATTGAAAATCGACCGATCATGTTCTGAAAACAGTCCAAATCTAAGAAGAGAGTGAGAGTTGGAGATTAGCATCCCCTCCTCTACTACAAATTATTCATGAAGTACTCTGAGTAGGTAATTAGGAACTCGACATTGAACTTTCGCTCTTTTCAGAAAAACTTCTCTCATAGTGTTATGTAATTTAACTGATTTATTTCTTTCTCTTATGAGATAATAATTACAACCTATTAAACTAAGTGAAGTGGAAGATGTATTAAAAAACATGTTTCAGGGGGTCGCTTCAAGGTATTATAATCAATTAATTCTTCGGCTTCGTCGTGCGCTTCCTTTTCACCGTTTCTTATCCTCTTCTGTCTTTCTTCTTCATTTTTGTTTTGAGCCATTCTTTGTATGATTTCGTACCCTCATCATTTCCAATAGGTAATCCCGCCACTCCGTTCTCATCGTGAATGACTACTCCCCATTCCGTAATGACATCTACACTTTTGTTATCAAATTTTATTCCGAAGCAGGCGACTTTCTTTTTTTCCTTTAATGTCTTATAGTAATCGTTCCAATACTTATCTTCGCATTCTTCTAATGCGTCTTCAGAGTTACTCGCAATTTTGAATTCGAAAAGAAAATTCATATTCTTAGTTGTATCAAGAACGTAGTCCATCCACTTATTTTTTCCCTGCTTGGGATTCACTTGTATTTTATGAATAAACTTGCTAACTTGATCTCCTTCAAGCATAGCTACAAATAACAAGTGGTAGCGAATTTCCAATTCCAGAGGACTTTCCAGATTTCTTTTAATTAAACTTATAAAATCTTCAAACTTTTCTCCCTCAAGTTTTTCTATCAAAATGTCTCTCGCTACATGGTTGGGCCTTTTTTTGAGTTCTTCTATTACTATTCGCATGATCTCGGTCTTACATTCTGTATTAGTAAAACCAAGAAGGAACGTGTATCTATGTTCCTTAGAAGAGTTAGGATAGGTTTCTTCAACGTCTTGAACTGTTAAATATCCTGCGTGATATAATATGATCTTTACTTGTTCCGCACCCTTGTCCGTCATTAACAAATCCGGATTAAGTTTTGTGCTTAAGTCATAAGCTGTGGCCCTGACGTTTTCTTCGAACATAGATAGTACTGCTGACGGATAACTTCGCAGCATCTCGCTTAGTAATGAACTGCCCAATGCTGTTGTCGCCCAGAAAGGACGTGGTATTGGATCATTCAGTCTTAAACCTCTTAAGTAGCCCAAGACAGACACAGGATTATATATTTCAGAAATCGTGTATGTAAATCTATAACCTTCGTACCACTCTTTAACTTTTTTCATCACGTCTTCCATGGTAATGGGGGGATTATAGTTCTTTCCTACCATTACCATTGCTGTTCTGTAATATGTCTCTATATCATGCTCAGTAAATCCCACGATCTTATCGTAATCTCCGTTCAGAGAAATATCTTCGATCATATTGGTTCCTGAAAACAGCTCTGCTTTCATAAGCTTTGTGCATCCGGTAATAAAACCAAAAGCAATGGAACCAGAAGCTTCTTTCACTCCGCTATAAAATCTTCCCATGACACCTAGAGTTTTATTTCGATTAGACCATTCGGCGTCATAGAAAGGTTTATCGTACTCATCAACTAAAAGTACAATTTTTTTGCCTCTGTTTTCTTTTTTCTTGGCAATTGATTCCACAGTTTTCTTAATCAAGCCTCCAAGAGTAGCGTTGTCCGACGGTTTAATTTGAACTTGAACTCCATGCTCGCTTGCATAACCCCATACGTTTCTCCTCAGCGCTTCTTCAAATTGAGATGGTGTAAGCAGGGAAAATCGAGAAAATTCAAATTCTAAAAGTATAATATTTTTCCAGAGGTTCGCGTGCTCGTTTAAAAACTTGCAGATGGAAGATTTATCAAAATATTCCAAGTTATTCTTGAAAATGAGTCGCAGTGTGTTCTTTAGTAACGTTTTTCCGAACCGTCTCGGCCGTGACAAAAAAACTATGGAGCTTCTTAATGATCTCGTTATTAGTGTGTCTTTTAATAGTTTCTCCACGTAATCAGTTTTATCCACGTAAATCTTGTTTTGTACATATATGTCACGGAAATTGTTATCTGAATCCAGCGTAAGGTACTGTAGGACGTTCTCGTAGGTCATGCCAGCTGATTCTGTAAATGATAGAAAAATAATTTGTTTTCAGTTTTGCCCGTTACAAACATAGGTAGTTGATTCATCATTTATGAAAAAGTGAACAATAGTATACTGTATGAAAAAAAATAAACTTTTAAACACATCTCTAATTTCTCTCGTACAGTATCCATTGCCTGCGACACCTAAAATGTGAATGTGCGTGTATATGTTATTAATAATTTTTGTCTAAATTAAGCACTTACAATAATTTCAAGATTTTGGTTGTATCCTTTGCCTCTGAAATCATGATATGCAGTTCTCATGGGAGCATTCAATACCAACGACATAGGAAGATGGGATAGATCGCTGCACAGTTCACCTCATCCCCATACACTTTCCTCAAGGTACGGTTCTGGTTAAGTCTAAGATTTTGAGTATCTTTCTTGTACGTCGATTCACTCAGTGCAGTGACTGAGTGAGTGAGGAGACTTAGGCTGAGATATACACTAATACTTCGAAGGACTCAGATCTGATGTATTAGACTAAAGCACTATGAAGAAAGTAGTAGGGGTGATACGGGGAGGACTCAGCTGCCGGAGTAAAAATACCGCTAAGCAATCTACTGCAGGAAGAACATGCGGGCGACTATTTCCTCACTTGAGACCCGAAGTACCCGAGGTCAAACATTGATATGTTTGAGTTAATAGGTGAGCATGAAGCGCCTAAAAACTGGCACAACCGGCTATGGGAACAAGAGAATGAACGTCAGTCCACTAGAAAATGAAACTACTGCTGAAAAACACGCAAAAAGACTGGAAGATGAAACAAACGCAGTATTGGAGGAGTTTGACCCAGAGAGTTTGTGGAAAGACTGGAAGAATGCAGTAAGAAGAGCAACAGAAGAAACAATGAAGGAAGATGTCTCAAATTGTGCAATTGAATAAATAAAAAAGAAGTCTTGGATCACATATGCGACAATGTTGTTAATGGACAAAAAGAAGGAAGCTTCAAGATTGTAATCGTAACGAGTATGAAAGGGTTAACAAAGAAGTAATGAAAAAATTTTGGGAAGATAAGTGTTAATGGTTTGAGTAAAAATGCAAGTCTATAGAACAGCTAAAAAAAGAGGGCAGAATGCATGAGACGCACGAAGAAGTCAAATTGCTCATAAAATGACAGAAAAGGATATTGAGAAACTATATGGAGACGCAAATAGAGATACACAGATAGAAGGATCTGAGTGTCATGAGCAAGAATCTGCCCCAGATATTATGATGGATGAGGTGGAATATGTAATAAGAAAAGCTAAAACACGAAAAGCAACTGGTGCAGATGGCATATTCCAGTTGAACTTCTAAAATGTGCGTCAAAAAAAATTTAAAGAAAAACTGTTGCCTTTAATGAATAAAACATACAGAATAGAGCTTCTACCACACGATTTCTAGATCTCAACGTTAGTGACTTTGCCAAAGAAGAACAACCCAAGGAAATGCTCAGAATACTGCACAATTGCGCGCATGAGTAGCATACTTTAAAATTGCTACGGCAATAATTAACAGAAGGATTGAGGCGAAAATTGATGGTCAGTTAGGTAAAACTCAATTCGGTTTCATTAACCAGAAAGGAGCAAGAGATGCAATTGCACTGTATAAAATGCTGATTCAAAGAGCTCTAGCTGTGAAAAGAAAATATACGTCGCATGCATAGATTACAAAAGAGCTTTCAACCGAGTTGAACATATAAAAATTGTACAAATTCCGAAGCATTATAGGATCGACAAAGAAAATATACAGGTTAACCACAAAAATATTATTATTGGAGTTCACTAAACGGAAAGCATGTGCGAAATTAAAAAGGGTGCAAGACAGGGATGTCCGCTCTTCCCTCGACTCTTTAATGTACGTGCAGAAGAAATTACAAAACACAGAGTTTTCCAGAGATTGGGATTCAAAATAGGAGGAGAAAGAATAAGTGATGTATGTTATGCAGATGACCACGTACTAATCGCTGGAACGCCGAATCAATTGCAAATAATGATGAATGTGTAGAACAAAGAAGGAAAACGTTACGGAATGAAAATAAATGCAGATGAACCAAAGGGCATGCAGATTGGATGAAATGCGACAAACAGCAGGCCGATACGCATCAAAGTGGATGGTAAAGAGCTCGAACAGGTCACAAAATACAGATACCTCGGGGTCACTATAACTTATGACGGAAGAGATGCTGAATAAGTACGAACACGACTGGGCATGGCTAGCGCAGCGTCCAATAATTTAGAAAGAATATTGAGAGACCGAAAAATGGCAATGGAGCTTCGCATAAAAATGGTCCATTGTACGATACACCACAGAGACGTGGATAATATCAAAAAACGTTGAAAGAAGAATTAAGGCCTTCAAAATGTGGACGTATAGGAGAATCAACAGGATTAAATATGTGTAGACTGAAAAAGTCACAAATGAGGAAGTACTGAATAGGGTAGGAAAGGAAAATGCAATTCTGTTGACCACAATTAAGGACTGTAAGTGGCTGTTTATTCAAAACAAAATGAAGGTTGACCAGTTGTTCTTACTAGTAGCCAATGGAAATACTCCAGGAAAAAAGCCGAAAGAAAGAAGGAGGCTCACAATGCTGGATTGAATCATTGAATCGTGTTAATAACATATAATAATTGAGAGAAAGATTGTAATTTGGCACTGCCGTCTTTAGATTGAAAGTTATACAAAACACAACGTTTCAAAGCAACATACGGCAGTGTCAAATTATAATTTTTCTCTCAATTGTTATTCCATCTAGAATATACTAAGCTTGTGGCCTTGGTGTATATATATGTACAAATATAATATGTATTCAAGATGTATAAATGTAATATTGCTGCATTGCTTGTCCCTAGGTAAGCTTAATATTATCATTACCATCACAATTATTGTCATAACAATACAGATAAAGTTTGTCTCTAGCTTCTATATATTGTCAATTGCAACCTCCCGCATGGGAGATGCATACAATACAACAATACATGATAATAATATGCAGAATCAGGTACCTGAGTGAAAGCTTTTACATACCTCGAGAGACTTCTTTACAAATTATGGCGGGAGGGGCACCAGTAGAGTCATCATTTCTCTTCAGTCGTATATGTAGTAGCTCGTCTTGAAACTAAAAATATATATTTAAAAAAAAATGTATTAATACCTCTGTATTTTTTTATCCATTGTGAATAGGATGTCTGTATGAATGATTTAACAACTATATATTTCATTGAGTAGAAGCGCTTGCAAAAATATTGTTGTGTGAACTATTTTACCTACAAATAACATACACGCAATCGTTCGTTCAAAACGACCACTTACACGTCTGATCCTAAACTCATGGGTGAAATCTTAGCGAAACATTACACATCTGTCTTCTCCAACAACAACTACAATGATTCTTCCGTAAGCCTTAAAAAACACATAGAAAGTACTCCAATATTATTCGACTCTCCAGCAGAAGAACACCTCCCATGTAATCTCTCCATTACTGAACATTAACTCACGACCGCAATTAACGAAAACCTTAACAATGCCTCTCCCATACATGATAACATCCACGCAGTCATGCTTAAGAACCTTCATAATAGCTCGCTCTTTCTCTTTTCAACTCCATCTTCTTGAGTAACAATTATCCTTTCCTCTGGAAAAACGTCATCATACTTCCTATCCTAAAACCCAACTCAGACCCTTCTCTTCCCAACTCTTACCATCGCACTGCACTATCCAGTGTACTCGGAGAGCTATTTCAAAAAATGTTGAATGAAAGACTCTTCTGGTACCTGGAATGGAGTATGTAATATCCTCTCATCTGTCCTCTTATATCTTCAATACGGCTTCAGAAAAGGTCGTAGAACCACCCTGGCATAACTCGACCCCCAAAAGAAAATCAACGAATCCGTCTCCAGTAAATCTTGCCTCTAATCTGTTTTCTTCTACCTTCAGGAAGCATACCCAAGGTTAATAGGATTTTAGTATATTATTAGGAGTGCGGTAATTGTACCGTCATGATATAGAAGAGGAAAGAAGTGGAATTATGATGAAAAAATCTCCTGGCCTGAGCGGGAATCGAACCCGCGACCTTTCGCTTTCGCGGTGAGTGCGATAACCCCTACGTTATCAGGCTCTGAAGATTAAATTGTCATATTTCGACTTCAAGATATTAAGTTCCATAGCCTACTCTTCTTCCTACAAGCGATCAATGATATTCCTACATGTGTCAAATATCCACTCACTCAACGCCTTTTCTTTGATGATTACAACATCTCGGTCCGTTCTTCTGACCCTAAATAGAACCCACAGACTTCTTCAAGAAACACTGGACACCATCACATATTTAACCTGAAAAAAAGGTTTCGCTTTTCCTATTTCAAAATTTATTCAGTTATCTTCTAAAGAAGAAATCCCATCCCCTCCACACAACCTCTACTCTTACAAAATTTTTCAACCATATGCGTCATTCGGCAAAATTTCTTGGTCTGAATTTTGATCAAAAACTTAATTAGATCATCCACATTAATATTCTCAATGTCAAGTGTATTCAAACTTCAAAGATCTTTAAATTTATATCCCATCCATCAAAAGTTTGCCCCAGAAAACTTTTCATACAGTTATACAGAAGTCCCATCCGTTCCCGCCTTCACTACGGTGCCTCCATTAACAACCTGACCAACAAATCAGGCCTTCCTTTACTCGACTGCATTCAAACCTCATCTCTCCTACTGCAGATTTATTTTAACAACCAACTTAACATCCACAATCTAGCAACTTCCCCAACTATCCACCTATAACTCAATTTTCCCTCCCACCACCACCAAATCCCCTCCTTCTACATAAATACATCCGTTTCCACCTCAAATCAAAGCTTAAAATATTTCTAAATTCAAACCCCCTACTACTCATACACTTGTCCTCACACCCTGGCCTCTCACCCCTCCCCTATCGGATTCGACCTCACCCAAACGTCATCAACTAACAACAATACATACATCAAACACATTACGGAACTATTACAAGAATATCCCCAACATACTATCTGCCTTTCGGACGGTTTGAAATCTAATAACAAAACAGCATTCGCCTATTCTATTGACGGAGCCCACACATCCCATAGTATCCGAAACATTGCCACAATATTCACCGCTGAACTGATGGGAATCTTTGCCTGCCTTTCCAGTCTTTCACATCACTCGCCAAATAGTAAACTTCTCCTCCTCACCGACTCACTCTCATCATTTCATTCTCTTACGGACTTCTACACTACTGACTCGCTCTTCCAACGAATTCATCTCTCCATACAAACTCTCAACTCGATTAACTCCCAAATTACATTTGTCTGGATCCCCGGTCACATTGGTTTCCCCCATCTCGACGCAGTGGATCAAGCCGCTAAACAAGCCACACTTCTTCCACAACCAACCGAAAATACTTGCGTACTTTTCACTAACTACTAGAACCACTACTGGTCTCTCATCCTCCAGAAATGGAACACATATTGAAGTAAGAAACCCAATAATAAACTACTACGTATCAAGAAAACCTCACCACCTGGAAGTCCTCACTCAAGAAATCGAAAAGAGGGGAGGCGATAATTTCATCGGAATTGGAGTTAGTCAGAGGTGGCTCTAACTTCAATGGATGCGTCTCATGTAGAGTCAGAGGTTTGAAAGAGGTACCCTGTTTGAGTTGAAGTAACCTCTGACTACAGAAGAAGTGGCTCTATTGGGGCAGGAGTCATCTCCGACTCAAAAAGAGGCTTGATTCTAGAAAAGTTCAAGATGCCGCGCTTCAGAAGTGCACTTTCAAAAAATAGTCTGACACTCAACCTTGGATAATGATGTACTTCAGCTTGACTGAAAATTTGAATGATTTCCCTATAAGGGTAAATTGATATTCACATCAACAACAGGCAATGTGTCGGATGCAAGGTTAACAAATTTTTGTCCTATTGTCTTGTAGAACATTGAGAAGGTATGCTGCAGCTATGCAGCACTCAGCTCGTCGTTTCATACTCCATTGCAGACACCTAAAACCGAGTTCTAACGACCATGGCGATCTGGTGTACTTTAAAATATGTCAGATTATCAACAAGCTGTCAGACTGCCTCTTTGGGCGAAAATTGTAGATCAAAATGCAAGCTGCAGAAAATCAATGTACGTACACACACATACAGACATATATGAAAAAAGTATTCAACATCGCTTCTATAAGTCTTGTAACATTTAATGAAAGGTGGGTCTTCCTGCCCCTGCATGATATTTGAGAAGGTCAAATTTAACATGGTATCAATTACTTTGAATTCCTTGAAATCTGATGATGAAAGTGTTATGATCTTGCTGTAATCATATATGTACAAATGAGTTTCAAACATTATACCTACATTTGCCAAAAATTCGTCGGGTAACGTGGTATTTTGATTTTGCAATAGTGCGGGCTCCAAAGATGTAGTTAGTGGACCAAAATCCATGTCTGTAAAAAGCATAATTAAAAAGCTTAAGTGAAATTCGGATCATTGATTCAAAACGTTGTGCTACACTGATATTTTAGTCTATTTTTGTTTCCAAATCTTTTGTATGAATCTATTGATGGGTACAAAATTTTCTTTGCCCAATGCTTTCCACTTGTATTCTATTAATGTTGAGAATCTGATGGGGTATGGGAAGAGGATGTTTAGGTTGCTGAACCAATTTCTCATGCCCTAAAGTTTAATGACTGTCCATATCTTATACAATGACCTACACCTAATTTTTGTATTGGTTTGTCGGTGATTGCGCGGATAAATATAATAGAGCCTATGCGTGATGTAAAAAACTGTTATTTTATGTACGAGGGCCATTTAATTTGGCAGCGATCAATTTTTCGCATGTGGGATGTTCAATTTGGCCCGTAATTTTTCCGTCATACTACTTCATTTAAGGTGCGACAGGAAGGCTTGGGTTAGGTCAGGTTAAATTCGGTAAATGTGAAATTTTTTTCAAATTGAATAGTACCAATAACAAATTCGCAGCAGGAAAGGTGGAGTTTCTTTTCAGGGGGAGGGGGCAGTTACTGGGAAAGGTACACAATCCGGTAAGTATTATGAAACTGTGACTTTCACAAGTCTAGCTTGCCACCTTGTTGCGGTGAAGGGCCATAATGGATGTGCGCATTAGTAACTCGTATGCTAGTGCCGCACAACCCAGAGTTTCTTGGCTAGCCTTATACCTGCGGATTTGCCTGGTAACGAACTTTTTCGACGTGGGCCTATGTGTTTTATTAACCAGAAGCAAGTTAGCTCGTGTGGTATCTCCCACTATGTCACTAGACGCACTTCACTCTAAGCACTTTAAATCACTCATCCCCGTGCGTTTTTCAACTGACATGAAAAGTCACCCCCATTTTAGAATCATAAGACACTCTGTCTGGGAATGGGAATCTCGCGCCTTCCTGTACCCAAGCGGGAGACAAAGCTTGTTATTATCTCTCTCTAAGTAGAAGAAAAACTGGAAACTCACTATTTGGCGTAAGGTTTCCTTCCTCCTCCCCCCCTCCATCCAGAAGCAAGTGGTTGGATCTGACAGTGGCCGAACATGTTTTTTTTAGTAAAAACCGAACATAGTTACGATATCATTGGTTCGTACCACACTCTTGCTGGGATACAGTTTCCAATCAGCCTGCGTTGGAAAAGGTTGCAAAAAACATAATGTTGAGTTCAAGTAATAACGAAGCACTGCGGGTACAGCCCCCTTAACTAATCGCACGGAGTTGATGCGCTCAGGCCCCGTTGGATCGTTAGCACAGAATTTGGTACCAACAAAATAGTATAAATCATCCGATAAGCATATGATGTGGACAACTCTCATTCTCATTCAGTTGCACACAGAAATAGCAAACCCAGTACTGATAGGAATCTCTGCCACAAAAACCAGTATAGAAGTTGAGGAGGTTGTAAATGAAGACTCTGGTGTACCTGACTACAGTGAACTATGTTGATAGCTCGAAAGATGCAATCAGAGTGGAAATCATGGAAACCAACCCCTCCATAATCGAAATAGCAAAACCGGAGGAGTCTGAGGGAAAGAATACATGATTCCAGCTCACAGTCGCCACAAGCAAAAAAGAAAGAAAAAAAAAAAAGGAAAAAGAGGCCAAAGGTACAGCTAGAGAATCTATGCAAAGTGGAGGAATTGCGTTTACAGAGCTCATTGACCTCTCCCACATTGGCTCAAGAAAGACTATATTCTAACGTCTTTCATTCGTCGAAAATGAGGACTGCGGCCCGTTTTTAACAGCACGGCTTCAGCCTGAAAAAGGATTTCTACTAGAATCGGAACCCTAGATTACTTAACAGATGACTGCTCAGAAAGAAAGTTCGCTGACTTCCATATCGTCACAATCTGTACAATGAATGCTCCGATCACGCTGACGCGACACTCAATCAAACCGAATGAGGAAATTGACTGCGTCCATTGAATTGCGAGCTTTCATTCATTTTCTCGCTACTGCCGCCACAAAGGCCAGATTTGCTGACAGAAAATTCTACTGATATAGATATTTATACTGAATCGCGCCGAAATGCGCGAAATACAGATGCGCTCGAAGACAAGTTGAACGAAAACTCTGCCTACTCATTCAACCTGCCCGTGAAACCCTGACAAGACGAGACGTTCCTGATTTGTCCTGAAAGTTCAGACAAAACTGTGACGCAACGGACTAAGTCAAACGTAGGAAGGGGTACAATTTGTTTATTATCAATGCTTAAATTAATAAAAGCAAACCAGGAAATTTCTCGCTGTTCCAAACATGCAAATTGGCAAATGCATCCAAACGCACTCCAATCCGCGCAGCACGAAGTAGTAATAGTACGGGAAAGGAATGAGAACTACGAAAATGTAATTCTCAAAAAGGAAGGATTTGGGAAACAAGAGAAATTAAAGTTGAGGAAAATTATTTGATTGAATTCGAGTAGACCAGATCAAACACTATCACAGCCGCTTTATGTATCCTCGTAAGTACAAATCGAGATAATCAATGACTTGAAGATATCAGGGCTCATAAAGAGCTTTTTGAATTAGTAGAAAATAAGCGATCCGAGATGGCCTCGACACAAAGCCCACGGTAATGAGCTGCACCAATTTTAGTGTACGAGGGCATACAAAAAAATCACTGCCCATACACGGAAGTAGGGGCAGCAAGAAGGAGGACTGATAAAGAAACTGATAAGGACGTCTGCGCAGATTGTCGAGCTCACAACGCAACGTAGGAGAAGTTGGCTAGAAGGAAATCTCTCCTGGTAGACACCAAACCATAAGGGTAGCCAAAAATTGATCAACAAAGAAAAGATATTTACAAAAATATAACTTGAAAAGAATGCTCCCCTACTAGAGACGCCAGAAAGCGTTATTGACGAAGAAAAGTTGGCAGAGGTGATCGAACGTGTTCAGTAGATGTAGGGGAATGGTACGATCTCCCAGAGACGATAGAACGATGACGAAAAACGATTTGTCACGTCAGGATAGTTCGATTTTATTAAAACTTCAAATAAATTACAGTCGGCGATTCGACCGAAGTCATGATACAATAGGGAAGAAAGTTTGCATATTAATTAGGCACGATTAGCCGACGACAATTACAAACTTCGAGTAAAAAGGGTTCTACTAGCGGTAACGATATGATCACACCCTTACTGACTGGTACAAAACAATACACACTATAGAAAGAAAAATACAATCATAATCAGAACTGAAGAAGATCAGCTGACGTCGTCATTGCATTACGGTCGCGGTCTCGAACGACTCATGGTTCCGATACGACTCGTTCACTACAGTAGAGTGGCTAGAAAGCTAAAAATTCATCAAGTAAATTTTGGGGTCAGTAACCCAAATAAGCTGGGGAATCCATCACGAGTACACTGATGATGTTCTACTGTGGGAGAACATAGGTAACCCGACAGAACTGTCACGGCAGAGGAAGAATAAATGATAGACAATGTGGACATGTACGAGGACGCACGCGTCACACCGGAGTCAGTCACAGAATTACTTAACATTGCAGATAATAGAACAGTCCCAGGACCCGACAGTGTCAATTATAAAATTCTAAAGATAATCAATGAAGCATTCCTGGGTTTCTTGAGTGAATTGTTCTTAAAATTGCTCTGAATTTGACCTATTCCCTAAAATATGAGAAAATCGTAGGATCCATAGGGTTGGAAAAAGGTTTAACGCGTTAAATTCTTACAAATCTATAATACTCTTTGTTTTGAGCTGCAAAATAACTAACCTGACCTCCTCTTGAGCTGATTAAGGTACGCAACAGATCGGGTAATGGTGAGAGCTTTTTTATTAACAACGACAACGAAAAAAAAATGGTAACAATCACCAACAAAATGCAAGTCTGAATCGGGTCGAACGAACAGCTTTCACTCGCCCAAAAAAAAAACAAAATTGAGTACAGACTCTCCAGTCTCACAAGAGTATTCCAAGCGAATACAGAAAGCGTTAATTTCGCGACACTAAAGCTATCAAAAAAGCTCTAAAAGCCCTCAGGCTCTTCAAATTACGTTACAGGGAACGATTTACAAAGCAAAGCTTTACTCCCAATGAGTAACTACAAAAGAAAAAACGATGTATACATCGAACTCGAAAATTAAGCGCACGGGCTTCAACAACAATTTGAGAACGCATCAAAAAAACGAACTAACTCTAGCTCGGGTGAAATACAACACATTTTACCGGGTCTTGACGAAAATTACAGTTAAAGGGGATTCTCCTCGACGAACCACCTATGACCAAAGTTACAAAACTCCTTATAAGGGCATGAAACACACAAAGTGCAAGAAAGTACAAGAAATCTATCAAAGATACAATGAATCTGCGAGTTGTCGGCTCCGACCGCGAAAATCAAAATACAGAACATCAACAAAAA
>ENA-UOVY01000636-UOVY01000636.1-plant-metagenome-genome-assembly--contig:-NODE-636-length-13663-cov-552.725382_pt1 | contig 13663 bp, 10 predicted proteins | sample MGYA00249840_ERZ761561 | MGnify/ENA primary metagenome ERZ761561 (study PRJEB28882, sample SAMN05720143) | plant metagenome | isolation source: Guanajuato, Mexico | place: Mexico:Guanajuato, Mexico... | reverse complement strand
GCTCAAGCTCAAGCTCAAGCTCAAGCTCAAGCTCAAGCTCAAGCTCAAGCTCAAGCTCGAGCTCGAGCTCGAGCTCGGGCTGGAGCCGAAGCTCGAGTTGAGTGGCCGCCTGCCCGTCGCTCGCCCACCTCAGAGAGCAACCTCAGGAGCCTATTGTGTCCCTGGAGCTTAGAGGGGGCAAGCTTGGGCTAATCAGTGCGCTCAGCGGCCATTAGGATCGCATATTCCAGCTGGACGGCTCGGGTTCGAGCGGCGCCGCTCAGGCTGAGGCTGCAACGGATGCGGCCAGCAAGGAGGCGATCCAGTCTGGAGCTGGCCAACGACAGGCGAGCCGGTCGGCCCGCCTGAGGACACAATACGCGGATGGCCTGCGACTTGCTCCCTCAGAGTGGCCAGCTGAGCCTCTCCTCGAAAAGACACGGATCTGGGCCGGCCGGCCGATGGAGCGGCGCCAGTCAACGCAGCTCCAGCCCGGCTGGCCACAGAGGCAGCAGCAGCAGCAGCGGCCGCCGCCGACGACAATCAAGCTGGTGCCGCTCTAGATCCACGAGCGCGGCTCCGGTTGGCGGCCAGTGGGCGCAGGCGCAGATTGGGCCGTCGGCGCCGCTCGCGAGCTCGGGGGTCGCTTATCAAATTACAGGCTCCAGCTAACCTTGAGCTCGCGCCCACCGCCCAGGGAGGCGCCCACAGCGACCACTCTCTCGCCCGCTCCTCTGCTCCATCCTGGGCTCGCTTGCCACTGGAGCGGGGGGCCCAACGAGCTGAGCCGCCTTTGGGCGCTCAAAAACTTGAAGGTGAGCTCAGATTGAACGCGCCGCCACCTTTGGGCGCGTAAGTTTGCATCCTCCAGTCTCGCCAACTGGATGGATCCGATGCGAGTGGCCGCCAGCCACCCCGGCGAGACTGGTGCCGCAGTCGCAGCTCGCGGGTCGCGCCGCTCCTCAGTCCGCTCGCACTAGCGGCTCCCTGCTGCTGCTGCTGCCGCCGCCGCCGCCGCCACTCGTCCTTTCCGGCCGATTTGTGGCGCCAACACTCTGGCAGACTAGCGAGCGTAGTCGATTTTGCGCAATCCTTCCGGGCGCCAACGCAAAACAATGCCACTCGAGGGGCCGCCGGTTGCGTGGCCACAGGCGCGGGCGCTCGCTGCCGACGAAGCCTTCGGGCCCAAAGCAATCGTGTGCGTTAGACTAGGAAATTAAGCCAGCTGCTTGGCTCTCCGTCGGGCCCACGAAGGACACTGCGCTTGCAGCTCCCCGCTAGCCGCGAGCAAAGTTCAGCGGACCAACCGGCGGAAGTGGCGCCTGGCTGGCGGTTTGGCCGCGGCCAGAGTGGCGAGTTGTGGCCAGAGCATATGGAGTCCAATCAGCGCCGATACTCGGCCTAAAATCTGGGAGGGAGCCCGAATCTAATGTGAGTGGAGAGAGCGCTTTTCTCCGTTGCGGTCGCTAGCCGAGTGCATGGGCAACCAATGGGCGGGCAGAGGGGGGGGGGCGCTGTGTTGCGGCCGCTCCCGCGCAGGTGAGCTTGTGAGCGAGCGAGCGAGCGACGCGAGGGCGTGGCCGCTGCCCGAGCGCGGCGGGGGCGTGTCGAGGGCGCAGGTGGCCTTGCGGCGGCTGGACGGCGTTTGGAGGCTGCAGGTTGCGTAAGCGGCGAGCGGGCCATCTGCTCTGCGCGCCGGCCGCCGCCGCCGCCATTGGCCGGCTAAGCGCGCAAACAGGGCGCCCTGCCCGAACCGTCGGGCTGCACTGCACTGCACTGCGCCCGGCTGGCCAACGCAAGCGCGCGGAGAGGGCGGCCAAACTCAGAATCCTCCATCCTATTGAATGTACCAGAAATTGAATAGCAACAGAGCCATCGCTTATTGTTGTTGCTGCCTTCCTATTCCATTTCATTCCATTCCGTTCGGCTAGCTTGCGCCTGCGTTCGAGTCCCTGTTGGCGGCGCCGCGGTCGCCGCAGTTGCCGGCCTCGTCGGCGGCGGCGGCGGCGCCGCCACAGCCGCTGTCAGGTCAACTTAGGTCATTAGCATCTCTGTTTCTCTTTAGCCATGGTTGCTTTTGGCTGGCCGAGCGAGCGAGCGAGCGAGTGAGCAGGCGAGCTGCCAGCAGCCCGGCTCAGGCGGCCGCTCTCGCTTCCTCTTTGTTGGCCGGCGAGCGAGGCTGAGCCGGCGGCGCCGCCAAGTTGATGCTCGCGTCTTGGCCGCCCAATCGCCGGCCACTGCGCCAGCTCTCCCTCTCTCTTTCGCCGAGCGCAATTTCCAAATTTAGCTCCAGCTAAGCCCAAAATTAGAAAGTCCCATTCTAATTGCCGACTCACTCACCTAAATGAGCCCGCCTGTAACTGGACTCGCGCGCTTCCGGTTCGGTTTGCCGGCCGCTCGGCCAGCTCGGCGGGTGATGTTGCGCTATGCGCGCGCCCCTCGCCGGCGGCCTGCGCGACAAACAAGTGGCGCCGAGTGTCGGGTGTCAGCCGGCTCGGGCGCAATCACGCCCGCAACCGCGGCCAGGTGTCGCCCCTGGCGGCGGCCGCCGCCTCAAGCGCAGGCCGACAAATGGTGGCCGGCAAACAATTGATTCAATGGGATTGAACCGTTTGCGTCAGCGAGCCCACAAGACTCGGCGGCTTGTTTGCCCAAAAGGAGGCGCACTTTGCTCGCCCCCTCGGCCGCCGACGGAGCTGCACTGGAGGCGCCCGGCTGCGGGTTCACTTTTCGTGCTGGCGCTGCGCCGCCACTCGCCGCCAGTCTATTACTCGCACACTCGCCGCGCATCCCCCGACTCGGCTCGGCTCGGCTCGGCTCGGCTCGGCTCGGCCAGCTGCCGCCGCCGCCGCAGCCGCCGAGTCGTTTCCGCTCCCGTTTGCGGCTCTGCGCCGAGCTCGGCCGCGGCCAGGCGACTGGCTGGCGGGCCCGCCGATGCGCCAGCCGCCGATTGATTTCCAAACCCGAACCCAACTGGCCGCTCGCTCGGCCGCCGGAAGCGCGCGCGCGCCCCCCGCCCCAAAGGCGCCCAACATCCAGCCATCGGCCGTGGCGCAAGTTTGCCAAGGAGTTACAATCTGACAGCAAACTGGTGACACCTTGAGCGGCGATGGCGCTTGTTAGCTCCAGTGGAGGGAGGCTAGCTGGCTGGCTGGCTGCGTAACAACTGTATTGCGCTCGCTTTGGCCTGACGAGCAGCGGGGCGCGAGGTTAACACAGTGTTGAGTGGAGTGCGCATACGGCCGGCCCATTGCTCAAGGCGGCGCAATGGGCCACTACTGCGCGGCCAAGACACACTGCGCTCGCCTGTGTGTGTGTGTGTGCGCGCGCTCTTTTGTCGCCCTCCATGGACGCCCAGCGGCGTAAGCCGGCTTGAGTCGCTTGGGCGCATCGGTCGCAAGCGCACAAGAGCGCGCGAAAAACTCAGCGCAAGTTGAGTCAGAGGTGCGCTTGTGTGCGCGCTGGCCAGCGCTCGCCCAACACAAACACACACACACACACACACACACACACACACACACACACCCTGGCTTCAATCCAGCAGCGGCGGCGGCGCCGAGCGGGTCTGCAAAGGCGCAGCCGGCCAGAGTTGGCAGCTAGCGATGGGGCAAGTTTAGTGCCAAGGCAAGCGAATGCAATCCAATGCATGGGCATGGGCATGAGCTTGGGCGGCAGCAAGGCAACGGCGGCGCCAGCAGCAGCAGCGGCGGGCGAGTTTAGTGCACAAAGTGCGCTGAGTTTGCATTCAAATCCGACTGAACCGCACTCTGCGAGCGGCGGGCTCAGCGCTAACAACAACAACAACAACAACAACAATTTGAAACTTCAGTTCATTTCGGGCAAGCTCGTTCGTTCACTCGCTCGCTCGCCTGCTCAACTCTCGAGCTCCATTTAGTTGGCTCAGTCTCCATCTGCACACCGTTCGCTTCGGACGTCGCGCGCAAACACAAGCCAAGGTGTTCGACCCATCGAGCATTAGAGGCGGCCGCCGGAAGAGGAGCACGAGCGAGCGCCGGCCAAGCGGCAGCAGTGGGCCAGCCAGCCAGCAAGCTCGAGTTGGGGCCACCTGCGAGCGGGCGAAGTTTAAGGCGCGCCAATGAGAGTAGCGCTGAGAGCGAGCTGAGAGGCCGAGAGACAAGTGCCAGCTTTGGGCGCCCGCAGAGGGAGCCAGCTGACATTGGGCGAGCAACCGAAGAGAGAGAGAGCAGTTTGGGTCTTGCGAGTCGGGCGGCAAATCAGCGCCTCGAGGCCAGGTGAGCGGCGCCCACGGCTGACCTGTCAGTGTGCGTGCGTGTGTGTGTCTGTGTGTGTGTGTGTGCGCGCGCTCGGCGCAGTGCTGGCAAGCGAGCGGGCGAGTGAGCACATGCAATTGTTTTCCGCGGCCACCGATTGGCCTCGGCAGCCAGAAAGTGATGCGCCCGCGAGCAAGTGGAGCAGCAGCAGCAGCAGCGGCGCCGGCCTCGCGGGCTCCTCGGCGGTGCACCACTTGTGTGTGCGCGCGCAAGTTCGCGCCCCTCCGCTAGCGAGCGAGCGCCCATTTCTCTTTGCCCACTTGGCCTCGAGCGCGCCAACCCCCAAGCTCGTCCGCGGGCCAATCCAAGCGACACCAACGAGCGCCTCCTTGAACTAACCGACGACAAAACCCAAATTGCCTCCCCCAAACGCAAAACGAACCCCGCGCTGAACTGAACCGAACACTCAACTCAAAAAGCAGCTCGCCTTCGAGGCCAACTTCCCTGGGCTCGGCTCAATCGGCCACACTGGCGCCGAGCTCCAAGTTAACGGACTCTACCAGCAAACCAGACAGAGGGCGCCTCTGCAGGGCGAAGAGGTGAGCTGCGAGCGAGAGCAAAGTTTTGAGGCAGAATTGAAGACAGCCAGAAGGAATCGAGTGACGCAAAAGCAGCAAGCAAACGACAGGCAACTCGGCGCCAGCTTGAACCAGATGATTGCGCACCAGCAGCAGCCAGCGCCGCCAGTCTCTGCCGGCCAAGCGCCAAGGCTGGTGCAGCAAGGGATGCACTCGCATTCGCACTCGCAGCCGATGCCCATGCAGCATCAGCAGCAGCTGGCCATGAACCAGCAGCAGAGCCACTTGAGCCACCACCACTTGCAGCAGCAACAGCAGCCTCAAGCGGCACCAATGCACCAGCAACAGCAACACTACTATGCCACCGACCAGCCCCATTACGCGAACCCCAGCGCCGAGCTCTACCCGCAGACGCGCCCCCACCAGCCGCAGCCGCAACCGCAGCTACAGGAACACATGCTGGCCGCGGGCCCCCCGCGCTTTGCAACCAGACAGGCGGTGGCCCCGGCGCAGCAGCAGCAGCAGCAACGCCAGCAGGCGCTCGACCACCGACTTCCGCCCGCGAGCGCCTACCAGGCGCAGGCGGCCCAGCAATATAACGCAACACTTGATCAAGCACAAGCGCAAGTTCCTCCCCAGCAGATTCCGTATCACCACCAGCAGGTGCCTCCGGCGGGCGCGCTGATGGGCGCCGGCTACTTGGAGCAGCCGTCGGTGCACCAGCAGCAGCAGCCGCCGCAGCCGCATCAGCTCCACCAGCAGAGGCCGCTGGCCGGCCCCATGAGCCGCCAGGCGCCGCAAGTGCAGCAGCACCAGCACCTGATGCAGGCGCATCCGGCGCCGCACGAGCAGCGGCTCTACCCGAGCCAGCAGCAGCCACCAGTGAGAGCGCTCGATCGGATGGGCGGCCATCAGGTCCAGCAGCAGCAGCAGCATCAGCATCAGCAGCAATACGCGCAAGTGGCCCGCGAGCAGCAACTTCCGGGCCAGCTCATGGCGCCGAATCAAGCAAGTGCAAGCTATCCCAACTCCTCGTTTCAGCCAACCGCCTACCCGGAACTTGAGCAGGTGAGTAGCGGGTCACAGGCGGAGAGTCTCGCCCCCAAGCAGCACCCTCTAACCGGAAAGCTCGACCCAAACAAGCAGCAGCAGCAGCAGCAGCAGTACCAGGCCGGCTCGTCGACGCTTCTGCAGCAGCAGCTCAACAGGCAGGCGGCGGGCCGCTCGCTTGGGCCGCAGGTGTCGCGCCTGAGCTACGGGGGCCGCGCGGGTCCCGTGGCGCCGGCGCTGCAGCCGCTCGGCCCCCTGGCGGCGGCAGGCAAGCAGACGCGGACGCGCTACGAGCAAGCGGAGCCGGCGGACGCGTACGAGCCGAACGGGGCCAGAGTGAACCCAGCGCCGCGCGGCCTCCACCCGCCCGACTCGCCCTTCTACGCCGGCCCGAAGCAGGCCCAGCCGCTGGCCAGGCTGCCGGCGGCGCACAGGCCCCAGGCGCAGATGGCGCCCGCAATGATGGAGCAGGGCGCCGGCCAGCCCGCCCTCCTCGGCAACCCCACGCCCCCCCTCACGCCCACCTCAAACCCCACTCATCTGGGCACGCGGGCCGCCAGTCTGAGCGGCGGCGGCGGCGGCGGCGGCCAGGCGCTCGCGGATCATCATCAATGGTAAGTGTGCGCGTTTTCGAGTGTTGTCGCAACAAGTGGAGTTTGTTTACGTGGCCGGCGGGCATGTTTCGCGCCGCTTTAGCGTCATCCAATTCGTCCCCGCGAGCGGCTAGCAGTGCGACAGGTGCAGCCAGTGGCGGCGGCGGCGGCCTTGCCCGCGCGGCCATATTTCTCCTCACCTCACCTCTCCTCTCCTCTCGTCTCCTGCGTGCGGCGAGCAGCCAGCCAGCCAACCAGCCAGCAACCGGCTCCTCGCGGCTGCCTGGCGCTCGCTGCCAGTCGGCGTTGCAAGAAGGTCGCCGGCTGTCGCCGAGTGGTGGCATTTGCGCGGCCAAGGGAGGCGCGGGCCACCTTTTGTTGCCGCCAACGAGTTCTGCCTCTGCTTGGCGCCAGTGAAAGCGACGCGCATTTGCGCCGCCCGATCCAGCGGATCCGCGGCACTGGCGCAAGCGAGCGCGCACAAGCCATCTGGGGTGAACAAGTGTCGACGCCAACACAAAGAGGATCCATCGCTCGCCAATTCGCCATCGCAGCCACCGTTGGCTCCGCAGAGACTCGCTGGCTTGGCGGCGGCGGCGAGGACGATCAGCCCGCCAGTCAGGTTAATGTAAAACTGAGCGCGCGCAAGAGACGCTGCCGCCGCAGCAGCAGCAGCGGCAGCCACAAGCCGAGCCAGCGCGCCGCCCTAAGGCAGTCGCCAGGCCGGGCGCACACACAATACAAGGTCATCGCCATGTGTTAATCATAACCATCCCGGCCGGCTGTAGCTCGCGCGCTCAGGGGCGCCGGTTTGCGGGCGCCAGCCTCGCTGCCACCCAAAAGTGTTGGCGCCCGAGACAACAATATGCTCGAGTTCGCGGGCTGAACTTGATCAGAAAGTCGGCCAACGGTGGCGACGACCCAAGTGGAGGCCTGCAGCCAGCGAAGCGGCCTCAGCTGTGCGCCAAAGTTGGCCAATTTTGGGGATCCCGAGCGGAGAGTGCGGCGAACATCTGCGCACTGCTGCCAGCAACGAGCAGCCAGCAGCTAACAACAACAACAACGACAGCGACGAGCTCCCCTGGCGGCGAGCCCGTCAGGTAGAGGCGGGCGGAACTGGCTGCCAGTGCGAGATTCGGCTGACGGGAGAGAGGGAGGCTGCTGTCGCTTGCGTTGCCGTTGCCATTGCCCCTGATAATCAGCTCGGCGAGCGTTGGCGCGCGATTGCCGGATTTGCATGCTCTCTCTCACTCGCTGGCTGAGGCAGGCAGGCAGGCAGCCTATCTCGCTCGTTGGCCTAGCTGGCGCCGCTAGAGCGCTCGCAGCGTCACCGGCTGGCGCAACATGATAGCCGAGGAGGGGGCGCAACTGCGCCAACCTAGCGCCAAGCTCGCTAGGGCCGCGCGAGCCTCCCGCGGACGGCTCCACCTGTTGCCAGACGCGGGCGGCGGGCAGCAGCCGAGCGGAGCTAGTTAGCGAGCCCCCGGCGCTGCCGACCCCTCTCGCTCCGAGTGGCAGTGTTGGAGCCGAGGTGGCGGCGCCGACTCAGCGCGCGCGCCCTCCACATCCAGTTAGGCGGCTCCAGCTCGGCCGTCCGGATGCCCGCGCTCGGCGCTCATCTCGCGCCCAGAGCCCGCGGTTGCAAGCGCCTCGCCCAGCCTAACCTCGCCCGGCCCAACCTAACCAGCTCGCCTCGTAGCGGCCGAGAGGGGGGGGGGAATTATCACTATTATCATGATTATCAGCATACAAATTCTATCTCCTCCTCCTTATCCCAGCCAATGGCGGCGGCCCATGTTAAAAAGTTGACGCTAACTCGCGCTCACGCCCGACAATCAGTTGTCTGTTGAACAATTTTTGCGACACAGCAGCAAGCTTGCTCGGCCAGAGCTTTGAACAGAGGAGAGGAGAGGAGAGGAGAATAGAGCTGAGCCGAGCGCACTAGGCCGCTGGCTTCCATTGCCAGCCAGTCGGCCCTTCAAGTTGCTTTCAAACTGGAGGCTGACTCGCGATTCCTCCCTAGCTGCTGGCTGCTGGCTTGCCTGACTCGGCTGCCTGCGAGCCGGCCGAGCCCGGCTCAGCTCAGCTGTGTTCAGCCAGCTAGGCGGCGGCAGCAGAGGCAGCAACAACAACAACAAGTCGGCGCCATTGAGCGAGCTACTCGCCATCCCTCCAGCTAAGCGGCCCGCTCAGCGCGCTACTGCAGCCGCCAAGCTAACGCAGGAGCCGCCCGCCGGTTGGCCTGAAACACAACCCGCCAGTGCCAACCAACTGCGCCGGCTACACTTTGATTCACTTCAATGGGAGGAAGGCAGACGAGCCACTTGTGCGAGTTTTGAGCCCGAAAATCAGCCAGCAGTTTGGCTGGTTTCATCTATCGATCAATGCGCTTTGAGCGGGCCTTCGCTCGCTTGAAGGCGCCAGCCGAGCGCTGAACACCAACTCACGGCTCAATTGGCGAGCGAGCGAGCAAGCCAGCCAACAAGCCTGGCCGGCGAGAGGGGCCAATGTCATCGCAAACAAGCGCCAAGCAGCTGCTCGCCAAGCTAGCCTGTCGCCTGTTTGGAGAGAGAGAGAGAGAGAGAGCACTCGAAGCCAACTGTCGTGCGCGTGTGTTGCTTTGGAGGCAGCGTGAACGGATTTGCTGCGACGGCAAGCCCATTGCCGGCTATCCCCTTTTGAGCTCCGGCTTGAGTTCGGTTTGTTTACACTTACTCAACTTGCTTTCCCTCAAATCGGTGCCACTTTTGCCCGAGAAGCTCGCTAGCCTTGCCTGTGCAGTCCGGCCAAGCTACCTGCCTTGGAGCTGGGCGCCGCCTCCCAAGGGCCGGCTGGCGCACAATGGCCGCCAGCTTGGCCAGCCGGACTGCTCGGCCCGCGAGTCCGTTCAAGTGTCCCCGTCCTCCCCTCCGCCTAAAAGCCATGCGCCTTTCTCGACTCAAACTCATCCGCCTAGACTGGCGCCTCTCTCGCTCGGCCAGCTGAGCCGCCGAGGCTCGATGTTCAAAATAGCATGGCCGCACGATCGCTGACGTAACCAACTCGCACCAAAAAACCACAGGCAAGCTCAGCATGGAATCCTGAACGAGCACCTACAGCAGCCAACTGGCTACCAAGCGGGCGGCCCCCTAAGCAAACAGGCCGGCATCCAGCAGCAGCAGCAGGAAGGCGGCGCCCTAACTGCAAACCAAGCGCGAACAATGCCAAAGAGCAACATCCCCTTCCAGCACCAGTTTCACCAGGCCGCCAACAGTCGCCACCATCAGCACCATCATGCACAATCTAGTCAAGCCAATCCAATTGGACCGTCGCCAAATCATCCTCACCACCAAGTAGCGCCTATGGGTAAGTTGGCCAACTCTTGGCCCCATTTGCTCCTCTGCACGGTCGCCAACTGAGAAATCGCCATCCAACTAACAAGTTCAATCCTTTCCTCGCAAACCAAAACCAACGCAGCAGAATTGATGCCAACACCGAGGGGCCAAGCAATGGGCGATCTGCCCCAGCATCCCGTGACTCCTAGTCAGACGCGACTTACCCTACCATTGCGCGACTCGCCCATTTTGGGCCCATTCAGACTCGACCATGATGCGCAATTCACCTCGAAGGTGTTCCACGTTGAGCCGCAACTGTTTGAAACTTTGAGAAAATCTGTTGGCTTAAATACGCAGACGGCCGCCGTTATACAGGAGCTGCAATTTTGCGCCAACTTGGTAAAACAGCCAACAGGTAACTCGCAGGGCGACAGCCTGTTGGCATCAAACAACCAGCTCAACGCTCAGGTCAAAGTTTGCAACTGGCCAGAACACTTCCAGGTGTCCATAAACCAGAACATCGTTCACTTGGATCGCCCTAAAACTGGCCACCGGGCGGTGGATGTCTATGGGCTCTGTCGGCCTGGCGATAACGTGTTGGACATCCAAGTCAACGATTGCTATTGCGTAAGTTTGGCGCTAAAATCTGCACCTCTTTTGTTAAACAATGAAACCTAACCAAACCTTTAACTCTGTCCAAAACTAAAACCTTAGACGCACGAGTTTGTCTTGGAGGCCGTGGATAGACCAACGCTGAAAGCTTTCATGAACAGTTGCTTCAAGAGCAGATTGTTAACCTTCGAGGGTTGCACTCAGAAGATTAAGTTCAACTTTGGCACCCCAGGTTTTCTGGTTCAGAGCCAATTCTTGAGCCAAACTTTTGGAATCTACAACGAATACGTGACTGATTTTACGCTTGGCACCGAGAAAACTCGTTGCAAAATTTCCCTCAGATGTCCCATCACTGGCAGACGGATGCGAACGCCAACTCGGGGCCACAATTGCAAACACTTGCAGGTAAGCATCAACCAGCATGAAAAAGACATTGCAGTAACTCGACAGCAGTTACTAACGAGATAAACCTAAACCTCCGCCTTGAACGAGCAGTGTTTCGACCTTGAGAGCTTCTTGTTGACAAACAAGGATCGAAGTCGATGGAATTGTCCCATTTGCTCGCTGCCAATTCCGTTCAACATGCTTGAATTGGACCAGCACCAAATGAACATTTGTCAAGCCATGTTGGAGATCCTCGATACGGATGAGGTTCTCATTGATGCTAGCGGCCAGTGGCAAACCTACTATGGACCCATAAGACAGCAGCCAATGATTTCAAGCCACCAGTCTGTTATGCAAAGCACAGCCAAATCAACTGGCACCTACCACCCGCTGGCGCCTCTAGCTAACGGAGCAAGCCAGGCTCCAGCCAGCCAACAACCTATGCGGCCAATGAGCGGGCCCACCATGACATCGGCAAGCAGACAAGCCTCGCTAGGATCATGCTCGCCAGCTTCCTGGGACAATCACCTGGAGTCAGCGCCTCAGATGAGCCCCGTTCGTCGGCCGGCCTCGGCAATCAGCCAGCCAGCTGGAAGAAGATCGGCCGACGCCTCTCCGCTTGCTAAGAAACCTTATGCTGGCCAGTACGCCCAAGGAATGAGCCAGCCAGCGGCTGGTCCGCAACTACTTGGCCAGCCGCCTATGCCTGCCGGGTCCACCTTCCTAGCAGGCGACTCAAGCTCCCTACTGAACGATAACACCGACGACCTTAGCCCGCTCGCCGCCATGGAGAGGACCATCATTCAGCACGAGCAACAGATGGGCCCGCCACCCTTTGACCCGAACAGTCTCACCTCGGCGCCAGCCCGATGTGCTACATCTAGCACAGGCCAAGCAAACCCCACGATCTCGCAAAACCAACCCGACCTATCGGCGGCCGCGACCAACTCAATTCAAGTGCCAGCGCCAACTGCGCCGCCAATGATCCAATCGAGCCCAGAGTCTCGGCCCCAAACCCTCCAAGCCTTCTCGCCCATTTCACATCAAGTTCCGAGTCCGGCCGCTCGAATTGTTCCCGCCTCACCTCAGCAGCAACAGAGGGCGCTCCAGACTGTCTTGGCCGACCCCTCGCCTCCATCGCAAGCCCAACAACAAGCAGTGCAGACAACGAACACCTCCACCTCAACTCCAGCAACCCCATCCTCCTCTTCGCTTCTCGTCCATGGCGGCCCAGAAACGCCCGCAACCCCAGGCAACTCGATGGGCCAACAACAATGCGGTCCAAGCTCGGCACCAAACATGGGCCAGAGCGCGCATTTGGCCTCAACTGGCGCCAGCTCTGGCGGCTTGCAATCTGGCGTCGATCACCAGCCACTCTCGAATGGCTCTGCCTCGGCTGCCTCAATCACATCCTCCTCCACCATGACCCCAAGCGGCCAATCATTGGGCAGCGTTGGCATGGGCGGCGACAGTCGGTGCGGAACTGCACCCTTGCAGGGTTGCGGAAGTCTCGGCTTGGACGATCTCATGTTACCTGGCGGCTCCAGCCAACCGAATGCGGGAATGTTGCAATTCAAGCAGTCGCTTCAGGATAATTTGGAGGAGAAGAACGATATTCTGATCGGAAAGTTGATGATGGATTCAAATGAGTCCATCTTGCGTGAGCACGGAAGTGGTGAGCTTGCAATGGCACTCGAGGAGGCCGATTGGAAGCAGCAACTCGATCGCGGCAAGTCTGAACACTTGGCAAACTTTCTAAATGAACCCTTGATGAAGAAAAACCAACAGGAGCACTATCAGAACAGTGCATCGAGCAAGATGCTCTCGGGCGGCTTGAATCCGAGCGACGACGAGGGTAACCAATCTCATAGTTCAAGTCCAGGTCACAATGGGGACCAGATTGACTTTGCCAACTATTTGGACGCCGACGCAGCCGATAATGGTGCTGGTTTACCTCCGGACGACAGTATTTTGGACCTATTTGAGCGTTAACAAGTTTCAGGTTAGACGATGGAGAGTTGGCAAAATTTCTAGACCACAAGAATGATTGCGATTGTGATAAGGATATGGCGGTTTAAAAGTGACGGAAACTGGTGGCAAAGTTTGACTAACTTGAGGAGAGGAACCTGGAAATAATCCATTTGGCTCAGGCCCATCGGATTGGCTGCTCGTATTGGAGAGGAAACTCAAACTTGACGAGCAGTCTTGTTTTTAAGTCAGAAGTATGATTGCGAACTTGATATTAAGTGTCGATAACTTAAAACTAAGGCTGGGAGAGAAGGGGCCGCATCCAAGGGAGTTGGCTGGATGAGAGTGACCAGTTATACTGCTTCAACAGGTCATTGTTGTTGTTGTTGTTGAATTCAAGGTGGGACAATATAAATTTGTATGCTCAGCTGAATTGACAAATTCCGTTGGTTTCCAATCAAATGCTGTTCAATATAGATGTACCCAAAATTTAAATTGTTGCAACCAAGTTTGTCACGAATTTTCTTCCACTTTTCTAAGAGCTTCCGATCCAAGTATTGAGCCTCTCTTGCTCTCGATCTTGATCGGCAAGTTTTCGTCGCTTCGAGTTACTTTGTTAAGGATCGCTCTGGTCAAGTTGCTATCTCCATCTCGTTCACCTATCGCCAACTTGGAGGAGTTGGCACTGAGATAAGCTTCAACCACGAGAGATAGGAGCCCTATGAACTTTAACATGCTTAATAAGATGGGATTGTTGGGGGAAAGAGGCTGAGATTCTTTGTTTGAGATCAACATGACCAGGAGATCAATGGCCATGGCCATAAAGACAAGAGATCGAATTCAATCTTTCGTTTGAGAGGAGGAGACGATTAGTTCATCGAACACAAAAGTTTTGGTTCAAGCAATGTGCTTGTTTGACCCAACTTACTAGCCTGAGCATTGTTTGTCAGGTT
>ENA-UOVY01000635-UOVY01000635.1-plant-metagenome-genome-assembly--contig:-NODE-635-length-13689-cov-595.637671_pt1 | contig 13689 bp, 6 predicted proteins | sample MGYA00249840_ERZ761561 | MGnify/ENA primary metagenome ERZ761561 (study PRJEB28882, sample SAMN05720143) | plant metagenome | isolation source: Guanajuato, Mexico | place: Mexico:Guanajuato, Mexico... | reverse complement strand
CCGCCGTCCGCCGCCCGCCGGCCAGCCGAGGCCACGTCCGTTTCTCGCGCCGTCCAGATTTCGTTCGGGAGATTGGGCCGACTCGTGAGCGAGCGCAGCAGCCCCATCTGGCGAGCTACTCCTCCTCCTCCTCGGGTTGGTTAGCCCCCCCCCCTGAATGGCAGGCGGCCAAATCGAGGCTCGGCGAGTCGGCCGCCGCCAGCCAAATGCGCCCACAAACAAACTCTCGCTTGTCCGCCACAAACAAACCCCCTCTGCCCGCAAAGGCGCGCGAAAGGGGCCCACGAACACAGAGCGGCCGAGCTCAGCTAGGCCAACTCATGCAGCCAACCCAGAGGCTCCAAATGCTGCCAAAACTGGCCGCAAGCGGGCCCATTTTTGAGTGTTTGTTTTGGCCAAACTGGCCGCCGCCGCCGCCGCCGGCTGACCTGCGGCGCAATCGAGAATGGCGGCAAACGAATCGCGCGCGTCGCATACTTTTGGGCACCATTAATCACGCGAGAGGCTGGCCGCGCTTGCGGTCCAAATCGTCGCCGCGACTGGCAAGCCTTGAGCGAAGTTGAGAGGACCTAGCGAGTTTCGCGCCGCCCGCTGCCACTCGAGTGATGCGAGCGGCCGGCAAGACCGAAGCTTGCAGTGCGCGTCACTCGCATTTGTGGCTGCAAACAATCGATGTTGGCGCGAAATCGCCAAGCTGACCGGAGCCCCATTAGCCTGTCAGGCGGCCACAACAGTGAACACATGGCCAGTTGGCGGAAAAATTGGACAAACATAATGAAACGTTGTCATCCTAATTGTTCAGCTTCCGTCCTCCCAGCCCCCTTGATCGGGGGGGGGGCGGAAATGGCAGTTAATCTGCATAACATTATGCCGAGCGCTTGCAATCGCCCATTAATAAACTGGAACCCAATCTGGCCTTGCCCGCAAACCAGGCCTCTCTGCTTGCTCGACTCGCAAAGCCGAAGACAGGCTTCTAGTTCAGGGAGGAAGCCCGTTGGAGGGCTTCAATGAGACTGAGATGCAACCCAAAGAGCTCAAACTAATAAGCAACATCATAAATCATGCGCCACCTTTCGCAGGTTCGCCCCTCCAATCGCCGCCGAGCGCAACCGGAAAATTGGCCACCGTCCTCCTCGGAAGCTTGGGAATTCCCTTGCTCCTCTTCAGCGTTTTCCACTCAGGCAAACAACTGGCCGCAACAACACTAAATAGCCTTCTCATCGTCCGTCACTACTGCTTCTCCCTTCCAATCCACTATCTTTGTTGCTCCTGCAATCTCATACTCTGCCTGAGAGTTCTAAGTTGGTGTTGCTGTTGCTGCTGCTGTTTTAGCTACCTCTGTCTGGCTGGCAAGCGACGGAAGAGGAAATTTTGCGATAAGAGGCGGGCCCCCAAATTGTGCTTGCGAAAGCGACCGCCAGGTGGAGCCACTAGAACCGTTATGAAACGACCAACACCCACTGCCCATGTAATCGCAGCCGACGACCAAACTGATGGTTAGTATTCTCGATCCTCCAACTCCAAAACAAACCCAACCGCACTAGTTTGCTAACCTCTCTGCCTGTAATTCCTCCAGTAGCAAACAAGCAACTCTGTCGCCAGAAACACGAGGCACTACGGATCGTTAGGGGTCCTTGTGAGGCCTCAGCAGGTGCTAGTGTTGCCGGTTACAAAAGCTCCAAGATCGATCATGAAGTGGGCAAAGAGTCGGATGTAGAGCAAGAAGGGGACCATCATCATTACCTCGGCTTATTTTTAACCAGCTTATTTGTTCTCTGCCTCTATGTCTCGCTCGGCGCCTACGTGTATTCGCAAACTCGAGGCAGCTCCCTTGTGGAGGCCATTTTCGCCTGCTACTCGATGCTCTCGGCCACCAAGTTGCCCGACTCCTTTGGCCACACTCGAGTCCCTCCGAACCCGCTAGAAGTTTACGATTTGCTCAAAACGGACCCAACCAAGACACTCCCATTGAGTCCAAGTCAACCTGAACGAACTGATGACCTCGAAACGCTCGTCTGGGATTCTCTTTACCTATTTTGCGGTATGAACTTGGTCTCAATGTGCGGCCACTTCGCGCAGCTCTGGCTCACAGGTGAGGCCGAGAAGAAGCTGAGCCAGTGTTTGATCTCAAGCACTTGCAACGATAACGTGCAATCCGCTATGGGGCCACCAAACGACCGAAAGACCTCATCAAGTTTCCACACAACACTTGAGACGGTTGGTCCTCAGCAAGTGGCGCCCTCAAACGCGACGGCAATGGCTGGATTGGCGGATCATTACGAGTACCAAGTGGCCGATCAGTCGCGCCAACAGCTGGATCTAACTGAGTTGTTTGTCGTCGACCAAAACTGTCCGCCTGTGAAGATGGCCTACAATCAGCAGCAGGCTCAACTCTTGGCCTCGGATGTTAGCTTTGGCTCGGATGGATCGAGCGTCGCTCGCAACCAACTCTGCTCGCGTCACAGGGCAACCGTGGCGCTGCCGCCTTCAGTTGGCCAGGAAATAGCCTCTTTTGGAGAGCAAGTGCTCTATGGCCAACTGGATGGCCACCAGCAGCAGCACCACCACCACCACCACCAGAGGCAAGGCCAACCGAATGAGCACCTCAGGGCACAGAAGTATCTATACCTGCCAGCAGTCGAACAAAGGCAGAGGGAGCAGCTGGTTAGCCAGAGCGAGCAAGAGGAGCTTGAGGGTGCTATAGAGTTGGAGATGGAGATGGAGAGGATGCTCAAGACAAGCTCGAACTCAAAGCCTGCCCTGAGCGAGCCCGAAAACTACCCCACAATTGGCTTCAACTACCAGACTCTCAGTCGCAGGAGTGCGAGCGCAAAGCTGGGTTCGCTTGAGGCAAACGGACTTGGCCAGCAGGAGCAGGACAGCAGCCTTAATACACTGGACACAACCAACAGCAACACAATGTCCTCCTCGGTCAGCAGTCGCACGTTGAAGCCAAAACAACACGGCCACCTTAATCTGAACTTGAACGGCCTTGAATAACTGCAAACAATGACTGTGATTGAACGAGTGTTGGCCCCAATTTTGAGCTGAGAAAATCGAGGCAAAAGTGTGACGCAATAGTTGGAGAAACACTCGAGCACGCAAAAGTAATGATAATTCTTCTTAATTTATTAAAGATTCAACAAATATATCACACATTAAGTTAGTTGTAAAATAATAATAATTTACGACGATAACACATTTGATGGTCATGGTTTTTTGGGCTTCCAAGTCGTTTGGATTTGACCGGACGTTTTTTGAAAGGTTTCCCCTCTCCTCGATCTAGAGGTGAGATTCTTATCCTTTTCTATCACTCGGCCACAATCAATGCCGAACACCTTTGGCCTGAGTAGGTGCCAACGCGGCATTGGATAGGGGCCGTAAATTTGGGCGACGAGTGTTGTATTTCAATTGCGCGCCCAAACTCGTCGTAGGTAAAGTCGAACAGTTCGCCTGAGGCTTGATCGCGGCTCTGTTTCAATAGGCCGCCATCGACGTGATAAGCAAAGCTGGTTTTAGTTGCGTTTGGTGCAATGATTGAAATGGAGTGCACTTGGCCAGAGCGAGAGATGTCGAGCTTGCACTGGCCGCCAAAGGCTGTTTCAATCATCTTAACGCTGTGATGTGGGCCATCGCGGTATATTGAGATCTTGTTGCCGCTCGAGTAGCCAACTGAGGCGAGCTGGCCGAGGGAGGTGTTGACGTTGTAGGAGAAGGTGTACTTGTTTGGGCTTCGTTGCGCTTGGCCCGCTGAGAGCTCGCGTGTGGCTATGTGGTGGCCGTACCTGTTGAAAACGAGCAACTCGTCGCTGTTGTCGGGCGACTGGAGCTCGTACTCGCCGGCCGCGTTCACCTGCGGCAAGTCGGCCTCAACAGACAGCACCCTGTATTGCACTTTGTCGGCCACAACCAGCTTGCCCTGCTGATCGACTGCAATTGCGGCCACCGAGTTGAACTTGTAATCGAGCGCTCTGGTTGGCTGGCTCATGGGCAGCACGTTTGAAGAGCGCTGCTTGTCTTGAACATCCGAATCCGAATCAACATGGATTGAATCAACGGTTGGCGTTTGGCTGGACGACTTTTGGTCGACAGTTAGACCGGCGTAGAGTGATATTGTGTCCTCCTCCGGCGAGACCAAGAGGACGCGACTTATCAGCTGGCGCTGATCGTCCTCGCTCACAAACAGCTCCCCATTCTGATTGAACACGATCGACTGCGCTGATTGGAGGAAAACCTCCGTTGCCTTCAATGGTTTGCTCTTGGCCGCCTCGCCGCCTGCTTGCGAGAGACAGTGCGCTGGCCGGCCAGCCACTATCTGCACCCTCTTGTCTTGGGTGATTTTGTAGACAACATTGTCGTCGAGAATGTGCAGACTGTCGTCGAGGGGATTCATGGCCAGATCGAGCGGGGCCTTGGGCGCAAACTTGTGCATTGGAATTGGCTCGCCAGAGCAGGGAAACTTGGTGTGCCTAGTTGTGCCATAGTCGCCTAGGAGAGTGTAGATCTTGTTGTCAGTGTCAACCATCCGCACGTTTGGCCCGTCGGCAATGTACATCCGATTGTTAAGGTCGAAGGCAACCGCCCTTGGCTCGATGAGTCTGGCCAGCCTGGCCGCTTGGCCGTCGCCGCAGTTTGCTCTGTCCTCCGGCTGGCACCTAACTCCGCTGCCAACCACAGCCACCAGGTGCTCCTCCGACCAGGAGGCCGCGCTGCCCGTCTCGTTGAAGGCGCCCTCCGCGTGCTGTTGCTGCTGCTGCTGCTGCTGCTGGCGGCCGAGCTCTCGCACCAGGTAGACCTGGTGGCGGTCGGGGTCGCTCATGTAGAGCCTCTGGTCGGCCAAGTTAAGCGCAAGGCTGTACTTGTTGGGCACCCTGCTCGGCGGCATCTCGAGCACTGTGCGCACAATCCTATCTGGCGCCGCCCGCTTGTCCGCGGGCGCCCACTCAATGCGACGGATGAGATTGAAGTCGCCGATGTAGAGACTTCCGTCTGCGGCCGAAACCAAGGCCTGCGGCTTGAGCAGCCTCTGTTCGGTTGGCGAGGTTGCGCCGTCGCAGAATGGACAGGCAGTCTGGCGCTGGTAGCCGTCGCCCATGACTGGTTGCACGACGCGCACCTTGTCCGTTTTCAGGTTAAAATTCTGCCCGTCGCCGCGCTGGAGGATTGAGTCGCGGTAGTTGTATCTGTGGTGCACGTTCAAGTTCCACTGGTTTCCAATGTCAGAGATGGACAAGTCGTGTCCGGGCAGCTGGACGTTCTTGGTGGTCCAAATAATGTGCTTGCAATCATAGTACTCGTAGCCGACTGACACTGAGGCCGTCGAGAGGCCGAACGATTTTTGGCGGTAGACGTTGCGCCTGTTCCAGGCATAAGTGAAGCTTAGGTTTGTTTGCGGCTCAAAGATTTGCTCGAACAAGTTGCCCTCGATGACAATCTTCAGATGGATCAGCTTGAGCTCTTGCGGCAACTTTGCTTGCGGCCCTGAATTTGGCTCGGCCGGCGGAGTCAACTGGAGACTGATGGTTGACATGAACTCGTTGGCCCTGCTTGAGATGTAAACGAGCGAAACCGACTGGTTGGCCTCGTTCGAGTTTAAATCGCGACTTGAGGAGCCAGGTAAAAGGATAGACTGTTGCACGGTTGCCGATTCGCGCAATATAATCGCGCGCGACGTTTGCTGGCTCAGAAAGCCTCTCGATCTGCTCGAGGAGTGGGACTTTCGCGAACTCCTCGGCGCGGAGACGATACGAGGCCGCATGAGCTGATAGTTGTGCGCAGAGCAACTTGGCGAGCTTGGCTCGCCCGCTTGCTGCTGCTGCTGCTGGCCGCTGAGGCTGGATAAGTTTGCCAATAGATCACTGTTTGCGGGGTCGAGAGTCAGTGCAACGGGATCGATGAGGACGATCTCGTTCCATGGAACTCGCACTGCCTTTTGGTGGGTTGCGAATGGTTCGCGCCTAAACTCAATAACAACGGCGCCGCCGCCATTCACCATGAGGTCAAAGTAGCCTCCGTCTCTTGTGACTGTTGTTTTAGGTTTGGAGGGGATTTGGGTTAGCGAGTGCTGCAGCAGGGCGCAAGAGTTGAGGGCTCCCTTTAGGAGAGAGGTGGCAACTTACACGTCACTCCCAGGCCAATTGGGCCGGCAACCGAGACTCGGACGCCCGTAATCCCCTGTTTCAGGTAGGTCACTCGTCCTCGGATCACAGACGCTCGGCTGGACGTTTGGAGGTGGGCATGGGGTTAGTTGGCGTGATTCAAGTGCGTGAGCTCGAGGGAGTGCTGAGCGAGGGTCGAGTTAGGAGCGAGAGGAGGAGAGTGAACTTACTACTCGTATCTGGACACGGAGATACTGGCATATAGAGCAAAGAGGTGAGCGAGAGAGAGAGAGAGAGAGAGAGAGAGAGAGACGAGGAGAGAATATAGGAAAGAGTTGGTTGAGTGAGCAACAGGTGAGTGAGGCGAGTTTGTTTGTGCGGCAGGAGAGCTGCTGTCGCTGCAGGCGAGCGCTTGGTCAAGCTCGAGCGAGCAGCAGGCTCAGAAGTGGGCGCGAGAGGCCGATTTGGCGCAAACGCGAGGGGCGAGACACTAGGATGGGCGGCTCAGCTTACCTGTCGTTGAAGTCCTTTAAGTTTGTGTAAATTTGGGAGGAGAATTTGTCGATGAGGAACTGCATCCGCTGGAAGAAGGACGACGTTGGTGGTGGTGGCTGCTTTCGCATTAGGATGTCGAGCGGGTCTGGCGACTTTGTGCAGAGGGTGCTGTTTTGGCAAACTCTGTCGCCGCAACACTCGCTGTCTGCGCAATCAACGAGGCCGTCTGTTTTGGGAGCGGGGCGGCTTGGTTAGCGGATGTTTGGGGCAAGTTTGGCTAGCTTAGTCTTGGCTCGACTTACCTCCGTCGTTGTCGAGTCCGTCGTCGCACTGGCGCTCGACCAGGAGGCCGCAATCGTCGCCCGTTGAGCCAGGCTGGCAGAGGCAGCGCCACTCTGCTTGCTGGGCCCATTGTTGGCCCTGCGCGGCTCCTGCCGGCTCGGCGGAAGTTCGCACGCACTGGCCGCGGCCGCTGCACTGGTTTGGGCAACCGTTGAGCGAGCAGTGCTTTCCGTAGAAGCCGGCCAGACAGAGACAGTTGCCGTCAACGCACTGGCCGTTGCGCAAGCATTGGGCGGAACATTGTTGCACCTGGCACTGGTCGCCAGAGAAGCCGTCCTGGCAGACGCACTTGGCTTCGCGACAGTCGAACAAGCCGTTGGGGCCGCAATCGAGCGGCCGCTTGCCCTCCGGAAGCTCGCACTGCTCGTCCGCGCAGTCGGCGCCAGTGAAGCCCCGGTCGCAGTTGCACTTGCGCTTGTTGTAATCGAACTTGCCGTGATTGGAGCAATTGAGCAACTTCGGCCAGAGCAAATCGTCGCGAATCTCGCACGAGCTTCCGCCAAAACCGGGCCGACACAAGCAGGCGCCCGTGCTCGGCTGGCAGGTGCCCTGTTCTGAGCAGCTTTGCTCGAAGCACAGGTCGCGCTCCTGACAGTTGGGGCCAGCAAAGCCGGCGTAGCACTTGCACTTGGCCTGGGCGGTGCACTGGCCGTTTCCGGCGCAGCCCTCCGAGGAGCCGGGCGAGCAGCGCGCGCTTTGCTCGCCAAGCTGGCTCGGCGTTTGCGCCTGCTGCTGGCTATCACTTGCGGCCGCGGCCGCCGCTGCAACCTGCTGCTGCTGGGGCAGCCTAAACTCGCACTGGGGCCCGTAGAAGCCGGCGAGACAGAGACACTTGCCCTGGGCATTGCACTGGCCGTTTCCGTGACAGTTGGCAAGCAGGCACCTGGCCAGCAGTTGGTTTGAGTGCGGCTGGTAGGTGGCGCTGAGCTCGCAGCGCTGGCCGAAGAAGCCGGCATCACATTTGCAGGGCGCCGAGCCCGACTGGCTCATGGGCAAGCCATGGCCGTTGCAGGGCTCAGTGGAGCTCAAATCGGCGCCTATCACTTGGCTGACTGTTTGCTGGAGTCGCGGCCGCTCGCCAGGCAAGCGAATGCTGCCGGCCGAAATGGGCGACTGGAATCTGGAGGCGTCGAACCAGTCGTTTGTTTTCGGGCCCAAAGATGGCGCCCAGAGAGGGCGCGCCGGTTGCGGCTGCAACTGGGGCGAGTCGGGCGCGAGCTCGTGCGACAAGGGCGCATTTGCTTGCGAGAATCTATCGAGCAAAATTTGCTCCTGCTGCTGGAGTTGCGAGCTTGAGGCTTGCGGGGGGAAGAGGAGGCGGAGGGCAATGAAGGCAAGCGCGCCCATTGAAAGGATTGAGCCGAGCACTATGAGTGTCACCTTGCGCCGGTGTTGCTTCTGGCGCTTTCGCTCTAAGCGCTGCTGCTTGATTATTATGAGATCGCTTATTTGGTCGTAGATGTGGTAGGTTGAGGAGGAGTAATCACTATTCATGTTGTACTGTTGCTGGATTTGGTGTTGCTGGTTTTGGGCTTGCTGGTGAAGCTGGGCTTGCGGCTGCTGCGCTTGCGGCTGCTGGGCTTGGTGTTGCTGGTTGTAGAGGGGCTGCTGGTATTGGTGCTGGTGCTGGTGTTGGTGTTGGTGTTGTTGGTGCTCGAGTTGTAGTTGGTGTTGGTGCTGGAGGGGGTGTTGGTGGTACTGGTGGAGCTGCTGGTACTGAGGTAGAGGCTTGAGTTTAGCTTGCCTGAAATCAGCTTGACAGCTGATCTCCATTGTTATGGTTTGCCTGCGCTCGTCGCTCTTGAGGCTTTTTGAACGAGAAAACTAGTGTGCTCAGGCCGGATTCATGGCATCGAATGAGCGGCCGCAGCCAGGCCGGCCAAGCGGAGTGCACGCAGAGCGGCGGCGGCGGCGGCGGCCGTCGCTGCTGCTGCAGCCAGCGGGCGCAGCGGGCGGCCCGAGTGCGCCTGCGCCCGCCGCCCTTTGTGCGAGCCTGGCTGGCACCGGCGCCACAAGGAGCACCAGGCTGCCATTTGCAGCGGCGGCCACTGCAACTGCAGCAGCAGCGGCGGCGGACGGATGCTCGGCTGGCCGGGCAACATGTGCAATATGCTTCCCATTTAGCCTCCTCTGACCAGATGAAAGTGGCCAGCCTGGCGGCGGCGGCAGCTCCATTTAGCCTTGACTCGGCTCCACCCGACTCGACTTGAGCCGCGAGCGGCGGCAGCAGCGGAGTCGTCGGGCGACCAGCGCTAACGAGAGCATCTGGTCTTTATAATCAGCAACATGGATCTTCGAGTCAAATGGCACCAGCCGGAGTGCCATTTGATTCCGCGCGATTGGAGCGGCTCGAGCAAACTCGGCCCAAGGAGGGCTGCCTATGCTAATTAGACTTTGGCGCTCGCTGGCGGCAAATCGGCGCAGGCTGCCTGGCGGCTAATTGGAGAACAAATGGCTTCAATCGGCCGCAAGCGCGCTCGAGCGGCCTTGTTGGCCGGCGAGGAGGAGATTGAGTTGTGAGAGGAGGAGGAGGAGGTGGCGGCGGAAAAGTGCGGCTTTGCTATTGGGCCGATTGTTTTACTCTCTGGCTGTTTTGCTTGCTTCGGCCGCAGACGCGCAACTCGCTGAGCGGGTAGACGAGCGCTATTGCAAGCGAGAGGTAGGCGCAGAGGAGCCAGAGGCTCGCGTAGGAGTATGAGTCCAGGTAGACGCCCGCAAAGAGGGCCCCAATGCCCTGGCCAAGTCCGTCGAAGGCGCCGCTGAAGACGCCCTGCATGGTTGCCCTTAGAGGGAGTTTGAGTTGGCTTGCGCTCAGTTGCGGGTGGACAATTCCGCGGGCCACCAGCTCTGGCAGGCAGTCGTCGAGTTGGTCGACGCACTCGCTCGCAATGTCCGTGATTAGCGTGTAGGTGATCCCGTAGACGAGTCCGTGGCACAGTTCTGTTGCGAGCGCCGAGTAGGGGGAGGCGTGGGCGTAGTAGGTGCCATAGTAAGCGTAGCGGAGCGCGTAGAGGAGCGCGCAGGTGAGCATTGCGCCGAGCCGGCCGACGCGCGGAACGTAATACCTGACCACCACTATGAAGGTGAACACCTCGCTCACTGACTGGGCGGCCAGCATTAGGCCGGTCAGCTGGGAAAAGTCGTAGCCCTTTTCGCGGCAGAGCAGCTCAACGTGGAGGAAGAAGTAGGTTACGTGGACGAAGAGGAGGAAGCCGAAGAGGGCGAACACGAGCAGGTACTTCAGCACTCCGGGGTCGCGCTGAAGGATGAGCTTGAGGAGGAGGAGCTGGAGCTCCTCGGCTGTCCTCGCGCCCGGCGCCGCAGTTTGCTCGCGGGCGCCCGAGTCCGCCTTGGCCAGTGCGCTCGCGGCGGCCCCACGCAGGCTGGCGCCGCCGACCAAACTGCCCGCGAGCGCCGGCTGCTGCTGCTGCTGCTGCTGCTGTAGGCTCGACTTTGGGCTCGACTCCCCCCACTGGGCGAGCAGCAGCTCGTCCGCTATCGCCTGGCCGCTCACGGAGCTCAGCGAGTTCATCCCAGACAGCGCGAGCCGCGTCCGCTCCAAGGCCGCCCGACCCAAGCTGCCCACCCTGCTGCCACCCTCGTTGCCGCCCGGCGAGCACCTGTTGGCCGGAAGCGGAGGCGGAAGCGGCTGCGGCTGCGGCAGCGGCGTGCTCGTGGCCGTCTGCTCGTGTAGTGCGGCCGGCGCTGGCCGCTCGCTCAGCTGGTGCTGCTCGAGGATCTCTGAGAGGCCAAGTCGGCGCTTCGGCTGGCCCAGCTTGAGGCTCGACTTGAGGCTCGAGCCGAGATCCTCCATGAACATGTTGGCCACCGCGCCGATCAGTCGCGGGTTTGCTCGCGCCGAACCGGCGAGGGTGCCGCCAAGCGAGCAGCCCGAGCGCCAGGCGGCCTGCTCGCCAAGCTCCCAGCCCTCCTCCTTGGCGCTGCCGGCGCCCTGGGCCGCTTGGCCGCCGTCCGAGGGGCCGTCCGGGCTGGCGGGCAGGGCAAGCGACTCGTCGGCGCCCATTCGGAGCTGCTCGCTAGGCCAGACGGCCACAATGAGGAGCTCGAGGAGGAGCGAGCCGACGAGCACTAGGAGGCCGGGCACGTATTTCGGCATGAGCGGATTCTCGTTTATTTGCCCGATCAGCCAGCCGAAGACTCCCCAGGAAATGGTGGACCAAACCCGGTATGAACCCCAGGGGATTCCCTTGATTCTGGCCGCGTTCACTGCAAGCGCGTCCCCCAGCGACCAAACCACCCCGAAAGCCCCAAAGCCGACGACAACCCCGATCACGTCCAAGTACCAAACGAGGCGGCCGTGTTCGCGTATGAAGGCGGGGAAAAAGGGAGCCACAGCCAGGGATCCGTAGCCGAGGGCTGTGAGCGCGAGCGAGCCCATTAGGTACTGTTTGTGCGCCTGTTGCCTGTCCGCAAGTGCGCAGAAGAGCGGCTTCACGAGGATGGACATGAAGGGCAGCGCCATCAGGAGGGCGCCGATTTCTGTCAGACTTGCCTCTGAATATGTTTTTAGGAAGAGCGTCAGGAGGATGATGACGGCGGAGGAGCCGGCGCCAAAGAGCGTGTAGTGGAGGATGAAGATCATCCTGTCCTTTCTTATCCTGTCTTGTCCTGTCCTGTCCTTTCTCCTCTTCTCCTGCCTTGCGTCGTCCTCTCCTCACCTGGCCCGTCGAGCCTCCCTCCTTTGAGTGCGGCTCCCCAGTGGCTGCCTCCAAGCGGCCCTCCCGAATCGGCTAAGTCTGTTTGTTGAGAGTAATAGTGGTCGGAGTGGAACGAGAGGCTGGACTGCGCTGCTCTCGGCGCTGAGCTCGGCCGGCAGCGAGCGAGTCGATTAGAAAGTGCGCGCTCAAGGTGACAGCACCTGTTTGTTGGTTCGTGCGCCAGCGAGATAAGCCAGTGGCAAGGCCGCGCGCAATCAGCTGGCGGCCGCGCGCTCGTCGGCCAGCTAAGCCGCGGCTTTGGGGGGCGCGAAACTTTGAATTTGCGCGCGCGCGCGAGAGAGAGAGAGAGGAAAAGTTTGGCCGCCAGCGAGCGATTTTGCTCGCATCGCTTGGCCTCCACTTTGGTGCTCCAGTTGCTTTTCGCCTGGAATCGGCATTGGAGTTGGGATGGGAATGGGAATCGGAATCGGAGTTTGAGATGGAACTGGAACTGGATCAGAGGCCGGAATGGGAGGGGCGAGCTTTTTGCGGGTGAAGCCGAGCGGCCGACAACTGTTGAGCTCGGATTAGCGGGCCGAGCTGCCGGTTTTGGGCCCGCCGCTCAGGTGGGAGCGCGCGCCAGAGTGCAGTGGATTTGGCGGCCGCGCGAGCTGGCAGCCGTCTTGGCGCTTTGTCGGCCGCTCACCTGAGGATTATCGATTGGCGTCATGATCGGCTTTGCTGGCTCCCCCCTCGGCAGCGCGGCCGAGCTCGCGGGCGCGCCAGTTTGGTTGCTGGCCGAGGCGGGCCGATCGGGCGCATCAATCGTCGGATTAGCGAGCAATGAAAATTGTTATCGCCCTCGCCGCTTCCATGGGCCATTGGCGCATTGTAGTCGGCCGCAGCGGCCGCCTGCAATCGCATTTGTAAGCGTGTGATTCGGGCAGACATCTGCTGCTGCTGCTAACTCTGCCAACTCTGCCGCCGCCGCCGCCGCTGCTTGCCGGCCGCAGGGCAGCGAGCGCATCCTTTGGGAACCGGCGAATCCATTACCATAATGTTGGCCGCCGCCGCCGCCGCCAGCGCAGGTAGATTTTATCTGCGCGCCCGCCGCGCGGCCAACAATGGCCACTACAAATTGCATTTAATTAAACTTGTTCCCCTGCTCGCCGCGCCAGCAACTTGTTGATTTGGGCCCAACTCGGCCTGCGCTCGAGCCGAGCTGGGCGAGCGGGCGGCGAGTGAGCGAGCAATCGGCGCCAAACAATGCTCCTATCTGGCCCCCAAATCTGGCAACAATTGTGAAATCTGCTCAAACTCAAATTGAGATGTCAGTGGGCCTTCGAGCGTTAGATTTAATCTGCCCTCGGCGGCCACTTGGAATGGCCGGCGGCCAGTTGCATGCGGCTGCGGCGGCGGCGGCGGCGGCCAGCGCGCTGCTTTCCGTTTGCTGCGCCGCACTGCCCGCCTCTCTGGCTGCGGCCACGGGCTGGCAATGGGCGGCCGCTTCCGGGCTGCCGCGCGCAAACACAGGGCGAGCGTGTCGGCGGCCTGTTGACTTTGCGCGCCGCTCACCTGGCCGGCCGAGCTCCTGTGACAACTGTGACGCCCATGAATCCCAATTGAACGAGCAGCGCCCCTTTAAGCGCGCCGCCTGAGATGCGTGTCAATTAAAGGCAGGCCAATGAATGAGACTAATCGATTGTTAGCCGGCGAGCGCGTCCAAACTGGAGCAGCCGCCCGCCCGCCGCTCTTCCTTTCGGTCCACAATGGAGACAGGAATTCTCGTCACTCTAGGCTCGGCGCCGCAGTGACATGAGGCCGCGGCCGCAGTCCCGGAGAGCGACATTGGGGGCCGCGTTGACAGTCAGCACAATGTTCCGCCCGAAGCTCTGCGCGCCCAAATCGATTGGATGCGCCTGCTCGCGGCTCCAATGGCCTCCCCCCACTCGGCCAGGTGAGCGCGCCGCCGGCCAGATCGCGCAAACTCGATAAGTGATAAGTGATCAGTTGTGAGCAGAGCGGGCGGAACCTTCCTGGGGCCCCCGAGCGTCTCAGGGCCCAAAATTAGCGGCCCTAAGTGTTTTTTGGCCGCC
>ENA-UOVY01000634-UOVY01000634.1-plant-metagenome-genome-assembly--contig:-NODE-634-length-13689-cov-606.128576_pt1 | contig 13689 bp, 12 predicted proteins | sample MGYA00249840_ERZ761561 | MGnify/ENA primary metagenome ERZ761561 (study PRJEB28882, sample SAMN05720143) | plant metagenome | isolation source: Guanajuato, Mexico | place: Mexico:Guanajuato, Mexico... | reverse complement strand
CGCCGCCGCCGCCGCCGCTACAGCTGCAACACTTTCCAATGTAAACAAGGGCCCCGCTAGAGCGAGCGGCTGTCAGGATGAAGTCGCTCTCGGCCGCCTGGAGAGAGTGGCGCCCATTCAATAGCAGAGCTCGCCACAGCCTCAAAAAACGAAACCACTCGAGTGGCCTAACGAGTCCATTGTGGGCTTCGAGGTTGAGTTTGGCCCCAATGTTTCCATCGGCAGCGCCTGCAGCAACCGCAACTCCTCGTTTTGCTTGGCCAGACTTCCAGCCAATATCGCGCTGATCAGATTAAGTTTGGAACCTAAAATGGATGAACAATGAATCGAAACTCGAATTGCCCGGCTCGGCTGCCAGATTCCAGTGATGGATCTCCTGGGACCTCAGCCGACGGCGCTGATGACGAGCTACGCGCCATCGTCGGCAATATCGAGCCGCCCCAGCCGCAAGCAGCAGCCATCTGGGCGCAAAGCTTCGCCCCCCCCCCCTGTGCGCTTCCGCCGAGGCCGCCCAATCTCGAGAGGCCGCAAACCGAGCGGCCACAAATTCGGGGCCCCTCGCTCGCCGGCGCCGAGCTGAATTAAAAGTGCAATTTTCTAATAAGTGCCCACTAATGCGCCACCAGAACGCAGACGAGATAAACTCCCGCTCGCTGCTGCCTCTCCCATGCTAAGCACCTTTACCTGGCACAAACAAGCTGAGGCGCAATATTATCCCGAGCCAAGGCGCTCCACTGGCGGCGCCGTTGAGTCAGCAGAGGCGCGCAAAACTAATGAGGAAGCGAGATGAAAAAGGCCTACCAATGTTGTCAGATTTGGTGGCAAACTCTTGAGTTTAGTGGAGCAAAACAACATCGGATGGTCAGGCGCTAAACATATGGGAGCAAGCAGTTGAGTTTGCCGTCTAGTCTCACATCTCTTTTTACCTTCTTGTCGTCTCCATCTATCCTCCAGCCGGCAGCCTCGAAGCGCGCACTTGTGCACCCTCTCTCTCTCTCTCCCTCCCTCCGTCCCTCCACCAACCCTTCGCCTAGCCTCCCCTTCGCCTATTTCCTCATCCTCCCGGCCGCCCGGCCAGGCTCGCCGCTCGAGCAGCCGCCGGCTGGGCTCGAGTTTGAAGAAAAAGAGCCATTGGCAAACAATCCTGTCGCTCTGGCGCCCAGCCCACCTGCTCCTCGTCTACCTGGCGCTCGCAGACTGAGCGGCGCTGCAGCGAATTGAACTAAAAGTGGCGCCAGCTAATTGATACTTTTTAGTCCAAAAACTTGGACTAAACCAACTGGAGGATGAGGCGCAAGGCCTGCACCTATTTAAGAGCGACTCTCTCCCCTCGAAGTGGGTTCACTCAACAGTTGTTGGCGCCGGCTGCACTTGTCGCCAGTGTGCTCCAGTTTTGGCTCGAGTTTTGTTGAATAGTTACAAAGAGAGAAAGCGAGCGATTTTAGGCCAACATGGGCTCCCATTGGCGCCCCTCCAGTTTCAGTTGGTTCGAGTTTTTGATCGAAAAGTGGCAAACAAGACGAAGGACAATCAACATTTCGCCAGCTTTATTCAGCAGAAACAAGGAAAGCAAGAGCAAGGGGACAGGTAAACGGGCTGTTGATTGTTTAGCACGAAACTCAAGTTCAAGTGAAGGTGATACAAGCGGCCAATTTCAACTCCACTCAGCGGCCACAATCCAAACTCAATCCTCAGATTCAGCGCCCGCGCCCTTGTTGCACAAGTTCACCCGGCTAGCTTGTGGCCCTAGAAGCCAGGTTGGTGGCGACAGACAAACCAATGGGCAGGATTCGCTGCAGAGCTTCCGCTTAAGTGCCACCACTTTGGCTAAGCATCCAAGTTTGCTCTACACACTCTTGCTCATCTCCTGCCTGATGTGTCTGTTTGCCTGCAAGGGTTCCCATTGTCTCGTGAGCGAGTCAGATATTTCAAAAAATTTCAATCCGTCGGTGGACTTTCGAAATCTCGCCACCAACATTGTCAGCCGACTTCCATCTTTCAGCCCAAGAAGCGATCGGTGGACTAGGGTGCCCAACTTTGGAACGATAAGGGACCATAATAGGCGCAGAGAGGGTTACCTGTCCAGGCTTCTGAATAGAATTGCAACTCGAATTGGGGCCAGAAACACAATAAGGGCGCATAATGCGTTCAGAGACTTTGCTTGGAGAGTTCTATCTAGTTTTTCCATGCCAACTCCAGTCATTTACGAGCTTAAACGGCAAAACTTTTATCCGCCCGAGGACGATCTTATGAACGATTCGCTATTTGATAAAAACACCACCAAGACTATCAGGTCCAGGAGGCAACTAAAACCCTGGGAGCAAAGAGAGAGCTTCGAAAAGGCTGCAAGCAGCGTGAGGCGAGAGGAGATTCAAGGCCGAGCTAGCGAGGATGAGGATGAGCTCGAGGAGGAGCAGGCAAGGTAAGTGGGCACTTCACTTTCATAATAATGAAGCCAAAAGCAATACCTGTATATATTTAGAACATGGCATTGACGCAAACTCAATAACCGCCCAAACAAACTATCCTCGCGCGGCAAACCCACTTCAGCCTGAGGGAGATAGTGCGATCAAGTATCGAGTCGCTGCTTAATTTGTCACGTCGCAGGCCCTTTAATCGGCTCCTTAAATTGCCCACATTGTTCCCCTTCAAGCGCCAAGAGGAAATTGACAGCTCGGCGCCCAAGGCCAAGGGGGAGCGAAATGGCTTAGGTGGCGGCGGGAGACGGCGCTTTCTTCGCTCGAGAAAGGAGAGGATGCCCGATAGTCAGATGATTTTCATCAACGGGAAGCAATTTTATGTTGATGATAATGGAGAGTTGAAGGAATTTAAAGGAAAGGATGATTCTAGATGAACAAAAACGAATAAAGCTATCCCAACTCATTTGAGCTGAGCGAGTTGAATGGGGCTCTAAATCTGTATCCACGAATTTTGTGCTAGCTAGCTCATTGGATGGGCCGATATTGCAACCAAGAGCTCTGGAATTTAACCTCTCCTCTAGGCAAGGACAGGCTCGTAAGCGGAGCCAAACTTTCGGGCGAATGTTGTCGTGTTTGAACCAGATCAAACACGTCCTCTATAATGTGATCGGCTGACAGCTCGTCATTGTTCAATAAATGAACCGAGCGACAATCACTCTAACCAACGCTGACAACATCTACTTCTGAGGAGAAGCCGAAAGGTTAATTGGTTGGAGCCAACGAGCTGCTCGCCAAAGGAGGAGAGGCCACAATGCATCATTTCGATGCGACTGAACGGGACAGGACGAGTGGGTGCTCGTTTGTACCGAGAAATAGTATAGGCACTTGTAACTCATCGGGACCCGATAAAGCAATCTCCCGTACACTCGGCAAATTCCTGCCTATTAACACTCGGGCTCGTCTTCATCGAGACGATCCATTGAGTCAGCCATCTGGGGGTTTGCTCGTTACACTACCTGAACGTCGAATGGCTTCTAATTTCCTGTAAATTTTGGTCAACTTTTGTCGATTGAATAGTAGAGTAATAGGTCTTTGGCGACCCTGGATCATGAGTGACTTTGCCAGCGTTCGAGTCGGGCGTAGTTACCCGTGGCTCCGCAAGGCGGTGCGCTGCGACGACCGAGCGCTGCCTGCTGCTGGTCCGCCTACTTTCTTTGAGCACCTTTGCCAACCCGAAACAAACAATGGACGACACCGGTGGTGGCAAGACAGCCCCAGACCCAACTCCGGGCTCCAGCCACACGGAGACCACCCAGCCACAGAGTGCCGGAGGCAAGGTTTATGGCAAGGAGCTGCGTTGCATGATGTACGGCTTTGGCGACGACAGAAACCCTTACACCGAGTCGGTGGAGCTACTCGAGGACCTTGTCTTCAAATACATCAATGATACCACCAGAAAAGCGATGGACGTTGGCCGAACTGGTAAAATAACAGTAGAGGACATAATGTATCTAATTAGAAAGGACAAGCGGAAATGTGGACGTATAAGGGAGTTATTGCTGATGAACGAGGAGTTGAAGAAATCGCGGAAGGCGTTCGATATTGAAATTTTGGCAACGCAAAACAAGTGACTCGACTCAGCTGTAGACTGGTAGCGTGCTGACACGAAACAAGCTGGACAATTTTTGCCTGCCAACAAAAGTCCGACGAGCAGCTATTCGCAAATTAACCTTAACGGCTAAGATTCTGAATCGAGAGCGTTACTGTGAGAGGCTTGTTAACCTTGATAAACAGTATTAGCTCGAGCAGAGTCTCTTTCTCTCGCACAGATTGTCATTCATCGGAAGCCAAAAGGTTAGCAAGATAATGCAACGTGTGTGCAAGCCGGTCGAGGTTTTCTAGTAGAGTCAGCATTGTGTTTTCGCTTTTAAAGTTTGTTGCCTCCCTTGCGCCCAGGGATGTCCAGTATTTTCCACATTATTAAATATCGTTAATCACAGCTCACCCTATTCATATTGCAACCCCTGACTACCATATCATTAATCAATTTCGGCCATATTTTATAGGGCCTGCTTTCGCTGGAGGGAGCTAGTTTCTTGCTGGAAGTTGTTACCAAAATGGGCTCAGCTCAAAGCTCGGCTCAGGGATCCTTCTCTATTGATCCAAGCGGCAATATTACCCGCAAGTCGAGTGTTGACCCTCCTAAGGCCGCTGACAGTCAGAGGGTCAGCACCGAAACACCTGGCAAAGCTGAACCAGCGCCCACGACGCAAACTAATGAAACGCAACCAATCGTAGCGATTCCCCCTATCGAGCCGCCACCTCAACCTATCGCTCCAATCTCAGCACCAACAAAACAGGCAGATGGTCTCAGCTTACAAGAGGTCGACAGAATGGCCAGCAACTTGAAGGCCAAGTATGCGCCTGATTCGGGCAGGCAGGTTGGTTTATTTGATGAAATTGAGAGCAAATTGACTCAGTGTTATAATGCTAACAGGAACCAACCAATGAAATGCTCTAAATTAAACGAGGAGTATCGAAATCATGTTGAAGCTAAGCGCCAACACTTCTTGAAGAGAACTCTCGAAGTTCCGTTAATTCCGACAACCTTTTTAGTCATAATCACCTGTCTATTATTGCATCTAACAACTGTTAGCTGCTATGGCGCAATGTCGATAGATTTGGGCAGTGAATGGATGAAAGTGGGATTAGTCGCGCCGAGCGTTCAGATGGATATCGTTTTGAACGCTCAAAGTCAAAGAAAGACACCCATGGCGATTGCCTTCTCAAATGGTGAAAGATATATTGGTGATACAGCATTGGATGTTGCTAGTAAGTATCCAGAAAAGACATTCACACATTTCCTCGACCTAGTTGGCAAAACAGTCGAACACGAGTCTGTAAAACACTACGCAAAACGCTTTCCTCATATAAACATAACAAGCCACCAGCCAAACTCCACCTCAATTCTACTAAACCACCCCGATGGCCTACAATTTACCCCGCTTGAGCTACTAGCCATGATGATACAGCATGCGCATGATCAAGTGACCAATAGGCTGAATAGTAATGAACCATCAAAGGATGTAGTCATTACAGTTCCACCATTCTTCGATCCAATCGAGAGAAGAGTTGTGGAGGATGCAGCCAAACTGGTCGGTTTGAATGTTCTCCGACTGACCAATGTAAACTCGGCCTTTGCTTTATCTTATGGAATTTTCAGGCACAAAGATTATGAGCCCGAGTCTAGTGAAAATAGAACAATTATATTGTTCTTCGACCAAGGAGCCTCGCACACCTCGGCAACCCTGGCAGTTTACCATCTCGTGGAACGAATTGACGAGGCGAATGGTGTAAAAAAGAACGAATCTCTACCTACAGTTACGATCAAGGCGCAAGTCTATGATCGTTATCTAGGAGGCTTCGATATGCAACTGAAGCTACGAGATCACTTGATAAAGGAATTCGCAAAGAGCGCGAAGGTTGACGAGTCCAAGATTTATAAACGAGGAAGATCTTGGGCTAAGGTGCTGAAAGAGTCCGGACGTGTCAAGAAGATTTTGAGCGCCAACACTGGGCATCTAGTTCGTATTGAAAATGTTATAGATGACAAAGATTTGAAGCTACCCATTTCGAGGCTTGAATATGAGGAGCTAAATAGGGAATATTTAGAATCGAGGATTACTAGCCTCCTAGACAAATTATTTGAAATGCCGGGTGTAAGTCGGAATGATCCGCTCGAGTCAGTTATAATTGTAGGCGGCAATACTAGGACTCCGAAAATTCAACAAGTTTTACAAAACTATTTCAAACTAGAATCACTAGGAAAATCAATTAATGCCGACGAGGGGGCAGCGTTAGCAGCGCTCTATCAGGCGGCTAGTTTAGGTCGAGGCTTCAGGGTCAAGAGGTTTGTTTTGGAGGAGTTTGGTGAGGAGAGGAAACGAGTGGACCATGCAAGCACGTCTGAGGTGACATCGGAGTCTCAGCAGATAACTGTGAATGGCTCAGATTCAGCAACGCCTGATGCCAATCAAAGTGTTAGCAAAGAGGATTCGAATTCAATTTACAACAGTGCTGAATTGGAGCGAATATCGAAGAAGCTCGATCATCTCCGGGAACAAGACTTTATTCGCTTGCAACGTCTTTCTCTGAGAAACTCTCTCGAATCCCTGCTGAGCGAAGGTAAAGAGAAACTCAGTGATAGCAGTGACAAGCAACTCGAAGAGGAAGGAAGGGATAAGATTCGTATCTTAATTTCTGAAACTTATGCTTGGCTAGAGGATGGGCCCCAAGTGGAGACCGACAATGTGACTATCTTGGCAGAAAAGTTCAACTCTATTCACGAGCTTGTGCATCCTAAGCCGCCGCCGCCGCCACCGTCGCCGCCGTTTGATCCAAGCACTGTGGACTTGTCTAGCGTCTTGAATAACGATACCCTCAGCATTTTGGACAGACTTAAGAACATCCCAAACCCATTCAGCTCTTTCAACGATTCCGGAGAGGCCGATGGCACGAACAATGATACAGACACTTCGGCTCAGGCCACTCCATCCTCCCCAGTAGCAACCGGAACTTCTGACCAGAAAGAGGGATCAGAATCGAGCAAGGAGCCCGAGATAACGCTTGGTCCGCCACCCCACTCAGAACTATAAGGCTTGAAATAGAAATTTTCTAATATATTAATAAAATCGGGCTAGAGTAAACTCTCAAGTTGGTTGCCTCTTGTCTACTAGGTGTCGTTCGCTTAGGCCAAGAGCTCGACTGGCCGAGGCTGTAAGCTTGCAATGAGATTGCGCATACAACGTGTTTGTCGGCCTGTCAAGAAATTAGGCTAGCGCAAGTTGTTGAGTCTGATCTATCGGCCACTTTCCAAGCTCGCGAGGCCTTGGACTGCGGCGCAGGTTCAGTGCGATGCTGCCGCCAGTCTAATTGTGGAACCACCTCATGAGCGGGCCCGAGGTGAAGAGCGTAAAGTGCGAGTCTCGGGCTAGATAGATCGGGGTTACTAGTTTAACCCTTGGGATTGTGCAACGCAGTTCCTCCCAAGTGAGAGATCCTGCTCGAGAGGTTAGGCCGGCGATGGGTTTGGTGGCGCTCCATCGGCAAGCGATGGGATGGGAGGTGTGGAGAGTTTGTTCGAGAGATTGGAAGAGAGCGGCCACGAAAGGGGGAGCGAGTTTTTGTCTTGGAAATTGAGGAAATTCAATCACTTGGGGTCCTGATAGGAAGTCTGCGAGACAACAATGGCGAAAGACAAGGAGAAGCTGTTCAAGGGCGTGGACGACAAGGCTATAACCTTCCAGCGAGCCGTATTCATTGTTTGCAACTTGAAGCGCCTAATCAAGCGGCCCAAGAGGGACGATAAGCAGTGAGTAAAAGCCCGGTTGGTTTTGGATCCAAGCAACTGGCGGCCCCCGCTGCATTTGCAGCCACGGGGTTGCTTAGCGTCGGACTGCTCGGCCTGTCTTCCGATTCTAGTAGGCAACCCTAGATTGTTTGGCTCGTTCAACGACCTTCCATTAATTTCAAAGCGCCAGTTCAACATTAAAACAACAACAAGCGCGGACACGCAACTTGTCGCCGCTGAATGGTTGCAATTTTATCAAGCAAGATATCGCGTTAGCTCATTTAATGGTTGATAAATGAAACTATTTTGCCTTTTCGGAGGAGCCTCAATTGTCAAGCTCAATTTTCAACTTGGCCGCAAACTGCTAGCTTTGCAAAACTCTATCTCTTGGCCCCAGCCATCCATTCGGAGTCTAAATGCAAGCTCGCGCTTGCAATTGCTTGGAAACCGCGTCGGCCATAATGGCTTGCACGCAACCCATAGCGGGAGTCTTTGCCCCATGGAAGCGGGCCGAGTTCAGTCTGTTTCGAGAAAAGAGGGTTAGAGTCAGCAGGCAGCTGGAGGCCGTTTGTTTGCCCGCTGAGCCGGCCACGGCTGCCGTGCACTTTTGCGCGCCTAAAACACGGCCGACCTCGAGGCTCTGCTAGCGCCAGTTCCAGGTTATCTATCGGCCGGCGCCCGCCGATGGAAGCCAGATGTAGCGCTCCTGACGGGAGCCACGCAAACAGGAAGTTGACTAAAACCGACTCCGGTGAGCCTTTACCTGGTGAGAGGGGCCAACCAATTTGATGAGCTTCGCCGCGGGCAAGCTTGGTCAGCTTGTGTGCATTTTGCGCGCAAGTTTACTTGTCGGCCCTCCTAGTCTCGCTGAAATACGCTCGCCGCCCGCCACCAACCGCGAAATGAATCCGAGACAAAACAAACGTCATCCGTTAGCCTGGCTCGCGCGCATGGAGCTGCTGAAATTGGAATTCATATCAAGGCTTGACGTTGGGCGCTGGAGGCGGCTTGAGCCGCAGCAACCAGCATCCGTCCAATGGATCGATTCCAATTGAGCTGCTGGACCACAAGCTGGGCGAGCAGAGGGACGAGTTTCGCTTAAATGCGGCCCAATTTGTCAGCTAGGGCGCAAGTTTGGTGGACGAAGTGGCGCAAATGGCGCAGATGGCGAGCGCGAGACAAAGGAACCCGCCTGGCTGGCTTGGCCATTTAATTGTCGCCCAGTTCGAGTTTGGCGCGAGATGTATGGATTGAGGGATGGCGCAGGAAGCCGCTTGAGTGGCGCCCGAGAGTTGGCCGCCGCCGCTGCACCCTTTTGGGCGCGTGATGCTGCTCGAGCTCGATCGGCCCCCATTGCTGCTGGCCCATTGATTTGGCGCAGACTTGGCCCATTTCAAGAGGCCTCCAAACTGGCGGACGCTCTCACTTGCCGGGCAGAGTCCGTTAATGAAGAGTTTGGTGGACGAGAACGATTTAGACGTTTGCGTGGCCTCAATGGGGCGGAAAGGTTTGCGGCTCAGTTCGTTGCAGTCGCTCGGAGGCTGGCGCCATTCGAGCAACCAGCCAAGCGACCTCCTCTCACTCTCACCCTTGGCCAGCGGAATGAGCCCGCCGACTGAATGAGCCCCCCCCCCCCATGAAACCAGAGTGTGACTTGACCCTCCCATTAACCTGTCCGCCCCCCCCCGAACCAAACCAGCGGACTGAACTCGGCCGGCGGCTCGAGAAAACGGAGCGGCGCCGACGGCGATGAGCCCGAGCGAACGCGCCTTGCTGGCGAGGGCGCCGGCAGCAGGCTGCGTCTCAGGGATCCAGTTCGGAGGGCTTTCACGCTACCCTCGATGCTCTGCAACACCTTCAGTGTGGCGCCCACGAACGGGGCTCTGGGCGCCTTCGAGGATTCGAGCCAAGCGGGCGCCGGTTGCGCGCAACAGGATTGCTGGCCGGCCGGCCAACGCGACAGCCTTGGCCCAGCGGCAGGACAAAACGAGCGGCTCGCTGGCAGCGACAACCTGACAAACTGCGAGTTCGCCGACAACAAGCTCGGCCTCGCCGCCAACAACCTGAACTCCCTCTCGAGCCTTATAACTCCAATTCGACGCCTCAACCCGCCGCAAGTTAGCGCGAGCGCGCGCTCAGTTGGCGGCCTCCACTCGCCGGGCCGCCAAGCCGAGGTCCATTTTGAGTCAGGTAAGTGCGCTCTTGTGGTTGAACGTTGCGTTGGTTGGCCAGTTTGGGGGGCGAGCGCAATTTGGCGCCAAGTTGGCCACCAGAGCAATGCGAGGGCTCGCTGAAATCGAACGCCGCTCAATTCCCCTGGCGAGCGAGGCGCGAGATGTCGTTTGTTTCAATTATCGACGCCCGCAAAAGCATCACCAGTCTAGCCGCCGCCGCCACGTTGAGCGGTCAAGCTGAGAGTGGGGGGGGGGGAGATTTGCCGGCCAGAGTGGCAGTCCGCCTCTTGCGCCTCCAAACTGAATGATCTATGACGGACGGCGGCCGCTTTGCCCACCTGGCGCGCCCCTCTCCCCCGGGCATAGCGAGCCAGCGCAACCTCCGAGCGCCGTCGGCTTGGAAGCGCAAACTCGCACACTAACCTAACCCGCTCACCCCGGCAAACTATTTCGCCGGCCACTATTTCCGGCCAACACCCAATCAAAACACCTCCGGCCAAACTCAAGACCGAGAGTGGGGCCAGCCGGGATCGGAGTGCCAGTTTGAGATGGAGGCGTGCTGTCCCATTTGGGCGAAGTACATGAGTTTGCTGGACGCGCGCCAGGGCCAACCGCGCGACCAAGCGCGCTTCCAACACCTCATTGGCGCGCCCTCGCCGCTCGGCTACCTCGTTGGCCCCGCGCCCGAGCAGGCCGGCCGCCTCTCCGCGGGCGAGCGCAACCAGCAGCCGGGCCAACCATCGCAGATGGAGCCGCGCAGGCCAGCGAGGGACGGGGCTGGCTCAGGTGAGCTTTGCGCGGGAACTCGGCGGCGCCACTACAGACGCTCGAGCGACGAGTCAATGGAACAGAAGAGGCCGGGCGCAAAGTGCGAGCACTCGCTCTGTGGGGCCGAGATCCATTTCGAGTGGGACGAGCGGGCCGCGGACAGGACGAGCGGCGCTGGGGCCGCCGAGCAAACAACTGGGTTAGTATGCATCAACTTCTTCTTATCTCGCTGGCTGGCCCCAAAATTGGGCCAGACGGATAGGCGAGTCGAGCTGTGCCAAGGGCCGATCTAATCAGCAGCAGCGGCGGCCGGCCGGCCAGTTTATCTGCCTCCCTCTCAATTGTTCAATTCCACTTTGCAGCCGGCCCGCCTAAGTGGCCGCTCCACTTTGGGGACCTTTGCGCCGGCAGGAAACTAAATACACTGGGGCCGCCCCAGTTTGTCGCTATCAATTAAGCTTGCCGCCGCTGCTGTTGTGGGGAGGCGAATTTGTTTTGCGCTCGCGGTGCAGGAGCCTGGCGTTGCTGGCTCCTGCTGCAAGCCGAGGGGACGCTCAGGTCGCGATCGCGCATAGGTGCCACTTTGATCCCGCCAATCTGTTGGCCGCCAATGGAGCTCCGCGCGCTCGCTCCATTAACTCGGCTTGCCTTCAGCTCTAAGCCGGCTCGCGCTGGCTCCCATTGCCGGCCAATAATAAGCCGCAAATTCTCGGCCCAAAACTGGCCGGCTGCATTGGACAACACTTCAGCTCGGCGCCCCTTTGGCCCGAATTCAAATGTCGCGCACAAAGGCCAACCGACTTGCGCGCTCAGAGAGGGTGAGGATTTTGAGCGGGGCAACGGAAGTTGGTGCGCTGAGCAAGTTGCGCTCTGGCCAAGTTTGCGCCCACAGCAGAGCGCCGGCTTTTGGTTGAGTTGAGTTGAGTTGAGTTCAGTTTAGTTTAGTTTAGTTCAGTTTAGCTTTGCGCCTTGCGATGGCCAATAGGAGTTGGATTAAATTTAACCAGCTCGCGTTGGCAGAAATCTTGTTAGACGAGCGGGCCAAGTAGAGCGAGCTTGGCGCCGGAAGCGGCCGATGGCAGAGTTTGCGTTGGATTTGCCAGATAGTTGAGTCTGCGCTCCTCCAACTTCGATTGCGAGCGACCTTTGCAAGTTTGCCGCCCTTGCCAAGAGTTGAGTTTTGCCTTTTGGGCGCCTCTTTAGCTGGCGAAGGTTTGCCAAAGCTGTCCGAGGCGAGTTTGCTTGAACTAAAATAAACAACATAAATGGATAAAAATGTCCAAGTTCATTAGGGGCGGGCCGAGGATGGGCACGTCCGCTGGCAAGGGCGCAGCCAGGGCCGAGCTTGGCTAGGCTAATTTGGCCTCAATGTGCTCATTGTTCGCGCGCAAGTGGCCGAGCAGAGGAGCGGCCAAGATCGGCCGGCTGATCAGCGATCGCTGGCCAAGCTCGGCGAGCGCCAAAGGGAGCTCCTTGCGGCCAGTTTGGGTGGCCAAATAGAGTTTATTCCGCCATTCAAATGTGAATGGCGCGCGCGTGCGTCTAGGGGCGCGTTGAGCGTCTCCATATTGAATTTCGGCCCATTTACAGAGCTGGCCGAAAACTTGCGCTCGCACAACGCAGACACCTGGGCGCCAATTTGCGCAAATTCGCGCCCCACTGACGTGAGCCGGATCCGCTCTGGCCGCGCTCTGGGAGTCCCGGCCGCCTCGGCTGGCCTTTCCTCGGGCCCGCGACAAGTGCCGCCCCCCCCCTCCTGCAGCCACCAGAGGCGACTAAATTGGCCCCTGGGCCAGGAAGTCGCTTGGGCGGCGCCAACAGCTCTTGTTGCGCCCTCGGCCAGATTGGCGCCCGCCAGCAATCTAGTTTGGGCCTGTCAGCGTCGAGGGGGCGCGACTCAAGTCCAGTCACGAATCCGCCTGGCGTGGCCCTCGTTGGCCCCAAGCAGCGGCGGCGGCGGCGGCGGCGGCAGCCATCTGCAGGCGGAGCCCAGCTAGCTGCTGGCGGCCGCCGCTCGCCACGCAAACAGCCTGGCTCTGGCGTTTGTTTTCTCAGCTCGCCCATTCTGGCTGCCGGGAAAAACAAATTATGTAAGCGAGCGCAATTACGGCCGATTGTGTCGGCGGCCGAGCCTCTCGATTTGGGGCTGAAGGGGCGCGCCGAGTTGGGGCGCTCCCGTCGCTCGCGTACCTGTGGCGGCCGCTCGCCAAATTAAAAATGGCCAAAACTCTAACCTAGCGCGCGGATCCAACCGAGCGGCAGTCGCGACTCAGAGGCCGGCTTGTCGAGGCAAAGCGAGACGGAGGAGCAGGCTGAGTTGGCGGCGCGGAGACGAGACAGGGAGCCGTTTGGGCGGCTCGGTTGCGGGCTGGCGCGCGCCGACCAGACGCGCATGAAGCGCTTCAGCAGCGCCCAGTGTCTTGCCGACCGGCAGCAGCGGCAGCAACAACAACAGCAACAACAAGTGAGCGACTCAACGAGACAAAACTCGAGCTCCGGATCCAGCCAGCCGAGCTCGAACGACGAGAGCAAACAGATGCAGCAGGATGGAGGCGTCAGGCGGACGAGCAAGCGGCGAGCAGGCCGCAGGAGCAAGCCGAGCCCGGTGCGGGCGGGCAAGCGCCAGCAGAGCCAGGCAAACCTGCTCGCGGCAAGCAACGAGGAGGAGGAGGAGGAGGAGGAGCCCGCAATGGTGTTGGCCAGGCAGCGGCGACCCTCAGTCAGCAATCAGGCCTCCGTGAACGTGGACCAACAGGGTGAGTGCAAAGCCCTCCTTTTGGGCCTCAAAACAAATGGCCCGCCGCTAACTGGCCGGCATCGTTCATCACCAACTGCAGCGCTCTTCTCGGCGGTCGAGTGCAACCAGCTCGAGCGGGCAAAAACAATACTCGAAAATGGGAGGGCCAACGTGAACAGGTAAGCGCGAGAGTGGAACTGATTTCGGTGGCCGCTCCAAATCAGTTTGCGAGCCAGATTG
>ENA-UOVY01000633-UOVY01000633.1-plant-metagenome-genome-assembly--contig:-NODE-633-length-13720-cov-577.413904_pt1 | contig 13720 bp, 8 predicted proteins | sample MGYA00249840_ERZ761561 | MGnify/ENA primary metagenome ERZ761561 (study PRJEB28882, sample SAMN05720143) | plant metagenome | isolation source: Guanajuato, Mexico | place: Mexico:Guanajuato, Mexico... | reverse complement strand
CTCTCTCTCTCTCTCTCTCTTTCTCCTCTTCAATTCCCCACCAAACTGAATAGAGATGAACGAACTTGTTCGGGCCCGTCAGGAGCCCCAAGTAATATTTTTGCTCGTTGTCTGTCTCCACTTGTTTCATATATTTGATTTTGTATGGGCCGTGAATCCCGTCGTATACAATCGCCTTCGGCACGACGAGAAGTACCTGCAAATTTATCGCGCTTATCAGCTAAAGCAACCCTACGAAGAGAAACAGATAACTGTAAGGTTCAACCAAACTGGAGATGACAACAAGATCAAGGAAGTCTCTTACAGTTACTATGAAAATCATGAAATCGACGCTTCAAGCATCATTCTCGACGACTTGATCCTCGAGGCTTTAGATAGAACCTACAAGTCTAGATTGAGGCCGGTTTACATATACAATTACGACAATCCGAAGGAGAAGCAACTGGCCAGCGATCCTAGTTTGATCTCGCCCACAAGATGCCAGCGCGAATTAGACTATCTGGTTGAGAAGTTGGATTTTATTGAATCAGCTCGTATGGGAAAATACAATCCCTCTATATCACCTGAGCTTGCCGCCTTCTTCGACTCTTACGCCAGCGAGGAGCCGGGTCTCCTGTTTGGAAACTACCATTGGACAGGAAACTGGCGCCAGTGTAGCAAGCGGCTCGTGTTTGATCTCGATCGTACAAGACCTTCCAATACAATAAGCTTCTCTGGAAGATACTGCATCGCCTCAATACGTTCGAAAAGTTGGGCGTCCAAAATCAAGCGAAAAACTGCCGAGCTCTTGAACAACTACTTCAAGTATCCAGAGCAACGATATGATTATGCAAGATTTTTCAGAATTCAACTCGGGTTGTGTTTACCAGAGTCTTGCGACTCTAGAACCGTTGACTCAAATGGGGAGACGATCCGCCGCCTAGCTGTACACAAGCTAAGCGAGCCGTTGAGATCCTACGAATTAGCTGATCTCTATTGTCTACCTGACGAGACCAGTGAGTTGCGACGCTTAGATTTCGGCGCCTGGTTGTTCATACTAGCTGCACTCGCTTGGTGCTCTATCGTTCTGGGCGCAACAATGTATGACACAGCGCATCCTGTTGAGAAGGAAAGGAAGGATTTGCGCAAGAGTGTGGCGGATAAATTAGTTTCGGCAATGTCACTTAGAAGAAACTGGCACCGGCTCACGGAAACTGACTCTCTTAGGCCCCGTCCAATCAGAGTAGACACGCAACTCGATTCTGAGCCAAGAAACTCTAAACAGTGCACGGATGGCGGCCAAAAACCAAGAGCAAGTGACCTGTTGTTCCTGAACGCATTTAAGGCCATAAGCATGCCCGCAATCATATACGGTCACACGGGAATGTTTGGCGAGCAGCTGGATAGATTTCCGCTCGATTATGAGTCACTTGGAACTGGATTCATGTTCCACTTCCACGCTAGTTCCGTGTTCTTCGTTGACTGGTATTTTGTGATGACAGGTTTTATAACCACGTATATAATGTTTTCAAGCAAGAGGGTAGAAAGCTACTCGCTCCTCCAATGGGCCTACACCATATTCCACCGCTACTGGCGCCTAGCTCCCCTCTATGTGCTCCTCTTCTGGTTCAGCCGCCACGTCTTCCAATTCACGGGCTCTGGGCCAGTTTGGGACTACGGAACTAGCAACATGACCCTCCGTCACCTTTGCCATCGAGAAAGCTGGATTTCACCACTAACGCTCACTTCAAACTTGCATCCATTGCACGATGAATGCATAATGCCAACCTGGTACATATCAAATGATATGCAATTTTACCTCATAACTCCCTTAATTCTGGTTGCACTATCCAGGTGGCCTCTAGGCGGTTGGCTCATGACATTAGGACTGATCCTCTCGTCCATCCTCCTTCGTGCCCACAAATACTTGACCGATCCGCGCGCCCAACCGCTCGAACTGATGCGCCCGAGGTACGATTTGTACATGCGAAACAATTGGGATCTCCATCAAACTTATGTCTCCCCTCAATTCAGAGTCTCCTCTTATCTGGTTGGCGTTCTAGCTGGCCACTATGCGTTCATGGTTTTGTCAGGCCAATGGAGGTCCTTTGTTCGGCCAGAGGAATCAGCAAAGCTCAGGCATTCAAGCAAGCGAGGCGGCGGCTGGAGCTCGATTTTCCGCACTATGAGCTGGTTTTTAGGTCTACAATTGGTGTTATCATTTACACTCTCAACGTGGACCATTTCCGAGCTCTTTCCTCGTTCACTGGAGCCCCAAGTCAAGTACTTTACAGCGTTCGTGTATGCAATTGATCACACTGCCGCCGCTTTTGGTTTAGCCATCATGTTTGTCACCTTTCTATTTGGTCAATTTCCAAGCCTAAAACGCTTTCTCTCGCATCCACTGTGGTCGTTAGTGACAAGGGTGAACTTTTTCGTCTTTTTAATCCAAGTGGAGCTGATCATGTGGATATGGCAGTCGAGCGAGCGCGTTGGCGACTTTAGTCCCGTCGAGGCAATCAAAATTTGGATCATGGTCACCTGTCTCTGTTATGCTCTGGCCGCCCTTGTAACCCTCTGGGTCGAGTACCCCTTGGCCCAATTGGAGCGCGAATTCATCGGCAGCATAATGGAGCCGGCGCGTCCACTTCCGCAGCCAACAACAGCAGCAGCAACAACAACAACAACCGCACCTGTTCGCCAAGGATCGAGCTGCGGCCAGGAGCTGCCAGCTCGGAGTGGCGAATGCGACCAACTGGTCAGCTCGGAGCTCCAAAACCGGCACCCTAGGGCAATGGGGCAGAATTAGAAGTTTGCCCCCATACTCTCTCATGAGCCCATACATGTGTAACCCCATGCGCTGCTCTCCGTTGAAGTGGACGTAGAGTGAGTAATTGGATCCTCGAGTGGGTGATTGACGTCGCTGGTTTTTAGCCTCGGCCAGTTGGTTTCAGGTAATGAGTAAAATTTAGCACATTTGTTCTAACTCATGGCTCATTTAATATGCACAATTTACAACCCACTCTTCTACTCCAGACTAAACTGAACTAAACCAAACTAAACTTGCTAGCTTGTTTCTCTTTTGCCGAGGCGCCTTGGCTCGCGGAAAAGCCCAAATCGTGTCCACCAATCCTAGTTAGCCGTGGCCGGTGCAGCCAAATGGCTTGCGGCCATTTTCCCCGAACTCGTAGGGGCAAGAGCTCGGGGAAATGGCCGGCCATCAACGGTGGCAATCAGGCTGATTGATTGAATCCGTCCATTAGAAATCAATCCATCATGCGCCGGCGGAGCTCCGGGCTTATTGCCTCTCGGCTGGAGCTTGGCTGGCAACAACTGTTGCTGTTAGCACGATGGAGCCGCCAATTAATTGATATCACTGGCGGCCTTTGAGCCGACCCAAATTTTCTAAATTTACTTACAAAGTCGCCGCCACTGCCACCTATTGCACCGGTTGGCAAAATTGACGGCCCAAATGGGTTGATGCAAATTCGAGTCCTCGGCAAAGCGGCGACGGGCAGCGCGTTGTTCCAGTTTTGTGTCCCATTGAAAGGCAACCTTCCGGCAACAATGGCCGCCAGCTGGAGCTTGGCAAGCGGGCGAGATGGGCAAATTCGAGCGCCAAAGTTTGCGCTCGGTTGGGCAAGGCGATTTTCGGCGAGTTGCGGAGCCCAAAGCGCAAGTTGGAATACTCTTCGCTTAACAATTATCACGGGCAAGCGGTCAGTTTGTTCAAAGGCGCCAACCCCATTGGCGGCCGCTTTACAACAAAAAGCCTACACCTTTTGTGCGAGGCGGCCGCAATGACCCTTTGCCGGCCTAATTGAGCTCAGTCAACGGGGGATACTTTTGTTGATCGGCTGGACGGGCATCTTGGCCAACCGGGGGAGCCGACGGTGGCAAGCGAGCGCCAGCTGGCCGCTCCCAATTGTGAGCATCGCAGCCGGCGAGCCGCGCACCCAACGGATAGGTGAGCAAAATGGCGATCTGTTTATTTGTTTTTCCCCCCCTCTCATCTCTCCTGTCAACAAGTGGCACCGGCGGCCAAGAGGAACAAAGTTGCGCTAAAACTCGATTACACTCGTCGATAGGCAAGCGAGCTGAGGGGAGTGAGAGAGAGAGAGAGAGAGCTCATGATTGAACAATAAAGGAGCTCACCTGCATATTATTTCCATCCATCCATCCATCCATCCTTCCGGCCTTCTGCTCGCCATCTCCGCGCTGGGCGAGCTGGCGCCGGCGGCACTGCAACCGGCTCCTTTGTGGCCAGCTCAGCTTCGTGCGCCCGTTTGTCTAGCTGTCGGTCCGTCCATCAAGCTGCCCTGTAGACGCCTCCACTCGTCCCCCGCAATCCACCCTCCAGTTGGAGAGCATAACAAACTGCGGCCCCGGCAACAACACTGGCCGGCTCCAATGCGAGCTGTTGGCAGCCTTGCAATCAATCCGGCGCTCATCCAGCCTGGTTGCCACTTTCCCAGCCCAGAGCAGAGTGGAGCTCTGGGCTTGAGGGCCTCTCAGTGGATCGCCTTGTGTGTGGTTTTGCTCTGGCTTTGAGTCGGAGTTGGAGCTGGAGCTGGAGTCCGAACTTGCGGCTGCGGCCGCTTGGACGGCGCCCGCCCCATTGTTGTCCATCGTCCGCCGCTCCGATCAAGTCGGTGGCTAAACTTGCAAGCAAAACTTGCATGACAAGTGCAAATTTCATGCCCACCTGGCGGCGGCCTCAAGGGCCGAGCGCCAGCAGGACGGCCAGCGAGAGTAGACGGATGCAAGTTGGTTGCACAACTAGTCCCTCTGATGCGACCATAATTAATTTGCCTGCCTCTCACATGGCGGGATAGGCGAAACCCACGCACCTTTGGCCGGCGAGAGTCAACCAGACGAACAAAGTTTTGCTCCGGCTTGATCGCTTTGAAACTAGATCAAGATAAAGGCTTACACACTCGCTTCGAGCGCCAGTTGTTGCCCTTGCCTGCGCATAATTTGAGCGCGAGAGTTTAGACGTTTGGCCGGCGCAGTTTAGTCTGCAAAGCGCGCCTCCCTCCAGCAAGCGAGCTCCAGGTTGGCCAACTTTTGCATCGAGTCAGCTTGCAGCTTTCAGCGAGGCTCCAGGTGGACTGGCGCTAGCTATGAGAAGAGAGGAGGCGAAGGCTTGCGAAACAATATGGAATTGTTCATTAGCGTTTGCATTGTTTTACAGTAAATTAAACTGGCCTAAAGGGACCAGCAGTGGCGGCAGCCCACACTGAACGCCGCTTTCGCCTTGAGAGGGGGCAGCTCGAGCTCGATCTCAAGCCCGAGCGCCAAGCCCAACGCCGAGAGACACCTTTCCGCGCCGGAGAGCTCATAATTGTTGCCGCTGCTCCCATTGCGCGCCGGGCTTGCGGCGATAATTGATCGCCTGGTTGGACCCGAAGGCGGCGGGTGTCCTCCGATCTTCCGCCGGGTGGGCGTCCGGCGGGCCGGCGCGATTGCGCAGGAGCGGCGCCGAGGGCAGTGAGAGAGGGAGAGCGCAGGCGCCGCCCCGGCCGAGACTCCGACGGGCCAATGCAATCCCATCCGATCCGATCCGATCCGATCCAATCCAATCCAATCCAATCCCACCGCAGCCGAGTCCAGTCGGGCGTTGGATGTGCTCGCGCGAGAGGCTTGCCAGTGCAAAGGTGTCGTCGGCAGCGAAGGCAACGTTCAAGGCTAGAATAGGGGGCGCCCAAGAGCCAGTTGGTTTGGCCGCGAAGAGGCAGCAAACGAGAGGGCCGCCAAGGAGGGCGGTTGAAGGGAATCAAGTTAGCGCGCAGGTAAGTTCACGCCTCGTCCCTTTTTCCGGTCAACCAAAAGGTGTTCATCAGTCCCTTGCCCTTGATCTCGATCTGGCCCCTCGGCTCGAGGAGGAAGTTGCCGAAGCGGGCAAGAATGGTGGCGCTGTCCTCGCTGGCGTGGATCTTCATCGGCTCCCCGTGCGACTCCATGCGCGAGGCCGTGTTGACCTGGTTTGGGTTTGTTGCAGTGGGGGGGGGGTGAGGCAGAGGCGAGTTAGTGAGATGGCTGTTGGCGGAAGTGGCGCACTCTGGGCGGCTCCAATCGCGAGATGGGCGATGCGAGCGGCCGAGAGGGGGCGGCGGCGGCTCGTTGGCGACATTAGCGGGGGCCCCCGCTGCTCGCGCGGCTCCGAATTGAATTATTCATCAAGCGTAATCATGTGTCGGCCCCAAGCGGCCGCCGGCGCTTCCGCCATGGCAACCTGGCCGCAGCTGCGGCTGCGGCTGCCGCTGGAGTCGCCGCCGCCGCTAGCGCTGCAAACTAACCGTGTCGCCAAACAAACAGTAACGGAACATGCGCGTCCCAACAACCCCGCTCGCGCAAGGCCCAGAGTGGATCCCAATCCTGAGCTCCAAATTCACGTGCGGCAAATGGGCCACGTCGAAGTTTCTAATAAGCTCGAGCAGGGCGAGCGACATTTCCGCTATCTCGCGCGCGTGTTGGTCGCCATTTCTGACGGGCAACCCGCTGACAACCATGTAAGCGTCGCCTATTGTCTCAACCTTGTAGACGTCGTACTGGGCAATGCAATCGTCGAATTCAGTGTAAAGTTGGTTCAGCAAATTGACAACCTCAATGGGTGAGCTTTGGGCCGCAATTGAGGTGAAATCCTTGATGTCCGAGAAGGAGATTGTGACCGCCTCGTAGGCCTCAGGTGTAACCGAATGGCCGTACTTGAGTTGGTCGACGACAAAACGGGGCAACATTTCGTAAAGCAACTCCTCGCTCCGTTTCTTCTCCTCCATCAACTCGGCAGTCTTCTGCTCTACGAGCGACTCCAGATTGTCCGTGTACCTTTCCATGCGTTGCAATAGGTTGTCCATTAGATTTGCCCCATCCAGGTGGCAGCCGCGGCGCATCTTTTTAATTTGCTGCTTGACATTAGTCACACTCGGCCGCGTTGCGGGCGCCTCCTGCCAGCAACTCTGCACCGTTGCAATGAGATCGGCAACGTTGAAGTCGGCCGAGCCCGCGGAGCCGGCAACGTCTGGCCGGAAGTAGGGCCTGAAGGGCGGCGAGAGGCCCATGCGAACGAGGTTGACGATCTCCTCTGGCTCGAGGCGCTGCTTGTGCTGCACAACCACTGGCTGCAGCATCGGCTGCTGCTGCGGCTGCTGCGCTCCAACCTGGAGGTTGGCCGCCCTCGCGCCCAGCTGCCGGCCCTGGGCTCTGCGCGCAGACTGGCCGCGAGCTGCGAGCGGCTGGCCGGCAGCGTCGATGGTGCGGATGAGCGGCGCGAGCTGGCCGCCCTGCTGCTGCTGCTGCACCGCCTGCACTGGCTGCCAGTCGAGGGGCGCGGCCAACTCGGAGGCGCCGCATAGGATTGGCTCGCACTCGAAGGGCCCGCAACGGGTTATGATCTCCTGGAAAATGATGGCCAAACTGTAGATGTCGCCCTTCTGCGAGCCAGACAGGAGCGGGTGCTTGGTGCGCAAATGCTCGGGCGCAGTCCAAAGCAATAAACGCGGATTCACGTTCTCCTCGAACTCAACTGCAGCTAGCAGAGTTGGGAGGCCAAAGTCGGTGAGCTTGACGACGAAACGGTTGTCTATGACGCAATTCGAGGATTTGAGCCGCCCGTGAAACTGGATTGGCGAGGAGTGCAAATGGGTTAGGCCGTCAACAATGTCGTTGATTATTGAATATCTAAATGGCCAATCTAAACGAATTGTCTCATTTTGCAATAGGTCCTGCAAGTTTCCGCGCGTGCAAAGCTCGGAGACAATAGCAATGTTTGGCTCCTCTGGACAGAGGCCGATGAATTTGATGAGATTTTCGTGGGTCAAGTCGCGCACTTGGCGCAACTCGATTAGAAGCTGGCGGTTGTTAATGTTTAGATTGCGTACATTCAAATGCTTTGCAGCAACCCGGCTAGCCTTGTACAAGCCCACCTTGGTTACGTGGCTCCGATCGGCGCCCCCATTGAGCACTGTGCCCAAGCGCAACTTTGCGTTCTTGTTCTGAGATGAGATCGACGGGTCCTTGTTGTTGCTCGCGCGCTGCTTGCCCGAAGCCCCGCCCAGCTGGCCGCTGCTGCCCGAAAACTTGCCCGAGCCGGTGGCCTTCTTCTTCGGCTTCGAGAGCGGCGCGAGCTTTTGCGCGCGGCCGGCGAGCCGGGCCGAGCCAGAGTTGAGGAGCGCCGAGGAGTCCGGTTGCGCTGAGCGCGTTGCGCTTGCCAAGGCGGAGGTGCTGCCCCCAATGGAGGGCGCGGCCGCCGAAAGGGTGGAGGTCGAGTGGGCGGCCGAGAGGACCGTCTGCCCGTCCTGGCCGAGCGAGTGGCAGACGCTCAGCTGGGTTTGGCCGGCGAGGCCAGCGCCGCCGCCGCCGCCGCCGACCGACTGGCAGTCTGGCTGCTGCTGCACCTGTACCTGCACCTGCGACAACTCGGCCCGGCTCGCCTGCAGCTGGCTTGGACTTCCGCGGCCGGAGCCACTGAGCGAGCGCTGGCAGCCGTCGCCCGTCTGGCCGGTGAAGGATTCGTTGCTTATTGCAAGCGAACTCATCGAGCGCTTCCCGTCGCAAAGCGCCTCAGCCTCCTCCTCGAACAGGATGTCCTCGTACTTGATCGACCACCACAAGTTCATGAGCTCGCTCTCGATTCGCGAGCGCCGATAGAGGAGCCAACCGATGGCAGTGAAAACGAGCGTGACGAGAAGGAAGATTAGCATCAGGTGCCAGACGCTAAGCACAACCCGATCGGCGCCCAGGTGATAGTTGGCCAGTTGCTCCGTCTCCTCGTCCAGGTAGCGACAGAATAGGTCGTTGATGCGGCAGCGGGGGTCACTTCGCGGCGCCGACTGGTTCTTGGCCGCCCAATGGGGCATCTTGCCCTCCAAGAAGCTGAGTCGCCGTTCAATGGCCAAAAAATGGGCTATCGGCTCCAGTGTTAGCTTGTCGGGCGCAAAGTGGTTCAGCGTGAAGTCGATCACCCTTTGGCCGGCCCGATTGATGGTCAGGTCTCCAGTCAGGGCGCCGCGCCAACTTTTGCCAGCCGAGAGCTCGAAGATGGTCTTGCCGTCGATCTTTCCAAACTGGGTTTCGCTCAGGACAAAGTTGACCTTGTCCGCGTAGAGCATAACGCAATCGTAGATGAAGGCGGCCAAACCGAGCGAGTAGCGGCTCTTGAGCGAGCTCGTCTGGATTCTGTAGTTGAACTCGCGCTCGCAAAGCTCCGCCACCTCGCTCCTGAAGGCGTCAAACTCGGCCGTGACGGGGATTCGCAGCGAGATGGTCATCAGGGGTTGGAAGATTTCGCGCGTCCTCTCGTCGTGGGTTGCGTTTCCGTCGGCTCTGATCTGAATCTTGTCGTCGAGCGAGTAGCCTAGTGGACTTGGTTGGTGCTGTTTCGCAGCCAGGCTGCCGGCTCCAGTTGGCCCAGAGCCGGCCGGCTCAACCATTTGCGTCTCGAAGAGTTCGTGCGCAATGAACACAAACTGGCCCCTCGACATGCCCTGATTGTGCGCGGCCTCCAATAGGTGGCCAATGGTGACGCTGCGGGCAAGGAGCAGCATTACGCGCGAGTAGCTGGCCGCGTCAAGCATCACCTGCTCGTAGTCGACCGGCTCGCTCTTCGAGTAGGGAAAGTTGCGCGAGCTTATGTTTATGTAGTATGGGTGGCCAGTTGAGCGGAGGTTTGCTCGCTCCTGGCGCCTGTTGCTCCCCTGCTGCTGCTGCTGTGGCTGTGGCTGCTGCTGGTGCTGGCCTCCGGTCGCCGGTTGCGCGCTTGAAAGCAGGTACATCGTGTTGAAAAACTCGAGAAGGCCGTCGCGTATCAGCGAGTGCAGCGGATGCTTCTCGTCGGTCACAATAACCAAGTGGCGCCACTTGTACATTTGGAAGAGCTCGAGCAGCATCTCGCCCACAGACTGGACCGAGAGCGACAGTTGCATCAGCGTGAGCGGCTTGAACCTGGCCGTGACCACCTCGGGCAGGTAGCCGGTGCTGCACATTGGCACGTTCCAATAGCTTGCGAGCTGGCCCACGCTCGCGAGCGACTCGCTGCAACCGGGACCGACAAAGTAGTTGGCCCCGTTGGCTCCGTAGTACTCGTCGGCCGCATGACCGGCCGCCTGCTGGTGCTTGCAGATGTCGGGCGCAGTTCGGTAGGTAACGTTGAAGCGGATGTGCGAGTACTTGCTGTTCACAGCCCTAACCGCCAAGTCAATAACTGGCTTTGCGAGCCTAAAGTCGAGCGTCAGATCGTTGCTTGCAGAGTCGGCGTCAAGGCAGGAGAAGATTCCAACTATTTTTGCCTCGAAACTGCGCCGCCCGCTCTCTGGCTCAACCAGCACCTTGTCGTTAGAGCCAAATTTGCCCGCCAGCGGCGACAGGTTTGCGCCCAAGTTGGGACATTGGCCGGCTGAGAGGGCGTCGCCGCCGCTTAGCGCTGCCGCGGTGGCCGCCGCCGCCGCCGTCGCCGAGCTCGCGGTGGCCGTTTCCGCAGCGCTCTGCCCGAAGAGCACCCCTTGGGGCGCCAGCCTGCCCGCCGGCCGCGCGCGTCTCGCCTGTCTTGAGCTCCCGCTCGCTTGCCAAGGGTGGCGGCCAAAGCAAACGAAGAGGAGAGGGAGGAGGAGAAGGAGGAGCCTTGAGGCTGGCTGCTGGTTCATCTTGCGTCTTGACGCCAACTTGCTGGCCGGACTCACTGGGTCGGAACTTGAACCGGAACCGGAACCTCTCTGGAAGTGGAGGCGCCGAAAGCGAAACTGGAACTGGAGCAGCAAAGCGGCCGAACTGGCCAAGGAGGCTTCGAGGCTCCCTCGAATTGAATCCGCGCGCAAGTCGCCCTCTCGGGCTGGCGTGACTAGCCAACATGAGCTCTGGTTTGGTTGGGTTTGGTTAATTTAGTTTATTGTTTCCCTCGATAGGAGCGGCCTCGCCTTGGATGGCCTCGCGCTCGTTGGGGCCAAATCGGAGTCAATGGAGTTGAAGATGAGGTTATAGGTGGTGATAATTTGCGTCAGGTAAGAGTAATGGAGCTTGATTGTTTCCGTTGCAGCGCGTTCATCTGCTCCGCTCAGCTCCTTCGCCTTAAGCTCGCCCGAACCCTGTCCGCCCTCCCTGGTCCTGCCAACAAGCGAGAGCTCCATCGGGCTCGTCGTTAGGCTGACTGGCGGCGCTTGGCTGGCCAGCTTTTGGCGACGCGCGCGGCGCCGCTGCCACTCGTCGCCAATGTCGGCCACCACTTGCACTGCCTCCAGGATGAAGCCGAGACTGTCAAGCTGGCGGCCGCCGAGCGAACGCTCGCTCGCCTCACCTGGACAAGCATCGGCCAGGTGCTGCTGGAGTTGGACGAAGTTGCGCAAGGTGGTTGCGAGTGCCTGTTGGCGGCCGCCCATCGTCAGCTGGAGCCTCAGCTCGAGCAGCTGAGCTTTGAGCCATTGGATTGCCTTCACCCAGCAGCCGCCGCCCCCCTTCAATGGACCCACTCTTGCTTGGTCGGCGGGGCTCGTTTGCGAGCCATTCGTTGGCTTGATGTTCGGCTTTCGCTCGTCTGGGCCGCGCCATGTCATTGGGATAGTGCTTGCAGTTGGCTCCCCGCCCGCCCTCACGCTCACGATCGCCTGCTCAGTGATTGCGGCGGCCACCGCCGCCGGGTCCGCCCCCTCGTCGGCGGCGGGCGAGTTGTCCCGCTCGAGTGGGCCGCTGGCGCCAGCTCGCGGGCTCGGGCTCGTGCGCGCGGCCAACTGGGCGCCGCCCGCCTGCTCGCGCAGATAGAGCTCGCAAGCGTCGACCAGGCAGTCGAGCAGGCGCAGCATCAAGTGCACGCAGGCTCGGTAGCCGACGAGCTCGTTTGGGGCCTCGAATGCTGCTTGCGTGTTGCGAGCGCCGCACAACAAACCGAGCGCGGCGAGCGCCACCAGCAGCGCCGCACAAACCGTCACCTGAGGCCGCGCCATTGCCTCAACTCGAACGCTCCTCCTGGGTGGGCCGATGTGCTGAGCTAATGTTATGTAATGCAGCGTAATGTTGTGTCGTGTAGCTTCCAGGTTTGCGACTCGAAACTAACTGGCCGCCTCTCTGCTCTTATATGACAGTGGCGGCCGCGCTCGCCCTGCTAGCTGGCTATAATTGTCAAATTTGCGCCGACATCCAATGGCGTCTTTGTGCCCCTCTACGCGAACGGGCCAATTGTGAGCGGGCGCCCAATTGTGTGTCCGTGCGGCCGCCAGTGGGCCGCCCGCCAGCAACCCTATGGCGAGTTGGCAGGCAACCAGCGGCGGCCGCAATCTAGCCGATTGCTGGCCCGCCGCCATTCGCTTGGCCATTCGCGTGACAGGAGCAATATTGACATTTTGTTGAAGTGCGACGGGGGGAGGAAATGGGAGGCCCGCTTTTGGTTGGCGAAACAAAACTGGCCCAAAGGCAGGGGCCGCCAATTAGATGGACGAGCCCCATTTGGCCGGAAGGAGGCGCAAGTTTGCGCGATACTTTTAGTGGCCGATTGAAATCTAAAACTGGGCGAAGGCGGAGGCGCCGCCGCCGTTGGCCGGCAAACTCGCCCGCTCGGCCGCTCGGCCGCACGAACATGAGCGCGGCCCCGAGCGGCCAGCGCGCGCGCGCGCGCTCATTTGAATGGCCGGCCCGCTGAAGCCAGGTGCAGCCATTGCGCGGCCCCCCAAATCCCAGCTCCGTGGCGCTTTTGTGGGGCTGCCAGCCGGGCCACTTCCGCCCGGCAGCGAGCGAGCGAGCGAGCGAGCGGCTCGCCCGCGCCAACAATTGGCCCCGGCCACTCCCGTCGCCGCTAAGCCAGCTCAAGCCTCAAGCCTCCAGCCAGCTCGCCAGGCTTCTAAGCCCGAGCAAACTGGCAAACAAACTGGCGCCGGCCAGCAACCGGAAACGGGCGCCAAGACGACAAGGGCGCCTTTGTGGGCCGCGAGCGCGCCAATTAGAAGCAACTCGCGCGCTCCTTTCATTAGCGTCACTGGCGTTCGCTTCACTTCCGCGCCGGAAGTCGCGGGCGGCCCCCTCGCGCGGCGACTCGCGTGGGCGGCCCGCTCGCTGAGGGCGCATATCTCTCGTCTGCGCGGATTTGGCTCGCCTCTCTTCCTAATCCAACGCCTGCCGCAACCGCCGAGTAGTAATCCAGTTTTGGGGGGGGGGGAAGAGGAAGGCGCAAATCTTATCTCGGTTATCTGCGGGACAGCCAAGTGGGAGCTTGTAATTGTCGCGCCGCCGAGGGAGGAGCGCGCAAAATGCTGAACTCGGGCCAGCGCAATCTCCGCCCGGCCACGAAGCGAGCGCCGCCGCCGCCGCTTGGAAGTCAGGTGGCCGCTGCTCGCGCGCTTGATTAATGGGCCAGCAGCAGCGCAGTAACAACAACAACAACAACAACAACGGGATCATGAACTTGGCCCGCGCGCTTCGAGTGCCGGCCACAGGAAGCGGCGGCCGGAAGCGCGGGCCCATCCATTAGATTGGGCCGAGCTGAGCGCGTTTTGCTCGCTCCTTTTGCGGCCGTCGAGTTGCAGAGGCAGCGAGGCGGCGAGTCGGCGAGTCGGCCAGAGGAGGAGGAGGAGGAGGCCGCTCCAGTTGGGCCCCTTTGCATGGGCCCACTCTTCGCGAGTGGATTCGGGCCGGGCGCATGATTGAAGTGGCCGAGCCGAGGCCGGGCTTGCGCGAGCTCGACTCGGGGGCCAAACATCCGCTCACGGGCCAGCCAACGAGAGGCCGGCCGCTCACCTCGCCAGCCAGCCAGCCAGCCAGCCAG
>ENA-UOVY01000630-UOVY01000630.1-plant-metagenome-genome-assembly--contig:-NODE-630-length-13787-cov-614.924993_pt1 | contig 13787 bp, 17 predicted proteins | sample MGYA00249840_ERZ761561 | MGnify/ENA primary metagenome ERZ761561 (study PRJEB28882, sample SAMN05720143) | plant metagenome | isolation source: Guanajuato, Mexico | place: Mexico:Guanajuato, Mexico... | reverse complement strand
CTCGCAACTCGCAGCCAGCGGCCAAGACCAAATCCAAAGTCAAGTTCGATTTTAGCGCGCAATCGCGAGCGGCTCCTACCTGCGCAGAGCGGCGGACAGGCGAGCCGGTTTGCAATTAGCCACGCTCGCACAATGGAAATTATGCAGGGCGGCGGGAGGATACATGACAAGTGAATGGGATTGTGATCTATCTGCTGGCCTTGCGCTCGCTGGCCCGTCAATCAGGGTGTTGCTTGCGCGCGCTCCACTCCCGATTGCGGGCCGCCAGCGCTAACAGGGAGGCGCAACATGCGGACGAGCGGGCGGATTCTCGTCTCCAACTGCACTTGCACTTGCATCTGCATCTGCAGGCCCCAAACTGGGCGCACCTGTTGCGGCCGCGCAGAACGCAAGCCGAGTGTTGGGCGTGAGAGGCGCTGTTTGTGTTTGCATTCGCACACGGCGCTCGTATAGCTCAACTCGGGCGCCAAGTTGAAGGAGCAAAGTGATCCCACTCTGGCATGCGCCTCTCGCTTCCAGATTCCGGCTCGAGCTGGCCGCTTGCGAGCGCTCGGCCGGCCGGCGCCAAGCTGCTCGCCGGCCTCCAGCTGAGCCGGGCGCTTTCGGCCCAAGCGCATTTTTCATCGTAAACAAACGATAACGAAAACTCGAATGGCGCGATCCCAGATTGCGGCGCCACAAGCGGCCGGCCGAGATGGTGCGATAAATGGAGCGCGTTGCCAATTGCTTGCGCAAACCTTGGAGCGCTGCTGCAGGCGCGCGCGCGCCCCCAAGCGGCGGCCGGCGCCAAACAATGGAGGCCGAGCGGCGGCCAGCTGCACTTGGTGGTGGCCACTGTCATTGGGCGCTGCCCACGCGAGCGGCCGGCAAGCGCGCGCAACCAGCAAACTCGAGCTCGGACACCCGAGCTGGCCGCCGGCCGAGCTGGCCAATCAATCAGCGCTCGGCGCTCGGCGCTCGGTGCGCCCAGTCAGGCCAAAACAAACAGACCGCGCCAGGTGAGCGCAGGGCGGCCGAGAGTCGCGCTCGGCTCCGCTTGCTCTCGCTCGATTTGATTTGATTGGAGGCGAGCGGCGGCTGGCTGGCTGGCTGGCGGAGAGGCCACTCGGCCGGCCAGCGCCACCAGATCCAGCAGTCAGGAGTCAGGTGGCTCCAGCTCAAAATCGGCCAGAAAATCCGTTAGCTTCGTGCGCTCGGCGAGGGCGCCAATTTAAGCAAAGCCGAAGCGCACTGAGCGAGCGCCAAATGGGATCAGAGAGCCGCTCACTCTCCTTCGCCTCCCCCAAGTCAGCCTGGCCAACCACAACCCCATCACCTGGCGCCAGCGCAGCCGCCAGGAGCTGGCTCCCGCTGCCGCCGCCCGGCCGGCCAGCCGGCTTAGCGAATTAGATTGGTGGCTTAATTTCGAGGCCAGACACAATGGAGAGAGAGGTAATCTGCGCTCTCTCTCTCTCTCTCGTCTGGCCGCCGCTGACAGGTGCAGGCCGCGCACAGTGTGGCCCGGCTCGCTCGCGGGCGCCCTCTGTCCGCGCTGCCGGCTCCACTCGCGCTCAGAGCTGGCAGCCGAGGGCCAGATTTAGATGTCACCCCGCCAGCGCTCGCGGGGTCGCCCAAGCCGGCTTCCGGCCGCCGTTCTCAGCGCGCTCTCATCGCTCATCCTGCTAAATGGCGCAGGCTAAACGAGCCGCCCGAGCTGTCGGCCGGCCGAGATGCTCCGTTCGCTCGCTCGCTCGCTCTTCGGAAGACAACAGGTGAGAAGAGCGGCGAGGGCAGACTCTCACACGCTGCCAGTGGCGGCGGCGGCGGCGGCGGCGGCAGAAGAAGAAGAAGAACCAGCAGCGGCAGGGGAGGAGGACGCGCAACTGGAGCGGCCTGTCCACAATCTGGCCTCGCCAACTCTCCGCTGGCCGGCTCTCAATGTCGTTGGCGTAATTAGAGCTCTCGCTTGTTGTCGGCTCGAGAGGCTGGCGCCGGCCGAGCTGGTTGGACGCATTTCCTGCGATAAGGCGGCTCTGCTCGGTTAATGCGTGAGTTTGTGTGAGAACCGGTGGCGATGCAAACCAGAGCGGCTCTCTCTCTCTCACTTGCGTGCGCCAGCGGACGGACGGGCGGGAGAGAGAGAGACAGAGAGCGAGAGTAATGGCTTCGCGTGTGACTCTGGTCCAGCGCGCCCGCAGCGCCACCTGGCCGCCCGGCGCCCGCTCGCCCGGCCAACTCTGGCTCCGCAGGCTGCTGGCGCCACCTGGCCGCCGCCGCCGCCAGCTCCATTCGGGCGCCCGATCAAAGTTGACGCTCGCAAGTGAGCCCATCGATCAAGTTGTTGCTCGAGCGAGGCTGGCAAGCCTCCTCGCTGCCGCTTGCCTCCTCGCCGCCAAACGCTTGATCGGCGGCGCGGACCTCGCAGGCTCTGGGGCGAAAATTTGCCAATCATTTTTATTGCAATCAAGCAAAACGAGAGCGCCCGACTTGGAGGGTTTCGTTTTCAAGGTCGGCGCGTTGGCTGGGCTGAGCGGCCAAGACTCGACTTGTGCGCCGCGCTGAGCCGCCGCTCGAGCTACAGGTGCGCGGGCGAGAGGAGGGCGGCGAAGGCAATCCAAATTTTGCAGCCTCAGCTCCGGGGGTTGAGCGCGCGCGCGCTCCAGTGCGTTGCAACGAGAGGGGCCGCAATTCAGGTAGCCGGCGCCGCTCCTCTCCGGGCTGCAACCGAATTCACAGCTGAGTGATTCTTTCGCACAGGTGAACCGAGCTAACATGAGAGGCGAGATTGCTGAGCTCTCAATCCGGCCAAGGCTTCCCTTCCTGCGCCATAACTCATATCGCCTCGCGTTTGAGTGAATCCCTCTCGCTCACTTAATTGGCCAGATTCAATAGGTCGAGCGCGCTTAAGCCTCCCCTGGCCTCTGGCCTCCCCATCAGAGCTGCGCGCTCATCTGGCCGCAACTGATCGGCCGAGACAGATAAGTTCGGGTGGCCGCGCTTTTGGCCCTTGGAGGCAGCTCTTGGGCAGGCGAAACATGATGAATGGATGCATATTTTGCGCTTCCACCGGCTTGCCAGTGTGGGCGCCCCAAGAGGGAGGCGGCCAGCGTGGCCGCATCATCAATTTATCTCGCCCGCTGGCCCGCAAGTGCGCTTGGGGGAGATTTTTCAACAAAACTACCTGCGCCGCCTCCTCCTCGCAGCAGCGGCGGCCCGATGACGATCAATTACACGCCGCGCTGGCTCCTGCGCTTCCACTCGGCCGTCTGGACCTGTTGCAAGCGGCTGATCGATCGGCAGCCCGATGCGTCCCATTGATAGGCGGCTCGTTTGGGCTGAGCCGGCGCCGAGTGGCCGGCAAACTTGAACTTGAACTGCGTCGCCGCCACCATGCAAATCAGGCTGCCCATTGTGTCGCGCTCGCAGCGAGGAGGAGGAGGGGGCAGGTAAATTGAATCCCGAGTAATTAAATTGGCCGGCCGGCGCTCGCTCGCTGTCGGCGTGTCCATATCAATCATGCGGCCGGCGCTGAGTGCATGGACTCGTTTAGCGCTCCACTTGCCCCCGCTCGTCCCAGCGCCGCCCAACAGGTGGCTGGGCCGCGCTGGCCGGCCCGGCCCTGTGCCGCTAAGGAGGACAAGTCGGGCCAGTGTGTCACCCAGGCGACCGGCCAGGCGGTCATGAGCGAGCGAGCAGCGTGTGAGCAATCGGCTGGATTACAAATGCGCCCATCGAGCGCCCTTCCAGCTTCATGGCCCGGCTCAAACGAGCCGCCGGCCCGGCCAAATCTAATCAGCCGCCTCCCTCTTCCGCTCGGCCGCGCTGGCGCGCAAGGTGCCTTCGCTCGACTTGTTGGCTGGCGGCCGGCCGAGTCGAGCAAGCCGGCCAACTGCGCCTGGAGCAAGAGGCGGGCCCAGAGTGACAGTGGCGCGCACACGAGCGCGGATCATAAATCACACTCGCGCTCATCTTTGCCCCAAGCCGGCAAACTCGCGCCAACTCCGCTCAGCGGATGCGCCCGCCTGGATGGCGGAACAAACCCAGCCTTCGCCTCAAATGGGCCGGCTCGTGCGCCCGCCCGAAGTTCCAGTTCCAATTCTCACACTAGCGACAAAACAAACCGGCAAACATCTGGCCGCCGGCCACTTGCGGCCGTAGCAGCAGCAGCAGCGGCAGCGAGGTTTGGGCAAGACAATGCGCCGCTCTCATCTGGCCGCCTCATGGCTCTCGGCCGGCGGGCCCCTCGAGTTTGCGGCCCACTTGAGCGGGCCAGCGAGTCCACTGTGTGCGAGCAACCTGCGCGCCGGCGGCCATAAATCTCGGCCTCGTTCCAACACTTGTTGTTGGTAATGCGCTCGCTCGTTCCAACCATTGACTTGGCCCCAGCAGAGTTGGGCCCAATTTGAATGGAACCGTCTGCAGTGCTCGCGGGCTCGGCGCTGGTTGCTTCGAGCTTGCAGCTTTAGGTTCGAGGCAGACGAGCACTTGGAGGGCAAAGTCAACACACTCTTAGCGAGGGGCCATTAGTGTCGGCTGGCAATCGGAACAAATCGATTGTGGCCTCGCGTTGAATCAGAGCCGAGATGTCACTCGGAGCTGAGAGTGGCGCGACGAGGGCAGCTCAATGCGGCTAACGGTTCAACGAAGGCCGCTCGCAGCGAGCGCCAGTTGGCCAAACTAACTGGCTCGCCGATCGAGAGCGAGCGCGCGGGCGAGAATGGCGCCGACTGTTGGCAGGCGTGCAGCGCTTTAAGGGCCAGACAGGTAAACGAGCGGGGAGCCTTGAATTATGTGGAGGCGCGACGACGGGCGGCCAAGATAAGGCGGCCGAGATAAGGGAAGGTTGGATTTGAGTTTTGGTGTTGAGGCTGGATGGGGGGAGGGAGAGAGTTTGCTTGTAATTAGATGTCCGAATGGCCGCCGCTCGCTGATGAATCGACTATTGCCGCTAATGAAAGCGACGACCTGTTGACACTGGCGCTCGGGGAGGGCGGCCAGCGAGGGCAGGTGAGTGGCCGGCGAGTGAGGTTTGGTCGCTAGCAAGCGGATTGGGTGCGAGCGAGCCGCCTTCCGTGCCGCGCCAACATTCCTGCCAGCGACTCTCATGCTGCGCGGCCGCCAGATGTCGCGGCGAGCGGGCGGAGGGCGCGCAACCAGTGACGTGACTCGGCCAAGCCAGCCTGTGCGCGATTGCTGCCTCCAATGGGCCACGCAAGCCTCGCACTTGGCCGCGACGCCGCAACTTGCTCATCGCCCTTCCCACCTCCATTTGGCCTCCAAGCCGGGACGAAGATCCGCCTTCGCTTCGATGGGCCACCGGCGCAGCTCGGCCGGCGCCAGCCTTTACGAGCGCTTGGCCAAGCGGGAGCAAAACTCGCGGGCAAAGCGATAAAAGTCGTGCAAGGTTGGCGGCCGCATCGAGGCGGGCGCGCAGAACAGAAGCTTGCGCGAATCGTGTCCTCTTGGGCGCAACTGGGCCAACTTTACGATCGTTAGCGGCGGCCAGCGAGCGCAGGTAAGCAGTCGCTGCTCTGTCAACATCCGGCCCAGTTTGCGCGCCCGCCGCCCAGCTCGCGCGCGGGGCCGCTGAACTCGCGCGGCGCCGGCCAGAGGCGCGCGAGGTCGGCTTAGCCGCCCGAGTGCTCGCTCGAACGGCCTGCCGGCTGGACCCAATCCGAGTCCAATCGACAACGGCCTTTGTTTTGGCCGGCCCGCCTCTTGCCTGCCAGCTTGGGCCGGCTTCTAGCGCAGACTCGCCGGAGGGTTCGCACGCAAGCTCGCACCTTCGAGCGCGACCTTCTGCGCTCGCTCGGCGGCCAGACTGTCGCAGTTATTGTTCCACTCTCGGCCCAGACTGATTGATACTGTCGCCAGGTTTGAGATAAAATCAATCATGAGATCTTATCTGCGCTGCTGGCGGCGCTGGCGGCACGAAAGCGGCCGAGTTGGGTTGGCGAAATTGCAGTCGCGGCCAAATTCGAGCTCCAGCTCAAAATTGAATTCAAACTCGAACTCGAACTCAAGCTAGAACTAAAACTCAAACTCGAGCGACATCAGCGCTGAGGGAACGAGCGAGGCGGCGACGCTTTGTTGTGCTGGACGAGCGCATCCGAACCAGCGCGGCCCCCGCCTATCCACGCAACAGGTGCGAGCGCGCCGGCCGCCCAGACGAAGCCAAACTGGCGCCGCAGCCGCAGAGGGATGATTAATGACATACAAATGTTCTGACGCTGTCATTAGTCTTCAGCGTGTCATTGGAGTGACCAAGAGCTCCGGCTTTGGGTTTTTGCCGTGCGCTCAATGCGAAGCCTCGGCGCTGCCCGATTGGTGGAGCCGGCAAGACAAGAGGAGAAGAGTGATTTATCTCGCCGGATTGATCTCACGCGCTCCAATCGGCGCTTCCATGCAAACTGAGCCGGCGCTCTGAGTGAGACGTCAAGAGGGAATTGGCATAAGAATGTCGGCCATCGGAAGCATGATGGTTGTTGGCCCATGGAGCTTGGAGCTTCAAGCCTCGAGTTTCGAGCTTCGAGCTTCGGGCTTCGAGGGAAGAAAAATGATCCGCTTCAGTTTGGAGGTCGCGGGCTCCTGCGCGCGGGCAGGTGGCGCCACTGGCGCGGCCAACAAACGAGCGCCGGCCGCCAAGTGGGCGCAACAGGCGGCGCAGGTGGAGCTCGTCCGGCCGCCGACCAGCCACATTGGGCCAGACAAAGCGGAAGGAGCCAGATTCCTTCTCGCTCCCCTCCAAACCGAAAGCTCCAGCGCCAAAGGAGAGCGCAAATTGCGCGAGCCACTCTTGTTCTCGTGCCAAAACACTGGCCCCAGAGGGAGAAGGGAGCGCAAACAACAGGGACAGCTCAAGCTAACCTGAAAGCCGATTAAGTTGAGATTAGAATAATAATTGTTCTTGCCAACAGGCCAACCACCTGGTGATTGGAGAGTTATGTAACCTGTAATGGTGGTTGTTTGTTTCTCGCTCGCTCGCTCTGCCAGCGCGCACACAATTGGATCAGCTGGGATCGGCGTTTTGACAGCCACTGAGACTGGGACTGAGACTGAAGCTGGAGCTGGAGCTGAACCTGAGACGGCCGAGGGATGGGCGAGCGCGCCCGTAAGGCGAGTATCACTCGCTCGATGGGCCAGAGTGAACTCGGCCAGCGCGAAGAGGGAGGAGGGCCAATTAGTTGGAGGCTCACCTGTCGGCGGGCAGCTGCATCGGGCGCCAGCTCCATTGAGCCGCCCTCCGTTCCGTTCTATTCCATTATGCTGGCCAGGCCGGCCTTTCCAATTGCGCCGGCACGACCTCGCCCGCTACCTGTTGCGCTACCGGCCTTGCGCGGCGGCCTCTCCGCGCGCAACGCTGGCCGCCGCCGCCGGCGCCACTCCATTTCATCGCGCGCCCCAGAACATGTTGCGCCGGCTGCGGGCGCCGCAAGGTGGGCGGCGCCGGCCGACCAGCGCCGGCGAGTGAGAAAATCCTGGTCGCTTCTTGGTTTTGCTCCAGGCCGACCGTCTCGCGTTTGCGTTTGCGTTTGCGTTCACGTCCGCGCGCTCGCTCGCCCCAAAGCCGGCTCCTCTGGCTGGCGGCCGCGTTGCCAGCGCTCGGGGCCAATCGGCCGAGGGGCGCTGGTGGCCGCGCATGCGCCGCCGGGCCCTGGAGTCTGCGCAGGCCTGCCCGGGTTGGCCGCCGCTCAGCTCCATCGGGCGCGTTCAGTCTGCTTCAGTGCTGAGCGCGTTGAGAGTAAACACTTGCACCGTGTCCAAGTGGAGCAAACGAGAGCAACTGCAACAAGCAGCCGCAACCAGCCAAGCAGAGCGCCCGAAAGAAGAGGAGGCCAACGAAGAGGCCGACAGCAAAAGGGGTGCTCGCAAGAAGACGAGAGCAAGATTGGGACCAGCAACTGCACCCGCGCGGACACTTGCGGTAAGTTTGGTTGCATGAGTTTATCTGGCTCCGGCGACTTCAGGCGAGCGGGCGGCCTCGGCGCGACTGCAACCCCGCTCGCTGGTCTGCCTGTCGCGCCGAGCGAGAGAAGGAGAGCGAGCTGGCGGCCGGATGCGGCGGCGGCGGCGGCGGCGGCTGCAAGCTAATGAGCGCGCGGGCAAACCTACCTGCGAGATGGCTCCTCTGGCTGGCGGCCGATCGATAAGTTTGAGTGGAAAAGGGCGAGCGAGCTGGCCAGGCAAGGTCCATTTACGAGCGCCCGCGGCCATGCGACCTAATGTTGGCGCGCAGAGTGGGAGAGTTGCTCGCTGGCCGAGGGCGCCTGCAGTCCAAACTCGGCTCTGTGTCGCCGCCGCCACTGGAGGCTGGAGCGGCCGATGCGCCGTTCTGGTCGCCAACGGCCGCCGCCGCCGCCGCAGCAGCAACGTAATAATATCGCCGCCTCTCCGTTGGCCTGAGTTTTGGATTTCCGTTGGCCTGCTTTGCTCGGCCCGCGACCGAGTGGCCAATCTGCGCCGACTCCGCTGGCCTCCAAGCGATGGAAAATCATTAAAACTAATATTGTAACTAATTGACTAACGTGGCCGAGTGTTACGCAACACGCAAATGAGCGCCGGCTTCTTCGCCGGCTGCAAGCCCAATTTTACGAGCTCGCTCGTTCTCATGGATTCAATTTGAGCGCGAGCCTCTCGGCCACTTTGAGCTTTGAGTCGCGAGTTGCGAGCTGCGAGCTGCGAGCTTTGAGCTGCGAGCTCTGAGCCATGAGCTATGAGATTTGTGCTCGGCCAGGCCTTGAGCTCGAAGCGGCGAAAGATTTGGTGCGCCCACTTCCACCTGTCGAGTGGCGACACTCGGCCGGCGGGTCGCCTTTGAAGGTCGTCGTGTCCTCTGCAGCTCTTTGTCCGCTCCCGCTAGCCTCCCAGCCAGCCTCTGTGCGCCTAATGGATTCGCCGCCGCAATCCAGGCGCGAAAGCCAGCTGCCCTCAGCTCGCGCGCAGCTCAAGCTCAGTTGCGCCGGCCAATCTGTCTCCTCGGCCGGCTTCTGTTCTCCTCTCTCGCCACCTGTCCGTGCGCCTCTCGGGCCCAGAAGCTCAGGCCGGCTCGCTTGGTCGTGACTCCATCAGCGGCTTCAGTGGCGGCTGCGGCGGCCAACACGCCAGCCGGCTACCAGCGAGCGAGCCAGGCGGCCAACTCGTTGGCGAGCGGCCGCCCGCCCGCTCGCCAGTCCAGCAAACCTCGCGAGCACGACCAGCGCGGCGCGCTAAACGGCCGCCCGCCCGGCCGCCAGGTAACCAGCCAGCCAGCCAGCCAGCCAGCCAGCCAGCCGGCCGGCCGGCCAGCCCGCCCGCTGACGAGCAGCTCGATCACGACCCCGCTCGCTTGCAGTGGCGCTATCGCATCGCATCTCGCAAGTTCGCTTCAATTTGAATCAAGCTCGCAGCTCCGATCGCATCTCATCGGATCTGGTCAGCGATCTAAGCGGCTTGATCGCCCTCCTCCAAGGCTGGACTCCCTCCGCTCGGCTCTATTTGTTCAGCGCGGCCAGCAGGCTCGACCTCTCGAGCGCCGTCGCTCTTGACAAAACAGGCCGGCGCAAAACGAGCGCCGCCCGCCGCCGCACTGGCCATTGACTTCCTGCGGCTTTTCCGCCCTTCACCTGCCAGCCAATGGCACTTGCGGCGGCGCAAAAATTGAACCCATTTGAAATGGCGCCGCCGCTGCAGCTTTGCGGAGGCAGACAGGCAAACCGATGTTACTGCTTGCGAGCACTAATTCAAATTCGGCCAGCCAACAATTGAAACCACAAGGCCGGCCAACTCTAGTCGTATGCGACATTCGCCTATACGCGCGGCCATAACATTTGAGCCGGCGAGAATTATGTTGGCCCAATGTCATGGTTGCCCCGCCAGATGGCGACGGCGGCGCGCCCACGCTCCGCAATCAAGATTGATGGGCTCATATTTCACCGCCTCCATCGAGCGTTGCAATGTTGCGCAAGAGCGCCACAGTTTGGCCGACAAGTTGATCTCCGGCGCGGCGGGCGCGTTTGCCGTCCGCGCGCAGCCTGATTTATGCGCCCACCTAATCGAGTGCGCGCGCACTTCCGGCGCCCGGCAAGCAACGGGGCGCCTGCGAGCGCGTGACAAATCAAATCATGGGCCCGCTTGCTCGGCCCGAGCGAGCTGCAAGGCGCCCGATGATTTAGGGCGGGCAAGCTGGGAGTGCGAGAAAGGGCTGGTCATGCTCTGCGGATGCTCTAATGAAGAAAAGTGAGCCAATTAAATGGCCGCGCGCGCCAGGTAGGCGAGCGCGCGTTGCCCGAACAATTGCACGCGAGGAGCGGCTCGCACTTCCGGCCGGGCAGTTGCTCGCTCCAAGCAAAGTGTCGCCCGGCACGCCATGCAAATTGGCCGCAGCCGCCGCCGCCGCCGCCGCCGCCGCAGCAGCTGCGCGCGGCCGCCAGGTGGCGCTGGCCGGCCAGCCGCCAAGATAAGATCGCAAGCCCATCGGCGCTCGATTTATCATTTAAAGCAAACTATTTTGTTGCTTCATTATTGTTGTCCATTTGAATCGTTGGCCCTGATCCAGTTTGCGATGGGCCGCGTTTTGCGGGCGAGAGCGCACAAAGGGCGGCGAGTGACCCGTTTCGGCGCCGGACGTTCATTGTGGCCGACTGGCCGGCGCCATCCGTCTTCCGGGCGTCTCAGTGTGGCCGGCGCACAAAGGAGCCGATTGTGTCGCTCGCGAGTAACGGGCGCGCTGACAATGAGCCCGTTGAGCAGCCATTAGCCGCTCCATGGGCTCCATTGGGCCGCTGAACTTTGTTGCAAGCCGCGGCGCCTCCCCGGCGGCAACAAGCTGGCCCGGCGACCAGGTTGGCCGGGCACCTGTTTGCCTGATTGGGCCAATAATTTATTTGTTTGTCGCAAGCGGAGCAAGCAGACGAGTGAAGATGGAGGAGAGGAGAGGCGAGGCGAAGAGTTTTGTTGGATTGAGCGCGTCACGCTAGTTTGCGCCGGGCACGCAACCTGTCGGGCCGCCTCGCTGGCCCGAACAGAATCTTGGCCGGCGCATTATTCATCAATTTGCGCGCAAATGACAATCCGAAATTAACCTAAATGGAACTAATTGATTGCCTTGCCAGGTCGGCGGCGGCGGGCAAACTGCTCTCGAGCGCCGGAAGGAGCGAGCAAAGCCGGCAAATGCGCTCACTCTGCTCTCAATCTCGGCCTGCCACTTCGAGCTCGCCGCTCAAGCCGGGCGCTCGGCTGGCGCCTTTGTGCGGCGAGCAACAATTAGAGCTGAAGCCGGCCGGCTAATTGGATCCGCGCGAATCACTCTCGCCGCTGAGCTAGCCGGCCGAGAGGCGAGCTTGCCAGGCACAATGGACACGCGACAGACAGGCTCTCGCTCGCCGGCTTCAGCTCGGCCGGCCGGCCAGCCAGCCAGCGGCGGGTCGCCCGATTGATTGATTGTCGCTCCACTTGGCCAGATCAAGTTGGCCGACAGAGCCACTTGATCGGGCTGAGGAAACCCGAGGATTGCCGCTCGCATCCTCTCGCTGCCTTCCGATCGCATCGAGTGGCAGACCGGCCGGCGCTGATGCCATTGTTTGGCCAGAGTGCGAGAGCGAGCGCTGCCCCCGGCAACTCGCTTTCCCTGGAGCCGCCTCAGCCGCCGCCGCTCGCTCGCTCGTCCCGGCCGCCCCAAGCCGGCGACCCCGCGAGCAAACAAAGCGGCGACACACTTGTTGTTGTTCCTCCAGCCGCCGGCTCCATTTCGGCCGCCGGCTCGGCTGCGTCTCGGCGGCTTCGTTGTTTTTACAAATTCCGCTCCTCTGCCGCTTTTTGTCCGCAACAATCCGATAGCTATTCAAATTACGGGCTCAGTGCGCAGACTGGCGCGCGCAAGCCCGCGCACTGATCATGCGCCGCCGGCTGTTGCGCAATCCGCAGGCCGAGTCCAGCAAAGTCGAGCCGAGCCGGGCAGAGCAACTCTCGCGTCAGTCTTAGCAAAGGTCCAACTTCTAACGCACCAACAACAGTCTCACCTTTCACCCCTCAAGCCAAGCAGCAAAGCTCAAGCTCAAGAGAAGCGCAAGAGCCGACCAGCCGAACGCGAGCGCCGACCGAGGGGCCCACATGGAGCGACATGAGTGAGCTACAGCAAGCGGCTCGCTGGCGCCGGCCGGCGGAAGTGGCCAGGAGGCGCAGCCAGGAGGAGGCGCAAAGGGAGCGCGCAAAGGAGGAGGAGGAGGAGGAGAGGAGCCGGCAGGAGGGGCGCAGGGCCGTGAGGAGAGGCGAGATCTGGCCAGCTTGGCGGAAGGGGCCCCAAGTGGGCGCCAGTCTGGCCAAGCAAGTCTACGCGCCCACAGCCCTCCTCCTTCTGCTGCTCCTCCTCCTCCACTCGAACTGTGATACTTGCGCCAGGGTTGCGGACGCGCAGGCAGGTAAGTGGAGAGCCCACATTGCGAGTGATATCTTGCGCCAACTCGACACTGAGCCTTGGGCAACTGTCGGCGCTTCGAGCAATTGTTGCCGGTGGGCCGTCCATCAATCAAAGCGGCGCTCGCTTGCATTTGAATTAGCGGCGCCAACACTCTCAAACTCTGGCCACCTCTTGTCTCTGGTGCGCACATTGATGGAGGTGTGTTTTCACTTTTAGTTTAAGGCAACACCATCACTGCGCCCACTTCAAGAGCCAATCGCGGCTCGCATATCAGGGCCAGCGCCACTTCCGGCAACCTGAGCCACTTGGCGCGAGTTGGCCGAGTTTGTTCTGTAAGCGCGTTTGCGCGACTTAATCTGATTGCTCCCATCAGCTCGCTCGGATGATTAATCAGCGCGCTCAGATTCTAATCAAACACTTGTTTTAATCAGCGACTTTTCGCTCCTGGCCGAGCGGCCGGCGAGCGCAGAGCGGGCGAAGCGAGAGGAGAGAGAGAGAGTCTCAACTCGGCCGGCCAACTTGCACTCCGCCAAGCTCGCCGCCAAGCTAGCCCCTCTCAGCGCACAACTTCAGTTGGCGAGCGCAAACTGAAAGCCACTCGCCACCGTCGGCGCTGATTAGATCCCAGCGAAGACAGTTGTTTCATTAATTTATCAACATAAATCACAGCAAGCTTGCGCTTGTTTTTCTCCATCTGCCTTTCGCTCGGATCGGCTCGGCTCGGCTCAACTCAACTCAACGCAACTCGCAGGCCCACTTTGCGGCTTCAAAATCCTCCTAAAACCTCATTGAACTAGATTGTCTTTTTCTCGCCCAGTTCAATGAATCCCACCGCTCGCCGGCCAACTCGGGCGGCCGGTGAAAAAGAAGCCCACTTAGGCTTTGAACGGCAGCGGTCGCCCATTTAACCTCTGGGCTCTCGGTTTGGTTGGAGCTTGAGCGACAAGTCGGCCGTTGCGGCCATGTGAGCGAGAAGAGCGGCCGCCCGAAGTGGCGCTCCGAGTCTCGAGCTTCGAGCTCTGAGCTCCGAGTGCCGAGCAGCAAGCGGCGAGCACCAGGCTCCATGTTCCAGGCCGCCTCTCAAATCAGCTGTGACTCTCCGGGCTCCAGGTCGCGCGCGGCTTTTTTCGCGCCCGAACCCGGCCGGCCAGCGGCGGCGGCGGCAGCCAGCCGCACTGACACCTGACTCCGCCGGCCTAGCTCGTCGGCGGTCAAGGCCCATTAGGCGCGCCGATCGGCTGTCCGCGCGCGCAATCCCAATAATTGAATTGAATCGAGTTGAATTTGCGCGCCAAGAGCGAGTGGAAATTGAAATCATTTGCCAGCGCCGAGCGAGCCCAAAATCATTAGCGCCCCAGTGGCCAGGTTGACCAAACAAGTGTTGGGCGCGCGCGGATTAGCCGCCGCCGCCGCC
>ENA-UOVY01000629-UOVY01000629.1-plant-metagenome-genome-assembly--contig:-NODE-629-length-13795-cov-610.848981_pt1 | contig 13795 bp, 7 predicted proteins | sample MGYA00249840_ERZ761561 | MGnify/ENA primary metagenome ERZ761561 (study PRJEB28882, sample SAMN05720143) | plant metagenome | isolation source: Guanajuato, Mexico | place: Mexico:Guanajuato, Mexico... | reverse complement strand
CAAATCGAAACCTGCTACCTGGCCACCGCTGCCGCCGCCGCCGCCGCCGCCGCCGAGCGCCGAGACCAGACCCTGCTGACTCTGGGAGTCTGCCCACTGACCTTGAGCCCCCAAGGCTCGCTCAGCCCAGCCGAGAGCGGGCGCCTGCGAGCCTCCGCTTGCCTGCTCGAATAGTGAACCCTCCAGGCTGCCCGCGGGCAAATTGGATGGTCGGAATGCATCCCTGGTGGTGGCCACCGAGGATATTGGCTTGAAGGAAGTGGAAGAGGTGCTGTAGATGTCCATGTAGGAGGAGAAGTCGTCGTCTGTTTCGTCGTAGTAGCCGCCACTTGAGCTCGGATATGATGACTCATAGTCGCCGTAGCCACCAGCGCCTGATGGACAATTTTTGAGCGGGAGATTGAGCAAGGGGGTATCATTGCCGGGGGTGGGGGGATAGGTGGGATTTTCGAGCGAAAGTGAGGGGAGTCAAGGTTGAGGCGAGAGGTCAAAGTTATTTGATAGGGAGTCAGTAGATAGAGTTGGGTTGGGTCAAGTTGGCTTAACGTGGCCCTCGATTTGGGCGCACCGAGAGTGAGTAGTGCTTGCGTTCACGTTTCACAGGAGCAGCCGGCCGAAAAGGTGCTTCGATTCTCGCACTCACCTCTGTATCCGCCACCGTAGCCGCCACGGCCGCCGTAGCCTCCGCCGTAGCCTCCGCCGTAACCGCGTCCTGTTATCGATAGAAAAAGGTGGTTCAGTGAGTAAGATTTAGTAGTCCACTATATCTGGACGGGAGAAAGCGACTTCTCAATCGACTCACCTCCACCATAGCCTCTTCCGCCGCCGTAGTAGCCGCGTCCGCCGCCACCGTAGTAGCCTCGTCCGCCGCCGCGGCCGTAGCCTCCGCCGTAGCCCCTTCCGCCGCCGCCGTAGTAGCCTCGGCCTTAGTTGATTGAGGTCGCTAGGTTAGCCTAACTGGTCGCGTTGTCACAGTTCAAATTTCAGAGCTCCGAACTTACCGCCATATTGAGCGCTAGCAACCTCGAATAAGACGACCATTGCGATCAGCAGAATCGCTGCAATCAACACCTGTAAGCGCGAGTTGAGAGTGAGTTAATTCATCTCTCTTTCTTGATTCCTCCAACTCCAAGTTGGACAACTAAAACTCACTTTGTTTTTCATGATTGAAGACATGATTTTTGCAGTATATCTTGGGTTCGATTTGAGCGGTTAAAGTGGGACCTGAGTAGGAATCAGTCGTTTGACACTTGAGCTCTGTGAAAGCGAAATGCTTGCGCTGATTTTGGGTTCTGCTCGCCTTTTATAGTAGCCCGAGAGTCGATGGGGGAAATTCAATGAGGCATCGAGGAATTAAAGAAAGGACTCTCGCAAACATGCGCGGAGGAGGTAAATTCGGGAACACGCAACACGAGAGCTCCAAAATCGCTTCCGCTGCCGCGCAAAGGCGCCCAGTGTAACTTGTTGCTGGATGGTGCCTTTGTGTGAACTCGTTGCCTCAGGTGAGCAGGTATGCGAGCTGGCTGGCGGACGAGCGCGGGCGAGTAGAAAACAAGTGGAACGAAATCAGCAACGACTCTCTCGCTCTCTCTCTCCCTCAAACTCAGTCTGCCTGATTATAATTGTATCTGGCCATCGGCTAGATTGTCGAGCACATAGGAAAACTGGTTCCACCTTAATGGTTCGCTCAGTTGGACTTGTCGCGACTGTTTATCATTAGAATCGCCATGGATAACAGCGTTACCCCATTGGGCGCTCGCCCAGCCACGAGTCACGGGCAAATGTTTTGCAGACAGCGAAAGGGAGATCAGGCGGCGTGACTAAAGTGGGCTTTCCGGACAAAAAGCTCGCTAGTTGGAGGCTTACAACCTTGCATCTCAGCGATTGCTTATCAGTCCACATGTCTTCAATGTGGCCGCTCGCATCTAGGTGCCAAGTTGGTAGAGAGAGTGAAAGAGAGCTCGGCATTGAACTTGCCAAGTGTCAGCGCAGCCAGCCACTCATCCGCTTCACTAATTAGACACCTGGCCAAGTGTTCTATGGAGCCGATAAACTGTGCCACCAAAGCGAAGATTTATCGCGCGTAAACAGTTGCGAGCGCTAACGAGACAGCATCCAAACAACAGCCTGCGATCCGCTAGCCCGGAACCAGAGGCGCCATTCTTCCGACTTTGCGGCCGTCTGCTTGGATTACATGCAAAGCTCGCTTAACCGCCAACTGAATCAGCCAGATAAATCGGGTGACACAACACGGGAATTGTCTTAGATAATTGTCATTAGACAGGAAACAATCAGCCTTCGAAACAAGCCAAAGTCATTTGATCGGCTCGATGCTGTTCAATTTGCACCCCCCCCCCACCTCTCCTACTCAATTTGGACTCAATCTCTTACTAGCGTTCACTGGTTTGGTTTGAGGAGACTAGTTTATCAATTTTATGAAAGAAGTTTTCAGACAAAACTATGGCTTAAGGGCAAGGTTTTCTTGGAGGTTGGCGGTTTAGTGCTGAAGCAGGAGCTCGGTTGTGGCTAAAGGGCGCTACAAATGATCTAATCTCTCACCAGCGGCCACTCGTGGCAATGTTGTGTCCTCCAATCTGCCGTAAGCTTCAACTTGAACACCTGTAATTATTTATCTCTACTTGTAAAAGGAACTAAAAAATTATCTCCCCTGGGTCACTCTCGTTGAGCGCCGCTCTCCGTCTAGTCCAACTGTACATATCCGGCTTGCTTGCTTGGTCCACAAAAGGAAGTCGATCCGAAGATGAATATCGAAACATGCGTGTCGCATTTTTATATTGTAGTCAAAACATGGAAAACTTTTTCTACTTCAACCCAAAAATCAGCCTCCTCTCCTCTCTGAGCATCGACAATAAGCTGGGTGAAAATAGTTGGCCAACAAGTCATCATGTTTGTCATGTGTGTTTCGTTCTGAACTCGTCCAATAAGTAAGCTGAAGGCGCAATCCTAAATCATTTGATCTTCTTCTCTGGCGGCACAACAATCATGATCTTCTGCATCACCAAAGTTATACTATCGACGCATTTGTTCAACCAACGAGGCTTCGACTTCCAGCCAATGAAGAGGAAGTAAACCGGCGCACCAGTCGCAATGATAATGCAACCCATGATTGTGCTCTGTGGGTCGCTTATCATTGGAACTGTTGTTATAAAGATGGTCGCAATAATGTAAATGTACGGCCAGAATAGGTTGACCTTGATGGGCCGCTCCCATTCCGGGTGCTTCCAGCGCAAGTATGGGACGCAAGCAACCGCAAGGCCGATGGCCAGCCAAGAGGTAAAGCCAACATAATTTATGAGCAGATAAATGTCGTTGCTGAGCAGGTAGATTAGTGAAAGTAGACACATGGCTATAACTGCGGGAGTTGGCGTTAGATGGTTCACTTGGATCATGGACAAAAGCGAGGGCATTTGTTTCTCTTCGGCGCCGGCGTAGAATAGACGCGATGAGGTGAATAAGATCCCGTTGACTCCACCAAACGTCGACATGGCGACAAATACTGGCACTAGTAGGGCAAAGCTGCCATAGATTCTGTTTGCAAAAGTTACAGCAACTGCCTCGGCAGACAGGACCTCGGCCACCGTAAGTGTTGTATGAAAGGCTACAATAGTTAGAGTGTAAACAATAGTTACCAACAGACAGGAGATCATGATAGCCTTTGGTAGATTCTTGGCAGGTTCGATGAGCTCCTCAATGACAAAATTAAGATAGTTCCAACCATTGTAGGCGAACAAGCCAGAATAAAATGATAAAGCTATCTTGCTCACGTCCCAAACGGATCCATCAAAGTTGAAGTTTTCAACTTTTCCTTGTGATAACTGATAAAAGCCAGTTAAGATGATAATGGCCAAAGCTAAAAGTTTTCCGTAGGTGAATATATCCTGCACGAAGGTGGACCATTTGACGCTCCAACAGTTAACGAAGGTGAGGATTAGTATACAAACAACTGCGAGAAACTTGACTGCAATTATTGGCGGCTCGCAATCTGGGTAAATGGGCCGCAGTGTGTAAAGGGCAAAGGTCAAAGCAACAATAGCTTGCGAGGTTGGTCTCACTATCATACATTCAATCCAGAGGCGAATAAATGCCAAGAATGGTCCAAAGGAGGTCATGATGTAGGCATAGTCGGCGCCCGACTTTGGTATCATGCAACCGAGCTCGGCGAAACAAAAGGCCCCAATGAGAGAGTAAACTCCGCTAAGAACCCAAATAATAAGTGACAGGCCAACACTGTTTGTCTGGAGTAGCACTCCCTTTGGCGCAACGAAGATACCGGAGCCAATTATGGAGCCAACGATAACCGTGCAACCGTTCAAGAGGGTCATCTTTGGTTTCAACCTGATGGCTCCGTCATCGTCGTCCTTGTCGTCGTATTTGTTGGCCTCAGCATCCAGCCTATTCTTTTCAGTGCTACTACTTGTGGTTGCTCGGGCGCCGATAGATGTGGTGGCCGCATAGGCTGATGCTCGTTCGCCGCCCAACAGCGCTTCCTGCGACCGCGAGCTCAGAAAATCGTTCGCCTGGTCGCTATGCGACTTCATAGGGATTGACTCCATCTTATTGAGAGGTTCTGCTTCCTTAGCTTCTGTCGTTAATAATTAACTTAATTAAGAACTACTACAAACTATAAATCCTCGCCGATCGGGCTGAAATGCACCGAGCTGCAATAATCGCCGACTGGATCAAACGTGCTCAAGGGTGTGCTGGTCCAGAGCTTTTGCCAGCAATAGCGGAACTTCAGTGGCAGAACTGTTGTGGAAAGGCGCGCGCGTCCCAAGGCCGGATTGGTACTCCACTTCAGAGCGGCATGGGCAGATAACTCTTCCTTGCTTCTCTCGCTTAAGCTAACAGATCTTCATAACTTGGCGACTTAGATCGACTAATAACCAAACTAAGCGTGCGAGAGATCTTCAGCGTAGCTCAAATGATGTGGCTCAAGATCCAAGTGTCTAGATGCCTTTCCCTCTCTCGCACACACAAACTCTCCCTCCTTCTGCACTATGGCTTCGGCAACGCGACAGTCATGCCCGTGTAGATACGCTGGTGTGGCCTAATTCCGCTCGACTCATGGATCCTAGCTGTTGTCTCGGCGCTGATAAACTCATCTCACAACTTCCATGAGCCTTACTTTTGCTCTGCAACACGACTCCAGCTCCCAACGACTTGTCGCTAGAGCAGCCCTTATCTCGCTCTATCCCTCAACTGAGCACTTAGATTCAGCCAATTGGCGCTTATTCCAATAATGAGCCCTCTCCTCCCATCAGATGGTAAGCGAACGAGATCAATGCTGAAGGCAACATTACGCTCGCAGTCATCTGAGGCAACTCGAAACTTGTAATTATGATTTTAACATCCACTTGCAAAACCACGACAACAATGATAATTTCTCAAACTCAACACTCTACACCGACTCTCCCGCCACAGAGTCACCAAAGAACAGCCAGTCGAGCCAGACTCTAGCTGACGTTGCGACGGAAATTGAGTGAGCCAGTGGTGTGGATAAGAGAGCCTCTCGCTGTACTCGTCTCAAGCACTTGGTTTTGGCATGTGGGCACGAAAATAATAGTAATGAGAATAACGGAAGAATCTAGAATTGCTTGCCGACTCTTTCTGATTTAATGAAACTGGCAACCTCACGCCGCTGCGCTATCGACATGTCGCTAGCTTCCTGTTCAGTGACCAACTGGAACACTCCGTTTTGGGGGCAAATATTCATTGTTTTCGTCATCATCGCCGCCATTATTGTCGTGGTTTAGTCTAGAGGCACTCCATGGACGACAAGCGCGTCTGCGCTACCCCTAACCGCTCCGCGGACTATTCTGTTTCACTTTACCTTGACTCTCTCCCTTTGCCTTCTCAGCTTGTAATCGTTTAACATTCCAATTGTATATTCTTGCTAAATTTACCTCGGATGTCGTTATTTGATCGCGCAAAAATTCTAAATCTTCCTCAATCTGCTTCATGTTACTTATTGAAGTGCTTGAGTTTTTATCTAACAGAGCTTTTGCCTCCTCGAGAGGATATTCTAACATCACATTGGCGCCTAACCAAAGACACACTGTTTCAGTGGGCGGAATCCGGGCCTTTGAGTAAAGCTGGCTCGACATTAAAAAATGAGTGCTCAATTCTTGTTTTGATTCCAATAACTTGATAACTTCGATCGATTTCTCAAAATCAGGCAGCTGACGTCTCAATCTGGCGCGCTTTTGCAACAAATTGATTTCAAGAAATCTATACTTTTGGAGTCTCTCATCAAGAGCTTGGAGTGTCTCTGTGGCCTCTTTGCCTTTCATGAATGTCTCCACGTTGTTGATGAATTCCATCTCGGGAATCCTTTTCTCGGCCATCTTGAGGGTTTAATACTGCAACTTGAATTGAAAACAATTTAGATTACGGAGGATTTCCATTGGCAAGCACGCTGCATTGAACGCGCAGCAGTGGAGTCATCCCTGGCTGAGAAATACACGTTTCTACGGCCCCGGCCGTTTGTGGTCCCCCAAAGAATGAACTCGCTCTTAGATGAGTGTTGAATCCTTCTATCATTATATTGCTGAATGTTCTTGGTGCATATATCTAAGTGGGCTAAGCAAGAGTTTTTCTGCATGATATGACTTAATCAATTGTACAAGCATAACCAGACGACAAAATCAAGGTCATGGTAGTTTGGAGGATAAGCGTATTATCAACGCCCTGTACCACGTGATCCTGTCCAACATGTCTCAGCATCACCTAAGTGCCACATTAACGCAAGTCAGTTATCGTTTTATCGGGCGACGTAGATATACTTCATCAACTCATCATTTGAGGAACCAAGATTCGAGCGATTATTCAAAAACTGTATTCGTTCCCAGATCCAAGTTTCCGTCACGCCATAATCCTAGGATTGAACTAGAGATACAAGAAGACGCCAAGTTTTCGCAGACTTACATCGAACAGGATCCTGCGAGAAAATCCTTCATCATCCACGATGGCCCACCGTTTGCAAATGGGCAAATACATTTAGGCCATGCAATCAACAAAATCCTCAAGGACATAGCTGCTCGTTATGCAATGATTACTGGTCATCGGGTTGAATTTATTACAGGGTGGGACTGTCATGGATTACCTATTGAGATGCAAGTGATAAAGTTGCTTGAAGAGCAGCAAAAGCGAAGTAACTATGGCGGTAGCTTATTGTTGGAAAGTACCGGTAGTCCAGAGTATTTCCGAACCAGAGCAAGATCCTATGCAAAGTCTCAAATTGATCTACAGATGGCATCTTTTAAGCGGATGGGTCTTTTGACTGATTGGAACAAGCGCTACACAACTGATGATCCATCCTATGTAGCCAATCAATTGCGCGCTTTCTCTCAGCTGTTTGATCAGAAACTCATCTTCAAAGATTTGATGCCAGTCAATTGGTCGCTAGCCAACCAAACAACCGTCGCCGACGCCGATATCGACTATCGTCCCAACCATATATCGAAAAGTGCTTATATACTATTCGAATTGATAGATCCGAACTTTCACTCGGACGTAACTGGACAACCCATTTATTCTCTCGTCTGGACCACTACTCCTTGGACGGTCTTGGAGAATCGAGCTATAGCATTCAATAAGCAGGAAACTTATTGCATCCTTAAAGCTTGGAAAGCTTCACCCGATGAGACCAAGAATTTTTTGACATCTCTTGACACAGTTCACAAGGCTCAGGGTCTGCTTCAAAGACTTGGATTTCAATTTGAGATCAAAACGTATTTACCAGGTCATTCGCTAGCTGGACTAAAATATAAGCCATTGTTGAATGAACTTGGCCCATCCGAACACCCCGATGCTGCACCCCTTCCTTTTTTACATGCGGATTTTGTTGATGGTGCCAAGGGTACGGGCTTAGTTCATATCTCTCCCAATTACGGCCAGGAAGATTTTGAGCTAATAAAGAAAAATAAGCTGCCATTCAAATCCAGTCTTGTGGACACCAGCGGTCGCTTTAAAGATGAAGTTGGCGACCCCTTGGCCGGCAAGCATATATTCACTGACGGAAACCAGGAAATTATAAACTTGTTAGACCAGCGTAATGCTTTGCTATTCACAGAGATGACGCAACACAGTTACGCTTATGAAACGAGAACTAATCAGCCTATTATGGTCCGCGCTAGTCAGCAAATCTTCCTGAACAACTCCATAATCATCCCCAAATGCCTGAAAGCTCTGAAATCATGCTCTTTCTTTCCGGAAGCCCACAGACAACAGCTCATCAATACACTCGGCAGCAGCCCTAATTGGTGCATCTCTCGACAACGACTTTGGGGCACTCCGATACCTGTTTTGTACGAAGCTAACGATACGGAGCGTGCAAAAATGATCTCTCACCCCATGATCGTAGAACACTTCTGCAAGTTACTCTACAAGAAGAGATTCATGGATTATTGGTGGACGGCGGATCAGAATGAGTTGTTGCCCCAAGATTTACTCGACAAATGCAAGTTACCATACAAGTCGGCTGATCTGGTCAGGGGTAGTGATATATTTGACGTTTGGTCTGACAGCGGACTAAGCTGGCACACAACAACCAATTCTCTGAACGACTCTCAGACCCAGGCTGATTTATATCTGGAGGGAGTTGATCAGATTCGTGGATGGTTTTCAGCTTCAAGTATACTCAGTATGGCATTAAGGGGTTGTTTGCCAAGCAAGCGCTTCTTCTTACATGGATTCGCTCTAGACGAGAGAGGACGTAAAATGTCCAAGTCACAAGGAAACGTGATCGATCCGATAAGATTATTCGAAGACTATGGAGTTGATCCAGTTAGGTTATGGGCTGCAAAAGCTGCTGGTTGCAATCGTGATATCTGTGTTAGATCCAAAGATTTCTCTGGATCGATCAACGATATCATTCATAGGACCAGGATAACCTTCAAATATCTCATTGGTGCCCTTGTGGATCATGACGCCATTGAGAAGGAACTGGACCAAACCAAGATGGAGATATTTGATCAATATTATCTCGACAAGCTGTACAGATTTGCTTCGACCCTCGATCAGCATTATAGAAGTTATAGATTTGACCTAGTAGTCAAGTCTGTGAGCAAATTCCTAACCGACGATCTTTCTCCCATCTATCTCACAACCATGAAAGATATTATATACTGTGATGAACTTGAATCAGCACGCCGAAAGTCATGCCTAACAGTGCTGAACTTAACGTACAATATATTGTTGAGATGTCTATACCCTTTATTGCCGCATATAGTGCATGAGGCCGGCCATTATATGAGACCATCAGAGCCTCTCAGTGATTGGCAGAATCTCGGTTTCAAAGCAGCATGGAAAAACGATGCAATCCATAGCCAATTTGAAACTCTGATAAAACTACGTGGCATTCTAGTGAAGTCGTTGGGCTCTAGATTTGATATGATGAGAGACCATGATAGCTTGCTGCTTCTAAGCGACAAAAAGCTCTTCAAACACCTGAACAAAATTGCCAACCAAAATTCAGACCTGATGACAGAGTTATTCAAGACATCTACCTTTATCGTTGGTCATGATGATAGACTTTGCCAACCTGATGAAGTTGACAAATCATCAAAGACTCTCGATATACCCATGGGTTCCTCCGATCAAGAGTCTCTCGAGGGCGAGAAAAACCAGGAAGAAGCTGTGAATATCAATGTGTTATCAACTTGGACTAAAGAAACCTCCGGAGGGTACCGCGTTGGTGCCTCTATCTCTATCAACGGTGCAAGCCAGTCAAATATCGAAATGTGCTATAAGAAATCAAGCAATAGGAAGTGTTTGAGGTGTCGTCGTTTTACGGTGCTAGATGTACATGAGCATTCAAATGTTTGTTATCGGTGCAAAAGTGCGCTGCTTAAGCTAGGATTAGAAACTTAATTAAAGACCTAGTGATTCGATGAGATGCTAGCCAACGTTGGACACAGAGCGCTAGTGTTGGTAGGCCACAAGCTTCAGTAGGCTCTGAGAGGGAGGAGGGTATTTTATTTGTCTATGATTTGGTGGGCCCCTCAAGTGGACTGCTTAGAGGTTGAGGCTACAGGGTTTGACCCAAAGGATGACTGGCTATGCCTATTTCTGTTGAAGTTGAACAATGTATCTTTTACTACTTGGGCCATCAGCCCAGTGATGGGTTCAATCGCAGCCTTAGCACAATCACCGGTAACCTTGCTCAGAGTATCATCCTGCTGTTTTTTGTCAGATTGATCATTCGAGGTCCATTTTGTACAACCTTTAGCCAAGCGAGACTCGGCCTGTTCGAGGCGCTCCGATAGATCTGATATCTGTCTGGTTGTGTATTCAGAGTTTGTGGTGAGACTAGTGGTGCCTAGAGTGTTGTACCAATACTTGTTGCCTAAACATTCGAGAAGATATGCGTCAAGCTCAGATTTAAAGTAAGAGATCTCTAGAGAATAGTACTTTTTACAATGGACACCAAAATCTTCTATCTTGTTCATGGGTATGGTTTGATACTCTGGAGTTGGGTCATCAGCAGGTTTAAAGTTTTTTGGATAACAGCGAAAGGCACCTATATCTACCTTTCCAGTAGATATTGTTCGGACAGGATCGATGACAATGGCCACGAAAGGGTCTTGGAATTGCTGATTAAGCATTTGAGTTCCAACATCGATACCGGAGAGCCAGCAGCCGTAGCCAGGATGGGAGTGGTACCAACCAATTACGTTCTCTTTCCTATCTACCTGCTTCGCTAGCTCCACATAATCCGCCATATACTCGTAAGCTTGGGCGTGGGCATTAACTCTAGTTTCAGTGCCCTCGACTGGCAGGGCAAATGAATCCATCACAATCATTGTTGACGTGTCCACCCTGCCCAATAGCATGCCCATTATCTCGAGGTTGCCCCCCTTCCTTGCGTGGCGGAGCATTTTGAGCAGAGCATGGGCGGATATTTTGATATGGGTGAAATAGTTGGGGTCCCGATCCCAGGGCTTCGCAATCCTGATGTCAGATTGTTGTTGATCATCGTAGACGTAGAGGTCCTCGTCGGCCATGGTAATTGTCGTCCAGGTAATGGGTGTTTTTTTCTGACGCAAAGTTTTGCTGGCAAAACCCAACAAAAACAAATCAATCCCCAGTGGGTTTTGAGGAGAGCGAGCCGGCGGCGCTCGCACATGGCCGGCGCGCGTCTGCAGTGGATAAATCGAGCGCACTTTTGGCACAGTACTGCAAGGAAAAAGCCAGGTAGGCTTGCTGCTTGCCGGCTCGAGTGACGCGCATGGGTGTTGCGCGCGCCAGCGAGCCTGCGCGGCTCTAGCTCGGCGCCGGCCGGATTCGTTTGGGCGCCTCAATTTGCCCAAGATTCAAAGCTTCTCTGGGGGGAGGGAAAAGTTGGATCCGCCGCATAGGCGAGGCGAGAGGAGGGGGAGGAGATGGAGAGTGGAGTTGGAAGTGAGAGGCGAGGAGGAGGAGGAGGAGGAACAAGAAGTTTGAACGCGGATAGAGATGGAGACGAAAATGAAAATGGATTTGGAATTGGAATTGCCGCTAAGACAAGCAGGCAGAGGAAACTACTTCGGCCGCCAAGGAAGTCGAGAGGAGGGAGGTGAGGCTAGGCAAGCAGGATGATGTTGTTTTCTTTAGGAGAGGATTGCTATTAGGTAGTTAGTTATGCATCCGAGGGATCAAGCGTTTGGGGGCGAGTTTTGTTAGTGGCAGCAGGAACGAGAGTCGGCAGATTCAACAGCTCCACTGGCGCTAGACTGGTTGCGCTTGCGCTTGCCGGCAGCAGCGGCAGCGGCAGCAAAGGTGGAGAGGGATTCCCCCCCGCAAGGCTTGAGCTCACCTCAAGCCGAACGCTCGTCTAGAAGACAGGACTTGTAACTTGTAACCGAAGAGAATTGGGAGCGCACATTGTGTTTGTTTGCTCGCTCCATTGTGGCTCCGAGCGGCAGGTGCGTGGCCAGGCGGCACAAGGAAGATGCCTCAATTTGCGGGCCAAGACTCGTCGCATTGATCGATCGGGCCAACCAGTTGATTGAGGGTGCGTTTGGAGTTGTTTTAGGTGAGCGTTCAGGATGGATTCGAGTGTTTTGTCAAGCTGCGAGGCGAAGAGTCAAGCGGCCGAGCGGGGCAATCGGCCAAGATTCAAGCTGAAAATGGAGGAGCCAGGTGGAGTGAGCAACAAGAGGCACGGCCAACAAGCAACCCTCCGCCTCCTGCTCCTGCAACTCGCAACGATGTCGCTACTCGGCCAAGTTAACTGTGATTTGGGCCAGCCGCCAGCGGGGCAGCCGGCCGACAAGGCTGCAGCGCCGGGCCCAAAGGTGGAGGAGGCGCGCGTGGCTGCGTTCGCGAGCAAACTCGGCCACTGGTTTGCGTGTCGGCGCCAGGCAGCGGCCAGCCTCCAGGCAAACCTGGACAGGCAAGCGCCAGCAGAGGGCCGACCAAGCGGCGCCGGAAGCGGCAGTGGCGGCTGTCCGGCCCATTACGACGGCCACCTGTGCTGGCCGGCGAGCGAGGCCGCGGCCAGCGCCAGGCTGCCCTGTCCGCGGCTGAACTGGTTGCCAGGCGAACGGTGGGCGCCCGCAGCGGCAGCCGCCGCCCCGTTCAAATCTGTGATAGATTCCGTTCACTTGGCAGCGGCCGCCGCCACTGCCACTACTGCCGCCGCCGCTGCCGCTGCCGCTGCCGCCACAACAACAACAACAACAACAAACACGTCCGCAACCTTGACGCCCCAATCAATCAAGCAGAACACAATTGATGGGCCAATAAGTCATGAGGAGCCGATCTCAGGTAAGTTATATCCGGCGAGCAAGGTTGTGCTGCCAGTTTTGCGATTCAGCTAAAATTGGAGCCATTACAGGTGCTTTGGCGGCCTCTTGTTGGCGTCCTCTCGCCAACTTGCTGACTGTTGAATGTGGTTGCTTTGCTTGTCTTTATTTGGGCGCCATCCACTTGGAGCCCCGATTACAAATCTCCCAATTCCAATTCCGGTTTCAAATCAAGCTCACACCTCTGCGAAGGCTCATCGCTCGTTTGGAAATCAATTTTCCACAAACAAGCAGCCAAAACCCCCTCCTGGCCAACTCCGCCTCCCTCGCTCGGCGCCGCTCGGCCCAAATTGGCGCCTGTAATTTTCCAAATGTCAGCCGGCCGCCACGCCCACCAGCCAAGAGCCTCCCCGAGAGTGGGGCGGATGGGGGGGGGGGCGAGTTTATGGCCGATTGTGCGCGCCACTTGGGGCTCCAGGGCGGCCGGCGCCAGTCAGGTGTCGATGGAAATCGATCGGCGCCCTGGAGATGGATTGGCGCCGGGCGGGGGCGTGGCGGAGTGGGGCGAGGAGGGCGCATAATGGCGGCTGGAGCCGCGCTCGGCCATAAACTTTAAAGGTTCCGCGCCTCACCTCGGCTCGCTTGTTTACAGGCTCGCCAGCCAATCCTCTCGGACAGATTGTTACTCTGTCTGTCTGCTCGCCTGTCGAGCTGTCTGCCTGGCTGGCTGACTGACTGACTGACTGACTGACTGACTAGCCGGCCGACTGACTGGCTGGCTGACAGGCAAACGCCGCACTCGCCTACCGCTCGCAGGGCGTCGAGCGCGAAACCGCCGCCAAGCCAAGAGGCCGCCCGAGATGGATCATAATGACGCAATATAAATATTCTAATGACAGTGGGCCAGGTGCGCGCTAACCCAGTTGACTTTTGGTGTTTTCTCTTGCGCGCTCCTTCAGTTGAGATGGCGACTCAGGCAGCACGTGGGGGAGTCAGAGGAGAGGAGAGGAGAGGAGAGGAGAGGAAACAAAATTCGCGGTTATTGGATT
>ENA-UOVY01000627-UOVY01000627.1-plant-metagenome-genome-assembly--contig:-NODE-627-length-13870-cov-5.343250_pt1 | contig 13870 bp, 8 predicted proteins | sample MGYA00249840_ERZ761561 | MGnify/ENA primary metagenome ERZ761561 (study PRJEB28882, sample SAMN05720143) | plant metagenome | isolation source: Guanajuato, Mexico | place: Mexico:Guanajuato, Mexico... | reverse complement strand
TTGATACATTCATAACAAGCTCCTTTGTTAATTTGGCTTTTTATTTTATGCTATTTGGATATTTAAAACACAAAGGAGCTTGTTAATCTCAAGATAATACCGAACTGATGTTAATTTAGTATAAAAATTTATTTTTGACAGTTTTATTTTTAAGGAAGAGCGTCAACTAAAAAGTAGATTGTGACCTATAGAGGATACTAAATAGACGACTACTACTTGACTACAAAACATCGCTATCTACCAGTTGACGAGATGCTAAATCATCCGTAAAAATTTTCACTTGTTATAAACAATATAAACATTGAATATCAATAAGTACTCTATAAACATTCTGATGATCGAAAATTATCTTTTAAAGTGTTTTATTTTTTAGTCAATTTGGTTTGGAATTGTATATAGCTTTTTTTAACATCGTAAATAACTAGAGGGAAAAAGACTTCAATATGGCTGTGTTTCCTATGGACGCTGCTTTCTTTTCCTTATTAAACTTTAAGCAGGGGGGGCACTATATGGTATAGATGAGGGTCTATGCTATTGCACTAATCCTGCTTGGTGTTTAATGGTTGGTATAATATATCTTTCATATTTTAAACATATAAATTCTTATGAAAAGAATAAACCGTGTCGCAACTCTATGCATTGGACTCTTAAGCTTACATACCTTCCCTTCTTGTACAAACACAAGGCAAGGAATAGAAAGCAGCCCACCTGTAACAGAATCAATTGATTCCAATGAATCCACTCCATACGAAGGCAATAAGACTCCATTAGAAGGTAACATAGAAAGCAATATACAAAAAATTATTGATTCTGGTGTAGATATCAATGCAAAGCAAGGTCCCTATGATACAACGCTTCTGATGGATGCAGCGGCAAATGGCCGTATAGAGGATATCAAGCTTCTAATAGAGCATAAGGCAGATCTGAGTGTAAAAGATAGTCAAGGAAGGACTGCTTTGATGTATGCATTAGAAAATAATAAAACAGAAGTTATCAAATTATTGGTAGAGCGTAATTCGGATTCGAATACATTATCCTATAAAACGGGAGATAATCATGGACAGACTCCTTTGATGAAAGCAATAAGAAGTAATGATATAAATGCTGTTAAGTACCTGCTAGAAGAGCCAAGGGTAAATATAAATGCAAAGGATCATACTAGACAGACTGCTTTGATCAAAGCAGTAGTATATGGTCGCAAAGATTGTGTCGATTTATTGCTAGATAAAGGGGCAGATATGTCTATAGAAGATTATGAAGGAAAAACTGCTTTGATCCATGCAGCAATAGATCTTAAAGGGAGCATTATTGAAGCGTTAGAGGCAAAAGGAGCAGATGTGAATGCAAAAGATCACAAAGGCATAACTTTTTTGATGCATTTAATAGTAGCAACTTTAAATGATAAAAGTTCAGATCATAAGCAACCATCCGTTGCTAATTTCTTGAAAAACCAAAAAATAAATGTGAATGAAACAGATAATGAAGGGAAAACTGCTTTAATGTATGCAATAATAAATGATGGTGGACCTCGTGCTTTGGACTGGGTAGAAGCACTGGTAGGGCAAAAGGCAGATATTCATCTAAGAGATTACCATGGCAGGACTGCTTACGCTCATGCAGTAGAATCCGAAGAGTTGGCGATTGCTAAGTTTTTGATAGAACTAGGGTCAGATCCGAATGAATAAGACGAGGGCTTAAGTATTTGCTCAGTACCATGCACAATGGCATCAGCTTAACGTTTCAACCTTTAGGAAGTCGCTTTGCTTGCAAGGCTAGAAATAGGGAATGTAACGTTCTCTTCAAATACTACCTGCTGGTATTTAAATGCCCTATAGTATATTCTATAAGACTACTAGTTGATTACAAAACATGGCTACCTACCAGTTGACGAGATGCTAAATTATCCGTAAAATTTTTACTTCTTATAAATAATATAAACATTGAATATCAATAAGTACTACATAAACATTCTGATGATCGAAAATTATCTTTTGAAGTATTTTATTTTTTTGTAAAATTCGTTTGGAATTATATATACCTTTTATTAACATCGTAAATAGCCAGGGAAAAAAGACTTCAGTATGGTTTTATATGGAGGCTGCTTTTTTTTCCTTATTAAACTTTAAGCAGGGGGGGCACTATATGGTATAGATGAGGGTCTATGCTATTGCACTAATCCTGCTTGGTGTTTAATGGTTGGTATAATATATCTTTCATATTTTAAACATATAAATTCTTATGAAAAGAATAAACCGTGTCGCAACTCTATGCATTGGACTCTTAAGCTTACATACCTTCCCTTCTTGTACAAACACAAGGCAAGGAATAGAAAGCAGCCCACCTGTAACAGAATCAATTGATTCCAATGAATCCACTCCATACGAAGGCAATAAGACTCCATTAGAAGGTAACATAGAAAGCAATATACAAAAAATTATTGATTCTGGTGTAGATATCAATGCAAAGCAAGGTCCCTATGATACAACGCTTCTGATGGATGCAGCGGCAAATGGCCGTATAGAGGATATCAAGCTTCTAATAGAGCATAAGGCAGATCTGAGTGTAAAAGATAGCCAAGGAAGGACTGCTTTGATGTATGCATTAGAAAATAATAAAATAGAAGTTATCAAATTATTGGTGGAGCGTAATTCGGATTCAAATAGATTATCCTATAACATAGGAGATAATCATGGACAGACTCCTTTGATCAAAGCAGTAATAAAAAATGATACAGATGCTGTTAAGTACCTGCTAGAAGAACCAAAGGTAAATATAAATGCAAGAGATCATTCTAGCAGGACTGCTTTGATCTATGCAGTAATATATGGTCACAAAGATTGTGTCGATTTATTGCTAGATAAAGGGGCAGATATGTCCGTAGAAGATTGTGAGGGGAAAACTGCTTTCATCCATGCAGCAATAAATTATGGAGAGGGAGAAAGAAAAGATATAATTGGAGAGTTGGACGAAAGAGGTGCAGATATTAATGCAAAAGATCATAAAGGCATAACTGTTTTCATGCATTTAATAGTAGCAATTTCAAATATGACGTCTTCAGATCATAAACAACCATCCGTTCCTAGGTTCTTAGAAAACCAAAAAATAAATGTGGATGCAACAGATAATGAGGGTAAGACTGCTTTGATGTATGCAGCAATACATGATAATTTCTTTGTAGTTCTAGCATTGGTGCAAGGATGGATGAAAGGGCAAAAGGCAAATATTCATCTAAGAGATTATTCTGGTAAGACTGCTTACGCTCATGCAGTCGAATCCAGAAGATTCGAGATTGCTGAGTTTTTGACAAAGCAAGGGGCAGATCCGAATGAATAGGACCAGAGTCTAACTATTTGTTCAGTACCATGCACAATTCCTCAGCTTAACGTTTCAACCTTTAGGAAGTCCCTTTGCAAGACTGCAAATAGGGAGTGTAACATTCCCTATTGCACTGTTTTGGTTGTGGTTAAGCAACAACCATGCGCTCTTTAGGTCCTCTATCTGTTTTATATTAAAGACTTTTTGATCAAGAAAAAATGGTTGTAATCTATAAAATTATAACAATCGCTCCCTTGAGCAGGATAATCTTAAGCCCACTAACTACAGATGTAATACCATCCATCTAAACTCATAACTATAACTAAATAAGAAACTTATCTAACCATTTGTGTACGTTTTAGCAACTTTCACTTGCCAGAGACTTAAACAGATACTAGCTTTTTAATAATTCTGGAATCACCACTCCCTCCGAATTTATTTCTTTGAGTAACACCTTACAGAGCTTGTTGGCTAATGTCGGTTGATGGGGCAGCTGTACACGAATGTAATTTTCTGTAAATCCTTCCATAATGCCATTATCTGCTCCATATTCGAATAAAACAGTAGCAGTATGACCCAAATGTTGGCTATAGAAATGTCTTAGTTTTTTTTCTGACAGGATGCGCAACATTCTAGCCCGTTTTACACGCTCTTTTTGAGGTACTACTTGATCCATATCAACCGCTTTTGTATCGGCTCTTTCTGAATAAGGAAAAACATGTATATATGCAATTGGTAATTCATGTAAAAAATGATAGGTTTCTAAAAAATCTTCTTCTGTTTCACCTGGAAATCCAACCAGTACGTCCATACCTATGCAACAAGAAGCCATTTTTTCTTTTAGATAGGTTACACGTTCTTCGTAGAGAGCAGTTGTATATCGGCGTTGCATTAATTTTAAAATCTTGTTGCTCCCAGATTGTAAAGGCATATGGAAGTGTGGCACAAAGCGTTTGGATGCAGCAACAAAATCTATAATTTCTTTACGAAGTAAATTGGGCTCAATAGAAGAAATGCGAAAACGTTTTATCCCGTCTATTTCATCTAAGGCTTGAATCAGTTCAAAAAAATTGGTTTGTCGTTTTTGATCAATGATGCCAAAATCTCCTAAATTTACCCCTGTCAATACAATTTCTTTGACATTATTGCGAACAATGGTTCGGACTTGGGTGACTACTTCTGCAATGGTAGCACTTCTGCTTGCGCCTCTAGCGAGTGGTATGGTGCAAAAAGAACAGCGATAGCTACAACCATCTTGTACTTTAAGGAAGGTTCTTGTGCGATCTCCTAGAGAGTACGCAGGAGAAAAGGTTAGTTTTTCCTTAATGGAGGTAACCTGTATAGTGGCCCATTCATCCCATCTTTTTTTATTCCAGTCAGTAATCCAATCAAGCAATTTGAACTTTTCATGTGTCCCAAATACGGCGTCTACACCTGGTATGGCCGCAATCTCTTCTGGTTTAAGTTGTGCATAGCAACCTATGACAATTACAAAGGCTTTCGGTGCTATTTTTAGCGCTTCTTTAATAACTTTTGCACATTTGTGATCTGCATTTTCCGTTACAGAGCAGGTATTTAGTACAAAAACATGAGGACGTTGTGCTAGTGTTACTGTAACAAATCCTTTTTCTGTAAACAATCGACCAATTTCCGAAGTCTCAGAAAAATTTAATTTGCAGCCTAGTGTATGAAAGGCAACTTTTTTCATTCTATTTCTAAAGTTTTGCAATGATGCATCTACATAATTTGCTGAAACGATGGAGACTAAAAGTGAAGCTTAACACAATCAAATGGCTATAGTATATCGTCTCGAGAAGTAGAAAATAGGTTTCTATTGGGTTTTTTTGCTTGCCTTTTCCACTTTAGTAAGCCGAACTTCTACCGTTACATCCTCTATATCGATTTTGGATCCTACTAGCCTGGATAAAAATTGTAGTTCTATGGCTTGTGTTTCCGTACAAATATAATCTTTATAGGTGACAATAGCCTGATTTATAGAATTTTCATATTGTTCTATATCAATTATGATTTTGTCTTCAATATTGAAGTTTAAGGTTTTACGCAATTGCTGAATACGGTGCACAAATTCACGTGCAATGCCTTCTTCTTGCAGCGCTCTATCTAAGGTAGTATCTAGTACAATGGTTATTTCACCCTCTGTAGCCACACACCATCCAGGTATATCTTCTGTAAAAATCAATATATCTGCTAAGGTAAGGGGAATGACCTCATCTTGTAAGTGTAACAGATGGGTGTTACCTTGTTCTAAAGAATAAATTTCAGATGGTGTTAAGGCTATAATAGCCTCATTAAGGTATTTCATTTTAGGACCATACCGTTTACCTAAAAGAGAAAAATTAGGTTTTGCTTTTTTTAGATGATGGATATTATCTAAGTAATGGATCTGCTTTACATTAATTTCTTTTTTAATCAGCCTTTCTAGACCAGACCATCCGGCTGAAACAAAGAGACCTGTAATACTAATAGTAGATAAAGGTTGTCGCACCTTAATGCTATGTTTTTTACGTAAAGCATGTGCCAAAGAAACAATTTTTTGTACTTGCATCATCTCTATTTCTAATGTTGGATCTAAAGCTTCTGATGCTGCTACTGGAAAATCTGATAAATGAACAGAATCATGCTTTTCTTTTTCCGTAACATGGTTCAATGCTTGATAGAGGTAATCTCCATAAAAAGGCGCTATAGGTGCCATCAGTTTAGCAACCGTTATAAGGCAATGATACAGGGTCTGATAAGCAGCTTCTTTGTCCTTATCCTGCTGGTTTTTCCAGAATCTTTTTCTATTCAGCCGTACATACCAATTACTCAAATCATCTATTACAAAATCTTGGATCATTCTGGCCACTGGTGTAGGCTCATAGTGGTCATAGGCTTCTGTTACTATTTTAATCAGTGTATGTGAGCGAGAAATAATCCACCTATCACTCTGGGTTAGGTCCCTATTGGTAAGTACATGTTTATTAAAATAGAACTGATCTAGATTGGCATAAAGTGCAAAAAAATTATACGTGCTGTGTAACGTAATGAAAAATTTACGTACTACCTCTGCTACGCCTGCCGCATCAAATTTTAAACTATCCTATGGACTGGCATTACTAATCATATACCAACGTATGGCATCTGGACCATATTGTCTCAATAACTCGGTTGGATCAAGGGTGTTACCAATGCTTTTAGACATTTTATTGCCATGTTTATCCAATACTAGTCCATTGACCACTACATTTTTAAAAGCAGGGATTTCAAAAAGTAATGTGGAAATAACATGTAAGGTAAAAAACCATCCTCTAGTTTGGTCTATTCCTTCTGCAATAAAATCAGCAGGAAAATTTTTTTCAAATATTTCTTGATTTTCAAATGGATAGTGCCATTGTGCACAAGGCATTGCACCAGCATCAAACCAAACATCTATTACAGCTGTCTCTCGATACATAGGCAATCCATTGCTGCTTACCAAGACAATATCATCTACATAAGGACGATGCAAGTCAATATCTTCTGGTAGCTGTTGTTTCATAAAACCAGCCAACACAGCTTGCTCTACTTCAAACCTTAGTTCGGCTAAGGAACTGATACACTTTTCTTCTTTTTGATCAGCTGTACGCCAGATAGGGAGTGGCGTACCCCAGTAACGTTCACGACTCAGGTTCCAATCTACTAAATGCTCTAACCAATTACCGAATCTTCCTTTCCCTACAGCAGCAGGCTTCCATTGAATGGAATGGTTTAAGTCAATCAATAATTCTTTGTAAGCTGTTGTCTTAACAAACCAAGCATCTAGTGGATAGTAAAGAATGGGTTGATGGGTACGCCAACAATGGGGATAGTTGTGCTCATATTTTTCTACTTTAAAAGCTTTATTTTCTTGCTTTAGTTTCGCAGCAATCAATAGATCTACAGGAGGTAAAGTGGACGCTTCTTCATAGGACGATTTTACATAACGTCCAGCAAAATCACTGATTTCTGCTACAAAACGGCCTTGTCTATCTACAATTGGAACAGATGCACCTGATGCATTGGTCACCATAATAGGGGCAATATTTTCTTTTTGGGCAATTCGGTAATCATCTGCACCAAAAGTAGGTGCAATATGGACAATACCAGTACCTTCTGTAGTATTGACAAAATCAGCTGCGATCACCTTAAAAGCATCTCCTTTGGGCTGTACATAAGGTAAAAGCTGTTCATAACGGATGCCTACTAAATCGGCTCCTGTATACCTGTCGATAATCTCCCAAGGTAAACTAGCACGATCAGATTTAGCATCATGCTGATAGCCATCACAGCTAGTAGGCGTACCTGTAAAAAAACGTTGCACGGCATCTTCTGCCAAAATAACGTAAATAGGCAGATGGGTATAGGGGTTGATCGTGGCTATTTTAACATAATGAATAGTAGCCCCTACCGCTAGGGCACTATTTGCAGGAAGAGTCCATGGAGTAGTGGTCCATGCCAGAAAATATTCATTTTCTTTCCGTTTAAACTGTGCTACAATAGAAATGTCTTTGACCAACTTATAGCAGCCTGGCTGGTTTAATTCATGGGAACTGAGTCCTGTGCCAATGGTAGGGGAGTAAGGCTGTATAGAATAGCCTTTATAGATCAGTTTTTTATTGTAAAGTGCTTTCAGCACGTACCAAACTGACTCAATATAATCGCGTTCATAGGTGATGTAAGGATTTAAGTTATCTTTCCAGTAGCCTAGCTGCTTATTCAATGACTCCCATTCGCTTTTGTAAGCCATAACCGTTGCTCGGCATGTCTGATTGTAATCGGCTATGCTAATTTTTTTACCAATATCTGCCTTGGTAATACCTAATTTTTTTTCTACTTGAAGTTCCACCGGCAAACCATGTGTATCCCAACCACTTTTACGACGTACATAATAACCCTGCATGGTTTTGTACCTATTAAAAAGATCTTTGACGGTCATAGACAAAATATGGTGTACACCTGGTGCGCCATTGGCTGAAGGAGGTCCTTCAAAAAAGACAAAAGGCTCATTGCTTTGACGTTGTTGCATAGAGCATGCAAATGTTTTTTGTTTTTCCCAAAAAAGATCTATTTTTTTTGCAATGTCTAGCAAGTTGAGTTGCATTTGCGTTTTGTATTTTTTCATCTACGTGTAGGTAATTAAATTTTAAATTTAAAAACATTATGTACCACAATTTAATGAAAACGTTAGGTTCTATTGCTTCTATAAATTGGTTTTGTATAATATTTTCTTTAAACCTAAGTTTTGAATATGTATAATGGTAGCTATTTTTTAATTTAATGTAGCGATACTAAAAAAACCTTATCCTAAAATAAGAACACGAATATAGCAATATTACAAGGTAGTGGTACAAACTAGCTTAGGTGGCATAGCTGGTATACAATCTATATCTGTAACCACATAGCGCCATATTTTATCTAACCCTTTTGAAATGCCTATTCTGGGTGTTGATTTATAAGGTAATTGACAACCTATGTCTTTAATATACAATGTGTTTGATAGGGTTACATCGATTGCATTATGCATTAAAGTAATGCCTAAATAGTGGCAAAGTTTTCCTGGACCATTTAGGTAAGTATAAGGTGGATCGATCAATTTTATACCTCTAATAAGTGTAGCAGCTGGAAAATTGAACGCTTCCGTAACAATGTTTAAACAGTAATATTTGCCATATATAAAATATACATAGGTAAATCCAGCTAGTCCAAACATGACTTTGGTTCTTTTGGTGATACCTTTGGTTGCGTGGCAAGCGGGATCATCTGTACCAATATAACTCTCTGTCTCAGTAATAATTCCCTTAAATTTATGAAAACATAATAGTTTACCAATTAAATTGGTACTGACCGTATTCGTATCTTGTATAAAAAAAGATCTATTTAGAACCATTTGGGGTTATTGAATCTTGGTGCAACTAGATAGGCTATGCCTTGTTTACGATCCAACTGTCTTATATTAATTAGACGATAAAGGCCTAAAGATATGCAGGCTTTTTATATTGGAATAAAATACTTTTACATATAAGATTGCATCTGAACATAGATATATTATACATGCAAAAAGAGTAGTATAGGTTATTTCTTTATAGAATATTAGCCAAATTTTACCGATAGGAAATTCCTTGGTGAAGAATAGACCCATTATCAAATGGTCTACAAACCCAGCAATAAATAAACTGATAAAATTGCTTACTGGAAAACTGTATCTAGACTTTAGTTTTAAGAAAAGTTTGAGACCAATATAAGCAGCAACCAATATAGAAAATAAAGAGGTTATTACAAGTCCATCAATAGGTTTCCCAGCGATGGAATATTGCTTATCGTATAACAAGCCAAGTGAAGTGGTGGTGGATAGTAGAATACTTATGGTTGCTTTCCAATAGCCATGGTTATTTGCGATTACATTTAAAATATATGTTAAAAAAGTAAATAATAAGGCACAGTATACTACTTTAGAAGTAAAATTTATAGCATATACAGAAGCAAATAATAAAGCCAGTTTAGTGTAAAAGTTATTTACTATCTTTTTCATATTCCTTAATAATTATATATACTTAATAAAACATCCTAAATATAGCCATTATTTATATGCTTTCATATCCTTTAATTTGGTAAACTATTTTAATATATGCACAAGCAATATTGATTCTATTTAACTGTTTATCTTAAAAATTAAAAGCCCATCTGCTGCAATAGTCTAACCATATATAACTGGCTTAGCCTATAAATACCATTTTAAAAGCAATACCTATCAAACTAATGCCACTTAAGAACCTAATCCAGGGAAAAAAACTATATAGCTTCTTTGTCAAAATAGGATGAGAAAAAAGAAAAACTATGCATGTATACCACATAAAAGATGTACAAATCAATATCAGTACATAACAGAATCGGATTAAAAAAGTAGTTTCTGGACGGACTGTAGAAGAAACAATAGTCATAAAACCAAATAGTGCCTGAGGATTGAACATATCTGTTAAAAATCCTACGCGAAAGCTTCGTATATACTTTATAGAAGAAGTGCTTAACGGCTTGTTCAATACAATAGCATCTAAATTTTTTCCCGTTGTCTTCATAGTTATAGCATGCCAAAAGTATCCAATTCCTAAGTAAAGTAGGTAGATACACCCCATATACTTAACCAATTGGAAGCACCAAAATAGCTTAGCAGTAATAAAACCAATGCCACAAATGGCACATCCTTTGCATATAAAGCTACTAGAGATAATCCCTATGATACTCATCATACCTGCTTTTCTAGAAATGGTGCTACTATGACATGTTATGATAGCAACATTAGCACCTGGTGTGAGAAGATTAAACAAGTTTGCTATATAAAATATTATAAAATAATCTATATAAAAGTTCTCCATAATCCGTAATGTTTAGGAAACTAAGTATAGTATTAAAGGTTTAAAATTGTCTTTAAAAGAAATTTAATCTAACTTCTTTGTCCTAAAAATAATTTTTTATAAAGTCCTTCTTGTGCCAATAGTTTTTCATGAGTGCCCTGTTCTACTATTTTCCCTTGCTCCAATACGATAATTTTGTCAGCATGACAAATAGTACTTAACCTATGGGAGACCACAATAGAAGTTTTCTCTTTAATAAATAATTCAAGACTTTCTTGTAACTTTTGTTCAGAAGCAGTGTCTAAAGCTGAAGTTGCTTCATCTAAAACTAAGATAGATGGATGGCCTAATATCGCTCTTGCAATACAAATACATTGTTTTTGACCGCCAGAGAGTTTATTTCCATTTTCTCCAATAATGGTATCATATGCTTGAGGTAAGCTCATAATAAAATGGTGCGCACAAGCTATTCGAGACGCTTCTATCACCTCTGTTTTGCTAAATCCTGGTCTATTAAGTGTAATATTATTAAAGATTGTATCGTGAAATAAAGTAGATTCTTGCGCAACAATGCCCATTAAACGATGTAAGGATGTTTCATTGATATGAGCAATAGGTAGATGGTCTATTTCAATGGTTCCATAATTTGGTTGATAAAGACCTGATAAAAGGGATAAAAGAGTGGATTTTCCTGATCCAGAAGCACCAACTAATGCAACTGTTTCACCTTTTTGAATCGTAAAATTGACCCGATCTAAAACTTTTTTTGCATCCTTATAAGCAAAAGAAACATCTTTAAAGATGATCGTACTTTTGAATATGGTAGTACTACTATAGGTTCTTAAAAATTTTTTTGGCTCCGATCTTTTATCTAGTAAATCAAAAATACGTCTTCCAGCAGCCATGCCTCTTTGAATATGGCCCATACATCTTGCAATCATTTTAATTGGTATAAGTGTTTGGGAACAAATAATAATGTATGCAATAAAAGTACTGGGTGTAAGCATGCTACGATCTAAAAGAAGCAAATGGCCACCGTAGGCAAGTATAATGGAAACTGCTCCCACACTTAATGATGCAGATATAGGCGCAATCATATAGCTTTTTTTAGCTACTGCTATATGGGTATGGACATACGAATTTGCTTCTTGTTTAAACTGATCAATAGCATATTTCTGGGCGCCAAAAATTTTTATAACTTGCATACCACTTATCGTCTCTTCAGTTACATTCATTAAATTGCCCAATGATTTTTGGGTTTGATCGGTCCATTTACGCAAGGATTGTATAATTTCAGTTATGGTCCATCCAGCAATCGGTAAAAATAGTAGCGTAAATAGACTAAGTTTTGGCGACATGTAAAATAGCACAGCTATGTAACAAAAAAGTTGGGTCGGTTCTTTTATAAATACCCGTAAAGTATCCGCTACGGCATGTTCTATTTCTTGAATATCAACAGTAATACGTGCTATTACATCCCCTTTCTTTTGATGGGTAAAGTATTGCGTAGGAAGGGCCAAGATGTGTTTAAAGAGTGCAAGACGCAAATTATGGACTAGATTTATCCGTACTTTAGCCATGGTAAGATCTGCTATATACCTAAAAAATCCACTAATTGCGTTAGACAACATAAATAAAAATGCCAACCAAAAGAGTGCACCTATTTTACCTTGATGTATAATGATGCTTATAAAGCAGTAATTAAATAATTTGGTTAAATAATGTATATCGAGGTATGGTTTTGGAAAGTATTGCTGGTCTAGCAGTAGATGGTTTAACGCTTCTTGATTAAATAATATTTTAAGCAAAGGAATCACTAAGCCATAGGTGGCCAATCCAAAAAAAATGGATAGAAGGATGGCAAATAAATAATACAAAGCGCATCTTCTCCAATGGCCTGCGTAATGTAAAATTCTAACGTAAGTGCGCATGGAGCATGAATATTCCTACTATTGATCTAGCCATAAACATTGGATATATGATGATGCCATATCAACTATTAATCCTCCACAAAAAGATCACTAGCTATTTGATCCGCTAGTAATTTACCACTATTTGTTAAATAAAGTGTATGACCGTTCATATGGCCCAATCCCCATAATATAATTTTTTTTAAATAATCTTTTTGTATGTACATCAGGTTAATAGCATATTTTTTATAAATCCAATCAAAATCACATCCCCAACAGGTCCTAATACTGGTCATAATGTATTCATTGATGTGATTGGCAATGGTTAATATTTCTTCGGTACAAAGAAGCTTCCCATTTTGTACCCCCTTAACATAGCCTCCATTATGATCAATATTCCATTGTCTTTGTGACCCATTGTAGCCATGTGCACCGGGTCCTATACCTATATATGGACCTGCTTTCCAGTAGTTGGTATTGTGTCTAGAATATTTTTCCGGTTTGCAAAAATTAGAAATTTCATAGTGTACGTATCCCTCTTTACAGAAAGTTTCTATTGTCGATTCAAACTGTTCTGCCGTTCGTGTTTCATCTGCTTCAATCATGATGCCTTTTTGATGCCAATAACCCAATACGGTTTTGGGTTTAATCATTAAACAATAGGCAGAAATATGCTCTGGTGCCAGCAATAGGACTTGTGCTAAGTCGGCAGACCAATCCTGTGTAGTAGTAACAGGAAGCCCATACATAAGGTCTATATTTAAATTATTAAAACCAGCAGCACGTGCCCACGCTATACTTTTTTGTGCCATTGCACCCGTATGGGTTCTATTCATATAATGCAATACTGTATCATTAAAGGACTGTATCCCTATACTAAGTCTATTGATACCCATATGGTGCCATCCTTGCAATTTTTCTAAGGTGATGTCATCAGGATTTGCCTCTAAAGTAACCTCTGCTGATGGCGCTATAGGAAAATATCGTACCACTTGATTTAATAGTTGGTCTATTTCTGAAAGAGATAATAAAGAAGGTGTACCTCCTCCAAAATAAATGCTGGTAATGGGCATACCTTGTAAATCATTCTGACGTAGCACGATTTCTTTAAGCATACTTTTTATTACCCATGGTTTCAGCTTTAAATTTGTGCTAAAGTGAAAGGCACAATAATGGCATGCTTGCTTACAAAATGGGATATGCAAATAGATGGCGGCATGACTGTTTTCTTGTATTGAGAGTTGGTTGCGGTACATATAAACATGGTATGGAGGAATT
>ENA-UOVY01000625-UOVY01000625.1-plant-metagenome-genome-assembly--contig:-NODE-625-length-13889-cov-612.031227_pt1 | contig 13889 bp, 8 predicted proteins | sample MGYA00249840_ERZ761561 | MGnify/ENA primary metagenome ERZ761561 (study PRJEB28882, sample SAMN05720143) | plant metagenome | isolation source: Guanajuato, Mexico | place: Mexico:Guanajuato, Mexico... | reverse complement strand
ACTCGCACTTGGAGCGCCGCTCTGAGCCTCCATTTCCACTCGAACTCCCCCCTCCTCTCCATTTCAACTCCACTTCCAGCTCAACTCGGCTTCCAGCCTGAGCTCGAGCTCGAACTCGAAACTCAAACTCCGACTCGAACCGGAGCCGACATCACAACTTCACGCATAATATTTACATTGGCTAATCTGGCCGCCGAACGGTCCATGATGGATGATGGGCGAGCGCCTTCTGCGCCGGCACAAAGGGAGCGGCCGGCGGCGGAGAGCAAAGGGGCCCATCTGCGCCGGCTGTTGCGCAAGTGGGCCGCCGCCGCCGCCGCCGCCGCAGAGCCGGGTGGCAGACCGGCCGCGCTAACAAGTGTTTGTGCGGCCAATGCGCGCGACCTGTGGCGCCCTCGCTCGGGGCCAGCGCGCGCGCACGCTCGCTCGCCGGCCAAGCGAGCAAACATTAATTGATTATTCGGCCGCTTAAGGGCCAAACGGGAGCCGCGCGAAAAGGCCACATGGATAGATGGATGGCTCGCCACTGGCCACTCTACCCTCTCCACCTGCCGCCGCCGCCGCCGCCCCCCCCCCGCTCGCTCCTTGGCCGCGATGGTTTTATTAAAATAATAATTATTTTTCCGCCAGACCGACGGACGGCCGCGCAGAGATGGGAGGCTCATTATTTAAATGCTGCCGCCGCCGCTCCACTCTAGTTAGCGGCCGCCTTGAACAACTAATGGTCAATCGGCACACAATTGGAAATCGCGCAATAGCAATCGCCGATCAGAATGGTCGCTGGCCGCTCGTCTGCATTAGGGGCAAAGTCAGGTGGATTTTTAATTAGCATCACGTTGTTGTTGTTGCCGCTCGCTCGCTCGCTTTGCCCTCCAAATTGGCGCTCGCCACTCACGCTCGTTGGTGGCTGGCGCATTGCTGGCGGCGAGCGGCCGCCGATTGCGTAAGTTGGTCGCCCGATTTGCCCGATCGCAAACCAGATCGATTTGCTCGGCTCGCTGCTCCTTAAAGCGGTGGCGGCCAGACAATCGGGCAGCTCAAACACCCTTAATTGCTCGGCCTCTCCATTTGCATCCCCGTCGGCCGGTTTGTTTTATTTTATTCACTCGAGCGAGCGGCAGATCCATCAATCGGCGCAACGCAAACAAGCGCCGATGGTTCGAGGTGGAAACATTGTACTTGGCACTCAGCTCTGCTCTGCCCGGCTCAGCTCTGCTCTGCTCGGCTCAGCTCAGTTCAGTTAAGCTCAGTCCAGCTCGGCCGAGCTCCGCGCGCCGGCCGCTCATATAGGCGCCGCTCTCGGCGCAACAACCCACTAACCACCTGTCCACCCGTTCGCCCGCAAGCAGAGGAGCCAGGCCGGCAGGCGCGCAGCCAAGCAGGGCCAGCGCGGCCCGGCGCAGAGTCCGCTGGACTTTTCGCGCAATAACAGATGCACGGCCACTCAATTGGAGGAGCAGCGCTTGGGAGCCGCGCGCCTGGAGCTCCAATTCCGCGGCTCGCCCTCCCCGCAGAGCGGCGCCTCCTGCTCGAGCTCGAGCTCCAACTCGGGGCCCTCGAGCGCCTGCTCGGCCTCGCGCTCGCCCTCGCCCTCGCCGCCAGCGAGCGGCCAGAAGGAGGCCAGACAGGCGCCAAGGCCGGCGACGGCCGCCAGTCTGCAGCGGCCAGCGCAGGCAGCGCGCCGCCCGCAAGCGCCCATGGCGCGCGCGCAAAACGCAGCCCGCCCGCCAAGCTCAGCGCTAGCAGCCCCGCCGACGCCGGCCTGCCTCGGCCAGCAGCACCAGCAACTGGCGCACAGGCGGCTCCTTGCAATTGCTCAACGCTCGGCCGCCGCGCAACCCGACACACCGCAGCTGCCACAAAAACAACAACAACAACAACAGAGCCAGCCTCAGCCGCACCAGCAGCAAGCCGGCCAACCAAACTACCTGGCCCAACTCCACTCGCCGAGCCGGGCGGCAAGACCGCCAGCCGCAGCCACAAGGAACCCGAACAGGACGAACTGCCTGGCCGCCAACAGACAGGCGGCCAGCTCCTCGGAGGCGAGACAACCCGAACAGGGCGCCTACCTGTCGCCGGGCGCCGGACAAACGGCCGCCGCGGCAACCATCTACGCAAGTCTGCTCCAGAGTCTCCAGCAGCAGCAGCAAGCGAGCGCGAACCAGTTGGCCGCCTGCCAACCGGCGGCGCCCGCGGCCAACCTGCTCGCTGCGGCCAACCTCGCGCAGCTGCTCGCCGGCAAGCAGCTCGACCAGTTCGGCCCCCACAACCAGAGCCACAACCACAACCTGAACCAGAACCATCAGCAGCGCCAGGACAACTCGCTGGGCCTGATCGAGGCCCTGAACGAGGCTCTCGCGCGCCAGCAGGCCGCCGCCGGCAGCACGCAGGACACTCAGCTGGGCGCGCTGGTTGGAGGTGCGAGCCGAAACCACCAGAACCATTCCTCGCCAACGGACGCGAGGCCGCTCGGCTCGCCCAAGTCGGCGGCCGGCCAGCAGGTTGCGTTCGGCCGGCAGCCAGCGCTGGGCTCGGCCAGTCCGCTCGCTCTGGCGCCAGCGCAAACCCTGAGCGGCCAGGCTGAGCTCGAGAATCTCATCAGAGTCTCAATTGAGGCCCAGCAGCAGCACCCGCGACTAGGGGCGCCGCTGCCGCTGCCCGCGCAAGCACAACACGGAACCTCATCGCCCACTAACCAGCTGAGCGCTGCGCTCAGCTTTCGCCAGCATCTCATCCAGCAGCAGCAGCAGCAGCAGCATTTTCAGCAACAGCAGCACCAGAATCAGAGCCAGCGCCAGCACCAATCTGCAGACGAGGAGCTGATGCAGAGCACCGTGTTGCAGATGTACGGCAAGCTTGCCGGCTGCTTCGGCCAGCCTGCCCCCGCCGATGGCCCACCGACCCCGAGCTCGGGCGGCGGCGACTTCCTGCTGGCGCTCATGCAGCAGCAGCAGCAGCAGCAGCACCAACAACTCCAGAATCCCACCTCCTCCCTCGAGCACCTGCTCGCGGTTGCGGCCGCGAGCCAGCAGCAGAGGGCGAACCCGAACAAGGCCGACCTGCTCAACCAGTTTGTGGGCTCGCTAGCCGCCCAGCAGGCGAGCGTGGCCGCCATCCTCGGCGCCCGGCAGCAGCAGCAGCAGCAGGCGTCGCTGCTCCACCTCGCGGCCCCAAGCCAACACGCCCACCAGCACCTGCTCGGCGCAACCCGCGCGCAGAGTCCCACCCGCCTGACGCCCAACTTGGGCTCGCCGGGTTCGCCGCCCCAGCAGCAGCTGGTTGCAAGCATGGCCGGCAACCTGCTGCTTGCGGGCAGCGGGCGCTCGCCCCTCGGCGGATCTCACGAGCAGCAGCAGCAGCAGCAGCTTGGCCAGCTCAACCAGAGGATCGGAGCGCCAAAGGGACTGGCGGCGCCCCCGAGGAAGGACCAGCAGGCTGCGAACAACGGGGCCAAGAGGGCGGCCAGCATGAAGGGCGGAAGCAACCTGAACGGGACAGCAAACAGCAACGAGATCGTCACCATCACTAGCCAGAACAAGCTGCTCGGCGCAAAGATCATCCGCCAATCGAAGCGAAGCGGCGAGGGCGGCAAATCGCACATAAAGCGACCGATGAACGCTTTCATGGTTTGGGCCAAGGACGAGCGGCGCAAGATCCTCAAGGAGTGTCCAGACATGCACAACTCTCAGATTTCCAAGATTTTGGGCCAGAAGTGGAAGGCGATGAGCGACTTGGATAAGCAGCCCTACTACGAGGAGCAGTCGCGTTTGAGCAGGCTGCATATGGAGAAGCACCCAGACTATAGGTACAGGCCGCGGCCAAAGAGGACCTGCATTGTGGACGGCAAGAAGATGCGCATAAGCGAGTACAAGGTGCTCATGCGCAAGAAGCGAAGCGAGCTCGGCATCGAGGGCGCCGAGGGTCTGCAGGAGTTCGGCCTGGAGGCTGAGCGCGGCTTGAAGGGCGAGGAGGGCGAGGAGCTGATTGAGGAGGAGTTGGAGGAGGAGGAGGAGGAGGAGGAGTTGGGGGAGGAGGAGGAGCTGGAGGAGTTTGGGGAGCTGGAGGAGCCAGAGGAGCCAGAGGAGCTAGAGGAGGATGAGGAGGAGGAGGAGGAAGAGGAGCTGGCGGCTGCGAGCGAGGACGAGCTGGGGCCAGGTGGCGGCGGCCGGAAGCGAGCCAGGCGGCGGCAGCGGCGGCGGCGAGTCGGCGGCCAGGCGCCCGCTGCGGGCCTCTTCGACTTGGCCAAGCTCGGCGCAAAACGGGCGCCAGCTCAGACTGCGGGCCTGCTGCTTGCCAAGCGCACCTCTGAGGGCGGCAGCGATCCTGAGCTCGACTTTGAGCTCGAGGACGACGACGACGACGAGGAGGCCGAGCAGCAGCAGCAGCAAGAGGGGCGGGCGGCGCCCGCGAGCCAGCAGGCGGCGCTCGGCCGGACGAGCGGCCACGAGCTCGCAGACAACCCGAGTCGCATCAGTGCAATAGCAAACAATAACAATAACAACAACAACAACAACAACAACTCCATTGGCGCCCACGGGGTCTCGCTGGTGGTCGCGGCCACGAAGCGCAGGCTGCCCGACGAGTTCGCCGGCGCCAACAAGCGCAAGCGCAAAGCCTGAGCCTCCCCGACACTCAAAGCCCTAAAACCGACTGAAAAGCGAGGAAAAGTTGCAATATTTTCTGTTTGCCGAGTGTAAATTATTCTACCTTTTTCGGGCGCGCAATTCCGAACGAAAACGGAAGCGCGCCAACCGCAAGCCACCCTTCGAACTGGAGCCAACAATTAAATAAACCCAACCGAAACAAATAAACATGCGACACATAAACCTAATGCCTGCCATTCACACGCCCATCGCCACTCGTAAGCTAATTAATGGGTTAGCCTGGAAAGGAATCCCGCGCTTCTTTCCCATTGGACTTGTTGACATGGAAGAGCGAGCGGCCGAGACAAAGGGCCCAAAAGGAATGGCTTGCTTTGTTTGCTTGCGTAACTGGTTTTACTGCCAGCCTCCCTTTTAGCGGCCGCGCTGGCTGGTTTGGTCTTGAGATTGAGATTCAGATTTAGATTCAGATTGGGCTTCAATTTTAGCCCGAGCCTCGCCTGGAACCTTGGCGCAAGCCTCGCCTCCAAAGCGACAGATAGCAGCCGAGATAAGTGGAAGGTGAGAGCCGAGCTCAGCTGAGCGCGGCCGCCGCCGCCGCCGCAGCAGCAGCAGGAGCCGCAAGAGCGCAGGCTTTTATCTCCGCTCGCCGGCCTGCCAGTCGGCCGGCCGGCAGCCATCGGCGCTCACAATGGGCCAGCCTGTCCGATTATTGCCATTATTAGGGCTACTGTTATTGGATAATCGGGCCGCAGAGCTGCGGCGAGCGAAGCCGCGCTGAGGGCGCATTTGTATTCCGCTCAGGCGCAATGGAGCCGGCCTGCCCATTAGCTTGCGGCCGCGGTGACATTGTAGCGCGCGGCCGCGCCAGCCTCAAGGTCTTCGCTTCGGGGAGGCGCAAGGTCGGTGAACTTGGCGCGCCGGCCGCACCTGTTGTGGCGGCCTATAAGCGCCCGCCGATCTCTCTTCTTGTCCGTGCGCTGCCGTCGCCGCTGATGCCGCCGCCGCCGCCGCCGCCGCCACCGCCGCCGCGCCTCTGCCGGCGACAACTTAATCGCGGCCGCAAATCTCCATCAATGGAGGCTCGCTCGCACACACATTGGCCCTTGGCGTCGGTTGAGCGCGCCCGTCGCGCCCTCTAGTGGCAACGCTTCGCCCAACTTGTAATCCGCTCGCGCGCAAAAACTCTGCCTTCCATTGGGGCAAAGTGATCCCGACTCAATTAAGGCCAAACAAGCGCGAATCTGGCGCCCAGCGGATGTGTTTTAATTTTGAAACGACACCAGCTTGTTGGCGCCAGCACTTGGCTCGTGCATCTGGATGCAAATGAGGCGCGCGATTGTCGCGCTGCAGGTGCGCAAACACGAGCAGCCAGCCCGAAAGATGGATGAGCTCATCGGCGCCCCAGGCTGCGTGTCTTTGTGCGATTGGCCGTTGTGAAACACGAAGCCGGCTTTCGCAAGAGGAGGGCCGCGATAGCGAGCGGCAGGCAGGTGGGCGCCAGGTTTGGGGGTGGCTTTGCTGGCGAGAGATGGGCGATTAGGGGCTTGCTGGAGCGCGTGCTCAGGTTGCCCAACGCGGGCAGCACAGCTCTCGCTGCGTGCTTGTGCGTGCCGCTTGGCGCGATTGCGCCCGATTAGATGGGCGCAGATAGGGAGGAGGAGTTTGCGTAAGTGAGCTGTAGGCAGCAAGCTCGGCCTGGCAGCCAACTGGCGCTGCTCGCGCGGGCTAAACGGCTCCCGAGGCCGGGAGCTCGAGCGTTCAGCTAACGGGCGCCCATTGCTTTGTTGGCGAGACGGCGACGGCGCCAGGCCGACCTTCAGCCAGGAATGCGGCTACTGTTGGCCGGCCGGCCGGCCTGGCCGAGCCTCGCGCGCCGCACAAAACAGTGATAAGCGCAATCGGCCGGCCGAGCGGCGCATTCTGATTCAGGCCGGCCTTTCAATTCCACTCTCAGGGGCTCAGTGTCGCGCCAGGTAATTGAGCGCCGGCCGTCCGCTGGCGCCGGCCGCCTTAGTCGGCGCTTATCTCCGGATTCCATCGGCGGCCAGGCGGACGGACGGGCGGACAGGCGGGCGCCCACTGGCAACAAGTGGCCGGCCGAATCCCCTTCGCCGGCACAAAGGCCGCCTGATTGATTTGCGGCCCTCCGACGAGAGTGGCTTTGCGGCCGCCACCACAACAATGCGGCCGAGCGGCCACTTGTTGGCCCGCCGACCACCAGCTGCTTCCAGGACAACCCCAACCAAGCTGCTGCTCGCCCGAGTCAAGCTGCGCGCGCTGACCCCGCGCAAAGCCAATTGTCACCCCTAATTTATGGCCCAGCAGCGGAGTGGCTCTCAGGTGGAGAGGCCATTGTTGTGCGGGCGGCGAGATTTGCGTCGCGGCCAATCAAGTCGCCGCTCGTTGCTCAAAGTGGGCCAGTTATATAAAGCTGCTTGGAGGGGAAATGCGCGCGGCTGCACCGAGGGCTGGCCGCGGCCGACTCTGCTGGCCAGCTGGCCGCCATCATGGTGACATATGAGCGCCGCTCAGATTGCTATCTGGCCGCCTCCAAAAACAAATAAACGCAAACTGGAGCGCGGGCCTGGCCGCGACGGACGGCCACAGGTGAGCCGGCTCTTAATCGGCCAAATGGGCCCATTAAAAGGACACTTGAGCCGCAAAGTGGATCCACCTGCTGGCGCGCGCAGCCCCTATAAGCTGGCCCGCTCTGCAGAGTCCAGCATTTGGCGGGCGCCAGTAAGTCACTGGCCGCGCCACTCGGCTCCAGTTTAGTGGAGTCGGCGCGGCCAAGGTCGGCCAGTTGGCTTGGGGCCGGCCGCTCTGCTGGCCAGAAGTGGGAGTGGAAGTGGGAGTTTGAGTTTGAGTGGAGGGCGCCGGGTGGAGTTGAGTTGAGTTGAGTTGAGTTGAGCGGAGTGGTGGCCTTTGTGGCGCAATAAAATGGGCCGAGCGCCTGGAACAACAATAAAAGTTTGCGGCGCCAAAGTTCAATCGGCGCTGCGGGCTCATGGCCGCGGCCTGCGCACATTAAACTGGCCGCTCGGCCGCAGTGGACAGGTTGAGCGTGGCGGAATTTGCGGCCGGCGACAAGAGCGGAGCTGGCCGGCCGGCCGGCGGATGCGCACGCCGGCCAGAAGAATGCGCCCACAGAGATACAGATAGCTACGCCCGCTCGTCCCTCCGCCAGCCGCAATCATATCGATGATCTGCGGCGCCACTCGGCCGCGCCTCGGGTTGGCGGCGCTCGGGGGCGCGGCACTGCTCGCTGGTGGGCGTGCGCGCGGGCGGGCGCGCGGCGCGGAGTGGGCGCGAGGCTCAGGGCACTTTCTCACGCTCGCTCTTGGCCGCTCTCTCTCGCTCTCTCGGTTGCGCGCGGGGCCACCACCAAACCGGGCGGCTTAAACTGGGCAAGCGGGCGGCGTTCGAGAGCGGCGCTCCGGCCAGCCAGAATCAGCGCGCCGGCCGGCCAGCTAGCAAGCTCGCCAATTAGGAGGGGCCATTTGCATAAATCTGGCCACCGGCTGCAGAGCAAGTGGGCGGCCGCGCAAGAGATAGAGAGTGCGAGAGGGAGGCCGCCGCCGCCGAGTGAGAGCGGCCGCTCGGGCTCGGCGGCCGGGGGGAAGGGGGCGCGGCTTTGGCGGCGCCCGCAGTTTGCGCGACAGTTTGCGGCGACAATGTTGGGCGAGACAATGAAGCTATATGTCGCTGGTGTTTGTCCGCCCGCTGCCAGCATCAGGTGAGCGAGCTCTGTTGGCGCCTGCGCAGCGGCTTGAACGCGCCCACGCCAAAGCGGGCAAGGCCGCCAGTTCGCCAGTGATGCGTGCGCAGCCTTTTGTTATCGGGGCCGCGAACTGCCGCAAGTGTGCGCCGCAAACTGCTGAGCTAATCTCGGCCAAGGGGCGGCGAGATTGGCGCTGGCTCCAGGGGTTGCAGTGGCGCGAGCGCTGTGTCAAGCGGCGGCGGCGGCGGCGGCGGCAACATGATGATCAAGCACAAAATCAATACGCCAACTGGAGGCTCCTTTGTTGGCTTTGTTGCAAGCGCGCGATCGACGGCCGCCAGCGGGGCGAAACGGCGAAGACAGGCGAGCGGTTAGACTTGGCGCAAGCAGTTTGAGCGAGCTGCAACAATCGGCTCTGAGCGAGAGTGAGCGAGCGATCGAGCGAGCGAGAGACAATTCAGTGCACTGTTTTGGGCCCTCAAATGGGAGCTTAGCTGCCAGCTGAGCGGAGAAGAGCTGAGGCGCCGCCGGCAACAACAACAAGTGTCTGAGCGAGTTGGCACTAAATCGGAACGAGCGGGCAACACTTGTTGGCGGGCGAGGAGCGAGCGAGCGAGCGAGCGCAAAGGTGAGGAGTTGCAGCGAGGCAGCGGCAAGACAATATCGGATTTCGCTTTGTGTTTCTGCTCACAGGCGGCCGGCCGGAGCTTTCGTGGGCGCTCGGCCAATTCGAGCCGCGAGCGAGAGTGGCTGCGGCGCCGCAGAGAACCAGTGAACGGGGAGAGCGAGAGCGAGCGAGCGAGCGAGCGAGAGAGAGAGGAAGGGCGCGATCAAGAACTCGACGGAAGCAAAGGGAACCTGTTGGAAGTGGCCGGCGCACTCTCTGGCCCCGTTGCGGCTGATGGGCGGCGAGCGAGCGGCTGCGACGGCGGCGGCCGCCGACGAGGCTTGGCCGGCGGCGGGCGCGAGCGGCCAGCTGGCCGGCCGCTGGTTTGGCGCGCGCAGAGCCCAGCAGGAGCGGCGCCGGCGCCGCAACGACGAGCAGCCGGCGCAAGGGGCCCGCGACAAACAGGAGCCGGCCGCAGGAAGCGGAAGGCGCGCAGAGGTGAGTAAGAGTGAGGAGTTTGGAGTTGGCTTTGGGGCTTGCTCGGATTTGGCCGGCGGCTTGCGTCCGATTGGGGAGGGCCGGCGCCTGTTGGCGCTCGGCCACTGGCCCTCGGTGTGCCGCTAATGGTCTGCGCGGCGGCCAGATGGATGGAGTTTGCGCCACACGAACGCGCCCGCAAGATCAAGTGCAAGTGGGCTTGTTATCCCTTCGCTCTGGGCCGCGCTCTTTGGGACGAGTCGCAGATGGGAGACAGACGCACAGGGTGCCCGAGTGCGCGTGTGTCTGTGTGTGTGCGAGTGCGAGTGCGAATGCGAATGCGAATGCGAATGCGGCCCATTTGGCGCCTCCAGCTCGTCGCGGGGGCGGCCGCGCGCACATTTGCATAGGAGCGGCGCGTATAATTACCAGTGTCATCGCCATCATCAATCATCGCGCAGGAAGCGGGGCGGCCGAGCCAAGCTGCCGCCTCGGCTTCAAACTTGGCCGAGCGCGGGAAGGAGGGCGACAGCGGCGAGGGGCGGCGCCGGCCTCTCGGGGCGACATTGTTGGCCGGCGCTCGGCTGTTGCGTGGGCCCGTCTTGCGCTCGCTTGCGGCCAACACTCGGCTTGCTGGCTAGACGCTCGGCCAGACAGCCACGCCAGCCAGCCAGCAGCTTGGGCCTGATTGTTTGCAGCGCCAAACAATTAACTCGGGCGGCCAATTAAGGCGGCCGGCTGATTTATTAGCTGCGACTCGGCTGCTTGGCTGGCTGGCTGGCTGGCTGGCTAATTAGGGCGACTTTGGCCGCTCGCTTGGGAGCCGCCGCTCGGCTGCGGCTGCAGTTTGCGCGCCAGCCCGCCCGCCCGCTCTGGGCCCCCTCGAGGCTGGCTCACCTGCGCGCCGCCTGGCTGGCTGGCCGGGCGAGCGCGGCGCCAGCTCCCCCTGGCGGCGCTCGCGGCCCGCTGACCCCGAGCGCCGCCACTCGAGCGGCCCTCATTCCGGCTCGCTGGCCGCGCGCGACACTCGACGCCGGCGCCGCTCGACGGGAGGTTAGAGTTGGCCGCCGCCGCCGCCGAGCGCCAAACAATGCGAACAGGAGGGAAGAGGAGCGCCAGCCTTAGGGGCCAAGCAGGACCGTAATCTGTCATTATTATTCACTGGCCACCGGAAGGCGCGGACGCCCATTTGCATGTGTGCGCGTCCTCGCAGCGGCGGCCGGCGCGCGCATATAGGCACTTGCACGTGCGCGCCGGCCGACCGTCAGCGCCGGAAGTGGGCCAGATAACAATCAATTAAGTGGGCAGCGATTGCGCAACTTGGCCGGCGGGCGGGCGGGCAGGCAAACCTGGGCTGGGGCGCGGCCGGCGCAAAGATTTATTTCACGCTGCGCGCAGAGCTCGCATTAGCCGGCGCTGACCAACCGGCGGCGAGCGCGGACACTCCCGCACCAAAGCTCACCCAGCCGCCGCTCTCGCCAACGCCAACGCCAGACCCAAACTCAATCCCGATCCCAATCCAAGTCCCAATCCCAAAAAGCATGGAGCCACTCATAATCTCGCAATTAATGGGCCGCAATCAGCTGATCGCGGGCCGGCCAGTGGACAGTTGGAACTGGCGCCGCCTTGAAAAACGCCCAGCTCCCTCCTGTCCATTCAGCGGCCGCCCTCCTTGCCGGCAAGCGAATGATTAATTGGCATTATTAGCGCAAACGACAAAAGTGCCCACTGGCGGCCGCTTTGTTTTCGCGCGCCCGCCCGCTCGCTCGCCACCCACGGCGCCCATTTACCTGCCCACCGGCCACCTCGCGCTCAAACCCAAAGATCCAACTCTAATCGGGCCCATTTCTCTCCAAACAAACCAAAAAACCCCGAGCAGCAGCAGCAGCAGCACCCGCCGATCTCAGTGGCGCCGCTCGACTTTTCTCGCAGATCCTCGGCCAGCGAGACGCCTAGTCCGCTTTCGCCGCGGCCCCAATGCCCACACCTGCAGCAGCAGCAGCAGCATAGCGGCCAGCAAACAGCCGAGCAGCAGCAGCAGCAGCAGCAGCAACAGATGGCGACGGCGGCCGCCATCTATGCAACCCTCATCCACTCCGTCCGGCGCCAACAGAGCCAGGGCCTACTGTTGGCTGGTGCTGGCGGTGCCGCCGCCGAGCTGCCGGCCCAAAACCCCTTCATGGACGAGGCTCTCCTGCTGCAAGGCCTCGAGCGCTTGGTCGGCGCCCAACTCGAGCCAGCCTACTCGCACGAGACAGCGCCCGCTGGCGGCCAGGCCAACAACCTGCGGTGGCCGGCGCACACAGGCGGGCCCGCAAAACAGCAGCCCCGCAACCCGAGCCATCTGCTCCTGGCCGCGCTCATGTGCCAGCAGCAGCAGGAGCAGCAGCGGCAGCCGGACGCCGGCCAGCTCGGCGGCGAGCTGCGACAAGACGGCCGGCCGCTCGGCACCACGCAGCTCGCGCACCCTTTCGCCGTTGGAGGCGCCGCAAAGAAGGAAGTGGGGCAGACGGATGAAGAGGGGTTGGAGTTGGAGGAGGAGCAGCAGGAGGGGAGCTTGGAGGCGGTGAGCTCGGGCAGGTACAAGCTGCTCGGCGCAAAGATCATCCGCCAATCGAAGCGAAGCGGCGAGGGCGGCAAATCGCACATAAAGCGACCGATGAACGCTTTCATGGTTTGGGCCAAGGACGAGCGGCGCAAGATCCTCAAGGAGTGTCCAGACATGCACAACTCTCAGATTTCCAAGATTTTGGGCCAGAAGTGGAAGGCGATGAGCGACTTGGATAAGCAGCCCTACTACGAGGAGCAGTCGCGTTTGAGCAGGCTGCATATGGAGAAGCACCCAGACTATAGGTACAGGCCTCGGCCTAAGAGGACCTGCATTGTGGACGGCAAGAAGATGCGCATCAGCGAGTACAAGGTGCTCATGCGCAAGAGGCGCGACCAGCTCGGCCAGCAGAGCGCCGGCCAGAGGGGGGATGGAGAGCAGCAGCAGGAGGAGGAGGAGGAGGAGATGGAGATGGAGTTTGAGATGGAAATGGAGAGCTCTGGCGGCCCGCTGGCGCTGAACTGCGAGCGAGCCACCACTGGCGACAGTTGCCAGTCCCCCGGCCAGACTGCAATGGGCCTCCTCCAAGCGGCGCACAGGTGGCGACCGGAAGCGGCGTCGCCAGCGCCAGATCCGAGCGGCGCCCGCGGCAACTGGAGCCCTCTGGATTAAGGCGCCGAGCGCGTATTGTGCGCGCTAATGTCAACAACATCGGCCCAAGCTCAGCTGGCCGGCGAGAGTCTCACTCTAGGATTTAAATTAAATGATTGTATTTCTATTAGGAGTTGCAGTAGCAGCGGCGGCGGCGGAAGTGCGCAGAGTGGCGCCCGTTTCTCACGCGCCCGGAAGCCTCTTAGCGGGTCGCGTGTTCCTGTCAAAGGCTTAATTTGTTGTTGTTGTTGTTGTTTTGGTTCGCCTCGTTCTACTTCGCTTCTGCCGGACACTTGGCGGCCAGCTGACCGCCTGTTTGGGTGCGCGCGCACGACCGATCGCCTGAAATGGGGGAGCCAAGCCGAAACTCGAACGCGCTTCAGCTTGACGAAACTCGGGCTTCAAGTCTCGAGCGCAACGTCGTTTGGCAACTTGTGCAATCGGACACATCGAACGGCGAACTCTTGCGCCGGCCCAACGAGGAATGCGCCGACTCTCGGCGGTGCCCATTTATCAAATTGTCCACCGGCCATCCGATTGGCGCTGCGGTTGCGCCAACAACAGGCTGACGAAATTCCAGCCCACAGCGAGCGCAGGTGGAGCGGCTGGCAGGGAGCGAGAGTTGGAATTAGGAGCGGCCGGCGGGCGGGAGGAGCTGCGGCCTGCGAGCGGGCTCAATGGTTGGCCAAGCCAAGCAGAGCCGAGCTGAGCCGAGCAGAGCTGAGCTGAGCTGGCCGAAGATAAAGGAGATGCTTATCTGCCAGAGTATCGCATGCCAAGTGGTCACCAGTGTCAAGTGAGGCCGATTGAGCGCAGGGGTATTATTTATTTATTTGCCTCCAAGAGCTGGCCTGTTGTTGTTGTCGTTGTTTCGCAATCGACTCCTCCCGCTCGGCTTGGCCGGCCAGGTCAGCCAGGCGGGCCGGCTCGAGCTGAAGCTCGCCCGCCGTTGTCTACTCCGCCGGCCAACTCGCCCAGCCGACCACTTGGAACAAAATGGAAACTGAATTAATTAACCTGACTGATGGCGGCGAGTTGAAGAATTTTCATGGCGTATTAATTAGAAGCCAACAGTTGTGGGTTGCATAACTTAAGCCGGCTTTCGGCTGAGCTCTCGTGGCCGGCCGAGACGGATGCGTCAATTTGGGCTGCGAGCGGAGGGGAGCGCTCGCGACATCTGGCGACACAACTCGGCCCCCCACCGGCCCGCCCGGCTCGAGCCTGAGCGGGCGGCGGCGACCACGCATAGAGGCGCTCACTTCGCTCTCTCTCTCTCTCTCT
>ENA-UOVY01000621-UOVY01000621.1-plant-metagenome-genome-assembly--contig:-NODE-621-length-14094-cov-605.695919_pt1 | contig 14094 bp, 13 predicted proteins | sample MGYA00249840_ERZ761561 | MGnify/ENA primary metagenome ERZ761561 (study PRJEB28882, sample SAMN05720143) | plant metagenome | isolation source: Guanajuato, Mexico | place: Mexico:Guanajuato, Mexico... | reverse complement strand
CAGCTCAGTCCAGCTCAACTCAACTCAACTCAGGTAGCCAAGTCGAGCGAGCGGCCAGCCCGAGCTGGCTGCTTGGCTGGTCGTGAATTAGTTTAATTACAAACTGCGCCAAGAGCACAATAAGCTGGAGGCGACCGCGCGCGACCGAACGAGCGAATGAATTAGGGAACAAGCGAGACCTCTCGAATTACCTGCCCAATCCAAGCGATCTCATCTCCACTCCGCTCGCCAAACATCGCCAATCCTCCTCCTCCTCCTCCTCCTCCAACCCAACGAGGCGGCCGCCCTTCTGTGTGAACTTTGCGCGCGAGCATCCGCTTTGAATATCATTGCGTAAGAAGGCGCCGATCGCCTTTTGGCGCCAATCAATCATCGGCTCCCCTCGCTCGCAGAGGCACACAAAGGTGGCCAGGAGGCGGCGGCGGCCGCGCCAACGGCAGCGGCCACTTGCGGGCGCCGCCAATTGGACTCGAGCTGGACTGCGCCGGACGGACTGGCCTGGACTGGACTGGAGGCAGACCGGACGAGACAAGACGGGAGCGTCGGGAGAGGAAGCCACTTTGTTGGCACGATTGTTGTTGCGGGCCCATCTAATCAAAGCGGCCGCTCGGAGCGGCGAGCACTGTTGGCCGAACTGGCGCCCATTGCGTCTTCATCCGGCCGCCCGCTCTTGGCGCCAGAGGGCCGCCAACTGCTGGGCGTCGGCCGCCAGTTCTCACGGCCAGGGCGGGGGAGGCAAAGGATTGCGTTTGCAAGCTCGAGTGGCCCTATATGAGCGGTGTCGTGTGTCTTGCGCGGCCGAGCGAGCGCGAGCCCTGCGCAGCTCCGTCTGCCTGCCCGCCCGTCCGCCTGTCTGTCCGTCCGTCCGCCTGTCCGTCCGCCTGTCCGCCTGTCCGCCTGTCCGGCCGGCCGGCCAACTGGAGGCGCGCGCGACAATTACTCGCGGACAATCATTTCGTGCGCAAGCAACCTGCTTGTTCATGCACACAATCGATCTGGTTGCGCCGCCGCCGCACTGGTTGCGCCACTCCAGTGCGCCGATCGAGCCGCTCGCGGGCCGAGCTCAAGCCCAAGCCCAAGCCCAAGCCGAGCGAGGCCAGCGAGAGGCAGCGGCGGCGCCTCCAGTTGGCCAGCCAAGCAAATCGCCGCCAATGAAATCAGCGGGCCACAATCGGAGGGCCGCTGTCATTAGAGGCAGGTGCGCGCAACCTGTCCGCCCGCCGCCAGCCACTCGCCGGCGCCGCCAGCCAGGGGCGGCTCAATGGCAGCACGGCAACCTCCTAATTAGATTGCCTCGTCCCCGCGACCGTCCGCGAGCGAGCGAGCGAGCGGCCCGCCGAGCGTCCGGCCCCGAAAACGCTCAATCGGCGGCCAAACAATCGGCCACCGCGGACCACACAAATCGGAAGCTCCCGGCGGCGGCGGCGGCGGCGGCAGAGGAAGCGGCGCATTGTTGTCGCCGGGGAGGCAAAGTGAGCGCCGTTATGCCATCGGCGCCGCTCCAACTTGGGCGCGCCGATTTCCTGTCGACCTCTCGGCGGGTTGGCCCACTCGCGCCGCTTCAATTCGGGCCAGAAGTGGACTCTGCAGGCTGGCTCAGCGCCGCACTCGCCGCTCGGCTCCAATGGGCCGATCTAAGCGCAAGATAAGGGCCAAGGAAGGGAGGACATCTGCATTTGTGTGCTTGCTGCCGGCGCCACTGTCATTAGCGCCGGCCAAGTCTACCTTTATTCGCCCCCATCAACTCGAGCTCGCTCCTCCACTTTGACTCCAACTCACACTCACACTCCAGCTCAGACTTCAGCCCCAACTCCATTTCCTTCTCCATCTCCGTCTCCATTTACATGTCAGCCTCCAAGCTCAGACCTCCGCTCCTGTTCCGCCCCCGACTTGAAGGGGCGGCCAGCCGCCAGCTCCACAGGTGCGCTTCCCAAACCTCGGCGGCAGGCGCATGAAAACCGGCTGAACGTTGCGCAAACTCTTGTGCCCGATCCGCTGCTCCTGGCTCCTGCTCGGCCGCTCGCCGGCCGACCTCGCCTCGGCCGCCGCCGCCGCCGCCGCCGCCGCCGCCTCTGTCCGCGCCTCTGCTTCCGCCGCCACCTCCGCCTGCTGCTTGCGCGAGCTGAGCCAGCGCAGGTAGTCCGCGCGCGCGAGCAGGGCGCGCAAGGTGGCTCCGTCGCCCGTCGAGCTTGATGGAGCCGTCGCGGCTTCCTCCTCTGCCGCCTCCTCCAGTTGATCCGGTCCGCCGAGGCTCCAAACCTGCTTGAAGTGCTGCTGCTGCTGCTGCTGGCTGAGCGCGAGCGCCGCCAGCCAGCTCAGTAGGATCACCATGAGCGTCTTCATTGTCCTCCTCCACCGCCTGCAAGTGTGCGAGTGAGCCCCCGAGCGAGCCGCCCTACTCGCGGCCGGCCGAGCGAGCGAGCAACCTGAGCGACACTCAATCTAATTGACCAATCAGCGCCACTCTGACGGGCGGGCGGCGCCAAATCAATCAGCCGCAGCCTCGCCTGACCCCCACCGTCGGCGGCCGACAATTAATCAAGCGCGAGGATGGCCGCTTTGTCGTTGTCGCCGGCCGGCAATCGGTGCCATATTGTACCTGCGCGGCCGGGCCAGCAGCAGCAGCATCATCAATAACCGCGTCCGGCCGCCCGGCTGCAGCTGCGCGCGCACGGCCGCCCCAACTCCATGGGCGCCGCCGCCGCCGCTGACCTCGGCCGCTCGCGTTCCAGGCGCTGGAAGTGGCCGCCGCCGCAGCCGCCGCAGCCAGCAGCAGCAGCAGCAGCAGCGGAGGGATGATAATAATTCCCCTAAATGATATCATCCCGCGCGCGTGATTAACGTGCACCACACCAAACAGCGCGCAAATTGCTACCTTTTCATCGGCAACCTCACTCCACTTTTGTCCAAACTTCCACTCCCAAGTTGCTCTCCTCGTCGCCGCTCGCAGCCTCGGCGGGCTCCTCTCTCTCTCCGCTCGCATTCGTCACAGTGAGTTTGTGTTTTGCCACGGCGCAAAAGTTGATTGATTTGAGAAACTTTTGCCCCGAGAAGCCAGCCGAGAGCCCGAACTTTGCCTCCTTCCTTCCTTCCGTCCGCCCGCCCGCCCGCCCGCCACTCCGCCCTTTCCGGCTCCGCGAGCGCTCCCATAATGAGGCCGGCGCTGGGGCTTCGTTTGTTGTAATTTATCATCGGCTAGCGCGCGCTACTCCATCGGCAGCGTCGTGTCCAGTTGTCAGCGAGTCAATTGAACCGTTTGATTGAGCGGACAAATTGAGCGCGCTCGGCCCTCCAGGTAGGCGGCCGCTCCTCGAGCCAAAAGTGGTCCAAGCAGCGTCGACAAGGAGGGCAGCAGCAGCAGCAGCAGCAGCAAGAGCAACTCGCGCGCCAACAAAGCCGCCACGAGAAACCGCAAATTTGCCGGCCGACCAAACAGCAAGCGCCGACCACCGGCAATGCGCAGGAATTCGAACCGCCTAGTTTGAGGTTTGAACTCGCGGCTGGGCCAGGTAATGATCGGCGCAAGTGGCCTTATAATGAACTCTTTGGCCTCCTTGTCGCTCCCGCTCGTCCGCTCGCTGCCGCTGGCCTCCGTGGGCCGGGCTGCGCGCGCGCCTCCACGCGGCCGATAAATCATCGGCCCGCTCAGTTAGGTCACCCTGGCGGCCGACTTTGGAAGCAGCGGGCAGTCTCGCCCCTGAACCCGCAATTGAAGGCCCCATCCGGGCGAGCGGAACGCGTCTCTGCTGCGTCTCAATTAGTGGAAGTGGTCCAGTTTCGTGCCAGCTAAACGCAAGCTCAGCGCGAGCCGCGCGCAGAGCTGGTAGCTCCATCGTGACCGCGCAATAAAGGCGCCTCCAATGCTCTGCGAGCGGGACACTTGCACAAAGTAGAGCAAACACACGACCAAGCGAGCTGGCAGGTGATATAAATCATCTACCTGATGCCGCTCTCGATCGAGCGCAAACAATTCATTGTGTTGCGATTAAAACAGAAAGTTGAATCAACCAAACCGTCGTTCAATCTTATACAACATTCAGAGCGACGACAGAGGAGCAGCTCGGCGGGTTGGATTCGAACACGAGCGCTAGCAGGAGGAGGCTGAGCTCGATTCCGTTGGTTGACCAGCAAGCCAGCCGGCGGGCAGCCAAGAGCGGCGGAGGATTCTATTAATTAGAGGTTAATTTATGAGCGCTCGCTCGGCCAGAGGGCTGCTTGCTGTCCTTGGGCGCCGATTGCAGCGCCCTGCTCCTGTCGGCGCCCCAATTTGTCTTCATTACTCGGCTCGGCTCGGCTCGTCTCGTCTCCTCCTCCTCCTCCTCCGAGAGGCCGGCCGCCTAATTCATGGTTAGCCAGCCAGCCAGCCAGCCCGCAAACCTGCGGCTAATCTGCGCGCCCGCAAGCCCAAAGGGGGAGGCCAAGTCGCCGCTCGGGCCCAACGGCAGCCAACAAAACTCGATCGGCCATTCGTCTTCGTCAGCCAGCGAGAGTGGCCAAATCAGGCAGCGAAGGTAAAGGATTCCACCCTCTCGGCTGGCCGCCGCTTGATTAATGATCCTGTTCGCGCGCGAAAGCCGCCCGCTTCAACGATAAACGAAGTCAACGAACTCGAACTTGAACCTCAACAAGCGGCGCCGGCGGCGAGTTCCTTTTGCGGCCGCCGGAACGAGAGTGGCCGCTGCTTATAGGTGAGCGCGAGTGATGCAAATGGACCAGTTCGGAGCCAGAATTGTTGCTGATGGGAAACGGAAAAGGTGATTCGCGCGCGCAAATGAACCGGCGGCGGCGGCGGCGGCGACTACGACGACGACGCCAATTGCGCCAGCTCCAGGGTCAGCGGGCCACTAAGCGGCCGCTTGGGAGTGCAGTCGTGAGCTGGGATAATTTTCATCGCAAATCTACCTGGCCAGCAGGGCGGTGGTGGCGGTCGCAGCGGCAGCGAGAGAAGCAGAAGCAGAAACAGCAAACATTTGGCCGATGGGACAGATACGAGCAGCCAGCCGGGCCGGTCGACTGGCAACGCGCTCAGCCAACACTTTCCCTACAAGCGACTCCGGCCGGCTGCTGCGCTGAGGGCCCCAGCAAGAGAGTGGCCCCCATTGTGGGCGGTTGCAGGCGAGCGGGAGCCAGATTTTTATCGTTCGCTCAGAGCGAGAGGCCAAAGCCAATTGTCTCTGGCAGTAAAAACTTATCAACAGGTAAACAAGCGGAAGGAGACTCGAGCCGCTAATCAGCTTCGGCCATCTTTGCCATGGGCACAGCTTCGTCTCCCCGCGCCAGTCAAGTGCTGCTGAAAACTACTGTATTTTGTGTGCACGTCTCTCTTTGCTCCAGTTTTGGAGCCGAAGAAGGGAAATTTAGATTAGCCTGCGCTGATGACGGCCGATGGTGATTCTGGTTCAAATTTTGGAAGGCCAGCCAGAAGATATGCGTTGGGCCTCCTTTTACGAGCTGTCGACACTTTAGACACAATTGGCCCCTCGCGCGCTGCCAATCTCGCTCAAAGCTCCCGAAAATTTTTAACCTCATTCCGATGCCAAAAAGGCGGGTCTAAATGGCCGATAGTCATGGCAACGATTAACACAGGCTGCCATACTCTCATTGTTTTGCGCCGGCGCTGCCATTTATTGAGTGAAATATGACTTCCATTATCGTACACATGCACGATCAAACACCATGACTAACCATATGCGCAAAGCCTCCCTTAATTTTGGTGCTGCAATTTTGTCCAATCTAAACTCTAGATTTCGTCGAAAACCTTAACCCAAACAAGATGATGCACTTCATGCTGCTATTTAGTCGCCAAGGCAAATTGCGCCTACAAAAGTGGTTCACCGCTTATCCCGAGAAGCAGAAGAAGAAGGTGATCAGAGAATTGGTTGCTCTCGTTTTGGGCCGAAAGCCAAAGTCATGTGCCTTCATTGAATGGAAAGACCTCAAAATAGTATACAAAAGGTATGCGAGCCTTTATTTCCTGGCAGCCATCGAGAGCGAGGACAACGAGCTTCTGACCCTAGAGATCATCCATCGCTATGTTGAGGTTCTGGATAAATATTTTGGCAGCGTGTGCGAGCTAGATATCATCTTCAACTTTGAGAAAGCTTATTTCATCTTGGACGAGCTGATTTTGGGCGGCGAAATCCAAGAGACGAGCAAAAAAAACATCCACAAGGTCATTTCATCGCAAGATCTCATGCAGGAAGAGGAGACCCCTCACGGTTTCTTCAACGAATACGGTCTAGGTTGAGCTGATCTACTCGAACAAGTGGTCTTTAGCTCCATGAAGTTCACATCAATTCCGATCCAATTCAAACGGTCACGAACAAATCACACTAGTCTCAGACAGTCAGCTTGATGCAACCCTCTATAACTCTAAGGAATAAGAGCTAACAACAGAAACAGTAACTTGTGTTTAAGCCATTGGTAACTCTTATTACTAAATTATCTTGTCTTAGCTCTCTATCTGCACTTTGAGGTACCTCTAAAATTGGTCTCATTTCAACGTGCTCAGAGAAGAGGCTAGGAATTCTTTCGTTATTACAACTAGCTTAGAGTAATTTTCTACTGTTAAGCTATCTTGCAGAGATCTATCCAACATTGAAAGTAGGTCTTTGGCCAGACTAGTGGCCTTATCTGGATTTTGTGACACCAGGTTTGCAAGATCCGTGTTCTCGGCCAAAATGGTCTTCAGCTCAGCTTTAAGCCTGTTCCGCAAGGATGCGTTGAATAGTTGGTACAAAGAAGAGTTTATAACAGACGAGAATTTGCCAACTAGTTGCGACAGTTCATTCAAACAAGTGACCGATTTCTCAATGTGATTAGTTTGCTGCTTCTCCACCACGAGTAACGACGTTTTAAGTTTAGGTGTATCAGCATCAAGAATACCTCGTAACGTTTGAATGTAATCGCAAGCCTTGTCCAAGTTGTTCAAGGCAGAAAAGTATTGCATTTTGGCTAGCTCTAATTCGCTGGCCGATTGTAAATATCGGCTAGATTGGATGGCGCTGTAAGCTTGACTTATGTCAAGATTCTTGGCTGTAAATGCTACCGAATAGTATTGCTGATTCTTCAACCTATCCTCCAAGACCTGGCAAAAGGTTGACTCTAATAAGGCAACACAATGGTTTATGATTGCGCAAAACACTTCATTGCTCTTGGTAGACACCGCTCGTTTCGTACACTTTTTGATAATGAAGAATATATCGTCCAACATACTAGATACGAAACAAGATGAAGATTCAGAATCGATCTGATCTACCATGATGGCCTTCCTTGAGGATTCATTTAGGTAAAACTGTTCCAACATAACATAGATGCCACCGACTTCCTGTACTAAATGGTTGAGCTCACATTCCAAGCAGACCAGGTTGTACAATTCTAATAAATTCTTGTGCTTCTGAGCTTCATTCTCTGTTTTCGAGTCTAGATCATCCTTGATGCGTTGAACGATGAAATTTAAATAAACTTCGCTCCTCGAAATGATGAGTGATATCTCACTCAGAATGTTGTCTACACTTCTTGGATCCAACTTGGATTGGCTGGGATTAGGGGCTGCGGTTTGCAATGAGGTCATCGGTGTTTGGTGGGAAACTTGCAAGGAGGAATTTCTGACCATCTTGGCCACATACTGAAGTTTAGTTTCATTACGAAACTCTTCCAAAATCTTCCTACTCAAGCGATCACATTCTCTTTGGATAACCCTGATCACATTAATTAAATAACCCGGCCCATAGTAAGTCTCAATCAGGGGCTGATGTAAATCGATCAACTTGGCGATATTCTCGTACAGAGCTGCTAGCTTATCTGCCTGATTAATCTGCTTTGACCTGAAGGTTTCATCGATTTGGGGGTCGACTATTTTGCTTCGTAAGTAGTCAGCATACCTCTTGAGACCGTCTTGGTGTTCGTTGAGCATTGGGAAAATTTTTAAAAATCTCTCTATATCTTTCTTGTTATCATCAGCAACAGCTTGGGCAAAGTTTTCTTGACAATCCCTCAAAAGTCTTCCCCGAGCTTCATCCAGCTCTTCGAGTGCTGAATTCATAAGTTTTGGATCAATTATTGACTCTTCCTCACCTGCCCGATCTTCGCTATCATTGTGGTCCATGACGAGGTTTTTCGTGCGTTGTTTCGGAATGCGATGGTCTGATAGTATGCTAATAGTCCGTTGTAGCTCGCTCTGGTTGATAGAAAGGAACCGCTTAATGTTCATTGCAGCCTCTTCGTAATTATTAGTCTCAAGAGCCTTTCGCACTCCGACTCTACAAGTTTTCAAATCCAGAATATCACCGACTTTTGAGAGACAGTCGTCCAATCGAGCTTTAGCCAAATCGATACGCCTGACTTTACTGCAGACATCTTCCACGAGCTCGGAGGCAGCATCAACAAGCGAGGAGAGCTTTTTAGTATCCTGATCTATCTTATTCATGTCTGGTACATGATTTCGAAGTTGATCGATTAGTCTGATATAGTTCACCTGCTTCTTGAATAATTCTTCTGTCTCCTTGACAAGCTGAACCTCTTGATGAGACAGCTTCTCCAACGCTACCTCTGCATCTTCGAGCAACGTTGATTTCACGGGTTCCATCTCACCTAATTGTGCGTTCATCATGATTGCAAATCGGACTTGTTGTTGGCTTCAAGTATTTAACAAATTTTTAATCCTCTCTTCGTCATCATCTTCAGAATCCTCAAGCTCGACTGGCCCAAACTCTTGTGCCGCCTGAGCTAACCTTTCCTTGACAACCCTGTTAGCTGCAAGCAAATCCTTCAATCCCTGCTCCAAAGCGTCGAGAGCTTCACCCTTGTAGACTTGTACTTGAAAATTTATTTTTCTCTCGTTTGGATGAGGCAGAGCATAACCACAAAATTTAACCTCAGGATTCTTTAGTATCATATGTCTGAGGGCGTTTCCAAGAGTATGATCCTCATCCAATAGTTCGAATGTTGCACAACGACCTTGGTCTTCGGTGTTGAGGACACGAAATCGGCCACCGGGAAATTCTTCGCTGCAATCTTGGACCAAATTCATAATATCATTTGACGGGATGATTTCTCGGTACATGCAAGTAGTGGGGGTAGTTTAATTTAACAGAGTGTTCTTTTAGATCTATCGAATGGGGTTCGTTGGCCAAAGGCGAGCCAATAAGAGTATTAGGCACGAGCTCGCAAGGCCATGTGGCTCTTTTCCTCTGCAGCGTTCACCTTATGGGCACAGCGCGCACAGCTGTCCGAGTTGCGGAACATCTAGACAAGCGTCCCCCCAGCTAGCTCCGTATCATGGACGACCACTTGCGCCCCTTTTAGGGCCACTTCGATAGGCAGGAAGCCCATCGGTGAAGCCTCCATCTCCAACCAACGCCCACTGTATGGATGAAACCACGCAATCCGCGAGAGGACCTAATTTTGTGCCAATTAGATGCTCACCTCGTGGGGCCGGACAATTGCTGCCCCCTCGAGCGCGCAGAATCCCCCTCAAATGGGATCGCTCGTTGCAATTGTATTCATCTACGTTTATCGCTATGGTTGGCCCACACTAGCAAGCCGCGACTAAGCCATCGCTAGCTCGCACCAAATCTCCATGTCGCTGTAGCTCCTGGCTAGGCCAACAGGCGGCCTGACTCACCGCCACTGCCGCCACCACCTCAACCACCAGACTCAGCAGCTAAAGCTCGCATCCGTTTATCTTACTGGCTCGCCAATTGGGGGCGCAGTCGCAGTTTGGGCCCCTCATTGCGCTGGCGCCCATGTACACGATGAAATCCGCGGCTTAGCCGGCTTAGCTGAGTTACATGGGCGCCTCTGGCCCTGGCCTATCCAGAGCAACGGCACCAGCAGCTACAACAACAATGGATTTAGCTTCATTTGGTGCTAGGAGAGCAAGGCAGCAAAAGGGAGGGAGAGAGAGAGAGAGAGGGAGAGCGCACATTTCGCTCGTATGTTATGTTAGAGGTCTACTAGACACCATGAAGCTACACCTTTGATGGCTGAGGCGAGAGTCGGTGTCGGCACATTGGCTGAGTAAACACGAGTTCCACTCGACTTGGCCCCAAGAAGAGGAGCTTCCCTCTCTAGGCGCTGCTCCTTAGCTTAGAGTTTCCTGGCCAAAGCTGGGCGAGCAATGAGAATGTGAGCTTGCAGATGTTCAAAACTCGCCAACATGTTGACCCTTTGCAGCGAGCACCGGAAGGGGACAAGTGAGAGGCAAGCGAGAGGGCTGATGGGTGCGAGTCTGTGCATTAGAGGAGGACACTTGCGCGAAGAGTTGCCGCCGCGAATGGGAAATTTAGTTGCTATAAACCAAATTTTGTCAAGTGTTTGAGGGGAGTCTATCGTCCGGGCAAGATTTGTTGTTTCTTGCAAGATTTTACAAGCCGATCCGGATAGAGTTTGCCTTCCAACTGGAGAGCGATAAGGCCAAGATGAGCCATTCAAACCGGAATAGCAGCAGCACTGGCAGCGGAACCAGCGTTGGCAGAGGCATGACTGCCAGCTGGGCCCAGATGAGCGCCACAAGCCAGCCCACCGGCCAGCTGGACATCAGGCAAGGCCAGACGAGCTCTGCAGCGAGTCCCGTTGGCCTGGCGGCCGTTATTGCTTCCGGCTCTGGGGGGCCAAACTCAACGTCGGGCTCGTCGTCCATTCAGAGCAGCGAGGAGATGGTCTCGGCGCCCTCGAGTTTGGCGGGCAGCCTCGGCGGGCCCCAACTCTTGGCCCAGATTATGGAGCAGCCGCGCCAGGTTACTGAGGGGCAGCAATGCGGCGAGGAAGAGCAACAGCAGCAGGAGGAGGAGAATAGGAAGTTACGTTTGCAATTGTACGTTTTTGTTTTACGTTGTATCTCTTACCCATTCAATGCAAAACAAACAAACACCGCCGACCTCCATCATCGTCATCAGCAACTAAAATTGAGAAAGGCGCAATTGGAACAAATCGTACAACTTCATACCAATTTCATAAGCTCGCCCGGTTCCTTCGCTCCGGCTCGTTCGCCTCATCAGCATCTAACATTGACAAGTTTGCAATTGAAACAGTTGGACGAACTTTACGAACGGTGTCATATAACTTTCAATAGAAAATTTTTACAAAATGAACGGATGAGATTGTTGGTCGAATCTGAGTGCTGCAGTCAACAAGATTTTCGCGAATTATTCAGACAAAATGTTGAACAAATTTTAAAAGAATCGCAAATATTTTCAGTCAACCACACAAAACAAACCAGCTACGGCTTGAGTTGCGGCTTGAATCGTTTGTCTGCCGAGGGTGAAAATGATTACTTGAATACTCTTTTAGCAAGCAAGGATGTTGTTGTCAACTCATGGCTGATTAAATTTGAATCCATCATACGCGATGATCAGTCCGATCAAGCAAGTTCAACCAGCTCAACGCAACCAACAGACCCGCTCGGCTCAACTCAAGCCGCTGGCACCTCAAGCCAGTCGTACGCACAGCAGCAGCAACAACAACAACAACAACAGCAGACCTTCAGCAAGGAGCAACTGTATCAGATGTTCCAAAACATATTGAACATCAAAAAGTTCGAGCACCAGCTCCTTTACAACGCGCTCCAGTTGGACTCGGCCGACGAGCAAGCGGCGGCCATTCGGCGCGAGCTCGATGGACGCGTTGCAAGGATTGCAGAGCTCGAGAGGAACAAGAAGCTGATGCCAAAGTTTGTCCTGAAGGAGATGGAGAGTCTCTACTTGGAGGAGACAAGAATGGCGGTGAACAAGCTTATGGTTAATCTGGACAGTTTGCCTGTGATGAAGGGAACAAGCAACGAATCGCGCGGAGTCTATGGGTTGCAGAAGTTTCGTCGCTACAATAGCAGGTAAGTGGATTGGCGGCAGCGAGTTGCCCTGACTCGACTCGTCGGCGGACGCTAGGTTTGCGTCTGCGCGCTGTTTTAAACCGGCCAGGGGGCCAAACTAGACCGACAAACGGACGGACGGACGGACAGGCGGACAGGCAGACACTGAGTCATGACAGTTTGAGCGGCCGGGCTGCTTTTATTGGCAACAAACTCGCTCGGTCCATTACGAGCGCGTTCGCCTCTATGCTCGCCCAAACTCGTCGGCCCCGGCGAAGAGCGGAGGCCGACCAAAACAGGACCGAGCCCGACTAAAATTAGGGGCGCTCGCTTCTGGGCGCCCAAATTGAGTTAGCGCCAAATGGTGGCTTGGGTTTGCGCTCCGCCAGCACGCTAGTCTGGTGCGGCCTCGCTTCCGGCGCCGCATCGGCCATCTTATGCGCCCAAAGTGGCTGTAAATTAGCCTTGCGAGCAATGACAAATGCGATCCCAAAGCGCTGCATAGCCGAATGCAACCCACTCCAGCTATCTCGCCCTCCCTGTCTGCTCCAAATCTGCATAACAAATGCCCATTCGAGCAGAGCGAGCGCCAACTCGTGGGGCTCGGAAGCAAACGGAAGCCAGCTCACCCCGCTTGGGCCAAATCAAGCGGCCGCGCTGATTGCGAACGGCTCATCACGTGCATTCGGCCTGTGGCCGCAAGTGTTTGTTTGCGCGTCAGCCAGGTGATGATTGATTTGCTGTCCGGGCTGCAAATGGGGGCTGGTCGGCCCACTTGTCCCGGCCGCCGGCGGCCAGCAGGGGTGGCCGCTTTCAGGGGCTTGCGGGGGGAGGGGGCTGCTCGCTGGCCGGGCGGCCAGTTTGCGTTGTTTACGGCGACAGCTCGCCCGCTGGGAGGGAATCCCCATCTCACAAACCCCCAATCTGCTCGCCCACTTGCCGTGCGCGCAATATAATTGAATCGTATTGGCCAGGTGCTCGCCTTAACTGCGAACCCATTCGAAGGCGCCAGATCCAATCAGACTCTATCGCCCTCCCGGCGACCAGCTTGCGGTGGCCAAGCTCGGCTAGGTTTGCGAGCGCAGGATTTAATCTTGGCCGCGGGCAGCGCACACGCCCATTGAAGCCAATCCGCCAGCCCGGAATGGGCCGAACTCAAGCCGAAGAGTTGGGGACGCCGACACCTCGGCTGGTTGGCCGCATGAGGAGTTGTCAATCATTCCGTTGGCCCCTTTGTTCTAGAACCGCATCCAATATCCGCCGGCAAAATCAAACTGATTGATGGCGGCTCCTTGGCCAACTCGCGAGTCTGCGCACGATTTGGGGGGCCAACTTTGACCTTGAGGGGGGATCAGCCGGCCAAGATCCAATTTGGATTCGGGCTTATGACGCCAATAAGTTCATATTGCGCTCACACACACACACACGAGCTCATGCTCATGCACTCGGGGAGGACACGCACGCCGAGGGGCCAACACGAGCCAGCTGAGAAGCCAGCCAGCCAGCAAGCGCGAGCTGCAATAAAACATCGGCCGCCGACTGGCTAAGCGGCGCCCGCTCGAGGCTCTTGCTCTGCGGCCAGCCGCCTTTGCCGGGCCGGCGGCGCCCAGATAGCGATCTCAAGCCGCGCCTCCAGATGGAAGGCGCCGCAGTGTGGGCTGTAAAGCACAATGGGCTTATTGTGAGCTCAGCGCTGGCGCCACCGCTCGGCCTGGCCCATTATTATGGGCGACACTTTTATCACTACCGGCGGCCGCGCAACAGTGGCGGCCTATCTTCGAGTGGCATCTGCCCGGCTTGGAGCGCCCACTTGGAGCGCTCTTATCGAGCTCGCGCGGCCAGCTTGCCGGCCAGAGCGGCCACTGGGCTGGGGCTGGGGCTGGAGCTGTGGCGCGCCGCCCGGCCCCAGCCAGGTTGGCTGCGCGTTCGGGCCAGCGCGTTCAATGGGCCCGAGTTGATGGATTGATTGATTTACTCGGGGGATTGGCGCCGGCCAAAGGGTTCGAGCCGGGCCGGGCCGGGCCGAGCGGAGCCCAGAGCCTAAGCAGAATCGCGGGCCCGCTGAATTTGGCTTGCTGGCCAAGCTCGCACTCCGCTGAGCCAGCCACTCTGGGGCCCAAATCCCACTGGCCGCCGCCGCCGCCGCCAGCGCGCGCGCGCCCTTCCGCTCGCTGGCCCCAAATGAGCTGCCATCCGGGCCAATGGAGTCGGCCATCAGTCAGAGCTGATTGACTAATCTGGGATGCAAATGGTGAGCGGGCGGGCGGCCAATTTGTCGGCCGAGC
>ENA-UOVY01000620-UOVY01000620.1-plant-metagenome-genome-assembly--contig:-NODE-620-length-14150-cov-590.700674_pt1 | contig 14150 bp, 10 predicted proteins | sample MGYA00249840_ERZ761561 | MGnify/ENA primary metagenome ERZ761561 (study PRJEB28882, sample SAMN05720143) | plant metagenome | isolation source: Guanajuato, Mexico | place: Mexico:Guanajuato, Mexico... | reverse complement strand
GCGGCGGCGGCGGCGGCGGCGGCGGCGGCGGCGGCGGCGGCGGCGGCGGCGGCTGGAGGAGGAGATAAATCATAAATTGGGCTCCTCGCAGCCGGCCGACCAGCCGGCCCGCTGCCGCTGGGAAGCGCATGATTTGTCGCCATCGAAGCCCGAAGCTGAAACAAAGATCGGCACGCTAATTAAAATCGCATGCTCTTCCAGCGGCGCTTTTGCTCAGCGCGCGCATCAAGTGGCCGCTAATTTGTCAACAGGAGCGCCGGTCCCGCGCGGCCGCCCCGCCCGCCCCGCCTGCCGAGCCCGCCGAGCCCGCAACCCGAAGCTCCCAGCGGCCGCGCCTCTCGCAACTTGGGCGCCCTCGAGTGTTTCCAGTTCCGGCCAGCGCGGCGTGTTGTTGTGTCGCTTGTCCGCCACTTAATTCGCTTGTCGTGTTCTAAATGGGCCCATAAATCTTGGCCGCCAGCAAAGCGCTGGCCAAGCCTGCTGGGCGGCATATTGATTAATTTGGTTAGATTTTATCCAGTTGCAGCGCGCATAGAGCACTAATCACTGACTTGGCCCCGCTAAACTCGGTCGGCGTCGCGCTGGTTTAGCAGACGGCGCTCGTCTGTCCGCCGCGCGCATGTTTGTGCGGCCGAGAAGTCAATTGAATTTATCATCGTTCCACTCAACTTTGGCGCCGGCCAGTTGGGCGCGCGCACACGCACGCACACATCTATAAGCGGGCGGCCGCAATCTCGGCCGGTCGGTTTTGGTCGCGCGGCCGAGCGTTGCGCAAGCGGCCAGCGCGCGCTGGCCGCAGCCGCAGCCGCCTCTGCCCCGGCTTATAGGCGCGGAGGAGCCGAGTTCGGAGCCGCTCGCTCAGCGGGCCGATCGCGAATCCGAGCGAGCAGAAGTGAGCAGAACTGGGCCGGACGGGGCGGGCGACCGGCCGGCCGGCGGAGAGAGAGAGAGGCGAGCGCCGCTGGCCTGAGCCGAGCCGAGCCGAGCTGGGCTGGCCGAGCGGCGGCCTAGGGCGAGCGGCCGGCCTGCGCCAATGTCGCTCGCCTCTGGTCCACTGTTTATCATTAATCATTTTCATCAGTCTTCACTGTCTGCCTGTCTATCTGTCTTCTTCGCTCGCTCGCTTGCTCGCTTCCTCCGCCGGCTTGTCGTGCGAATCGGCCGGCGAGCAGCAAGCAGCGAGAGATGCATCATCATCAGGCGTCGGCCTGAGTGCGAGTGCGAGCGCGAGTGTGAGTCTGCCTCGGGTTTGGTCGCGGCGGCCGCAGTGGCTTCGGCGGCCCGAAATAGGAGCAGTCGGCCGGCGGGACGAGTCCGCGACTGGCCGCGCAGCGAGAGGGAGGCGGAGGAGGCTCGCTCACGCAGGCCGCCCATGAGCCCCTCCGCTCGCTCCTTCCCCCTATAGAGGCGCCTCCGCTGGGCGCTGGCGGCGCTCTCCAGCCCAGGCGCCGCAGCCGCCACTGCCGCCGCCGCCGCCGCCGCCGCCGCTGATGCTGATGCCACTCCACTCCAGCCGGCCGAGCTCGGCGCAACTTCCGACGGGTTTGATTTTTGCGCCTAAGCGGCCGGGCGGCCAGGGACTCGACCTGGCCAGCGCCAGTCGGCCTGCGCCGCCGCCGCTGCTGCTGCTGCTGCTGCTGCGGCGGCGGCGCCGGCAGAAGCGGCAACTCGGCTCGGCCGTTGTTGCCAATTAAAATGCGCTTCGATGGCCGAATCATTAATCATGTGCGTGCGCATTTCAGTGACAGGCTTACGTTTCTCTCTCACTATTCTTTGCTTCTTTTCTCTCCGCTCTCGCTCGCTCGCCTCTGCGCCCGCCCGCCCGCCCGCCAGCCAGCCTCCTCTCCGCATTCGGCTCGGCTCAGCCCTCGCCCGGCGCTGCCTCTGCGCGCCCGTCTGTCCGTGCGTCCGTCTGCGCGCAAGTCCTCCGCCGGGCGCCTGCATCGGGCCGCTCCACTCGACTTGCGCCGCAGCCGCCGCCTGCGCTTCACTCTCGCTCGCGCGCACACAAGCCAGCCAGGCAGCTCGCGAATCTCGGGGCCAGCCAAGCTCTGCGCTTGTTCCCGCACAGCAGAGACTGGCGCACTGGCTGGCGTGAGTTGCGCTCGCAGCCGCAAGCAAGATGCTCCCGCTCGCTGCACAGAACTCGCCGCCTCCTCCTCCTCCTCCTTGGCGCCTTATAGGAGACAATCCCATTCTTGTGTAGTCAAATTAGGCGCTCAACTTGCACACACTCTCCTTCCTCCTCCTCCGGCCGCCGCCGCCGCCGCCGCCGCCACTGCAGCCGCCGCTCGGCCGCCGCAGCCGCCACTGCTTTCAATAAGTCGCTGGCAAAATTGAAACTTTTACAAAATAAGCTCGGGCCTGTTTCGCCTAGAGAGGAAGAGGCGGCCGCTCCATTATGCGCTCTGGCCGCCGCCGCCGCCGCCACGCCTACTCTGGCGCTCGGTTGCAGGCCAACGTAACCACACAACACGCAAAGGCGCTGCTCAGGGGCGAGTCTGGCCGCCGCCGCCGCCACCGCCGCCAGCCCAGCCTCGCTGCAGCCCTCTCTGCGCCCCGCTCACCTGCCCGGCCGGCCGGCCTGAGCGCGCGCCCGCCCGCCAGCCAGCCCGCCCGTCCGTCCGTTCGCGCCCTGTGTGAAAGCCCACCGCTCGGCAGACACAGGCGCGCACAAGCTGTGCACAAAGCGTAGCGACTTTTCAATAAAACTCCACACTCAAACTCACCCACTATAAGCGCAAAACTCGAGCTGCTCGCCAGCCAGCCAGCGGCGGCGGCGGCGGCCAAACTTGGCTTCGCTCGGCTCCGCTCGCCAGAGTGTTTGCTCAACCCAAATGCTCAGGCTTATTTTGCACGGACAAATTTATGTTTTCCATATTTGCAGGCTGCAGTGGCGACGGCGGCGGCAGCAGCAGCAGCAGCGACGGGCGGGGGCAAATCTCTCTCTCTCTTCCTCTGCTTTGGGGGCCACTTTTGTGCTCTCTGGCGGCCGCTTGCTCGGCTGGAGTCAGCGCGCAGAATGTTGCCGCCAAACGCGTACAATCGGGCCACTTTTGCGAGTTTGGAAATATTTTCGCAACCTCCAAGCGCCTCAAGGTTTGCCAGCGGCGGCGCAAAGGTGAGCGAGCGTGCTTGTCGGCGCCGCCGCCGCCGCTGCTGTTGCTGTTGTTGTTGTTGGCGCCACTGTCGCAGGCAGCTCCACTCGGCTAGCTCGTCAGCGCGCAAACTAACCTCCGCACACTACAATGGCCCTCCGCTCGAGCCCTCGAAAGCTGCTTGCGCAAGCCGCAGCCAGAGGCGAGCTCGGTGCCATCCGAGCGCACTGAGCGAGCCGCCCGAGCGCCAACCAAGCCGAGCAGAGGAGAGGAGAGGAGAATGGAGCAGAGCAGAGGGGAGCAGAGATTGAGTTCTCAGCGAGGCTGGCGGAGCTCGCGCGTCGGCGGTTGCGCCCACCGGCCGCTCTATAGTGGCGCCAGGTGAACGGCAAGCAGGCAGGCCGACCAGCCAGCCAGCCTGTCGACATTCCGGCGCCCGATCCAGTTCTGAGCGACACTGGCGGCGGCGGCGGCGGCCTTAGAACTGTTGACTAAGATTGCGTGACGACTCATGTCAAGCTAATGATTTGGCTCGCCACTTGACTCGCAGCGACATGCAGCCGGCGGCCGACCGGCTGTCACGTTTCAATCGCCGCCAGAGTTGGCCGCCCGGCCGCCTGGCCGCCCGGGGCGGAAGTGGCGCCGAGCGGCGCATCCATCAGCGGGCGGCCGCTTATAGATCCAGGCCGGCGCTCGCTCCATCAGCGCTCATGATGGGCGCTCGTCGTGATTTCGACATTTGCGCAAGTCGTGCCGCTCCGTGTGATTGACATTGAGAGGGCTGGCCGGATATAGAGTGCGCGCTCGCCGCCGGCCACATGCGACCTCCGGCGCGCTGAATCCATTAAACCAACAAGCGAGCGCCAGCAGAGCGCGGCCAGTGACAATGTGATGCGAGCGGCGCCTATAAAATATCGACCGGCCAAGCCAAAGCCAATTGTGCGGCGCCTTGTTTTGCTTTCGCGCAAGCCATTGTGTCGTCGTGATCTGCCGCTGCTGCCTCTGCCGCCGCCGCCGCCGCCGCCGCTCTTACGTCACAGCAACGGGCTCCATTGTGGGCCGCGCACACACTGCGCGCTTGTTTCTGTCTGCGCGGCAATGAATCATCGGCTCCTCCTTCACCCCATCTGTCTTCACGTAGTTTGCACTCACTTCAGGCCGGCCAAGCGCGAGCCTCGCTCGCCGGCCCGCAAACAATCGGCCCGCGCACTCAAGCAGCCGCCGGCCGGCCTACATCGAGGGCCCGACAAGGAACAGGAAGCGGAAACCCAACGTTCTTATGCTGGCGCCACTTTAACTGTGATAAATGTGCATCCCAGTGAGACAGATTTTTGTGTTTAATACTCTCTGCTTGTCGCGGCCGCCGGGAAGTGGATGTAGTGGCGGCGCGCTGGCTCTCGGTGGGCGCTGGCGGCGCTCTCGCTGTTGTTGTTGTTGGCGCTGTTGGCGCCGCCGCTGCCACCGTCGCCGCCGCCGCTTGCGCTGGTGTTTGTGTCAAGCGGCCGCCAAACAAGCAATTGCCCGTTCATTCATTCGACATGCACTCATTCATGCGCTTATAGTGGCGCCGCTCCACCCGCGCGCCCCCTAGCGGCGCGCCCAACTCGGCCTGATAATTTTATTAGATTAAACAAAATTCAACATACATAACAAGTCCGACTGGAGGCTAGTGTTGCTTGCTTGTCAGCGTCGTCCTGTCCAGCGTTGCCAGCTTGACCTGCTGCTGGCTCGCCTGCGCTAAACTCGAGCCGTCCGACTGCTGCTGCTGCTGCTGCTCTTGCTGCTCCGGTTGCAGCTGCGGCTGACCACTCGCCCTGGCCGAGCAAGCGCCAGCTCCAGTTACACGGCCTCCGCCCGTTACCTGGCCAACCGCCGTGCCGCCACCTCTGAAGGGGATCTGTGTTGCGCAAGCCTCGGGCCAGCAACACGCCCGCCGCTCGTTCAATCTGGGCTCGGCCAACGACGACGACGAGCTTGCCGGCGAGGAGTCGCCGCCGGAGCGACTCGAGCGCTGGAAGGCGGCCACAAGCTCTGCCTTCGTCGATGACAGCGACGATGAGCCCGAGGACTCGAAGGATGAGCCCGAGCGGAAAGAGTTGATGGTTTCATTGTAGGCGCGGCCGGGCTCGACACCAGCGCCACCTGCCGGCCTAGCACCGAACGCGCGCCCAGCTCCAAACTCAACTGGCGCCAACGAGTTCACTGACTTTCTCGACCAATGCGACCCGGCGAGCGCTCTCTGGCTTAGATAATCCGATTTAAATTGCCGCCCCTCGCGCGATTTGTAGCTCATGGGCGAACCAGGTTCATCTGCGCAGCCATCGTCGTCGTCGTCGCCGCCGCCGCCGCCTTCGCTCGATAGGCCGATAGAATGGAAGCCAGACCTCGCAAACCTCTCCTGCCCATCCAACTCGAGCGGACTCAACTCGCGCTCTGAGCTCCAGCCGCCAGCCTCGCACTTTGCGCCCACCATTTGGGCTCCCCTTTGTCGGCCCCGGATCTTCATCAGCTTGCGCTCCATTCGGCCGGCCAGCCTCTGGCGAGACGAAGCCGCCGCCTGCAGGCGCACCTCCGAGGAGGAACGCGACTCCCGTATGCCCGGCAGATTCATGTAAATGTTTTCAGCTCCATCTATGGACCTATTCGGGATGTCGCAGAGTTGGCCAATGAGCGAGCGACAGGCTCGCTCGCCGCCCAGTTGCGGCCTCCAGCCAGCCTCAGACGCAAGTGACAACTCCGAGCCCACTGATCTGGCCTTGGCTCGCTCCTGGTCGGCGTCGCAGTCGCCATCCAAAACCATGGACATGAACTCGTCGTTGCATGACTCAATGCTCACTGGCTCCATCGCGCTGCAGCCTGGCGATCCGGCCGACTTACAGGTGGCGCCTATCTTCAATCTCGCCCGAGTGGCGAGTTGGCCGCCAGATTGGATCGCACCTGCTGGCTCGCAAGTCGAACTGTGCCACCATTCGTCCTCGTCGGCCTCTGTTTCCGCGCCAGAGCTATTGTTTGGGCGACCAGAGCTACGACAGACAAACGCGTTCAGCCGACCTGAGCCAGCGCCACCGCCGACCAAAAACTCTATTGACTTTCCAATGGCCAAGCGTCGGTTTCCTTTAGCTGAGTAGGCGGTCAACTTTGGGCTTTTAGAAAAATGTAGCCGCTCCAGCTTCCTCGGCACTCGCCGGCCAAGATCCTCGTTCAAACGCTCGAGGCTCTCATACAGGTGGCTGCTTGAGTCACCACTGCCAGCGGCTGTCGTTGTCTCCTCCTCGCTCATGCGCTCCGAGTTACTTCGCGCCGCACGCACCAGATGGCGTGCGCAACCTGTCGTCAGTTTCCTATGGATCTTTTGGGCATTCATCAAGGTTGCATCATCAGTGCGGCTTGCAATCTCCGCGCCCGCTTGCTCACGGTCTCCGGCCAGCGATTGTTGTCGCAGCTTTCCGCTCAGCTCCTCCATGACGCGTCTCTGAGAATTGCGGGCGCCATCGCCAGGCTGCGGCTTTGCCTGGAATGGTGGCAAAATCTTGTGGACAAGTCTCAGCAGTCGGCTTGAGTTTGCTCGCGAGCTTTGTTGCGCGGTGATTGATGTTGAGCTGCTGGTTGCACTGCTCCCGGAAGTGGAGGCGGCGACATTGTTGTTGCTGCAGCTGCTCGATCCGCTCTTGCTGGTGGCTTCGTGTTTCGAGCTTGGCGAGTCCGTTGCCCGTCCGTCCAGTTGGCGCTTGTCGCGACCGCCGGCCGACGACACGCCGGAAGATGAACGCGAGGAGGCTGTAGAATCAACGCACCCGGAGGTGGCGACTAGAAGCGCCGGTAGGCTGGCCTCATAGGGCTCGCTGGCTGGCAGGTTGGCCCTCCTGGCGGACAGGTGGCGCTCGAGTGCCCGCTTTCGGTTCTGCTCCATCTGGCGTCGGCACGAGTCAAAATCTTGGCTCAAGGTTTTGTACGATAGTTTCAGCTGTCGTTCCCATTCCGGCGAGTTCCTCTGGCAAAACTCAACACGATTCAGGACTAAATCCGGAATGACTGACGTTGGAATGGAACTCTCGACGAATGTTCGAGCAAAGCGAAGCTCGGAATCGTTGCAATCGAACTCAACAATCACAATCGGCCTCTCCTCTGCCGACAACGACGATGAATCCCCAAACTGTCGGCCGCTGGCTCCACCTGGTGGCAGCTCGCAGGGCGCCCAATTGTTGGCCGCCATCATGGAGCTGGGTATGTTTGGCCTTCGCTTTCTTCGCCCATTCAGGCTTATGAGGCTTCTGCAGGCTCTCAGCCGGCTGAAAGACGATTTGTTAATTGATTTTGCATCACAAGCCACCTGCTTATCTGGTTGGTGGCAGCGCTCCTGGATTGCAAGCCGCTCGCAGTGGAGTTGGTCGGCGGCCAAAGTTGAGTGTTGGCGAAACAAATTGTTTTGGTTCATCAAGCTGCCTGCTGCCTTTGATCGGCATTCGGCCGCTTGGAGGCTCTTTGAATGGTCGTCGGTGAATAGATTTAGGCGCAGCAGAGGATCCTTTTTGATGGTGCAAGCAAGTAGGACGTCACGTTTGCTCATACGCTCGATGCGCAAAACTGCGCTGAAAAGCCCACAACCTTGCCCACCAGAATCGGCCTCCATCTTAACCAGCTTGAGGGCGCAAGAACAAACAGGCCCACTCGGTTTGCGAGCACCTTGAACGCCCTCCTGGCTCGCCTCGCTCACCTGGCCCTCAGCCGCACCCTTGGCGAGCGCAAAGTTCTTGTTGAACCTACACTCGAGCGAGTGGCCGCCTACGTTGGCCTCCGACTTGAAGTAGCTTTCCATGGTAGAGCTTGAGCCAAACATCGAGGGCGAGAAGTTCACGGGTCTAGGGCCAACGACCAATCTCATTGTGAGCGGCAGCTTGATCACATTCGGCTCGCACTGGCCATTCATCGGCCATCGATGCTGGCGGTGTCTTCCAGGCTGCTGCTGCTGCTGCTGCTGCCCTCTGGTTGACCTCTCAGACAACCTCTTGCCAACACTCAAAAGGGATATTATCTGGCTCAATCTGAACACCAGATTCGGGGAACTAGCACCATTGCAACGGTAACAGTGCAACTCGTTTACCATCGACTGGCTAGTCGCGCACAAATAGAACCTTCCGCGTTGCTCGATTGGAATCAGAACCTCAGCTTCATCAGGCTCAGGCTCAGCTTGCTGCTCGTGGCCCTGGATGGCGCTCGCAACCAGGGAGCAGCTGGTCAGCTGGTCGAGCGATTTCCGGCTCAGCAGTATGCATCTCGCGTATCTCTGGCCCGTGGACGGCGCCTGTTGCGAGTAGGACACTTGAGTCTCTGCTTGGCCGCCCAGTCCCGACATGAGGGGGCCCGAGGGAGCTCCGTAGATGAGAGGCGAGGCTGCGTAGTGGCCGCTCGCCTGTTGCTGAAACTCGGGCTTGCCAACCTGTCTCAGCTTCAACAGTCTTTGGTTCTTTCTGCCCGCTTGTTTTGGCTGCTTGCCCGCCCGATAACCTGCACTGGCGGCCTGATGGTAGAGATGGTCAGTGTTGATTGGCTGATAGAGCAAGCTCGAGTGTGCTGCCATCTGGTGGGGCTGAATTGAGCGCTGATCGTGATGTGCAAATCGCTCCTTCCGTTTAAGTTCAGCTTGATGCTTTCCCTCTATCAGCGGCAACACGTCCTCGTAAACGCCACAAACCTTGAGCACCTGGCCAGATTTGATCACAACTTGCTTGATATCACTCAGTTTGTCTTGATCCTTCATCGTGCTGCTTTTCGAACTTGATGTCTCCAGGTTGTTGCGGTCCAAGTTGATGGCCAATGGGAGAGCGAGCAGTTGGTTGTTGTTTAGTTTTGTCAGGTAGCTCAATTTGCTTGGCAGCTGGTAGCCGAGGATTTCGTCGCGCGATAAGAATACCTGGTAGTTAGTTCGGCAAACCTGGTCGATTGACTCCAGGGCTCGAAGCTGGTTGTTTGGGGTTCTTTCGCCTCCATTTAGGAACGCAAACCAGCCTAGTTTGTGGAGAAATTTTCAAACGATTAGTATGATTAGAAAACACGAGATGGCGCCTCGAGCGGCTCAAGTGAAACCAGTACCAGTCAGGTAATGAAACGAAATTTGTCGGCAACCGTTTGTTGGTCGACTTGTCGCATTCAATTAAACGTTTTCAAACTTTATGACCGAATTAGAGGGATAGGAATTGCTAACGAGTTGCACGAGTTCCCCATTGCCCGCGGCTGATATCAGTTTGCGCTTAGCAGAACGCGACCGACTTGCTCGGAGCGTTCAATCAGCGCGTCCAGGTAGGTTGGTAGGTAGGTAGGTGGTTAGATCACCTTAGCTTGTGGCCAGAGCTAGCCCTCAACTAAAACGCCAATTCTAATGCGATAGACCGGCTTGCTCGCGTTGAGACTCGCGGGCAGAGGTTTTGCGCTCTAAGGGAATCTAATCTAGCCAAGCAGCCTGAATGGCGCCGACAGTTGGAATGGATTCTGGCCAAGGTTGGCCGAGTGCATGCGGCGGATATGTGGTTGCGCAATGGTCTTTCTGGTTGCCGCCTCCGTGGTCGTCGCTTGATTGGTCTACGTGCTTGCAAGGGCAGTCGGAGTTGGGCGAGTGCTAGCGAGCTCCTTTTGGGCGGCGAGCGCGCGAGTTGGAATAGGGCTTTCCAATGAGTTTGGCGGGCCAATTGGTGGCCATTCTTGAAAATAGCATCACCATGCTTGCAATCTGCGCCCATCAATCATGAATGCGAGCGTTCGAGCGGGCACGAATTGTTGCTGGTTGTTTTGGGGACGCGATTTGCATAAACAGGCGCCAAGCTCGTCCCCTCGGCGCCAATCGATTTCAAGGCGACCGTTTTGGGCTTAGACGGCTGCAGGCGCGCGAGGCAACAGTTTGATCTGCGACCATAAATCACTGAACGGAAATTATGGCGAGCGGGGGGATTTTATCACCTCGCAGGTTGGCCGAGGCAGGTTGCGCGGCGGCCGCTCGTCGCGAGTCCGCGGCCAAAGTGCGAACATGACCACGACAGGCGAATCGATCAGTGCCGCCCCCTCGCCCGGCTGGCCGCCTAAAATCAAGGTCGGCTTCTTCGGGCCAACAAAGGGCTCGCGAAACAAAGGAGCCCGCTTGCAAGTCTCAGCGCTCGCATGACTCCAGCCCATCTATCTGCTGAGGGCTCTCGAGCGCCGAAGGTCGGCCGGCTTTAGCGCTCTTCGCGCAAATTGAACTTGATACAATCAATACGCTGCTGGCGTGGATAATGCGGCAAATCCGCCCGCTTGGCCGGCTAGCGAGAGAGGAAGAGGATAGCGAAGACGGGGACGGAGACGGAGATGGAGACGGCCGTCGCTGGCAGGTTGCGGGCGGCGAGCAAAGGAGGGCGGAAGAGCGTCGGCTTGTTGCGGCGCCGAGCCCTCTGCTGAGCGAGCCCGTCAGGAGGCTCTCTCGTCGCGCCTACTCGCTCGGCCAGCCCGGCCCAATCAGCAAGCCGGCGCAGCTTGATCCTCGGGCCGGCCGCCCTGATTGATTGACTGCTGAATGGGGGGCTTCAAAGGCCGGCGGCTGGAGCGAGCGCGAGCCGCCACTTCCTGAGCCGAGGCTGCAAACTAGCGCAGAGCAAACAAGTGGCGCCTAATTAGCCGATCAGTTGTCAGGCCAACTCTGCGCAAATGCAAACACAAACACAAACAGGCCGGGCCAGGTAGCTCACCTGGCGGGCCGAGCTGGGCCGGCCGGCAGCCACGCGCTCCCGCCGACCGGGCGGCCCGCCTGGGCTGGCCGCTCGAATTTAATTGAACCAACAAGTTCATTAACGTGACTTTGCCTGCCCATCGAGCGGGCGGGCGGGCAGCTCAGTCGCCTGGGATGAGCGCTGTCTGGGCTGGCGGCGGACTGGCGAGGGCTGCTCGCCGCGATGGTCTTGCCAATTTAGTGTTAGCGCACGAGCGCGCACTCAACGGACACCGCAAGCCGCCACCCGGCTGCTCTTTCAGCACTCGAAACGCCGTTCAATCGATCGATTGCCTCCTCAAGTGGCTCTGACTTTGACTAAAACGAGCCGGCCATCCAATCATTCCAACGGCCAGTGGAAACTTGATTATTGGAGCCAATCACGCAATTCCAAGATCCTCCTCTCGGCCGGCAGTTTGATTTGTAGGTTTCGTTTTTGCGCTCTGAGCAGCTCAGTTTGAAACAAACCATCTCTGGCTCAGATCGAGGCGGCCGGGCCAACTCTGTTGCCATTGACAAGGGGCCGGCTTGCTTGCTCGCCAGCCGGCGGGCGGAAAGCGCGAGCTCGCGCCCAATCCGCCACCAGCTACCTGGCCAACTCTCACATCCAGCCCCTGGATTCATATCTGCGTCTTAATTGAAATTCGCCCTTTAAATAGCCGCCAAAAGGTTGGCCGAGCCGCCTCGAGGGCTCTCGTCTGGCAAGGCGGCAAACCTCGAGCCGGCGCCGCCCACTCGCGCTGCCGGCGAGGGGGCGGCGAGGAAAGACAAACAAAGTTTAATTGATTCCCAATGCAAATGTTACCAGATGGCCGACGGAGCTCCCTTTGTGCGCGCCCAGATTTGCATGTTGCCTCTAGTTGGCCAACAATTGAAAAGATGATTGATACCGGCCAAGCAACAACAATCGAGCCGCTGGAAGAGGCGGGGGGAGCAAGATCGATCAGCGCGCATCCCCGGCTTCAGCCAACCTGTTTGTCTTGCCGGCCTCCCTGTCTCTGTCTCCTTTCCCGTTTCCATCTCCGTCTCCGTCTTAGGCAGGATGCGCCGACGAGCGATCCCGTCGAGCCGACTCTGGCTGCGCATCGGCCGGCCTGCTAAGCGGGCAGAGGGGGAGCAAGCAATTGTTTGCTGACAGGTGAGCGCGAGGCCGCTTTTTGCACCGCTTCCACTCGCTTGGCCAACTTATGAGCTCAGGCTAACAACGCGCTCTGGTTCGGCTCGCCCAGACTGGAAGCGGCAAGCAGCAAACGGCCGAGCGACACTTTCCAATCCAAGCCCAGCGCTTTGCTCTCAGCTCGATCTGGTTCACTTAATCTGGGTTAAAGAGCTCTAAGAAGCCTAATTGCTGGCTGGATGCGCGGCGGCGGCGGAGAGCGGCGCAAAGCTCCCAACTCTGGCCGCCGAGAAGTCGAGCTTAGCCGGCCAACTCGCAGCCAGCCGCCAATCGGCCCTCCGCTGCGGGCTTAAGGGACGAAATGTCAATTAGTGACAGCTCACCTGTCGCTCGCCTCTCCGATTGGAAACTTTCCCTCGCCGCTGGCTCGGCGCCAAGGTTGGCGTCCAACAAGCTTGCTCTATTTTCTAAACAAACCCCCCGAGCGCGAGAAACTCTCGCCCGCTCCCATGGGCCGCCGCCGCCTCCTCCTCCTCTCTGTCTCTGCAAGCTCACGCTCGCCGGCCAACAGGCCACTCGGCTTACCTGGGTAGTTGTGCGGAAAGTGTATTGGGTCGCCGCTCTTCTCGCTGAGCTCATTCTTCAGGTCCAACACGTAGGCGCTCAGCTCCAGCTTAGTGTGCGCCTTGTAGAGGAGGAAGGGTTGGTTCAGTTGCAACTTGCTCAGCGCGGGCCTCTTGTCCGGGGGCGCCAATCTCAGACTCTCGCCGAGCTCGCGCGCCTCAACCTGTTGCGCCTCTCGTCTCCTCTCGAGCTCAGCTCCGTCTCGCTGGAAGTCGACGCTCCTCTTTGCGCCGGCGCCACGCTCGCCAGGCTGCGCGAGGCTCGCCCTGGGCACTCGCAGCCTCAGCTGGCCCGCCGCCCGCCCAACGCCGGGCCCCTCGCCCAAAAGCTGGCCCAGCTGGCGCGGCGACCAAGCCGAGATGGAGCAAAACTCGCCGCCCTCTGCCTCTGCCTCTGCCTCTGCCTCCTCCTCCTCTCCGGCTTGCCGCTCGCCGCTCTCGTTTGCTCTTCCCTCCTCCCCATTTCCGCTTCCGTTTCCATTTCCGCCTCCCCTCTCGGCGCTGCTCGTGCTCGCGAGCGGCGACCCGAAGCCGTGCGCCTCTCTGCCGCGCTCGGCGCCCAGCTTGACGGCGGCCGAGTCGGCGAAGGTCCAGTTGCTTCGCTCGTGCGCTCGCTGCTTGCGGCCGGGCGAGCCGAGCGCCACAAAGGAGGACGAGATGGAGGTGTTTGAGTGGCTCGGCGAGGAGGGCGCCCCTCTGAGCGCCACTCCCCGCTCGCCGCACCCCAAGCCCACACACTCGCCCCTCGCCTCCTCCTCCTCACACCCGCGCTCGCTCGCAAAACTCAGACGCACCAACTGTGGCAGGTGGAACCTCTTGAGGAACTCGCGCGCGTTCAGGGGCGCCTCCATGGCGCTTGGAAGCTTGAGGAAAAGTTTGCCTTCTTCGCGCTCACAGCTCCTCCATCTCAAAGTGCTCGCTCGCTGGTCAACTTGACTGGCTGCAATCGGCGCGCCAACTGAACTCGCTGGCCGAGCAACAGTCGGCAGCTTTGAGTTGGCCGACCAAACGCAAGCTAGTTGGCAAGACTTGTTACTCTTGTTGTTGGCGCCGCTTTTAGCTGCGCAAAGACGTCCCCGTTTCGCGAGTTCGCCGCACGGGGGCGCGCGAGCAGCTCTTGCCAGAGCGGGAGGGCGGCCGAGTGGGAAGGCTTTCTGCTCCTGCCTTTCAACTGGCTTTGCCTTTGGCTTTGGCTCTACCTCTCTCTCGCTTTGGCCCTTCGAAGCCCTTTGAGCGCCGATTGGCCATCCAGCGAGATCCTACGCGATTCCAAGCCGGCTGCCTCATGCCGCCAATCAGCGAGATTAATTTCTCCGCCCGATTGAAGTATCACTCGGCCCAAAGGAAGCCTGTTGCAATTCGTCCGCGCAACAACAATCGCTCTCGTGCCATAAAAAGGCTCCTGCCTCTCGCCGCTCGCTTCCTGGCCGCAGTCGCCAGTTGGGAGTGCGGCGGGAGCGAGCTCGCCGCCTGCGACATTGGAGGGCGACGGCGCCGAGCAGCATGCAAATGGCCGCCTCCTCTCTCGGGCTTTCCAATTCCAATTCCAATTCCATTTCCATTTCCATTTCCATTTCCAT
>ENA-UOVY01000619-UOVY01000619.1-plant-metagenome-genome-assembly--contig:-NODE-619-length-14174-cov-607.394575_pt1 | contig 14174 bp, 15 predicted proteins | sample MGYA00249840_ERZ761561 | MGnify/ENA primary metagenome ERZ761561 (study PRJEB28882, sample SAMN05720143) | plant metagenome | isolation source: Guanajuato, Mexico | place: Mexico:Guanajuato, Mexico... | reverse complement strand
GCGAGCTCAGTCAGTCCGGCCTGCCATTAGTATAATTTGCTGCCGCTCGCATCTCAGTTCCGGCCGCTCGTCTGCAGCCGGCCAATAAGTCACGCCAGGCGAGATTCAAGCCAGGGGCGAGCCAGCCAACCAGCCTGGGTTGCCCGCTCGATTCGCGCGTCCAGCTAGCAGTTGCAATCAATCATTGAGGTTAACTTAATTGAAAGACAAGTGGACTGAACTTGGCGCAGTGGCTGCCAAAGCAATGGGAGCGGAACAATGAGTCGCCCCCCTTCCCTGTGATCTCAATTTCGCTTAGCCCGCAAACTCGTCCCTCTTTCAGCCGCTCGGCCTCCTCTTGGCCTCTCGCGGATCCAAATTTGTTTCCCAAATCTGGTCCCAACCAAGGCAAATGTGCGCCCGAGTGCGAGTGAAGGGCGAGCCAACGGAGCGACACACGCGAGCGTCCAAGCGCCTCCCGCGTTTGGCCATTAATTTTGATTAAAAGTGAAACCTTTGTTCCGATGATAATCATTACCTGCCCTGAGTGGCTTTGAGTTTTGGCCCCAACTCGATTGTCGCTCACGACTCGAGCGACAACCCCATCGCCTCTGAACCCTCTCAGCTCGGCTGGCCAGCCGAGCTGAGAGGGCGGCCAAACCTTGCAACTCGTTTGCAAGACCAACTTGGTTGCGCCGCTCGCAGCCAACCAACGGAAGTGGCGCCTCCAAAGTGAGCGGCGGCCAACTTGCGCGGCCATAATTCAATTATTGGCCAATCAAAGCTGGCGCCAATTCTAAAGTAAGCCAAACTTATGCCAGCGAGAGGCGAGGAGCCGCGAGCAAATTTAGCTAGAGCGAGCGAGAAATTCAGCTGTCTTTGCTGAATTTCTCGCCCTCAAAGCGAGCTGAATGGAGTAAGAGGAGGGGAGTGCTGCTCGCGCTTATCCGGTTCAGCTGGCCTAATCTAACGACGAGCGGCTGAACCGATTCGAGTGTCGCATCATCGGCGCGCTCATCGCTGGCTGGGGCCCCAGATTCATGCGGCGGCGGCGGCGGCGGCGGCGGCGGCAGCAGCAGCATGCCCGCCTCCGTTGGCCGGCAAAGCCCGAGGCTGGAGGGGGGGGGGTGGCGGCGCCTGGGGCGAGCCAAGCGGCTCAGCGTAAGCCGGCTTTGGTTGAGCCGGCGGCGAATCTTGGCCGTCGGCTCCAAGGAGCCGGCAACGCTTGTTGCCAATAACAACAAATCGGCGATGATCAATGGCCGACCGCTTGGCAACTGCCGGACTCAATGATCCATCGAGGAGGCCGCAAACGGCAAATAGATCACCTGCATCTCCAGCCCAACACTCCCACGCATCCACTCGTCTGGCCCAATTTGAATGGGCGTCCAGTTTTTCTGGCCAAACTGGAGGGAGCATTTCCATAGTTTCCATTGTTGCACTTTTGTTGCCCTGCTCTGCTCGCCCCCCCCCCCATTTGGCCCGCTTCAGCGTTAAAACTCTCGGCCAGCGAGCGGGAGGCCCAAGATTGATGTTTGCGGGCGCGCCTCTGGTGCGAGAGATTCAAACTCCAACGGCGCCGGCCTGGCAATTAATTAGCCCATTAGGAATCGACACTTTTGCCGGCCAGAGCAAGGCTCTGGCGAGCCAGGTGCAAGGGGCGCAGGCTAACGGGCTTTGCGTTGCGCCAGCGCCAGCGCCAACGCCAACGCCAACACGCAGCAGCCAGCAGCGGCCGGCCATTGGAGAGGAAATGGACAAACATCAAGCTTAATGCGCAAACTAAAGCGAGGCCCCGCTTTTGCCAGCTGCATTAAGAGATTTTACAAAATTCGCCCATTCTTGCGCCCCAAACATTGACTCGCAGTTCCGCCCGCCGGCTTTGCAGCTTTTTGAGCGCCAACTTCCGGCGGCCAAGCTGCAGCGACGGCGCCCGCCGCTCGAGCCGGCCACTCAAACTCGAGCGGCAGGGTGGAACAATTATGGCCAGCGCGCGCTGGCAAACTGGCGGATCCAACCTCCGCTGGCCACCTTTTATGGCCACTTTATGCATGTAAGGGCGACCCCTTGGCTGCCTCCGATTGAGCTGACCTGCCTGGCCAGACTTGAGCCGGCAGAGCGCTCGTCGGCCGAGTCCAGAGGCTGGCTGCAAAATATGGGCCTGTTTGTTCTGCCTCGGCCGACGTGATTTGAATGGCGCGCGAACAAGCCAATTTGGGCCCCCTAGCTACCAGAGGCACTGCGCCGCAACTCGAGGCAAGTTAATTGCCGCCACCAAGCGCCAAAAACTAACCGAAACGCAAACCCAACTAGGCGCCAGCCTGCGCATCAGCTCCATCGAGGTTCCGCCGGCTGTCTTAAACTCGAGCCAGGTAACTCTCGTGTGCAATTACCAGCTCCAGGAGGATCAGGTGAGTTGGTTGCGGGCGCAAGACTAGTTTTGCCCTGGAACGAGCAGAGGACCAACTAATTGAACTCTCTCTCTCTCTCTCTCTCCTTGGCGCGACCGAAACGGCCAACAGTTGTACTCGGTGAAGTGGTACAAGAACTACGTTGAGTTTTACCGTTTCCAGCCGCAAACCGCGGACGCCCATTCCTCGGGCGGCGGCGGCGGCGGCGGCGGCGGCGGCCAAGTTCATGGCGACGAGTTGGCGCATTCGAGACAAGAGTTCGAACTCGAGGGAATCAACCTGAACGTAAGTAGTGGCGGCTGATCTTTCAAACTTGGCGCCAGGCCGAAACTGAACGCCACTCGAGAGTTCGGAGAGGCAGAGGCAGAGGCGGCGGCGGCGAGCGACTGGGCGCCCGCTGTGGGCCCGCGGGCGCCGCACGAACCTGATTGCGGCGCACGCGAACTCATTGGGGCCCAAATTGAATGACAAAATATGAAACTAGCTGGCGGCTTAGCTGGCTGCCAGGTGAGCGGGCCAAAAATTGGTCATGTCGGAATGTTAAGTGCATTCTAGTCTAGTCTAGTCTACTCCAACTCCAACTCCAACTCCAACTCCTACCTTTACTCCTACTCCTACTCCCACCCCTACTCTTACTCCCACTCTACCTCCACTCTGCTGAGGTTTGCGCGCCCCGAGTGTCGCCCGGCGGCCCCCTTGGCTAAGCGCGAGCTAGCGCTTGCGTTGCAGCTGCGCCAGCAAGCAACTCGCTCCCAACTCGAGTGTTGCCCAACTCAGGCCGCGCCAATGGGCTTGCGGTTTAGCGCTTGCGGAAGCGTGAAAAATGGGCTAATAATGCGCCTAATCTATCAGCCTGACTCGAGCATCCTCGCCTCGCTTCAAGCCTGAAACTCGCGCCACCAAAACCAATCCACATGCCTTGCATCTCATGTTTTTAAATCTCCTCCTTTCCCTACTCGCGCTTATGCCAATCATATTGGTTGTCAATTTTCAACCTGCGCAAAAGCTGAATAATTTAAAGCAAGCCAAACCTCCATCAAACCGCCACCTCCTCCTCATTCGCTCGCCCCTTTGAAGCCGACCCCAAATTCATTCCAGCCAAGAGGGAGACACCGACAAAATCGGTCGCCAGGCTCATCGCTCGTGCACTCCAATTGGGAGCTAGTTTTGCGCATTCAACCAGCTTGCAGTTCATTTGAATCGTGCGCTTGCTTGGGGCTTGTTTTGCGCCTGATTGGCCGCCTATGTAAACAGGCCCTAGCCACTAAACTGGCCAACGCAAACCCACCAAAGCCCCCGCTGAATCCCCATTACCGGATTTAATTCTGCCCGCAAACGATGCGCGCCCTTTTAATTACCATATTATATCTCTTCGGCTGGGGCCAGTTTGTGTGGTTAGTTTTCATTGGTCGCCACCTCGGAGGCTTGCAAATGGCTAGCGATAAGAGTTTGAGAGATAGAGGAGCTCAGCGGTTTAGCCAGCGCGATGCGGTTTTGGCCGCGCTGGCTGGCTGGCCGGCCGCCCGCAGCCGGCAATGTGCTTTGCGCACGCAGGTCGCGAACGCCGCTAGGCGCGCACATAATCGTCTCTCTTTCCCCATTTGGCGCCCATATATCACACACTCACAACAGCCAACTCGCTCGCCTGCAACGAACGCGAATAAACTGGGCGTCGGCGCCGCGCAAACTGGCCAGTTTGTCCTAGTGACCAAAACGGATGTTTGCGCCCGCTAACCTGGAGTTCATGTAAATTATCGAGCGCGCAAGCCGACAAATCTCATCAGTTTGCGCTGATGATGCCAACTCTCAATCTCTCTCGCTCCTTTCCGAACGGAGTGCACTTTGCGAGCTTGCAAAGGCAACGCACCTGCTCCAAAGCCACTGGCGGCAATCGATTTTTGGGCCGCCATTAAAGCGCACTGACAAGGCTGCGATGCAGCCATGACCTCGATGGCCCAAAATGCGTCCGGCTAAACTTTGACCAGACAAAATCGGCCTCCTCCAAAAAGGGAAAAACATGGCGCGCTGAGAAAAATGCAAATCCATCCCTTCTCGGCCGCCGAAATAAAACGCCGCAAGCGCCTCTGTGGGTGGAATAGTTCTGGCCGGAAGTGACCCGCAAAGCTCGAGCCTGGGGGCCCCTCTAATGTTCTGACCATTGCTGCCCGCTGGCCGCCGCAGCGCTATCAGTCGCTTTGGCTGCCCCTCCTCTGAGTATTATCATCTCATTATAAGGCGCCCGATAATATGATATGATAAACTGGCCGGCTCAACCAGCTTGGCGCTGCTCGCGCCAAAAACAATGCCACCTCCCCTCTAAGGGCGCCACAACCATTTATCAACCAAACGCCCAGAAACAAGCCCAATCTCTTCATCTATGACGCCGCATGAGAGCCAACAACAGCAGCAACCTCCAACGTCGCACACTCGGGTTTGGATGCTGCGGGCAAACATTAACATCTTTCTCCTCTAAATCATCACCAAAACGACAACAGTTGTCCAAGTCAAACTCGACCCATGTCTACCTGCGACAAACTAGTCTTGCCAGCGAGGGCACTTATAAGTGCGAAGTGTCCGCCGACTCGCCCTCCTTTGCAACTCTCTCTGTTGAGCGCCAAATGAAGGTTTACGGTGAGTTTTCAACCTTGTTTCTCGAAGAAAAGCCTCCCCCATTATTTGAAAATGCCCACCCTAACCCTTGACAAATCCGATCTCAGTTTTACCCAAACAGAAGCTCACAATTGTCGACAATTCAATTCCAACCGCAACGCACCCAAACCACCAGACGAGCGCCAATGAGTCTTGGAACGAGCAAGTGTCGCTCCAATCAAACAGGCCAAGCTCGCCCCTGTTCAACATGAACGACTTGATCAATTTAACCTGCATTTCGGGCCCATCTAAGCCGGCGGCAACCCTTGTCTGGCTACTCAATGATGCGCCAATTCTAAGCTCAAGCAAATGGCTCACTCTCACTCAGAGCAAGCCGAATCCTCTGGATCAGCTAACAGAATCCAGGCTAACTTTATCCTTCAGATTGAATCCGAGCCACCTGTTAAAGGCGAACAACAGTCCCTCTGAGAGGGCCCAACAGCAGCAACATCACTATCACCACTATCAGACTCGGAATCAGGTGCTCAAGTTACGTTGCCTTAGCAAGTTAAGTGTTGAATTTTCAAGTGAGACCAATATCGTCGTTTCGGGTGGCGCAAATTTGATCAAAAAGCGGCAGCAGCTTCAGGAGCAGGCGACCAGCCAATTGCCTGCACCCTCCTCCCTTAGAGCAACAATCCAAGCGGAGGAAACAAGAAGAGGAGAGCCTATATCTGCTTCCGGGCCCACCCTTGCGCCCGATCGTCCCGTCTATCGGTGGCCGCGACCCCTGGTGGGCCTGCAGGAGACTAGTTTTGGCGACCCTCAAATGTACAGGCACCAGCATGAGTCTTCAGCGCGCTTTGTTGACACTTGGACAACGGCGAGCAGATTTGCGCCGGCCGAACAAGCGGAGGAACTGGAGCAACCGACCACAACCAGACGACCGAGTTCAGCTCGCAGCCAGCTTGTTGTTTGGACAAGCCGCCAGCTGAAGGCCCAATCTGAGCACATTGACCAGCTTGTCCGCCTCTCGCGCCCAAACGAACTCGATACTCCGCTTATTGAGGCCAAGACTCTACCAACATCATTCGAGGGGCCTGACGCCTCGAGCGATGACTCAGACACGACCAACGACGAAAGCGGCGACTTGGCTCCAAGGGGAGACGTGAACTGGGATACAAATGGAACTGCAACAGAGGCGCCAACTAGCAGTAAGGTTGCAGAGCAAACAATGAGACAAGACTATGAGCTCAACGAGCTTGTTCAATTCACCTGTAAGTCGCGGATGAGTCCACCTGAGCGGGACTCCACGAGGAGGATCCAACTGAAATGGTTCATAAATGGGAAGGAGGTTTCTCTGGGCCAGGTGAACGCGTTCGACGGATCCAAGTTCTATTATAGTCGCGATCAATTCGATAGAGGACAACAAACGAATCGACACTCAACCTATTTGATGCGGCACCCAAATCCGTCCAACGAACGAGCCTTCACCACAGAGGCCAGTGATATCCTTGGCCTGAACGCCACCTTATTGTCCAACCATGAGCTAGCCAAGACAGTGAATCAGAGCGAGACGAACAGTTCGCAACTCTTGGTCGAGTTCACGCCCTCGTTGTTTCAATTGAAGGAGCTCAATTTGAAGTGCCAAGTTTTGGTGGAGCAACCGCTGATTGAATTTGAGAGCTTGGCCACCATTCCTGTTGGCTCGGCGAGCAAATACATCCAGGTCGACCAGCAGCAGCATAGACACAATCACAACAACAAGAATCCAAGCTCAAGAAACTCCAGCGCCCAAACGAGAGGACAAACGGGCCGAGTTTATCAAAACCAGCAACGTGGATTCAAGAGGAACGGGTCAGCAACAAGGCTTGGCGTTGGTTCCCCCGCCGCCAGTCTGCATCCAAGTTGGCTGCTATTGGAGCTCGCGTGTCTGATTGGGCCGCTTGACTTATTACATTCACTTGCTACCAGGCATAATCTGTGCGAAAGTTTGTAAATAAACAAACAAGTTTAGACAAATCTCCTCGATCAAGTTCTGTGTCTTGGGAGGAACTGAAGCGCAAGTTGTCATCACCATTGTCATCAGCCGTCTTGTTGCGTCCTATTGGACGACAAAACGGCTCGCGATTTATTGTCGCTCGTCGGTTCAGCTGATCGAGAGAGCAAGAGCATCAACAGGGGACCGACGAAAAGTCTTGCTCGCCTCCATTATCGCTCTCGCCTAGCCGCCTAGCCTCGAACTGGCCCCTCCTCCTCTCATCTCGAATCCTGAGGGCGCGCGGCCGATTCGAGCGAGACGAGCGCCTTGCTTTGGGTTGGCGGCCATCAGCTTGGTTGCGTTGTTGCTGTCCGGTTTAAGTCTACTTGCCGACCACGTAGTGGTAAGGCGAGTAGTAGGAGTAGGAGGCTGCAGCCGGGTAGTATCCGTATGCATAGGCTGGCACTGTGTGGTGGACGGAGGAGACCACTGCCGCTGGTGCCGCGGCCACAGCAGCGTGCGTTTGCACTGCGACTGGCTGCGCCTTCACCTCGGTCGAGTACGAGTAGCTCGATCGGTCGCCCGCGTGCACCTGTTCAGTTTTGACCTGTTGCAAGGGGAGGAGGGGAGCCAATTTAGTAACACTTGACCTTGCCTACATCAATCTCTCGCAAAGCCGACAACTTACCACTGTTGTTGGGTTTGAGTGGACCACGGAGGCAGTGTGCACAACTGGCACCGATGCAACCACTGGCGCCGTCAATAGGACGCTCCTCTTCGGCCGAGCCTCAATGGTTGCGCAAGCAACCAGGACCAGACAGGCGATTGAAATTATGCTCTTCATTTTGGTGGCGAGATTTGGGTGTTTGAGTGGAGGATGAAAGAATACGAATACACTTCTATGACAACTTGAGTCCTTGAGCTCAGGTTAGTGAATGATGCACCCGGTTTGTGTTCAGAGAGCTCCATCTAAAACCTCCAACTTATCTCGTTTGTTCCAAGCAGGAGGAGCGAAAACTCCGCCTCTTCCGCCGCAAACTCTGCCTCAGCTCGCTTTAGTCGATTTTTTGCCAACTAAAAGCGGTAGAATTTCGAGTTTGAAAGTGAATTTGCATAGTCTAATCGAGATGGCAGGTTTTTGTATCATAAGTTGCGCAACTTTTACTCCAAGAGAGCAGCCTACATGGTTTTGCAACTGAGCTCGTTTGTTTAGCCTGTTGCTAGCTGAGCGGCTCAGATTAGAGGGTGCAAACGAGTGCGACCAACGAGGAACAACAAGCGATCTTTCGCGCAGCAAGCTGAGTTATGGAAATGCGAGGCGGGGAGGGAGACTTTGTTCAGGTTACTTGGCTGCCTCAATCAGGTGCAGGGTGCAAGCAGCACGTGCGAAACTAGTTGCGCCTTAATAAATCCCCCCACCCACCTCAAGCGGCCGCCAAGAAAGTGGGAAATCAAGTTTTCGAATCGAGCTAAACTCGCTTGCTCAATTAGAGTGGCGCTCTCTCACCTGCGCACACCTTTGTTGACCCGAGATGGGCTGCACGGGCAGAGCGAGTAAAAATTGATTGAGTTCCGTGAGTTACGAATAGGAGTTATCCATTTAGAGTTTGGTTTATTTGCGCCAAAGCCACTCAGCCGCTCTGGTAGCTTGAAGTTGGCCCCCTCAAAGTTAGGTTGGCGTAAGAGGAGCCGTCGGCTGCCGGCTGGTGGAGGCCTGGAACCAGTGGGTTTAGGCAGCGGTAGGGCTGGCTCGTTGGATCCAGCCACACTTGTGCTGGTTGAGCCAGGTGATCACAGTTGGTTTTGTTGATGGTGTTTGCGTTATTGTCTCTCTCCCCCTCGCGCTGCTGCTGCTGCTGCTGCTGAGCAGCCAGCCAGTGAGTGTGGCCCACAAAGCACTGGCTCGAGAGCTCGTCCAAGGGGGCCGCCACCTCTAGCGACTGGTTGGAGGCGTGGTTGCTGTGCACTGGACAGAAGAGGGGCTGGTCAGCTCGTAGGCGGCTGCTCGAATGCGACGCCCGCAACCTCGCCGTCTCGTGGCCCACGAAAACCAGGGGGTCGCTTATCTTGACTCGCTTCTTGGGCAAAGAGACGTTCGGGTGCCCTTGCGTTCCGCTGCTCGAGCCTCCGAAATGGTGCCCATTTTGGTGCGCCAAGCAGCTCGTCCGTCTGCCCGTCGTTTGCGACGAGCCCCAATGGTCGCTTGCTGGCGCCTTTAGCAGGGGAACCAAGATGGGTTCATCCAGCGGGGTGCCGATGAGCCTTAGGCTGGTTGGTCTGAGCTCGGCGCCAGTTGAGGCGCTGTTGTTGGTGAAACTGAGCGAGGAGTTGCTCCTGTTTGCCTCCAGGCTGCTTCCGCCCCTCGAACTTTGGCGGCCTCCCTCGTTTTGGTGGCAGAGCAAGGCTGGCTCTGGCTGCAACTGTTGCTCGCTCGCTCCATCAGCCAGCGGGCGGCGCCGATCTTGGTGCTGCTGGTGTTGTTGTGGTTGCAGCAGCTGCTGCTGCAACTCGGCCAGGTTGGCTTGCAGCCGGTCGCTCTCGCACTCCGTTAGAGAGTCCTCGAGCGAGACGTGTTGCTCGTGCTGTTGCTTCGGCGGCTCCACCGCCGACATGGAAACAACAGCGCCGCTCGAGGCGGAACCCCCAAGTTGGCCCACCAAATCAATACTGTTGCCTTGTTGCGGTTCAAGGCTGTCCGTAAGCCGCTTGTTTTGTTTACGCTTGCCTGTCGGCTGTTCGCGCTGGCGCATTGCAACACAAGCGCGCGAAACAAGCGTAAAGGTGATCAGGAGGCCGCAGGCTAGCAGGACTAGGCTGACGTACTTTAGGCGCCAATTGGCCATTGCTCGAGCTGGCTGCTCGGTCGGTTGCGCTATCTTGTCAACAGACTGGCTTGCCGTCACCTGTATCGAGCTCGGCCCCAAAACGGCGGCTCTATTTTGCTCCTCGACCTGCGAGTCGGCGCTCTCCTCGTTGCTGCTGTTGCTGCTGCCACTTCTGCCGCCATTTGCGCTCGATTGGCTCATGGTTGCCATGCGAAGACTATGATGATTGTGCGCCGCACCGGCCGTCTGCTGGCTAAGCCTGTTGTTCAGCTCCCATTGAGCTATCCTCGATTGCAACTGCACTTTCACGCTCGACGATAGAGTCTCAATGGAGTCGAGGGCGTTTCTGGCGCCTAGTTGGCAGCTGGAGACTAGATTCAAGTTCAAGAGGAAGGAGGAATTCGAGTTGGTGCCGGCGAGCGGGTTGCCGCCCCCGTTGGCGCCCGTTTGCAGTGGACTAGGCAGGATTGGCTGCGTCTTGGAGCAGTTTAAGGCTGGAATAAAGTTTGACCACAAGGAGGCTCTCTGAGAGAGGCTCCACTTTCCGTCTGCGCTCAAATCGTCCAATACTTGGCCCATCCTCCAGTGGTTTCGCAGGTGAGGCAAAGTTGCCATATGGTGATTCAACAGGCTAAACACGAGCCACCTTGAACTCGGTGCCATCTCCTCGCCCTGAGCCTCAAGCGCAAAGTGACTGAGTAAAACTCGAGAGGCAATAGAGTCAAAGTCTCGGCTACAATCGGCAGCCAATGCTTGTTCGGGTTGCTCGTTCGAGCCGACCGACCCCATTGAGTCAACGCCCGCCAGCTGAACCAAATGGTGGTCGAGCTGGACGCTGTGCTGCTGCTGCTGCGGCCGCCCATCGAGCACCGCCAAACATTTAGCCTCAAATTTGGACACCATATCACCTGTTATGGATGATGAAATTTCATCAATTGTATCACCGGGAGCCTCTTTTCTGGCCAAGAGCTTGTTAAAATTGGCTGCCTCAACAAAACTGCCCAACACTTGGCCAATCCTCGAGCAAACCAGTCTCCTAATTTCGGTCTCGAATTCAAGCTCTCGATTTGAATCCTCGTTCCCATCACCAGCGTTGATGTCTTGGTAGTCTTCATCAAATTCTAAGGCACATGCAAGGCTCAGCTCAAACTTGAACTGGCCTCTCTCTGTTTTAGTCAGCTTTTCAGCGAGAGACTCGCGGATTTTTCTCAGGGTAAACTCGCTCATGTTTCCTCTCTCTGCTGAAATGTGGCCGATCGATTTGTGCACCTGATCCGCGAGGAAGCGCGAGTCTAATTGGAAGAGGTAAGTTGCCCTGGGTTGGAGGAGTGTTTGGTTTGAGGGTGAGTAAAGTTCCAATGGCCAAATCGAGTGGTTGAAGAGAGTTCGCGCGAATGAGGCGAAGGCATCTCGTGGTAAATTCGTGAGTACTGAGTTCGAGCTAGCGCCGCCAAGTCGCTGCTGAAGCCATCTCTCAAATTGCTGGCCAACAAAAGCCTCAACAAGAGTGTCGAGCTGTTTAGTTGCATGAATCAAGGCTGTTTTTAAGACAGGTACGCTAACTAGAGCATCCTGGAAAGCTTCAAGCAAGGAGTCAAGTGTTGATTGCTGCAAGCTAATCCTTGAATCCTCATCCCCAGCCTGGCTTTCGTTCAAATTTCTCGCTGGACTCTTGTCCAGTTTTGGCCTACGGATTCCTGTGTTGCTCAGGTAGTGGCTCACGATTGAGTTAGTTATCTCTTGAATGTGGAACTTGTAAAAGGAGCGCACAAACACATTCACCAACTCGACTGCTCGCTCGCCCGTCAATCCCGTTCGCTCCATTTGATTTGTTATCCGTTCTGAAATTGAATGATCTGGTCCAAGTTGGAAGCGCGATTCTAGTTGCGAGCTCGTCGGTTCAGGTTCACCGCTAAGGTGGTTTTGTCGGACGGAGTTTAAAATTGGCCGGCTGAATCCAACGAGGAGGTCGCGTTGCGCAAAGGGCGAGTTAGTTTTGAGCATCGATATTGCAACATCCTCCTCTGGCACGATTGTTCCATCAATTATTGGTCCAAAGAGCGGCCGCATGCTTGCGCTCGGCGGCCCATAGATGGCGCTGGCGAGCTCGGTCAACTCCAAGCCAAACCTAAGCGCAGAGCTAGCGCCAGCAGCGCCCCTAGGTGCGCCCTCCGCGCGCTCCCGTTCGAGCAGCTCGTCCGTTAGTGCCGAGATCAGTTTGCTAAGCTTAAGCGCGCTCATCTGCACTGGTCGAGAAGAATCCGCTTGTGGTTGTGTTTGGCCGCCTACGTTGTCCGCAAGCCCCAGTTCTGGGTTGGCCAACTCGAGCGAGCTCGCAAAGGCTGCAAGCTTGTTCGAGTAAATTGATAAGTGTCCCTCCTGGTCGAATTGGATTAAATCAAGTGGAACTGGCTGCATAATTTGCTCAATTGGCTTATATCTCAGGCACTCGATCATGAGCGCGTTTGTTTTAGTTTCGTCGGCCAAAGCTGAGAGTCTTTGTGCGTAGAGAGTTTGTTGCTGGTTTCGCTGCGAGTGCGCCTGGCTTCCGTTTGCGAGCGGCTCAATTTGCAGGTAAACTGGACAATCACACAGTTTTGCGAGCAAGCGAACGTGTTGAGTCGCCGGCGACAGAGTTAGCGTTGAGGCTTGAGCGGCCTGCTGTTGTTGTTGTTGTTGCTGCTGTTGGGTCGGCAATCTTGGCGGCAAAACGTTTTGGTTGGTAACGAGCGGCGAAAGCGCGGAGCCGTCCTCCAGGATTGCGCGCTTAAAGAGACCTGGCGATCGTTCGGGAGGGAAGCGGTTAGAGTTTGCCAGGGGGCAAGCAGAGGCTCGAGTGGGGGGCTTCGGTGGACGCCAAGTGAAACCAACGCGCTTTGGGCGCCCCAAACTCGGCCTGGAGTTGCACTGGCGCCTTGTAGATTTAAGTATGCTCATGTGAGACCAGCTCCTCCCCCTTTCGCGCGATTGCAAACTCCGCCAAGACCAAACAAAGGCGCCCGCCGAGCGATAGGTGTAACCTGATTAGATTGATCTCGTTTATGGCATTTCGGGCGCGATTTTTGGCCCAGATAGAGAGTTTGTCTGTGATTACCCGAGAGAGGGGAGAGAGGAGAGGGGGGAGGAGGCCGCTTGGCTCTCTCGCGCGAGCGAGAGTGGGCGGCGAGAAAATTGGATTCGAGTCATGGGCAGTTCGGGCGGCTGCAGGTATGACGAGGTGGTGGCAAGTTTTGGCTCCACGCTTCGCTCGGCCCATTCTCCTCTGCTGGCGCGCTTGGAGGCTCGAATCTGATACCAGAAGTTGGAGTTGGAGCGAGAACTCGAGTTACAGGACGAGAGGAGGCCACTGGATGCGGCGTCGACGGGCGCGCGCATGCACCGCCACACTTCCGGCAAGTGCGGCCGGAAGGCGCGAGCATGGAGGGGAGGCGTTTTGTTCGCCGCTGAATATCCGCTCAGCCGCTAATATATCATTTCGAGCTCAAACTCGGCCTGGCGAGGCCGTCAATCAGGCCGCCAATCAGGACAGCGATGCTCGCGCTGCCAGCTTGCGGCCGGCGAGCAGAGCTGAGCCGTTGGCTCTGGGCGGCCGATAGGTCAGCTCGCCGGCCGACACTAATGATAGCGCTTGCTGGCGCCCCTCTACCTGCCGGCCAACAGATTAATGATTGATGGTTGGCTCGCTGGCCGAGCAATCGGCCGGTCCGCAATTAGCAGTTGTGTCTCCATTGGGCGCAGTCATTGAATTGGTCCAGCGAGAGACTTGCAACTCCCTGCCCCAGTTCCTGTTGCAAGGAGGCCGATTGCAAGCGGATTCACTGCAAGCGGCGGTCAGGTAGAGCGGGAAGATGCCATTTGAGTGATCTCATTAGCCGCTCGCGGGCCGGCTGCAGCTGGCAGCGCCTCTGGAGTCCGAGCGGCCGAGGAGCTGGCCATGACAGGCGGCGCAGATGGAGGCTGGCCAGTTGATTTGCCAAATCGACTCCGCACAGCAGCCCAGAATTGATGGCGACCTGGCCGGCAACCTTTGTCACGGGCGCGCACGCACACTCACAAACGATTTGGGGCCACATTGGATTGCGACCCGATTGGCGCCCATTTCGAGCGACCATTTGCGCACTTGACTGGCGAGCGGCCGGGCCGCGAGAGTTGCTCCCGATTCCCGATTCCAGTGGCCGCTAATGATTCGGCCCGAAGCCAAGGAGCTCGCAAACGAGAGCCAAACTCTCTCTCTCTCTCTCTCTCACTCTTTTGCTCGCAGGTCAGCCCGCTGTCTGCTCTGGTCGATTGGTTTTGCCGGCCGCCCATTTGTTTGGTGTGAGGGATGCAAATGCGAGGGCCGGCGATGCCCTCGAGTGCGGCGGCGGCGGCGGCGGCGGCGGCGGCGGC
>ENA-UOVY01000618-UOVY01000618.1-plant-metagenome-genome-assembly--contig:-NODE-618-length-14175-cov-603.409278_pt1 | contig 14175 bp, 16 predicted proteins | sample MGYA00249840_ERZ761561 | MGnify/ENA primary metagenome ERZ761561 (study PRJEB28882, sample SAMN05720143) | plant metagenome | isolation source: Guanajuato, Mexico | place: Mexico:Guanajuato, Mexico... | reverse complement strand
GCTCGGCTCGGCTCGGCTCGGCTCGGCTCGGCTCCATTTTGGGCGGCTCGCTCGCCGTCGGCTGGGCCGCTCGCTGGGCTCGCCGATCAATTTAGCGCTCGCGCTCTGCTCGAATCGCTTTGCCGGCTTCCTGCGCGAGAGATGGATGGCCGGGCGGCTTGAATGGGCCCAAGTGGCGGCCCTCTCGGCGGCTCCATTTGCGCGCCCACATTGGGCGCATATCGCGCGCACTGGCGCCACTTCCGCCGCCGGCAGTCTGATTGGCTGGCGCTGGCATGTCAAAGGAGAATGCGAATTAGTGGCTCGAGTGGCGGCCGAGCTCGCTCGCCATTTGCATCGGCGGCCAGCTGGCCGGCTCGGCTTGTAATTGATCAGGCCTGATTGGCGGCGAGCGAGGCCGACTTACCTAGTGGGCGATGCGGCTGCAGCCGCGCCAACTGAGGCTCGGCCCAGCTCGCGCTCGCGACCAATATCGGGCCCAGTTGCGCGGCCCTCAACTCTCGCAGCGCTGCGTGAACTCGTTAGCCGGCCCAGTGGGCCAATCGCGCAGACAGACAATTGGCCGCCCATGTCGGCGCCCCACGATCGAGTTTGGGAGTCGCCGGCGGCGCGAACGCGAGCAGTAGCAGCGGCGGCGGCGGCGGCGGCGGCGGCACCAGCGGCCATTTCAAGCCAATTTAAATGGCGCCCGACGCTCGCCGGCCAAACGGAAACTGGCCGGCCCAAAAGTCTCGAGTGATTTACGTAAACGGCGGGCCCGTTTCGGTAGTCAGTGTCAAATTGATTTGTGCCGTTGCACTTGGGGCGCCCAACGCCGCCGCCGCCCGTTGGCCGGCCCGGCCGATGCGCGCGCCAGCGGAAGCGGCCGAAAGCGCCGGCCAAGCGCTGGAGCGGATTCATTTACATTAAACGCAGCTCCATTTACCCGACCAACACTCAACTTCCGCCCGCCGCGCGCAAACCAAAGCCCGCTGGCCCATGATACATCTGGGCGCGTTTGCTCGTCGTCTCGCTCCGGCGGCCGAGTGGCGCGGATTCAATTTGGGCGGCCAACTCGGCCAGCGGACGCCGAGCTTGGCGGCCACTCTCGCCGCCGCCGCCGCCCCCCGCCTTGGCCGATTCTAATCTTTGGCGCGGCCGCCCGCTTCCGCTCGAGCTAATTCGCAACAAGGAGCTCGGAGGGGCCATTTTACATTTATATTCACTCGCTCTGTCTGTCTGGCCGGCCAGCCGGCCGCCTCCCCGACAATCGTCACCTCATCAATATTTACATTTTCGCCCCGCTGTTTGCTCGCTCGGGCCGCCAGCTTTGTGCGCGCGCCGCCAGATGGCGCCCGCACGCCGCGGCGGCAACCCCACGCAAAGGGGGCCCCAAAACTCATGTACGTGTTCTGAAAGCGAAGCAGACGCTCGCTTGCCGCCGCCTGAGGTGGCGCCTAATTTTTAAACCATCATTAGTCAGGTGAATTTGGCGCTCAAAGTTTGCAGCGCAATCAATCAGCCGGGCGGCCAAAGCGGCGCCGCTGGCCAGCTTACGTGCTAGCGTGTAATTGGATCAACGGAGTTGCTGGCCTGCATTTCCGCCCGCCCGCCCGTGCAGCCGGCGCGCGGAGGCGCAATTATCCGCCTTGCGCCGCTTGGCCAGCTCGCCAAGCCGCATTCAAGCTGGCGATGATTGCCGGCCGAGCGGCCAGTGTGACCAGATTTGGGCCGAGCTTGGCCACCTGCAATTAGGGGCCCGCCGTTGGGCCTTTGAACGTACGTGACTGCAATCTGCGCGGCGGCGGCGGCGGCGCTCGGCGCTCGGCGAAGGCAGCTCTCGAAGCCTAGCCGGCGGCCAACTGCACAGGTGCCGCTGATGGCTGGACGGCGGCGCGCGATATTCGTATTCTGGGCGGCGCGCGCTTTGGCCGCGCTCGCGACCTGTTGATGGTGCGGCGGGCGCCTGTCAGCGCCAGGCGCGCCGATGTCGTGATTTGCATCAATAACAATTAGCGCGCCCACGACTCGGGTGTCAGCGGCAGGGTTTGCCTCTTCCGCCCCCCCCCCCGCTCGGCTTACCTGCCGCGCTGGCCGGCAGCTTGCGTCTGTCAGCGTGAAGCTGGCGTCCATTTTGCGGCCAAATTGCGCGCTGGGCGCCAGAGATCATATCAGCGCTAGGCCCAACATTCGGCTCCTCTCGGCGCCACTTCCACTTCCGCTTCCGCCGCCAGTCGGCCGGCCCAAATTGGGCCCATTGAAGCTGACGAGAATACCAACTAAGTGGTGGAAACTTTGGCCAAATCGTATGCAAATTGGCAACGAGCGAGCGGCCCCATTAGCCGAGGGGCGCGCTTTCGGCCCGGCCGGCTTCCGGTTGCTTGCCGCCAGCCAGTGCGTGTGTGCGTGCGTGTGCTTGTGTGCTTGTGTGCTTGTGTGCGCAACTGGGCGAGTCTCAAAACTGGGCCCAGTCTTGGTTTCGCAACGACCGCAAGCTTTGCGCCCGCCAGCTCTCGGCGGGCGGCTCTCCGTTTGCGCGAGTTTGCCAACTTTGCGCCCACCAAACGGGCCGGCCAAGTTGAGGCCCGCGAAAGATAACGGACGCAGCCTTGAGGCTGGCCCCTCGGCCGGAAGGAGCGCGGCCAGTTTAAATTTTATCATTATCATAATCATCAATGTAATAACTCACATTGACAGTCGCATGTTTGGCCCCGGCCGCCTTGCTGCGCGCTCGCTGAAACAAAGCGGCCAGGTAGGCGCGCTCGCCGCCATTGCGGCACCTCTCGTGATTTACGCGCGCAAGCCGCAGCCTCGCCTCCCTTATCAACAAGCGGCCCTTCCGGCGGCGGCAGGAGGGGCGGCCGGGCGGCACTTTGCGCCGCGAGCCAATAAATTAGGGGCCGATTATTAGCGTTTGCGCGGCCGAGCGGCGCCGGCTTGCGCGCGCCCTTTGGCCGCGCTCGCCAAGCCCGTCGCCCCGCCGGCCGCTTGGAGGCGCCCCGGCCAGCGCGGATAATAAATTGCCGAACGCGCCGCCCAAACCTGATACCGATCGCAATCTGTCGGCCAGAGCGCGCGCGCGCGTTCGCTTCCGCCTGCGCGGGGGGGGGGCCGCGCGGACAAATTGTGTCCACTTGCCACAATTTACACATCCCTGCTCGGCGCCCAGTTCCGCCCACTCGGCGGCCAATTATAAGTGCGGCCGGCCGGCCGCTCGCACGCGAGCCCAAAACTCGAGCCGTCCGCGCGAGTCACGCGCAATCAGGCCGACAAAACCTGAGCAGGTCGCCACCCAAAAGCCCACAGTCGCGCCCAACCCTCGCTCGAAGCGCAAAGGGTTGCGCCGCTCGCTGCAAGGCGGCCGCAAGCGCCCATTGAGCCAAGCCTGGCCGCCGCTTGGCCCTGGGAGCCAATAAATCACGCGCCGCCCTGGCCGCAAATGCGCCCACTCAGACTGGCGCCGCCGGCCAAAATGCATATTTGCCCATTAGCAAGTTAATCTGATCCAGCCTTGGAACTTAAACTTTGTGTTGCTTCCGCCTCCTTGGCTCCGCTCGGTCTGGCGGCGGCGGCGCTAGCCGTGGCTTTGGTTTGAGCAGCAGCAGCAGCAGCAGCAGCTAAGGGCAACAAGGACAAACGACGTTGTCATGACGAGGAGAGCCGCCGCATAATTCACGCCCGTTTGTTTGCTGCTGGCGTCGCTGCCGCCGCTGCTGCTGCTGCGGCCGCGAGAGCAGCAGCAGCAGCCGCGACGACACTTGGAGCCGAAAGCGGGCGCGAGCAATATTTGGCCTCCTCTGCGCGGCTCTTGATTTGCAGCGGATGCAGTAAATCAATCAGCTTCCACTTCTGGCCGCCGAGCTGCCGCAACAGCGTCTCACTTTCGAGCAACCGCTCAGCGCGGCCGCCGCCGCCGCCGCCTGAAATGGGATCGGCCGCCAAGCTCGCAAGCCGGAGCGGAGAGCTCCACGTGAGAACGCGAACACTTTGGGCCCCCGAATTGCAGCGCCGAGTTGCGCCCGCGCGGCGCCCAATTTGTCCCCCGTCCGCGCGCCCCACGCCCATCGCGAGCGCGGGGGGCGGCGCTCGAGTGGGCGGGCGCCACTCGGGCCGGAAGCGCCCTCCCTGCGGCCGTCTGTCCCTCCGTCCGTCCGTCCGTCCGGCTGGCCTGTTACGGCCGGCCAACTGATTTATGGCCGGCAGGCGGCGTTCCCACAGCCGAGGCGGCCAGGCTACGTGCGCCCGATCAATCTCGAGCTCGGCCCCGAGTTTTGGCTCCAGTTTGAGTTTTAGTCGGAGTTTTGGCTCGAGCTCGAGTGTGGGCCAGGCGGGCGCAATTTGCGCGCAGGTGACCGTGATACGTGATTTGCCTGGCCGATGAGTCATGGCTTGGGCCGCCCGCTGCTCGCTCGCAGCGGCCAACACTTGTTCCTGTGGCCGAGCTCGGCGCGCCCGTCCGCCGCTGCCGCCCCGCTGGCGAGCGGATGAGCGCGCCCCTCGCCACTCGAGTCTGATCTAATTAATGGCGCCGCCTGATTGGGCCGCCCCTCGGCCGGTTGCGCGCCTCAAGCAGGCAAACTTGTCCACTCGCGCCTGTCGCCGCGCAAACCCAACAAAGGCCGCCTCGCTGGCCGGGCCAGTTTTGTCGGCCGGCCGGCCGGCCGGCTAACAAGCGTATTATGTAATGATGTTTCATTCCATTACTCGCCCGCCGCGACCTGAACACTCGAGGCCTGCCAGCGCCGCTGCTGGCCGGCGGCTAATTTGATTCGAGCCGGCCGGCCGCTTGGGGCCAAACGGCCCTCCGCAAGGCCAACTGGCGCCGCCAAAAGGGCCGCCTCTAATTGGCAAGCCGAAGCCGAAGCCGCGCCGAGTCACCTGAGCCGACGCAATGGGCCCGCATTGGGCGGCCGCAAGCTGATAATTGTGCGCCAAATTGCGCGCGCCCACCCGACGCTCCAGCTTCCGGCCAGGATGTCATCGCGGCAGCGCAATCAATCATACTTAATGATTCCAAGCCGCCAAAAGGCCACTGGCTCTATGCAAATTTCGCCGCTCCTCTCGAGGCGCCTTTGTTGTCTCCAGTTTGCGGCGGCCAAGGCTTGTTTTGGGGTGGCGCCGCTGTTGTTGTTGTTGTTGCTGCTCCTGCTGCTGCTGCTGCTGCTGCTGCTGTTCTGCCCGGCAAACCTGGCCCAGTTGTTTGTGGCCCAACAAAGAGGATTGTGCAAATTCTAAATTGAGCGAGCAGAATCCATTGAGCGAGCGGGCCACTTTTCAGGCGGGCGGGCGGACGGGCGAGCGGGATAAAACAATCGATGTTTCCTGTTTTGGAGCCAGAAAGAGCTCGCAGTTGGCGGCCACTCGCAGTTTTGGCCAGAGCGAGCGCTAGAAAACTCAATTAACATGGGCGCCGAGCGAGCCATTGTTCCTCCTCCCGCCTAAACTCAAGAGCGCGCCTCTCCACTTCCTGCGCCGAGCTGCCACTAGGCGTATGCGCCGCCGCCACAGGCCAGCTCCACTTTAGGCCGGCCGCCCAGCTCCTTTGTGCGCGAGACAGCCGGCTGATTTAATTATCGCGAATGCGCGCCCAGGTGACATCCGGCGACGAGCACCTGTTGCCTGGCGAGCGGGGCGCGCCCGCCAGATGGCGCTACTGGACGCACTTAGTGGCCGGCCGGCAGAGCGGGCGGGCGGGCGGGCGAGCGAGCTCACTTTCTGGCCGGAGATTCGTGATTCAGATTAGATAGGCGCCGAGCGCACGACCACCTGCTTGGCGCAAAACGAGCGCCCAATTTGAATTGCTGTCGATAGGCGAGCAAGTTGAACTGACCGCTGTTATCTGAGCGCCGCGATCAGGTTACCTGCGCCCGTCTAACGAGCGCTCGGCGAGCGCGCAACCGGCCGGCCAATTGTTTTCGCGCCCGAATCAACCTGCACAGTTGGCCGGACGGGCCGAGCCGAGCTGAGCGGCCCACTCTCGTCGGCCGCGCGAGGTTGCATCACAATCCCAATCCCAATCCGGCAGCTTAATTACGCCCCTAATGAATACGCAAACCTGAACACAACGAGCGCAAGCATCTATCTCAATTTTTCAACATTTTATTACCCGAACGCGGTTGCCATAGTTGGCGCCGGCCGGCCGGCCGGCCGGCCGGCTGGCCAGCTGTTTGGTTGCCACTACGACAGGAACACAAACGCAAACAGGAACAGGAACAAGAGAGCTGGGGGAGATAATTTGCATACGCTGCCATCTTCGCGGCTCACTCGCTCGCTGTCTTCTTCGCTCGGCCGCCAGTTGGGACTTCATTAGAGGGTCCCAGGTGAGTTTGTTTGCTCGCTCGCTTGCTCGCTTTACCTGGACATCGTGTTCAAGCCGAAAGTATTCGCCGGGAACAAGGGAACAAAACTGTGCGCATTTAACGCGTCAGAAAATAGCAAAAAGATTTATTACTCCCATTATTCTAGCTTCCTGCCCAAAAACAACAGCAACAACAACAACAACACCAACTGGAATCGCAACAAACTGCAAGGCTAATTCAGGCGCAGTCGTCAGCCTCAGAGGGCAGCTAAAGAGGCGGAGCAAAGTTTAGTTAGTTGAGTTTAGGGGGCAAATTGAAACAAGCGGTTGCTTGACGAGTTGGAGACGATCAGTGGCCGGCTTTCGTCTCGCTACCTGGCTGGCTGGCTGGCCCGCCGGCCGTCAATTTAGGCCTAAACCGAGGGGCTCGCTCGGATGGAGGCGGAGGCTGGGAGCCGGCCATTTTTGCGCTCGAGCTCAGCGCTCAGCCTTCCATTTCAAGGCAAACCTCTGCGCTGCAGCGGCAACAAGGCCAGGCGCGCACGAAACATGAGCACAGACAGAGGCGCAGACATGGACGCAAACATAGACTCAAACGCAAATACATGGAAACAAAACCAAACCAAACCAAACATGCTACTCACATTCACCGAAATTTACCTTTGCGCCTCCCTCAAAGCGGCCAGCCAACAGGGAGGCCGCTTAGTCGGACAGGTGGGCTGTCTAATTGTGCGCTGGGCGGCCGGCGCAGCGAGCAGCCAAACTTGAACTGTGCGGTTCGGGCCAAACGAGCCCATCGTTCACCTCCATCGGTCTGGCCACTGCGCTGGCGCCGTAAATCAGCCGCCGCCGCCAGTGCGCCATTGGCGACACTGACAGGCCGGCCAATTATCTCCCCTTGCCCCCGGCTTCCTCCTCTCCGCTCGAGAGCTGGCTCGGCTGGCCCTGGCGCGTCCGCGCGCCGAGGGGCCGCAGAGCGAGGAAACAACCTGTTGTTTTCCATGTCTCATTTGCATCCCAAAACGACGAAAAGTCAACATTTGTCCAAATGGAGCTGTCAAGCTCGCGACCACCTGTCAGATTGGCCGGCCGGCTGGCTGGCTGCGCAACCCGGCCAAAGCCGAGCTGAGATCTCAATTGGCGGAGGCGAAAAATGACACGACCATTGAGCAGTGGGCCGGATGGAGCTCGCAACTAGCAATTAGGGCGACCTATGCGCTCGGCCGCTCGTCGCGCCATTTAATTGAATTGTCGGGCGCCGCCACGCCCAGCCCGTCGGGGCGCCGCCTCTGCCCCGCGGATGGTGGGGCGCGTTGGCCGCCAGGGGGCCGCGCGGGCAACACATGGCCAGCGAGCAGCGGCGGGCGGGCGGGCGGGCGATTAATTCAGCTGCATCTGGGTCGCTTGCAGGCGCCGCCAGGTGAACGGGCCGGCGCCCTCCATTAATTAAGCTACGTGATTGGGCCCTTGGGAGCGGCCGGCCGGCCGGCAGGGTTGGCCTGGGCGCGCAGGCGGCCGAGCCCGCTTGAAAAATGACTCCACCTCCATGGGCCCGTTCGAGCTCGCGCGCCATTAGCGCCGGCCGCTCGGGCGGCGCCAAAAAGATCAATTAGCGCCCAGGTGTAATGAATCAAGCTGGCCGGCGTGTCTCCCCCCCCCCTTGGTGGTCCGGGCGCAACGCTTGCCCGCCTCCTCCAGGCAAAGCGGCCGGCTGCGTCGCCAACCAACTGCTGCCGCCGGCTCCAACTGGCGCCAATGCTGCCCGCCACCGAAGGCGCCGCCGCCGCCGCCTCACCAACAGGAAGTCGGTGTCACAGGGAACAATTGTCGCCGTTTCCGCTCAACTGTTGCCGATCGGTCGCTTGGCCGGCCGGCCGGCTGGCCGCACAGACCGAGAGTCACGCAAGGCGAACATTTGCTGGCTATAAACACCCAATTTGAGCCGCTCGCACCGAAGCCAACTTCGCCACTTTATAAATCATCTGCGTTCGCGCATTGGCCAGGTTAATTTGGCTCGGCGGAGGGCTGAACGCTCGATCAACAGGTGAGGGCGCAAACCTTATTGGAATCTCGTCCGCCGCAGCTGGCCGCCCGCGTTCGGCCTCAGGCGATTGGTTGCCGCGGCCGCAAACTGGCGCCCGGCTAGCGAAGCCTCTTACGTCTCCATCAGGCGCCCGCTTTGCCCGCAGCCGCCGCCCCTAAGGCGCACAAACATGGACATCGACACTCGCTGGCCGCAGCCGACAACCGGGAGCAGGTGCATCCATTGCGGCTTCGGCTTGCTCGGCCGCAGCGCCAGAAACGGGAGCGTCAAAAGTGGAAGCCAACGGAAGGAGCTCTCCTCTCTCTCTCTCCTGGACACTGAATACTAATTGTGTTTCATTAGTTTAATTGGTAAAGCGAGATAAAAATCGTGATAGGACAAAACAGATGCGGGATTCTGGCTGGCGCCTGCGCTTTGAGTCTCTTTATCTTTATCTGGCAAGCGCGCCAAGCTAGCCCCGTGCGCTTCGGTCGCTGCATGAGGGAGTGCGTGTGTGTTTCAGTCCGTTCGTGTGTCCGTCCGTGCGTCCCCGCGCGCGCCCCCAACAAGGCGCCCGCTTGTGCGCGCGTTCGAGTGCGCGCCAGTCAGCCGGGCAGACGGCCAAGCTGGCCCGGCCCGCCCTCCTCCTGGGGCCGCTGGATGCGCGAGCAGGCCTTCTTCCACCTGCACTGGGTGCACCACAAATTGCGCCTCTCCATCCCGTACCTCTTGCGGCACTTGCGCGCGTCTCGCCGCCTGGCCGCCGAGCCCTCGGGCCGAGCTTGGCGCGCGGCCGCCCTGCCCGTCTGCTGCTCCAGCCGGCCCAAGGTCAGGTTGTGTTGGTGTTGATGTTGGTGCTGTTGGTGTTGGTGTTGGTGTTGTTGGTTTTGGTGCTGCTGCTGCTGCTGCTGGCGCTGCAGGGCGGCCGCAACGGCAAGACGGTGCAAGTTGGCAAATTGGAGCGCCTGCTGTCGCGCCGCCTCCAATCGCGCAAACTCGGCTTGGCCGGCCGCCGACAGGTAAGCGGGCTGCTGCTGCTGCTGCTGCGTGTAAGGCTGGTTTGCGCGCGATTGGCCAAAGGCGAGCGCAGCCGGAAGCTGCTCCATCAGGGCCAGGCGCTCGCTCATGGCTGCGCAAAGTGGGGACTCGGCGAGCCAGTTGCCGCTCTTGGGCGTGGCTGCGGAGGCGGCCAACTCGGCCGACAAGTTCATGGGTTCCGGTTGCAGTCTTGCTTCCGGGCGCTCCAGGTTGTGGGCGCCGATTTCCGTGCTGCTTGCGTGTGCGCGCTCGCCGCCCTCCGAGCGGGCGGCGCCCCGCTCGCCGTCTCGCCGGCTCTCCGCGGACCCAATCTGGTGCAGCCGGCACCTCCGCCTCCTCCTCTTGCCGGTGCTCAAGCTGCTGCTCGTTCCTGTCCGCGTCCTGCTTCTCCTGCTGCTCGCGGCCGCCGACTGCGCCGACTGCTTGCCGCCGGCCAACGTCGCGCCGGCCAACTTGCGCCGGCCTCTCGCCTCCAAACCTGTGGGCTCCAGTGCGGCCGCCATATAGGACTGCTGATGCTTACCCGCCGCCCGCTCGCTGGCTACTGGCGGCGACGGTGGCGCCGCCGCCCCGAGCGCCGCCGCTGTCCATCCGTTCGAGTTGACTTCACACATTGCTTTGGCCGCCCTGTTGTTGCCAGGCAGCCCGGCCGCGGCCGCCATGCAGGCGCCGCCGCCCTGGCGCCCGTTTGCCGCCTGCCGCCTGCCGCCCGCCGCTGCAGCAAGCCGGCCGCTTACGCAACTCAATGCGCCGCTGAGTCGGCACTCAATTGAGCGCCATGATGGGCCAATTGGACCGCACTTCTGCCTGCGCTGGTGCCATAACTGTTGCGCATGCCCACTGCGCCCGGCGCCGCCTCTTGCGCCGGAAACCAGCAGCCGGCGCCTCGTCGTTTGTTGCGCCCCCTCCCTCTGCGGACCTCAAACGCGCGCGACCTATATGTCCATGCTCCGGCCGTACCTTACACCTGGCCAAGGGGCGCCAACCAAACTCTCGCAACCAACTCTCGCCCGTCGCAATTCAATCTCGCGCTCTCGTTTCCTCCTCTAAGCGCTCATCTCTGCTATCCATGAGCGCCCATAACCAAGACATCGTCGCCACACACAATCTCATAATATTTTCTCTCTTATATTTGCTATATACTCTCGCCTTTGCTCCTCCTCCTCCTCTCTGCTCGCCTCCTTCCTGTGCCAATCGATTTTCAGGCCTTCTTTGCTTAGTTCGAGCAAACAGCGGCCGGTTGTCTCGCAATCTTCAGGTGGCCTGAGACCAGAGTTCGCGGCTTTGGCCTCCAGCCGCACGAAGCTAGAATCAACCGGCCGGCTGCTCGCTCAAATTGCAAAACGCTAACTTTCCTTCTCCCTCCTCTCAATTCAAATCCTCGCTTTTCGTGTAAGTTTCATAATTACATCAATAAGTTTCATAGTTTTCATTCTCTCAATCGTCGTCATCGTTGTCGTCGTCGTTTTCGTCGTCGTCGTCAACATCGTGGTCGTTGATCTCGATCGTAATTGAAATCGTAATTATAACTGTGACCATGAGCGTCCACTTCGTACCCGTTGATTGCTTGGCTTTCGTACTAATTCTTGTGCGCAAGACTAAACCCGCCGCTATTGATCACCGAACCTCGAGCAAGCCTTCTTCCACTTGCACTGCGTACACCAGAGGTCGCGCCGCTCCATCCCGTAAACCTTGCGACACTTCCTGTTCTCGCCGCGCCCCCGCCGGCCAGCGCAAAGCGGACTGACACTGCTGGCCGGCGCCCCTGTTGCACTCTGTCTTTGGCCAAGTTTTGAGTCGGCGGCCAGGCTGCTGGCGCCGCTTGAGCTCAGGCTGCTCAGGCTGCTGCAGCTGCTCGAGCCGCCGCCGCCGCCGCTGCCGCCTCCTTCGGCCGCCAGGTAGCCGGCCGCTCTGCCCTGGGAGGGCTTCGCTTCGTTTGCTTGAAAGAACTGTTGGCTTAGGTTATGCTTCAGGTTGGCGGTGGTTGCATTGGCGCCCTTCGTCTTCGCCTTCGTCGTCGCTATAGTTTGGCCGCTCGTCTGCGCATCGCCCCTGGTTGCGCACTTGGCCGCCGCCAGGTGCGAGTAGTAGCCCTCCGGCTGCCGCGGCTTCCGGCCGGGCCGCTTGGAGCCCGCGCGCTCGGCCTCCCGCTCGGAGGGGCCGCTGCTGTCGCGGCCGCCGGCCTCGCTTGGCTGGCGCCCGCTTGCGGAAGCCTCGGTTGGCGAGTTGTAGGTATGATCATGCGTTTGTTTGGCAAGGTATTGCTTCTGCTGGTTACTGATAACAAGTTGTCTTCTTTGGTTCAGGTGGTTTAAGTGGCGATTGTTTGGCGAGCCTTGCAGCTCCTCCTTCTCCTCCTCCTCCTTCTTCTCCTCCTCTCTCCTCTCATTTTCCGCCCCTGCTTGCGGCCTCGTCGCACAGAGGGCGCCAGCAACACGGTCGGCGGGCGCACACTCGGGCGAGATTGGCGAGCCGCTGCAAAGTTGCATAGAGAATTGGAGGCCGGCTGCGAGCTTTGCGTCCGGCGGCGAGCTTGGCGCCCGCTGCTCAGCGCTGCAGCCGCCCTCAGTGGGCGCCTGTTGCTCCTGCTGGTGGTTGCGGTCGTGTTGTTGTTGGTGGTGGTGGTGGTGGCGGCGGGCAAGGGGGTGTGTGTGCGGGTCAGGGCGTTGGTGCGGGTGCGGGTGGTTTCGGTGCCGCTTCGGCGAGGGCCGCCCGCGCGGGCTGGTCGCGGCCGCGGCGGGGGAGTGGCACCCGAAGTCCGCGGGCAGCTGCTGCTGGCGCTGGAACTGGTGCAGGTGGTTGTGGCGGCGGCGTTGCTGCTGCTGCTGCTGCTGCTGCAACTGGAGCTCCATTTGCATTTGCATCTTAAACGATTGCTCGTCCGCTTCTGAATCAAGCAGACGCGAGTGGAGAGGATGCTGCTGGCGACGCTGCTGAACCAAGGGCCGCTTCCCGTTTGTCTCGGCAAACATTGCGGCCGGCAGCCACTGGCTTGCGGCGCCCGCCGAGCGCAGCAGCTGGTTGTGGTCGGCGAGAAAGTGGTTCCAATCAATGGAGTTGGCATAGAGCTGGCTCGAGGGATAGGAGAGGGAGGAGCAGGAGCTCGAGCTGGAGGAGCTTGACGAGTCGGTGGAGCAGACTGGCGAGGTTGCCGGCGATGAGCTTGCGAAGCTTCGGCCAGACGAGAGGCCGTCGCTGTTGTGCGAGGGCGACATCGGCAGGCCGCTCGTTCGATGGAAGATGTCCAGGTAGGTGGCCTCGTCCACTTCCGTCTCCTCGTAGTAGAAGTCCTCTTCGCCCATTGAGTCGCATTGCTTGAGCCTAGTTGGGTAGTTTTGGTGGGATGGGGGGGGGGCGGAGAGTTGAGGGTTAGCAAGTTTGTCACTGCTCCTGCCTGCTTGCTTGCCTTTCAACGCGGGCAAACTGGGCCCCCGGAAACGGGAGCTGCCGGCTTCCGGTCAAGTGAGTTGGGCCCACAATTAATCAATGGGCGCGTTTGGTGGACTTGTCAGCGCATTATTTTGGCATGAAACAAGTGCGCGCCGTGCTGCCCAAACAAGCCGTTGGTTTCGCGTAAAGTGGCGAGCAAGCAAGCAAAGCAAAGCCGGCTTTGCTCAGATGCTCAAACCCGCGAAAGCAGCACCAACAGCGACCAATCGGATGAATGGGCGAATTCATCATTTGAGCAAACGAACTTTGGCCGCTGATGACTCTGCGCTTCCGGTGGCCTAGTTGTGAATATGCACAATTAAACAGGGAGCCATTTGTTGGCGCTGTTGCTTGCGCTTGCGTTGCGGGCGATGAGGCGGCGCGCTCATAATGGCGCCGGCCAAAGAGCAGCACTCAAATAACAACAGAAGCTGCAACAACAACAACAACAACGAGAATCAATTTATATTATTAATTGAGATTCTTGCGCTCGCGCCGATTTAGTCAAACTGAACTGGCTTCAGTTTAAACTGGCTAGCTCCAATCTGGGGCGCTTCCGGCGGCGGCGGCGGCTGCGGCGAAAAAAGGCCGGCGCCACTCGAGGGGTCTGGCGAAATGAACCCGCCGCGGGCCGCTAATGAGATCCACTTCCGGCTTGCGGCGGCTGGCCGGCCGCTCGCCGATAACGGGCGCGCTTTGGGCGCCTGGGGGCTCGCGTTGCGCGCGCCGCCCATATCGATCAAGTGGCGCCCTGGGCGGCCTAATGAGAGCGGGCCAGGTGAACAATTTGACAGATAGGAGAGGCGAGAGGGGGAAGCCAAGCTTTTGGCCGGCTCAGCTGGCGCCCCAAAGGCCGACCAATCAGGCAAACAATTGCCTAACGGTTGCTAAACACGCAGGATGGATGCGCCACCCTCCCCCCTCCCTGCACATGCACATGCAAACCGGATAGGCTTGCGCCAGACTGGATGCGCGCAAACAATTGGCGCCGCCAGACGGATGCGTTGCTCCTGATTGGCGCGCCGCCAGGAAATGAGGCTCCAAAGTGGGGGGCCGCGAGATGGCGCTGGCGGCGGCGGCAGCGCCACGGGAGGGAGGGCGTGCAATTTTTGACGCCTCAATCGGAAACGAGCCGCGCGGGTCCGTTTGCGCGGCGAGCGGCGCCCAATTGGGTCAGAGCGAGCGCGCCAACAAATCGGCCTCGATCGGATTGCGGCCGGCGGAAGTTGGTTGGGACGTTTCGGGGTTGGGCGCCGTTTAAGTTGCTCTAAATGGGGGGCGCAAGTTAGCGGCGCCGGATTCACTTTGATTTTGATTGACGTGCAAATCAAAATTGGGCCGCGTCATCGTTTGTTACATTATTAGTATTTTAACTAGGGCTTTGCTTGTCCAGTTCCAGCCGCGGCGG
>ENA-UOVY01000616-UOVY01000616.1-plant-metagenome-genome-assembly--contig:-NODE-616-length-14194-cov-637.413961_pt1 | contig 14194 bp, 11 predicted proteins | sample MGYA00249840_ERZ761561 | MGnify/ENA primary metagenome ERZ761561 (study PRJEB28882, sample SAMN05720143) | plant metagenome | isolation source: Guanajuato, Mexico | place: Mexico:Guanajuato, Mexico... | reverse complement strand
CGGAGAAGCCGAGCACGCCCCCAGATTTCACCCTCAACGTCCACATCGACGGTCAGCCGGTTAGATGAGCTCCATGCAATGGCTTTCCAAGCCTTCTGGTCTCTTCAATTACACACGCAGTCGTCAATAGCTTGCACTGTCCGCCAAGATACTTTGGCAATTGATCCTGAATGTTCACCTTGTGATCCAACGCAACCTGACAGAAAGTTCCGTCCAACAACACTTGATATGGCTCTCTGAATCCGAAGTTGTTCTTGTACAACGACATGTGCCGTCCAGCAGTCTTGTATCGTCTAATTTTCATCTTGAAATAAGCTGTGATCGTTAGCCGGACAGGCGATGAGGTGACTTGCTGCTCTGTCCAATATTGTGTTTCCAGAGACAAGCTCTTGCGTGGCCAAAAACGCAGAGCATGCTGAGGCGAACTCTCGCACGAGCAACATGCTGCTGCGGCGACGACGACCCACGTCGAGTCGGGTGCAGCAGCCTAGGAGTACGGCAATCTCTTGGCCACACCACGAAACCAGATCAGAGCGAGTTCCTCTCGCGATCTACAGGCTGCCTCAAACCACTTGATCGTGAAGCTTGACTGTTTTCAATACCAACCATGTGAGCCGTGATGGACAGAAGGGGAGAGGGCAGCGCCCGTTTGCGTGCCATGAGCTACGAATCGACGCCCAGTCAGATCAATCCTCGCTGCAATTCATCGACTGGCCTTGAATGGAAATGTCTCACAGTAACTGCGTGGTCAATGGTGCCGGATGGGCGAAAGAGATCCTGGCCGGAGGCGGGAACGGCCTCTCTGACTCCAGTCGAGATCATGCAAACATCAGTCGAGCAACCGACGAGTTGTGTCAAATGCAGGTTCCTGATGATTCAAGAACGCCTGGAACCGAGCGGAACTCCTCAGAACCAGCAAACTGTGACTTCAATGGAGTGTTCCCCACTCGGGCGATACAAGAAAGTCGTCGGCATTGCTGTTGTGAATTATCGACCATGCCGTCACGGCTCGGACCTCTCGAGGACTAGCTACTCGATCTGGGTGAATTGAGCAGTGTGATCTTTGAGAAACGAGGCTAAGCTTGTAGGTGTGGGTTTCGCTAGAAATCTCACAGAGCCGCACGGGCAGCTCTAGCAAGCAAGACAGGATCCAATTCTGTCAACATCTGCCATTCGGGACGCAGATGCCCGTTCAAAGTAGACAAAGCTCGTGACTTGACTATCCTGGAACGAAATCATCTCTAACATGGACGGTGACGAACTCGTTTGTGGATGCATCGATGGTGGCGGTGGGAGGCAGCCGGATCTTCGGGACCTCCTCCGATGAGCGATAATGGATGGAGTGAAACAAACTATGTCTGGTGAGGTGTCAATACCCACGCTTTGCAAGATGGACCAGACAAGAGTTGCCAAGCTGGTGAGCTCGTGCAGTGCATTTGTTCAGCTTGGATGTGGCAGCCACTCTCTCGACCATCTGGTAAGAGTTAGTCTAGTGGGCAGAGAGTCGTCAGCGAAACCAGCTGACGAGTATATCTGATTCTCGTCTTGGAGTAAATTCCTTGAAATCGAGTAGCCGATATCTTCAGCCTAAAACGTTGGTCCTAGACACCTCTCTTGGCACTACGAAGACCGCCAGTTGTATCAAGAGTGGTCGCAACAGCTCCCACGACTCCAGACATAGTTCCTCTAGACACCAGCATCGCGAGGACGAGCCCAAAAAGCACAGTTCGCGCCACCACAAACATAGCCACTCGGACCGCAAGCATCGAGATTCGAGCAGTAGACACCATAGCTCCGGTCGCCACAAGTCCAGTCACTCTGGGCATCGTCGCCGTAGATCTAGATCTAGGTCAAGAGATCGGAGATGAGCTATAATTGGATTCGTTTATTAAACTTGGTTGTTATCCTGGCGACTCTATCACGGTGCTCGTTAGTAATGCTAATTAAGAGTCTGCGCTGTCAAGTCGAAGCGCGCCAATCCAATCCAATCAACTTGCCAGCTGATTGCTCATAAGGGGCATCCTCCCGCAAAAGGCCCGGCCGGCCGCCGAATTTGAGCTCTCAGTTTGTCTCTCACAGGCGTTTGTATTGGTTTTGGGCCCCAAACTCAATAGTTTTGCGATCACTCAACTCAACTAGTCCAGCTTGGCCGCCTACTTTGTGCACAACAGGTGACCGCTGAGCCAGTCAGGAACCCCCACACTAGGCGGCCAGCTTTCTAATAGAGATTTTATTCCGAGCCATTGTAGGCTGCCCATTCCCTTGCATCTCTGTTGGTGCAAATGGGCAGCCAATCAGCTGAGGCTGCAACAATGGAGAGCAAGGCTCTGCCAAACCGCGAAGAATTCGGGCGGGCGAGCAAGAAAACGGTCGCTTCTTGTCTTACTCGCCACTTGCCTATCTCACAGGTTCATTCGGCGCCACCTAGCTGAGTAGTACTCGTTGCGCCAGCCAACTACCCAGGAATTCAAGCAACCCAAGGATTCAACGCATCTGAGCCAGGTCACGATTGATATTTACGTAAACGCGCCCGCAAAGTGGAGGCCTCTACTGCCCGAAGCAGGCAACATTATGTTGGTAGGCAGCCCATCCTTTCCTTGAATTCATGTTGGTGCTAAGCGAAAATAGGTATCATAATTCGAGGCGACTAGAATTGGCCAAATGGTCCGTTATCAATTGTTCCAAGCGGCGCACTGCGAGCTGGCACAACTCACTCAGCTGGTCCACAGGATATCTTCGTCGATCTAGTTTCCGGACACTCGACTGGCTGAGCTAGCGGTGGAAGTAGGCGGTTCGTTCGCGCGACACACTCGCGCTCGGTTTCCTTAGGCCAGCTCTCAGCGCCCGCCGACCGCTCGCGCCAACCAGCTACTCGAACTCGAATGGCGGAAAACATTGCTCTCCTTCCTGCCTCCACTCGCCCGACTCTAAGCCCAAGCGGCACCAACAACTCCGCCTTCGCCTTCACCTTCACCTTCGGCTGGCCGCGCACGCTCCCTATTCGTTTCCAGGGTTCAAGGTGAGAGCTCGATCGGCCAGACTCGCGAGTGGGTGCACTCGGCTCCGATTGTTGCCTTGACTCCGCTCTGTTTGCGCCAAGCCGAGAGTTCTAGTCCTTGCTTAGACGCGCGAGAGTTTAAAGCCACTGCACCTGGTTGCCTCTCGTCAGCTGTAGCTTTGCCCATTCAAAGCTGGCGCTCGGGGCTCGCTCGTTTCCTGCTCGCGCAAACCAACTGCCGGATTCGGGCTAAACCCTTTCAGCCGCCGCCTCTCTCGGCCGGGCGCCCTCGCCGCCCGTGAACCTGCCTTGGCGCTGCCAGCAGCCGGCCGCCCGGCCACAAAACAAACTGTCTCAATGTCAGCCAAGCAAAGCCTTCTCGGGCTGGAGGAGTCCTCCCAAGCGCCAAACTGAGTGCTCGTCCGCATGGCTCGTTGCGATTCATGCAGTAGGCTGGCTGACTGGCTATACGCAAACTGGCGCTGCCTTGACAAAATGCCCACCCATGCCGTTGGCAAGGAGCGCCTTCTGTCGCTGCACTCGATCGCTATCTGGTCGCGGGTTCACTCTCCCTACAGTCGGCCACTTCGAGCAAAGTTCGGCAGGCTAACAAATCCCTCCAGACGACCAAGGAGCCTCCACGAGTTTCGTGCTTGGGCTAGAGGGCTCACCACGCTCCAACACTCTTTGCGCCCGGCTCAGATTGGGACCGCTTGCTGTGGAGCTACGTGTAAGCGGTCAACAGGACGCAAGGCTCGCGGATAGGAGATGGCGCCGATAGGTCAACAGAGGAGCAACTTCCCACACGTATGCGACTAATTTTCCACTCGTCTACTCGAGCGAGTCCGGCGCAAACCATTGTCACTTGCGCCAGCCAGCACACAGCCATTTCCACTGATCCCTTGTGAGCGAGCAACCGCAAGAGGAATATTTTACCTCATCTTGAATGGACGCCAAGCGAGCGGACATTGTCTGCTGAACCCCGCAGTCGCCAGTGTTGCTCGCGAGCGGATGCTCCCGAGTGCGCCCAACGCGATCAAAGGGGAACCAAGATTGGTGGCTCGCCAGTGGCCAGACCAGAGCGAGGGCAGGAAAACGGATGGAGCCAGCGAGAGTGGCCGAAGGGAAGAAGTGGGGGTGGGGGAGGAGCATTTATGGTTGGATTTGTAACGCTATCTTTAATTTGCGATCAGTTTATCACTGGTGCACTAGAGCACTTGGCTGTCAATATCCGCTCGCGCTCTTTGGCACCGATTGGTGTGTTTGGGGCGGGAAAGCGTGGAGGGTGTTGGAGGCGTCCATGTCCTTAGCGTGGGACGCTCGCTCGTTCGGATGCTTGGCGGCCAGGTCGACGCAGTTGCCCGGCGCCGGCTGCTCGGCCAGCTCCAGGCGCTGGATGGAGGTTGGCCGCTCGAACCAGTGATGGTGCTTGGAGAGTTTGAACTGGAGGTCCATGTGGTTTATGGGCGGCAGGGCAACGAGAGCCCTGAGCAGGTTCTCGATGCAGCTCCGCTGCTTGAAGAGCGCGTTCACAACTCTAGCGCCGCGCTCAACTAGCGGCGCCTTGCAAAGGTATGAGAGGATCGAGAGGACCGAGTTGAACTTTTGGTACTCGCTCACAATGGAGTCTTGTCCCTTTGGGCGCTCTATCCTGAACTGGACCCGTTCGCAGAGTTCAGCAATGAGAATAAGATCGATGATTAGCGGCGCGGCCAAGAGCGAGTCTTCGCAGGTATTGTGAGAGACAATTGTGTTTTTTCCGCCCAACATTAGCTCGCTAACGTACTCGTCGAGCGCCCTCTTCGAGTCTGCAACATGAGGAACATACTTGATGACAACGCAATGATCAGGTTTGCTCAGACCCCCGTTGCCGTAGAGGATCTGGTTCGACTTGACCATGTCATCAACCACCGACGACTTGCTTATTTCCTTCGAGCGGAATTGTTTTGGCGCCGAGAGGTTGTAGCCGTCGTTGTTGCCAAGATGGTTGTAGGAGACTATCGAGCAGGGTTTGATGCCTGCGTTCACTAGGAAGTCGACCAGCACCGATTTGAACTTTGTCTGGCCAGATTTGAAGTCGTCGCCGCCGATGAAAACGCCGCGCTGCTCGGCCAACTCGATGAGCGCTGGCACGAAGGTGTTTTGGGGCGAACCGTTGATGTAGGTGCAATTGCTGAGGATACTGGCGAGCGCGTACAGAGTTGAGGGGCTTATTTCGCTGCATTGGGGCGCGTTGCTCTTCAGGCAGGCGAGCAGGTTTTCAGCTTTGTCGTGAACTCCATCCATGAGCTCGGTGAAGCGCTCCGTGTTTGCGGTCCACAAAACTATGACCTTATCGAGGCCTTTGCTTCGCTTAAAATCCGCAATGTCGTCCATAACGTGGAGCACCTGTTGCCACTTGGTTAGCTTGGCCGAGTCAAGGACGTTGTCGGCGCGTTCGCGTTGATTTTCGGCAACGAAATTGAGATCGAATAGAGCCTTGCGCGGCTTTATTTGCTCCATCATCGGCCAGAGTTGCCGTTGGAGTTGCACGTCGAGCACCTTTGCGCGTTTCATCGCCTCGGCCAAGTTGAGCGACGAAATGTCCCAGCCGTCGATGTAGAGGTCGTTCGGGTTCACCATTGGAACGATGTCCTTCATGGGCAGGAAAAAGTCCTCCTCCTCCGACTGGCCGATGAACACGGTTGAGGCCTGAGTGACGCTTCCAAAGTAGTTGGCCGCCACAAGTCCCTCTCTGGTCTCGAAGCTCATTCGGTGCTTGTTTGCGAGGATGGCGCCAGTGACGGTGGTTCCGTTGTTGCCGCCTAGACCCACAAGCATGACGCCCACCTTTGGCACGCTCAGTTGCGTCCTGAAGCTCACCTGGGTCTTCATGGGGGTGGCCTGGAGTGGAGTTTGTGGAGGAGGTTAGCCGGCTGCTTTGAGGCTACTGCCACCAATGGCGCCGCCACTCACCTTGATCGCGTCCGGCTCCCTGAAAACCTTGACGTGCTCGTACTCGTAAAGAGACTCGAGCTCCACTTTGCCCTCCTCGTCCGCCCAGTACTTTACATTTGGCGACTCAACCTTCAACTTTGGGTACTGGTAGCTGGTGGTCGGCATCTTCCGCTCTGGCTAACTTTAGTCTGATCAGGCTGGGAGTTGTCTGTCGCGCTGCTGCTCCGCTTGTTGGCTCGACTGGCCCGAGTGGGCGCCTATTTATAGTGGGCGGGCGCGGCCACCGGTCGCCTGCCCGCTCGCCTCCTCGCCAGTTGGGAGCCCTCGAATTTGCCCACTGGCCCATTGCGCGACGCCCAAGGCCAGAGAGAGAGAGAGAGAGAGAGGCGGCGGCTGGAGCAGGATCAGTGTCACAAGATCAATTATTTGGATTTGGATTTGGATTTGCATGTGTGGCGAGATGCGCATCGCGCTGAGCTCTAGAGGTTGGCCGCGCACCAAGTGGGCGCCCAGCCGGTGCAACGACGAGCCTTGCGGAGCGACGACGACAACACTGCCGACACAATCTCAGCTCCCATCAAGCGGGCGACGCGCAACGCTGGTTCGCCTCCTCTCCGCCCGCTTGCGCTGCTCTCTGGCTGGGCCGCTTTGAGGCGAAATCTGGCTCCGTGGGCGCAAACGGACGCCAGAGGGCTCTCGACCTCCTCCTTCCTCTTCCCCATTGGCCGGCTCCAGCGGCGGCGGCGGCAAGGCGGGCGCGGCGGACAAGCGAGGAAGCCAGCGCAGAGCGGGCCGCTAGGCGCTGGCGTCGAGAGCGGCCGCAACTCGGCCGGCCGGCCGACAGCGAGAGTTGCAGGCGCCGCCGAGACAACAACCTGCTTTTGGGACAATAACACTTCAAACGGCCGCTGCGGCGCCAACTGAACTCTATTGGGACCAACAGGCCAAGTGGGCAGGGAAACTGGCCGCTCTCGGCGGTCGGCGTGGCTGGCCGGCCGGCCGGCTGGCAGTTCGAGTGGGAGCCGCAGCGGCGGCCGCGCCGCCCGCCCGCCCAACTGCCTGGCTGGCACCTGTTGGCCTGCGGCGTCGGATGAACTCGGCGCGAGGGGAAAGCTTGCGGGTTCACTCTCCTTGGCCGCCAGTCTGGCTCTCCATCCGCGGGCGGACACGTCGCTGGTTTGCGCTGGAGGCCGTTGGCCAGCGAGCAGGCGGCCGGCGGGCGGCGAGTCCCGCGACGAGTTCAACTCTCTCGCTCTAGAAAACACTAACTTACTTACTCACTAACTTAGTGGCCCGAGAGTCAACTGGTTGCCGCCGCCGCCGTCGCCGCCGCCGCTGTTGTTGTTCCCCACTGCCTCGCCCGTCCTTCACCCCGGCGCAAGCGCCCGAGCTGCTGCCGCTGCTGCTGCGGCCGGACGCAGCCGGCGCCTGCGGGGCCCCAGCTGTGCAGTTTGATGACCGCGCGCCCCATTGATGTATTTTTAGCGCGGCTGGTGCGCGGGCCCAAAGGCTGCGGCGCGCGCGCTACGTGAAGCGGGTTGAAGGTTGAGCGGGCGCGCCGGCCTCGAACTTGGAGCGAGAAGCCGGCCGGCCGGCCGGCCGGCTCGCTCGCTCGCTGGCCCGAAGTTCGCGCAGGCCTCTGCGCAAGTTCGCCCGCTTCCATTCTCAAAACTCAAGCGGCCAACGGAAGAGTTCATTCGCAAGGACAAACGAGGACAAATTTTAGATCTTCCGTGCCGAGTGCGCAATGGTGGCGCCGAGGAGAGCGAGAGGGGGGGGGCATTGTGTGTTTGCGCCGCCGCCGCCGCCGCAGCAGCAGCAGCCGCTCACTTCCAGATGGCCAGCTCGGAAGGGGAAGCTCGGGCGGCAGGTTCGGGCGGCGCTCGCTCCAGCGCAAACTCCGGCCGCCTGCTCGAGCTGACGCAATTGAATTCCTGCCAGCGCAAGTTCATCGCGTTTACTTTTGCTTCCTCGGCCAACTTGCCACCAGAATCTGGTTCACTGTGGCTGGCAGGCCGGCAGGCAGGCTGGCGGCGGAGAGCGCGGCAGTTGCGCCCGCGGCCGCAATCCGCAGGCGGGCAGGCAGGCAGGCAGGCAGGGAGCGAGCAGCGCAGGGACGTTGCCAGGAGCGGTCATTAAACTCGCCTAAGGTCATTCTCAAGGTTGACCTTCAACTTGGCGCCGCCCCCCTTCCTTCCCCCGCGCGCTCGCCCGCCAGCGCTGCTCCACTCGGCGCCGCTCTCAACGCTGGCCGGCGCAACGCAATGCTGGCCCAGCGAGCGAGCGAGCAAGCGAGTGAGCCAGCCAGCCAGTGCAGCAGCGACAGCAGCAGCAGCAGCAGCGCCAATGAGATGCGATGCCATGGCCTAAACTCCGGACGCCGCCGGAGTTCGAACTTTGCCGAGGTGTTGTTGTTACGTGCGTCAGTGTGGCTCACTCGCTCATTGTTGAATCCATTGCACTCCTTCTTCCATCGGCACTCGCACAAGCGCTCAGACGGCCGCCTAGAAGATGACTGACTGTTGCTGGCGGCGCCGCTGATGTTTCAAAAGCCGGACAGCTGAGCCACTAAGAGCGAGAGCGCCACCAAGATAGAGAGAGACAGAGAGACAGAAACCAAGAGGGAGCGACCAGAATCGAGCCAGAGAGAAAGAGTGGCGGCCGAGCGAGCAGCAGGAGCCAGCCAAAGCGGGCGCAGAGCAAGCAAGCAACGCATCCACACACACAGTCATGACCCACCAACTGGACACCAAGTCAGCGGACCCGCGCCAATTTCCGCCACCCGAAGGCCCCAACTGCAACCCAAACGCGGGCATCGAGTTCGACGGCGGCGCAATCCTGTGCCAGGTGTGCGGCGACAAGGCCTCCGGCTTCCACTACGGCGTCCACTCCTGCGAGGGCTGCAAGGGTTTCTTCCGGCGCTCAATCCAGCAGAAGATCCAGTATCGGCCCTGCAGCAAGAATCAGCAGTGTCCCATAATGCGCATCAACAGGAACCGCTGCCAGTACTGTCGGCTCAAGAAGTGCGTGGCCGTGGGAATGTCGCGCGACGCGATTAGATTTGGCCGAGTCCCAAAGCGCGAGAAGGCGAAGATTTTGGCCGCAATGCAGTGCGTTGGCTCGCCAGTTAGCTCGCCCGAACACTCAAACCAGGCGAGCAAGCAGATGGGCGGCGCCGAGACGGCGCCAAGCGGCTGCGAGGCGCCTCAAGCGGCCAAGTACCCGCAAGAGGGGCCCGGCGAGCAGCGGCAGCAGCAAGTTGCCTTCGGCCACGAGAAGGATACCTGCCAGCGTCTGAACCAGTTGCAGCTGAGCGACACCGAGTTGGCGCTGCTCTGCTCGAGTGTTGTTATGGCCACAGGTAAGTGTTGTGCCCTTGAAAGGGAGCTGGAGTTTGGCGACACGGGGAGAGGGCGAGAGAGGATATGTTTTGGAGGTTTTGAGCCAGCGCCAGCGGGACAGTGTCGACACCTGAGCGCGGGGCTCGCAAGCGCGCCGCTGGAGGGGCGCCAGTTGTCGCGCGCCACCGGCAGGGCGCGCGCCGGGCCCAAAGGCAGCGCTCACGCAACAGCGTCAAGGCCACATGGAGCGCATGCACCGCGCAAGCCTCTGGTGGCCGCAAACCTCCAGCGCAACCTTTGGAACTTGCTCTTCAAATCCAATCCGCTCGATCCAAAGCCAGCGGCGCGAACAGATGAGTGAGCGCTCGCGGGCGCTGCCACTGCCACTGCCGGCGCTGGAGCAGCGGCGGCTCTTTCGCAATCCGAGCTGAAGCCAAACCCAACCCTCCGCCACTGACCTTGAGCCCGCCAGACGCAACCGGCGCCCAAGGCCAGTGGGCCGAGCACGGGCTTCCGGTCAGTGAACTAGGCGGCGGCGGCGGCGAGGGCGAGACTTGCAAGTCGGCCGCCCGATTTGGGCGCCGCCTGATTGCGCGCAAACTTGTTAGCCTCCTGTCTCGCCAAGTTGGCCGCGCCAGCCCGTCGGCTCTGATTGGAAATCCACTCGGCACTTTGTGTTAGTTTTCTGGCTGAAGTAAAGCGAAAACACAGATGACATTGAAGTGCATTGTTGTTTTCGAGAGAATTGGGCTTTTGAAGGTCAATGCCAATGCGCAGGAAGCGCGCTGAGCTGCGCATGCCCGCTAGCTTGCCATTCTGTCTAGCTGGCTGGCTGGCTTGCTTGCTTGCTTGCGCCGTCGTCGCGATTGGCTGCTTGCGCGCGAGCTGCCAGACGGGCGCGCGCGTTTGCTCGCCCGCCCGCCCGCCCGCCTGCGCGTAAACCTTTCCCCATTTCAAGGTCAGCCAACAGTGAGAAATTTGGGTGAAAGGCTGACGTCAGGCGGCGGCGCCGTCGTTGTCGTATTGTGTTCGGCTTGTTTGTGACTCAGTGAGTTGCAACTCGCGAGACTTTCAACGAATCAACCTCTCAATTCGAACTCGAGTTGGGGGACGCTGGATCTGTGCGCGTCTTGCCGCCGTCCGTTGCTACGCACGCAGCTAAAACGCGTTCCTCAGAGGGAGAGGGAAGAAGCTCGCAGGTAGCCGCATTTCCAATGGGCTTTGCTCGGCCAAACAGCCTTTCCACCGAAGTGCGAGCCCATGAGCGCTGTCCATTGCAGCCCAGAGCAAGCAGAGCCAAAGAAAGTTGAAACTAACACCAAAACAAACGCTCATCCTCCCACTCGCTCGTTAGATCAAACTGGACTTAAAAATGTGGAGCTCGTTGGCAAGATAAGCGAGAAGCTGCAGTCGCTGCTCAAGAGAAACATTGAGAGCAACCAGAGCGAGGAGAGCCAAGCAGAGCGGGCGGACTTGTTTGAGGAGCTGATGAACAAGGTGCCAGAGTTGCGCTCGGACAAGCTGGTTGCCCTCTCGCGCAAGCTTCAAGCTAGCAGAGCGGCCCAAACAGCTGAGGCGGCGCCCCTTAAGGAGAACCAAAACATGATTGAGGCCCAAGAGGAGCGACAGGCCAACGAGAGGCAGCCGGCCCAGAAGCTGCAAGCGGAACAACATGCACACCAATCGCCATTATTCCAAGAATCTAGACTCCAGCAACAAGCAAGACTTTGCGACCTCTCTGGCTCAACAAACCAGATGCTATCCAGTAGCGCAGCTCAGGTGTCACAGGAGGAGCGGCGCCACCAGCAGCAGCAGCAGCACCGAGCCCAACACCCAATGGCCATGGACGAGAGCAACGAGTCGGTGGCCGATTCAGGCCGCCACTATTTGGGCCAACAGAACCAGCTTGGCGGCGAGCAGGGCCAATCGATGGAACAATATTTGTTTAGACAAAATAGACAACAGCACTTGCTTGCAATGGAGCATATGCGCACCATGAGCAGTTGCAGCAATGGCAGCTCAAGCAACGGCCGCAACTCCTCCCTAGCCGACCACTACTTTATCGAACCCTTCGACCTGATGGACTGTGCCAGCTCAAGCACCACCACCTCGCCCTCTGGCTGCGGCAACCTGTTCAGTAGGCTAGCGCGCAAGATGCGAATCCTCGAGTCGCCCTCAGACTCTGGCATCGAATCCGGGAAGGAGAATGGGACCCACTCAGCGCTCGGCTTCAACGCAATGAGCCTCCGCTCTACAACGCCAAACGGCTACTCCTCGTCGGCCTGCATGAGCCCCATCAATGGGCTACCCTCCTCGCAGCTAGCAGTGGCCGACATGCTCTACAATTGCAATCGAGCCCAAAACTCGGCCCACCGCTACCTGAATCTCGACTCAGACTCGCAAATGGGCCACCTGAGCAGCCGGCCCGCCTCAAGCCTGAGCCATAGCCAGCTCGCAAAGCAAAGCTCAACGCTTCAGCAGCAAGCTTCATCGGCCGGCAGCAACGCTGGCTCCATCGACGACATGCCCATGCTTAAACGGGCCCTCCAGGCGCCGCCACTCATAAACACCAACATGCTCATGGACGAGGCCTACAGGCATCACAAGAAGTTTCGGGCGGCCCAACGAAAGGAGCTGGGCGACCAACACACTGTTGGCTCAACCAGCGGTACAGGTAACTTGGCCGCCAAGAATCAGGCGCCAAGTAGTTGTCCCTCGGCCTGCGTCTCGCCTGCCCACTCGCCCTCGCCTAGCCCCTCAGCTCGGGCGCCAGGCCGGCCCGAGTCGAGCAAGTATCCGGCCAGCAGCTCGTCGCTGGCAAACATGCACTCGACTTTGCTTCAGAAACTAAACCAGCCGAGCAACGTGCAACTGAGCCAACAACAACTCCGATGCAACAGCCTTATCCACCAGATCATCCTGAGAGATGAAGGGGCCACCAGCGAGCAGGAGCACAAGCCAGCCGTCAGTCCCATTCCAAGTGGCGCCGTTGCACCCGCTTCGTCGCCAGCATCCATCTCTAGTCACGCATCTGGATCGCCAGCCAGCTTGCCAGACCAGAGGCTCAGAGAGCAGAGGCAGAGCCAGAGCCAGAGCCAGAGCCAGAGCCAGGAGGAGGAGTCGACAACGGAGGCGGTTGAGAGGAAGTTTGCTGGCTCGAATCTGCATCGCATTCTTATTTCGGGCCAGCAAAAGCTGTCGCTAGAGGCGAGCCAGTCGTCTTCGCGATTGCAGTTGCTCGGCGGCCTAAGCCACAACTTGGTGGACGAGGACTACATAGCCAAGCGGCTGCTCAACAGCGGTGCCTATCGGCGCCACCACCAGCAACACGCTCGCCACCACCACCACCACCACCACCATCACCACCACCGAGCGCAGACGATCAATGGGCCCCAAAACCTGCACAGATCCTCCTCCTCCTGCGCCTCCTCCTCCTCGCCCTCGCCAACCTCTTCGATATCAACACTCTCGCCCTCGCCCACCTCGTCGATCAGTCCCGACCTCGGGATGATCGGCCAGCATCAACTCAACGCAACCTCCTCAACGCCCTCCAGCGGCCGCTCCTCCTCGATGGCCCAGCACCAGCATGGCGCCAGCTCCATGGAAATCTCGCCCCTTTGCGACTCAATCACCGCCTTGCCCATTACAAGCAACCCGGCGGCCAGCGAGCAGAGCATGCAGCCAAACAGCTACCATTACATCGATCAGCATCTTAGCTACCATCGACAGGATCGCCAGCAAGCCGGCAGCCAGGAGGTCAGCCTAAATCTGATGCTGCCCACCACAATCGGCCGCCCGCCCACCAACGGAACGTCGGCCACCTCGCGCCTACTCAAGGCCAGGTCGCCCGTTTCGCCGCTCGGCCTCTGCGACACCCAAAGTAACGGAATCTCGAGCACCTTTTCCTCGGCCAGCGTTTCGCCCAGTTCGCCAAGGATCTTGACCACAATGGGCTGCCACGCTGCCAATCAGATCAGCAAGCTCAGCCTCCACTGCAACAACTCAAACTCGAGCCCCATCACGCTTGCTGGTGTCCACTCTGCTCAAGGGAACTTGTTGCAGCGGACTGGCGCTGACATGACGCAAACAAACCACCTAGTTTGTGGCCAAGGCAAGCGCGATCTCTCGCTTGGAGGAACCATTTTACCAACTAGCTTGGCGAGCGAGGGCAGCTTTGGCCTGTTGGCTGATGTTGCCGTTGCCGCTGCGGCCGCCGAGGAGCAGACGAGGATCGAGCAACAATCTGTCTCGGCGGCTGCAGCTGCTCATAGCCAGCCCATTGATTTATCTAAAAAATAAGTGAGATTAAAGCAACCTGGACCAACCGCTCGGCTCCATCTAGTTGCAATTGATTAAAACTTAGTGATCATCGCACATCCAGCTTCTCCCCAAACGGAAACAACTCGAACAAGCTACACGTCTAGCCGGCCTCCTTCCGGCCAGCTGGGCTCAACTCGAACTAGTTTGGCCACGAGCGCTACCCAAAGAGAACAAATGTAAATTATTACATGCCAACCCAATTGAACATCATGTCTCATTCATATCTGTCGATAATAATCACCAATTAAGCATGACACTGTTAGTGTAGAATCGTCAAATCAACAAGAGTGATTTCAGTGAAGATCATCATAAGTAAGAAATGCGCGCCAATAGTGCGAAGCAATATGCCCATAAGACAAATCTATGCGTGCAATAAAGAGAAAGTTTGTTGCATTGTTTTCATGTATCTGTTCTTGGCTTCTCGGATCCTCTCATTCGAACATATTCTTAGGGTTCTTCGGTTCAGCCTTGAACTAGACTCTCTAGCTTGGAAGCGACCGAAAGCCGCTCTAGTGCTTGCGGGACGGTCAGGCCGATTCGAGCGTGATCGACCAGCAAACTACAGAGTGGCAGTCTCGTGTGATCCTTGCCCACTTGG
>ENA-UOVY01000613-UOVY01000613.1-plant-metagenome-genome-assembly--contig:-NODE-613-length-14229-cov-602.986031_pt1 | contig 14229 bp, 8 predicted proteins | sample MGYA00249840_ERZ761561 | MGnify/ENA primary metagenome ERZ761561 (study PRJEB28882, sample SAMN05720143) | plant metagenome | isolation source: Guanajuato, Mexico | place: Mexico:Guanajuato, Mexico... | reverse complement strand
AGAGAGAGACGGCTGCATCCAGACGGTAATTGGATTAGCGTAATGCTCGTGTCGCTGTTGGCCAGTGAGCCGAGCTAAGCACCCGTCTTGCGAGTAAATAAAAGCATCTATCACCTCGTGAGCCGCTCACCAGGTAAATTTAAGCTCACCAGCCCCTCTGTTTGCTGGCCACCGAGCGAGGAGGCTCACGGTTGGGTGGGGAGAAGGAGTCTCCATCGCATTCGCCGCATAGCAGTCCATGTCTCATGAATGAGACAAATCCGGCTCCATTCTAAACAAGCTCTAGCAGCAAGCAACTAGGGATTGACAACATTAGTTTCCCGCACTGAAATACAGATTTCAATTAGCTGAAATCAACTAAAACTGACGGCTTCATCCAACGTGGCGAGCAAAGTGCTGAAAGCTTCTAAGCTGCACTGGAAGGGAACTCGTACTATTTAGGCCGATAACTTCATCTTTGTTATCATTCAATTTCATTCCCTGATGGCCACATGACAGCCAAAGAGATAAAGTCATTGCGAGGCGGCAAGACAAGACGAGAGGAGACTGCACAGAGTTTTGTGAAATGATTGTAGCTATCAATATTGCGCATTATATGACGCTAGCGTCTACAACTTGCCAACCTCGTTGGCCGCCCTAGCTTTGGCGCCAAGGACAGCAACAACAACAACTCTCGACCTCAAAACCTCGCCACAACCAAGAGCAATGAAGCTCGCTGTGATGCCACCACTCCGTTCAATTGATCTTGGAAACATTGTCTATACGGAGTTGTGGGCTCCAATCGCGACAAGCTTATCACTTGGCCATCAATCCAATGACCGACTCTCGATCAAAACTATGCGAAGCGGAGGAGTTGAATTATCGTCTCAATCAAACTTGGCCATCATACATGTTGGCGAGCTCGGTTGGTTGCTTAGTTTAGATCGAAATCCCCCGAGCGCCGGTCTGGCCCAAACAAGCCTCTGGGGATTTGGATTGATTCCTTCCCCTGTCGCCTGTGGCAAGAGCGCTCAGATGGGCGCGCAAAGGCGTGGGAGATTCTGGGTGAAATAATCTGTATGCACGAGGGAGCTTGGTTGTGAATGTAACAGCCAGCAGGATAGAGAGCGACGAAGCCTTGCAATGTTGACTCTAGGATACATTAGCAACCTGCGGCAAGCTTGCTAGCCAGCTAGCCGGCAAATTTCATCATCATTTGGCAGACGACTAATGGCAGCATGCATGGCGGCCATGATGTGATTTTGCCATTGCCATAGCTTTCACGCGCGCTCGCTCAGCAAGGGCCGTCCCACGCTGGCGCGGCCGCTCTAGTTACGTGGCGCAGAGTTGGGCGCGGCGCAAACCCACTGAACTCGATGGGCGGGTCCCACTCGCTGGCTAAGCAATCGGCTGGTGACTTATTAGCGGGACGAGCGCCTGCTTAGGCCGAACAACCATGCAGGTGCGCAAATTTACTGAGCTTCTCGGCGATTCCGGCCAGCTCGCTCGATGGGGCCTCGGCAAATCCTGTCCCCTTGCTCGCCCGTTTGCCTCTCTCCAGTTCTCCACCTCACTAGTAACACTGATCAAGTGTAAAGATCTTAGTCTCCATGTCTACCTCCAGCAGCTCCTTCAAACTCTCGTCAGCTCCCATTAGCTTAGACTATAGTTTGGACTGTGACAGTTTGCTAGATCAAATCGGTGTGAGCTCAAACGTTCAGAAGCAATCTTGATTGCAATCGTAGCATTCTTTACTCCGCCTTTCTTCAATCTTTTCACCCCACACTCACTCAGACGATTGCGAGAGTCTCCTGACAGCGCGAGGACCACTCTTTTGCAAATGGTTAGAGTTCAAGATCAACTTGAATAGGAATCTCCGCCGTCAGATACTTCACAGTGAAGATGTTGTTTGAAGAGTCTGGCCTCAACCTTGAGCTTCCAAATCGAAGGTTTACAGCGTGAGATTGCAACTGAACTCTATCCAGCTAACCTGAGAGAATTCGAAGCTCTCGACGAGACCCAGAATTCCAACAATCTAAGCCCCAGAACGGAATCAGTGCTCGTGCTCGCATTCAATCAAAGGTGGCTTCGTATCCAAGCTCACCAGAGGCTCGTTTGAGAGTGAAGATTTGAATGGTGAAGAAACCAGTATTTGAGCTCCACGGGCAAGAGAATTGTGTCTCTAACTTAGCAAGATAGGCTTGCCGTGCAGCCTTATCTATTAACTGGCAGTTTGTGCATCTGCCTGATAAGCTCGAAATCTCGCTTGGCAGGTGGCGCCATTGTAGCTACTTTTAGCAACAAGGCGATACAAGTTACTGACACCACCCTTATCATCAAGCTTTTGCATCCTACATGCAACATGGGTAGCATCACGTTTAGCTATTCAACACGTTTACTTTCGTGACAAATAACGCCACTGGGTTCGCGCCTTGCACCAGTTTTATCACTATTTTTACCAGGATAGGCCGTTTTGCTCGGCCAATCCCACAAAATTCATCGATAAGCTCAACAAATGATTCATTATGGCCTCGATCAGGTTGTTGAGTTTGATATCTATTAACGGCATTTTATTATACAATCTTTCCATATTTTACACAACCTTGGCGCTAGCTTCATCAACGATTACAGTTCGCCCTTCTAGTGGCCGCGCAACATTGATACCCGGCCAACCACTACACTTCCAATGCGAAATGATCGGTAACAAGAATGCTCAATTCTGGTGGTAAGTTCAGACAATTAGAGAAAGTGTTCACCCTATGTCTCCCTGATTCTATCTAATCACTCTTCAATCTTGATTATCAGGTATCGAAGACCGGTTGGTGACACCAACGAAATCTTATTAGAGCCAAACAACGATGAAAACTACGAGATTCACAATGATAGATTTACCCTACTCAGACCAAATAGTCAGTGGACGGGCGATTATATCTGTAGAGCGATCTTGGATGTAGATAAATATAGCTCCAGTCTGACAGAATTTGCTACAATTCAGGTGCGAACTCAGCCTTACATTGAGGACTTCGGTTCAGATACAAGCCATACGGGCAAGTCGAGCGTTGTGACTGATGGCGAAAGGCTAGAACTAACTTGTTCCGTTCGCGATACTGTCACACCTGTTAATATAACCTGGCTACGTTCAGTGAATCCAGATGACGAAAGAACAATGGTTGTTCTACCAGATACTCCGAAATCCGCCATGATTTCATCAAATGATAACGCGGATACGTTCATGGTATCTGATCAGAATATTATTGTCGAGCCTGTAACTAATCATAGTAAGAGATTGATTATTGAGTCAGTGAAACACGAGCATCGAAGCTACTACGTATGTTTAGTGGATAACGGAGTAACTGAACGGGCACGGAAGGTAATATTTGTTCGAGTTAAAGATAGACTTGTTGCCCTTTGGCCATTTTTAGGGATCGTGGCCGAATTGTTTATATTGTTTACAATCATACATGTATGGGAGACTCAACGTGCCTACAAAGAAATCCATGCAACACCGCAAAACCCGCCCATAACCACAGGTAACAAGAGGCCGGCGAGCGGAGCCAGCGTAGCCTTTGAGAGTGTACCTTTGACAAATGGCTAGCCAGTGTTCAATTCTAAGGGGGACACTTGATGTTAGTTTAATTTGCAATTTCGCATTTGTTAAATTTGTCTAGTAAGGTTGTTTAATGTTTTATACGGAAACCTACGAGCCCATGAATTGAGTGGACTCACTGTAAAATAACCGAGTTGAGAGGTTTTAGTGATGTTTAGATGTAATCGTGTTGGGGCCTTGCATTGCAGCATTCGGGAGAGTGCTCACTATCGATAGCCGGCCAAGCCAATGACAGCGAATAGACCAAAAATGTGGACTGTTGACGAAATTGGCCCACGTATACAAGACTAGGCAAGACGGATAGTCAAACAAAATCCCACGAAACTTCTGCGAAGTTCGATCTGCTTCAACAACAAAAATAACGTTGCAACTCTCTCTGTCTTGCCCAAACTCAGGCAACTGAACTTTCGAGAGCCTAAAAACCAAACTGAATTCGACAGAGTCAAGCAAGATTGAGCAAAATCCTATGCCGTTGCAATGTGCGCCACAATGCATTGGAGAGGCTAGCGTTTATTGTAATTGTTGGCCAAGATAGAATCAATAAAAGTGAAACAAAAGCAATTCTGACAGCATTTGTTTGCTCGTCCTAATTGGCCTTCGCACTTTCAATGGCTAAAATTAGATCTGTTTTTGGTCGCCGGCTAAAGTCATTTCCTCATTGCGCCCAAGTTTGGTTAGCTGGCTCGGCAAAGTTTTGGTTTGTTTGAGCGGACGAGGAGCCTGTTGCTGTTGCTATCGGTTGTGCCGAGTTCGTCTCCTCATGTTGGGCTCTCTTTTTGCACGTTCGCCCATAGGCCAGAGCGCATTGGCTTCCAACGAAAGCTACACTATAACTAACCACTCTGGCTCCAAGCGCGAGAGTCAAGCCGCTAGGTTGCCTTTGTAGTGTAGAGGAAGAGCTCGACTGGGGACACAAATTTGCGCCAACAAATAGGGAGCAATGACAATAATAATGAAAACAAGGGTGAAGGCGAAAGCAAGTTTCCAGAGGGTTGTTGTCAGTGCATCCGAGCGCTGGCCTATGGCTTTGCTCCGTTCAGATTGGCTTGGTTTGGCTAGCTAGCCGGCAGGAGCGGCCGAGCAAGCTAGCTCGCTGAGCAGAGAGAGGGAGAGAGAGAAAGAGAGATGGAGGGCGAAATAGGGAGAAGGTTAGTCAGCGATCAGTGCAGTTTTGCCACAAGATAACCAACTCAGACAGTTTGTGGCTTCCACAGTCCACAATTGGCGAGCCTCTCTCTCTCTCTCTTCCAGTATCTAGCGCATCGAGCTTGCGTTAGCTGCCCATGAGCAAAGGGACCGGCTCTCTGTGTTCCTAGTTCAATGCTGCCGCTTTCGCCGTGTTGTCCTCGTCGCGGCGGTGCTAGATTGTTGGCGAGCCAATGGGCTGCTGGAGGCCTGCGCGGGATCAGGGGGCAACCGTAGTCGGCGGCTGGTTCAATGAACTTAGCTCGCGGTCTCGAGTGGTGGCGTCGCGTTGGATGAGCGAGAGGCAAGCTTGCTGGCTTGCGGGCGCCTCCAAAAGCTGAGCGGCGCACCGTTGCCGTGTTCCCGTTTCGTCTCGGCGGCCTCGCTGGCCGCCCATTGTTGCGCCCGTGGAAAGTGGCATGAGTTGGCCGAGAGCAGCCTTGCAGGATGTGAGCAACCTAGTTGCGTCCGAGGCCATTGAGGCAAAGGCGGACGACTCTTTGCAGGTCAACGGCAACGGCAACGGCAACGAGCTTGGCGTTCAATTTTTGCGACTTTCATCTGAGCTGGAGTTCTGGTTGCAAACGCCGACGCAAGCGCTCCCCTCGGCCGGCGCCATTGTGTGCGGCCAACGCGCCCCAGCGGCCAAGCTAGCGGCGCCGGCAAGACTGGCCAGAGGCTGGCTCCACTTTCAGTTCACCTGGCACACCGACCTCAGCGCCGCCGATCGAGTTCAGTGGGATTGCGTTGGTTGCGCCAGAAAGGTTGAGTTCACGGCGCTTTGGCCGCAACTCGAAGGCGGCCACTAGGCGAACTCTCTCATCCGCCGAGCGAGAGAGAGAGAGAGAGAGCAGCTGGAGGCCTGTTTCGAGTGTAGGTTAGTTGGCCAAGTTTGCCGCCCTCGGCCGCTCGCTTGCTGGAGGGCGCGCTCAGTGTGGAGCGGGATGGGCTCGGCTCATTGGAGCGTCGCTCGAGGCTCACAATGGCCACTGCCACTCTTGCCGCCTACTGCGTGAGCCCAATGCGCGTTCGAGCGGCCGCCACTCTAAGAGCGCCGCTCCACTCCCATGTTGCTCCGTTAGATTTTGCTCGCTGCGAAGCTAACGGGCGTCGTCTTGATTGCATAAGCGGCGAGAGTCGCGGAGAAAACCAGTTGTGGCAGAGAGAGAGAGAGAGCTGCGAAGCTCTGCGCCAAGCCTGCGCCAGACTTTCGCCCGGCGCCGGTGGCGTTGAACTCTAGTCCCAGTTTGCGGGGCTCCCTCGTTGCGCTGGCCGCCATCTGCAAAGTGCGCAGTTGTGCCGGCGCACCCGCGGCAGCCTCGGCGCCGGCACAAGCAAACCGTCTTGGCTTCATCCCCCCTCCTCCAGCTGGAGTTCAAAGTCAGCCAGTGAAGAGTTCAATGAATGGGAGCAGCGGCAGTTTGCGGGCAGGCGAGCGAGCGGACTCACGCGGGATGGTGGAAGCGAGCGGGCTGAAAATAGCAACTGCAGGCCTTGCAAGTAGGTTAGCCATCGTTTTGCGTTTGCCCTCCCCCCCTTCTCTGTGTGTTACATAACACTGTTTATGTCTTCGCTGCAATGGCAGCGCCGTCGGCTGGCTGGCTGGCCGGCGCGGCCCGCCCGCCCGCCCGCCTGCACACACAGAGACACACGCACGCAGCGGCGGCGGCGGCAGCGGCAGCAGCAGAGGCGAGCTGCGCGCAAAACACACTGGCAGCCAGCGAGCAGGCAAGAGTTCAGTCAACGCTGGCGAGCTATTTGAGGTTACGTAACTCTCGCTTCCATTGTGCCAGCGCCCGGCCGCCTAGTTCAGGTGACTCGCTGTAGGGGGCGCCAAGCGAGAGTTGAGTCCTAGTTCAATGCACAGTTGACTCACGCACTAGGTCGAACTCTTCTCCCTTATCTAGGTCTTCGCTTTCCCCGCTCCCTTTGGCCAGAACTCTCTCTCTCTCTCTCCCCGTTTCGCTCGCTTTCCATTGGCCAGAGTTGCGCCAACTTCGCTCGCCGACTCTCGCCTCTCATTTAAACTTTCGCCAGCCACCAAACAGCTTCGATCCGCTCAGCGCCCGCCGCCCTTAGCCCAGCACCAATCCGACCGCCACACTAGCCCCAGAGGCCAGCGCCAGCGAGAGAGGCCCGAGTTGCGAAGTGAGAGAAAGAGAGACAGACAGTGGAGCCCCAAAAGTTGTGTGCAGCACCTTTGCCACCCAAATGGACAGCAAGAGACTGGTCAAGCAGCAGCAGCAGTGTCGCCGCTAACAAGCTCGAGAGCAGCAACATTTAGAACTTGGCCGCGAACACACAAGACGAACCCGAAGAAGCGGAAGAGGCCTGCAAGGGGAACACAGACAAAGCTTGGTAGTTAAATGATTCTCAAGATGGTAGCCTCAGACAGTCAGCTACCGCTGAAGAAGAGGAAGTCGTCGCTAGTTTCGGCAGCAAACGCAGCCTTGTTAGCGAGCCAACTGCAACAATTAGTTCAATTTCAACAAAGCCAACTGCTAGCTCAATTGCAAAACCAAAACCACCACAACCATCTAAGTCAATTCAATCAAACAATCGCAAGCAGCCATCCCTCTTTGCATCATCACCTATCTTATCATCACAACGGAGCAACTGGCTTGGCGGCCAGCCAGCAGAGTCCCACTGGCCAGCACCATCTGAGCTTGAACCAAACGAGCCAGCAGCACCATCGTCACCTCAGCGCGCATCTCACCGGCCAGCTGAACAGCCGCCACCCCTTGCTGCTGCACCAGCAGCAACACCACCAGCAGCAGCAACAACAACAACAACAACACCAACAGCAACAATTCTCGCCGCTCGACCAGCAGCAGCAGCAGCTCACCGACTCGCAAATCGCCTCCTGCATGAGCCAGTGCCTCGACCTGCGAACCTCCTGCTCCTCGGCCTCCTCAACCTCATCCACGATCTCGTCAGCCTTGCAGCAGCACCTCCAAAACTCGGCCAGCTCCGGCGCGGCCGGAAGGGTGAGCGCGCCCGCAGGTCAAGGCCAGCAGCAGCAGCAGCAAAAGTCGTCGGCCGCCGACTCCAGCCCCTCGGCGGCCGGCAGCCAGAGCGCGAACTGCTCCACCCTCCAGCAGCTAGTCATTGGAACCACAAGCCAGCAGCAGCAGACGACGACGAACCAACAGTTGCAGCAGCACCAGCAGCAACAACAACTCTCGGCCGCCCAAAATGTAAACAACCCCACTGACGACTCGCAACCGCAAATCTGCATGATCTGCGAGGACAAAGCCACCGGCCTCCATTATGGAATCATCACTTGCGAGGGTTGCAAGGGCTTCTTCAAGCGAACAGTGCAAAACAAGCGAGTTTATACGTGCATCTCGGAAAACAACTGTATAATAACAAAGCAACAAAGGAACAGGTGCCAATCGTGCAGATTCCAAAAGTGCTTGCGCCAGGGAATGGTGCTTGCGGCTGTACGCGAGGATAGGATGCCCGGCGGCCGAAACTCGGGCGCAGTCTACAACATGTACAAGGTGAAGTACAAGAAGCACAAGAAGCAAAACCAACAAACACGCGCCTCCTCCTCCTCCTCAACCTCCTCAACTGCCTCCTCAGCCTCCTCCACCAGCTCGGCCGGAAGCGGCAACCTGGTCGCGACAGGCGCCAGCCAACAAGTGATGAGCGGCCAGCAGCAGCAGCAGCAGATGCAGCTGCAGGGGCTCCAGGCAAACATAGTGAGCCAGCAGCAGGTTCCCGTCTCGGGAGCCAGCCAACAGCAGCAGCAGCAGCAACAGCAGCAAGTGCAAAACTCTGCCCCAACAACAGCAACAACAACGAGCAGCTCGCCAACAAACACGACCTCGCAACAAATCCAGGCTGTTGCCCGCGAAACTGCCTCCCTAACGCTGGGCTCCTCAACCCTCTCGCTCAGCAACTCCTCCCTCTCGTCGGCACTCTCATCTGCCTCAACCTCCTCCTCCTCAACCTCGCCCGCAACAACCTCAGCCGGCTCGCCCATCTCCACCTCAGGCTGCTCGCTAGCCTCCTCCTCGTCCGCCTCCACCACGCCCACCAGCGCCGCCCCAACCTCAGCGGGCGCGGGCGCCGCCGCAAACTCGCCCACCAGCTCCAGCTCCATCCCGACCTCGTCCGGCTCAACGACGGGCGCCATCCTCAAGTCGGCGCTCACCTCGCCCCTGCTAGACTCGCCCAACATAATGGTGCCCATCTTCAACTAGCCCGTCCGCGCCCGCCGGCCTCAAGTTCACGGCCGCCGCCGCCAGCGAGAATGGCCGGCGCCGAAGATAAAGGCCCAGGAGGCCCCTCCAAAGGTCGGCCGAATGCGGATTGAGGCCGCAGCGCCGACACACATACACATAGATATAAATAGAGATTTTTATATGCAATTATATATATATAAGTAAGCGGATACAAGCATTGTGGCGCTCGCTCCAACGTCAGCAATATGGGAAGGAGAGGGCGCAGTTTGAGAATGATGATAATCTAAGAGATAGGTATAAATAATAAATAGTTTTGACTGAGTCATATTTTGCAATCATGTTCCCTGTTCTTTCCGTCGGCCCCTCGATTGTTCGAAGCTCGCTTGTCCTTGCCGACTCGTTCAATGTCCAATGGCGGTTGGCTGGCTGGCCGGCCGGCCAGCCGGCCAGGTGGCGGCGCCGCTGAGTCGCGCAAGTTCAAGCGCTCGCTGGCCGCTGAACTCGAGGTTGGGGCCTCGGGGGCGCCCGCAGCAGAGGCTGCAGTGGCGGCGGCGGCGGCGGCGGCAGTGAAATTGCGTTGCAGCAGCGCGCGGGGTCGCCGCTGAACCCTCGAAGTTCAACCAACTCGGCGCTCAATGGCGGCACGTTCAACTCACTTGTCGGCAGCGCGCACAACCAAAGCGATAGGCAGAGGCGAAAGCGCGCCTCTCGCTCGCTTTCAGGGTTCAAGGGTTCCCGGCCAAGTTGGTGTTGCGGCCGCCAGGCGGCGCGCGCCGGCCCAGCACCGCCAAGCCAGTTGCTGGCGCTCGCTCGCTTGGCCGCTAGCTTGCCAACCAGCCCGCTTGGCCGCCAACTGTCAAGGTTAAAAATGAGCCGTTCGGCTAGCAACAAACGCTGCCCGTTTCCAGCTTACTTGAGTCCCAGTTTACCATTGAAATTCAAGCCAAGCAAAGCTGAACCAAGCAATGGTTGGCTGGCGGGCGAGTGAAAGCGACACAGAACCAAGAGCACCCGCTCGGCCAACTCTAACTGCCGCAAGCCAGCTACTATAACTGGCTCCTGTTGTCTTTGCTAAACCTGCCGGCGACCATGAACTTGGGCACGGATTTTCAAGCTTGCCGGCCGCCAAGCGTGCTCGCAAGCAAGCGCGCGTTTCCACTGAACTCAATTGGAAGCCAGTTAGCCGGCAGCGAGTCGAGCTAGCTTGCTGTTTTAGCCTGCAAATTGAATTCCATTGTGCAAGCTCCCAATGGGACAGGCGGCGGCAGCAGCGGGCGGCCAGAGGAGCGCGCCCTTCACTTGGAGCTCGTGCTCATTTCCAACAGAGAGGGAGAGAGAGAGAGAGCCGGCGAGCAGACTCTCTCAACCAACCGGCCAAACTCGGCTGGCAACCGTTTGGGCTCTCGTCGCAGGAGAGTACAATCATGTTTGAGCGACTCGCACAGCTATGGGAGAGCTCTGCCGATGGTTTCAGCCCGAAATAGGGTTAGCCTAGCAGCTTGAGGCTTGTTGGCGCGAGATGAACACGTCACAAGGCAAGCAATTCGAGAGACTTGCATTGATTGAAGAGTCTCGAGCGTCACTTGAAATTTACTTCTAGGCTTTCGATCGATGATGCAGCTAGGCAAGCATCGGGCAAACCATTCACAACAAACCACCAACAGGTCGCCCCCTCTTCTCAAGCTTGATTTGCCTCCCCGCAAGCCGATGCAAACACCGCCGAGGACCTCGGCCCGCAATTTGGCAAACTTATCCGAGACTCTGGGCCACTTGTTGAAGGCGCGCGATCACGCGCTCGCCTACACTTCTAGTCGCAATGATAATTTGCACTCAAGCTGCTGCTTCTGTTGTAAGTTATGCAAACTTAGCCTGGCGCCAGATTCGTAGAGGCACTCAAGTTTTGGCCATTCCAGCAGCCAGGTGAGCTTTGCCGGAGAGCAGCAAACACTCCATTTGCTTGCTTAGGCTTACTCTACCGCCTCTCTAGTCGCACCAGCAACCTTTGCCTCGTCTCGCCTCACTCAAACATGGCCACAAACTTAGCCTGAAGGGAATCAAACTTATCAGGCGCCTCGATCGACCATGATCATGATCCGCCGCTAATATAAAGACGTCTGCCTAACAGTTAAGTCAGTTTGCTGATTTCCTCCGAAGATATAAAGCCTCTGCGACATCAATGGGCCAGTTCTGATTGAAGTCAGTTGGACACACACAGACTCGTAGACTAGCAAGAGATTAAACGAAGAAGAAGCGAGAGTTTGTCAGCCCGAAAGCAGAGAGAGAGAGAGCGAGTTTTCGAATTGAGTTTAAGCAATCCCCTTAGACGTCTGCGGCAAACGGCAAAACCAGTTGCACCCACTGGGTGGTGTCTGCGGCTCAATCTACTGCTCGAAGCATCATACTGCTGATAACCGAGAGTGAGCCTACACAAATAGCGGATGTATGAGCATGAATCCTCCTTCAGCCGCAACGAAGAGAGTGAGGTCAGACAAGGTGTTATGATTCTAAGCGCACCTGTTCAGGAGATGCGCGCCCAACGAGCACGCCAAAGTTGTAGAGAGAATGCAAAGCTTCAACAGGAGGACGAGGCAGTTTAATCACTGAATCGACTCGACTCAATTTCGCTTCCCTTGCGACTTCGTGGGTTTGGAGGCTGAGATCAGCTGATTTGGCTTTGTAGGGCAGCAGGCTGGAAAAGGCAAAGTTTTGAGAACAATTTTAGAGCATCGTCCCTCAAACTAAAGTTTGCTCGCCCAAAAGGCGACAACCAGCTCTCAGGTGCGATAATTGTCGGCACTAATCTCATAAACGGATGCATTTGTGGCTGTCACCTAGTTTGAAGTCGGGCAGGCGAGAGGATTGAGGAGAAGAGGGACTCTTTTGCGCCTGCAACGACAAGACAAATAGAGACAACGAGCGCGTAAACTTGATACTCAACAAGCGGCTCCACCTGAACAACAGCAACAACTAGCACCGCCGCCGCCGCCGCCGTCATGGGCGGAGTCTCGGAGGGCAACAGGCAACAGGTGGAGCAGGAGGAAGATGGAGAGACAGGGGTGCGGGTAGAGGAACTAAACGGAACCTCAACTTCGTCATCGTCTTCCTCATCGGGTGACACTTCGTCTGCCAACGAGAGGATTGCCATCCAGCTCAACGATTTATCGCAAATTTATGACCATAACAGAAATCTAAACGTCTTACATGAGTCATTCGGGGATCATCTGATGAAAGAAGAGTCTAGTTTAGTACTAAATCTTAACGATGATCGTGAAAACGAAATTGCAAGCCCAAAACAGGACACTAATAGAGGAGAGATTCTAACCGACAGGCAGCCAACTGTATCACCTGTCTGCTCATTGGCAGCAAGCGATGGCGGCTCCGGTTCGGTTGCTGGCGCCGCTTCCGGCTGCTCCAGCACAAAAACAAACTCCACCTCCTGTTCAACCCAACGAATTTCGCAAAACAGTCTTCTAATCGAAACAAACGGTGACCAATTTGTGCACATCCAACAGTGCGAAAGTGCACAGATCGATCTATCAGACAACCAATTGAATTTAGAGAATCGCGGTCATTTTATTCACCTGGACAATGCATCGCAGGGGGCAAACAAATTTACAAACCAAGAGCTCGAGCTACATCGAGCAACGGGCGATGGTTTCGCTTCGACTGAGTTCATGAATCAAGCTGACAATGAACTTGAGCATCAGAGCTCTATTATGATCCAAATGCTCGGCAACGAAATCGACCATGCTGATCCAATTTGCATTGAGTCAGCTTACACAAACGACGAGGAGGCAAGCTTAGTCAAGCATCTTGGGCGCAGGATAAGCGTAATACCACGATTGCTGGCTAAGAGGGGAATCAACAAGACAGGTTGCTTAAATGGTGGACAAAAGAACCAGGGCAGATGCCAAATGCCGGTAGCCTATCTGCCGCCAACGCCGCCCGAGCAACAGCCCACTACTGTTGCCGGAGTTGGTGGAACCATAACCACTGTAACCAGAGACACGCGAAAGACGGCACCCCTGCCAAGATTGGTGGCTAAAAATGGAACTGTTAACTTGTTTCTGGATAACATCGACAGGCGCCAATTTGTGAGAGACCTTTTTACAACCATGATAGACATCAAGTGGCGTTACAATCTCCTTGCAGCTGCTCTCGGGTTTGTATTTTCCTGGTTGTTCTTCGCTTGCATTTGGTATTTGGTGTTATATGTTCACAACGATTTGGTTCATGAGAACGATCCAAATTGGTCACCTTGCATAGTGAACGTCAACTCCTTTCCAGCCGCTCTACTATTCTCCATAGAAACCCAATCAACACTTGGCTTCGGCTCGCGAATAATAAGTGTTGAGTGTCCAGGTGCTATAGTGATCTTTTGCATCCAGCTTATATTCGGGGTGGTAGTCGAGTGCTTGATCGTTGGAATGGTGTTTGCAAAATTGTCTAGACCCGCGAAGAGATCTCAAACGATCATGTATAGCAAGTATGCGACAATTTGTTTGAGAGAAGGACAAATGTGTTTGACATTCCGTGTTGGCGACGTCAGGAGCAAATCCCACATCATTGGAGCAACCATCCGAGCTTCCCTGGTCAGTCAAAAGATTACTGAGGAGGGCGAAACAATACCATTTTACCACCATCAGTTGGACGTTAAGATAGATGACTCTAGGAACAGCCTGCTACTCATTTGGCCAGTTACAATTGTACATCTGATCGATGAGAGCAGCCCCTTCTTTCAACTAAACGCTGAGTCATTGGCTAACTTTAAATTCGAGATCATCACAGTGCTGGAGGGGACTGTCGAATCAACGGGCCAATCTATCCAAGTTAGGTCATCATATTTACCGAGTGAAGTCAAGTGGGGCTATCGATTTGAACCGATAGTATCCACCCATGGGTATGGTAGATACGCACAGACCATAATAGATTACAACAAATTTAATCAAATCATACAGGTGGACACCCCAACATGCAGTGCCAAAGAGTACTACTCGCTGAAATCCGTTTAAATTTTAGACCTAAAACTCATGACAAACATTCCAAAAGTGTGCGATAATATTAAAACTCTTAGGCACTAAATCATACGTTCCATGTCCAAGTAATAAAGGTTCTTGTAGTTGTTTTGTGTCCTGAATATTTCGCCCTCAACCGATTAAGTCAGCAGCCAGTCACGCTAAGCTCATGGAAAGTGATTAGCCAAGATCATGCATTGTACTTGTGTATTTGTTCTTGGTTTCTCCGACAATGCATCGGTGGCACGTAGTC
>ENA-UOVY01000612-UOVY01000612.1-plant-metagenome-genome-assembly--contig:-NODE-612-length-14276-cov-617.671753_pt1 | contig 14276 bp, 18 predicted proteins | sample MGYA00249840_ERZ761561 | MGnify/ENA primary metagenome ERZ761561 (study PRJEB28882, sample SAMN05720143) | plant metagenome | isolation source: Guanajuato, Mexico | place: Mexico:Guanajuato, Mexico... | reverse complement strand
ACCAACTCTTTGGCCAGCTGAACGGGCAAACAGACAGAGAGAGAGAGAGAGAGAGGAAAGGGGGAGCTAAATTGAGCGTTGCCGGCGTGTCGATTTGGGCGCCCCTCTGGCGCTGGCTTTGGCTCCGCGACAAGAGTGCGCCCGCTGGCTGGCTGGCGGCCCAAAGCTGGCCAGTCGGGGGGAGGAGGAGGAGTTAGTCTGGAAACATGCCTCTTGATTGCCAGTTTATCAATCACTCGGCCAAGCAACACCAGGCGCCAGCTCCCATTTGCTGCCCTGTCAACTGAGCCCCAGTGGCGGCGGCCGAGCGGCGCCGCGAGCCAGCCGGCCGGCCGCTCAGCTGACTGGCTGGCTAGGTGGCGGCGGCGGCGGCGGCGGCGGCGGCCGCGCACGCACTCGCCCGCAGGCGGCCGGCCGGCTGCTGGAAAGGTGGGCCGCGCCGCTAGGATGCACGCGAGCGCCGGAAGCGCGGCCGAGAGAAGTGGGCCGCGCGCGGCGAGATTGCGGCCGCTTTACTGGCTCCGGCGGGCTGGTCGACTCGCGGCGCTCTCTGGCTCGCCGGCTGGCTCTGCTAGCTCGGCCAGTTCCAGCCGAGGGATGAGTTTGCGGGATGAGGCGCGAGTTGCTTGCGGCGCAACTCGCCCTCGGCGCGCAATCTTGTCTCGAGCGGGCCGCCATTGATTGGTGGGCGCCAAACATGCGCCGGCCAGGTCGCCCGCGGCCACCAGGCCGCTCGGAGGCGGCGGAAGTGGGCTCGGCCGGCGGCGCATTAATTGTCGCGCGCTCTGTGGGCGCCAGGAGCTCGCCCATGCAAAGCGGCTAGGCGCCACGCTCGGCCCCACAAACAAAGGGGCTCTTGCTCGGCGGTTTGCGCGGATTTTAGCGGCCGAGGGCGGCGCAAATTAATGGCCTCCAGGCGCCGAGCATAACGCCGCAAAACCCAGAGCGGGCGCCTTGGAGGCGGTTGGCGGGCCAATTAAGTGGCCAAGTGGCGCAAATGGGCGCCTGTCATTCGCACCGTCCACCTGACACTTGTCCTTGCGCCCTCGCCTTTCAATTAAAGCCCCGAGCGCGCGCCTAATGGTGGCTCACTTGACGCCGCCGGTGGCCGGTCGCGCCCACCCACTGCAGCCGTCGAGCTCGCCCGCCCGCTGGCCGCTGCAGTGCGCGGCCAACAATGGGCCGGCCATGTGTTTGGACAGGCTAATGGACGGAGGCCTCTCGGCGGCCCTAATGTCGCCGAGAGCGGCCGCTCGCACTGATAGGAATCATTGTTGATCTGGCCGGGGGGACAACACAGCGCCAGTTAACGAGAGACAAGCGCGTGTATCCTTGTTGGCGGCTACGGCGCTCGCTAATGAAACTGGGCCGCGCCGGCTGCGCGAAACGAAACGAGACCCAATCTGGAGCGGCCGCTCCTGGCGCCCACCAAACTGGCCGCCCATATCCAATATCTGGCTCATGTCGATTCGGGTTGGCCCCTCTAATGGGCGCCTGTATTAGCATGGACGGCGCATCAGCCGCCGCCGCCGCCGCCGCCGCCACTTCCATCTCCGAATGGGCCGCTATAAAGTTTATGTCCGCACTCGGCGCGCAAGATCGATGGCCGGCAAATCGCGGGCAGAGACTCCGCCCGCCGACCTGCGCTCGCTCGGCCGCCCATTCCAGCGGCGCCACTTTGGGGCCGGAAATCCGTCAAGCCTGTTGGCTGGGGGGCGAAACTTATTGACTTGTTATTGGCGGCCGCCGCCGCTGCCGCCGCCTCTCATCGCCAATCAACCATTCAAGTGGATGGGCGTCCGCTCGGCCAAGCGGCGTTCGCGTTGGCCGACTGGAGCCGCCGGCCGGCCAGCAAGCCAGTGGCTCTTTTTCGCGCGTCTCCATTGTTTCGCGCCGCCGACTTTGCGCCCATATTGCTCGTCCAAGTTTGCCGCTGCGGTGGCGTCGTTAGCGGATTCATAATGAGATATTTGGGCGCATCCTTGGCGCCGCCTCGGCCGAGTTTGGTCCGCGCAAGCCGGCGGCTTAATTCACCCTTTGGGCTCGTCTGGCCAAAACTCGCTCGATGGCCCCACATATTGAGCGGCGGCCCCATTCGAGGGCCCAAATGGCCGCGGAGGCGGCTCGAGTCTGGCGGTAATCAAATTTCTGCGACACTGGCGCCGCTGGCATGGAAATTGAATGAAAACGAAGCCGTGACTTGACTACGCCGGCCGACAACAACAACAACAACAACGACAACAACAACAACTACGACAGCAGCCACGGCAACAGAGGCGAGAGCGACGAGCGGCCGGGCTGGCCAAAATCTCGCCCACTCGCCCGCTCGGCCAGCAAGCCAGCCAGCCAATCAGATCATTATCGAGATTGTTTATTGATTCTCTCCGGCGGCAAGGCGCCGAGCAAATGGCGACACCGACGCTGGTTGCGCAGCCAAATGGATTCTCGCCGCAAAGGTCGCACGCTGGCGGAGGGGCGGCGGAGGCGGCCGGGCGCACTCATGCGACCAACTGGAGGCCTCGAGAGCGGCCGCCCGCGCGCGCGAGCTTTGTTTTAAGTTTAGCGCGCGCGCGAGCAGCCCGGCGGCCCGTGATTGTGATTCCGAGTGCGTACTTTGCTCGGCACGGAGGTCTGACGGGAAGTGCCGCTCGCCCTCCGAGACGCTTGACCCCGCCGAGTGGAGCGAGTGGAACAAGTGCAAGCCTTTGGGGCCGCCTAGGCCGGCGTGATTTTATTGCGGCGAGGGGGGCAGCCATTAGGCGCAGGTGTCGGTGGCACGCAGGCGCTTTTTATTGCGGACTCGCCCGGGGGGAGGCTGGCGGCGGCGGCGGCGGCGGCGACAACTGGACTGGGAGGCCTGTCGCCATGAATATGCGCCAGATGAACTTGAAACTTGGGCGGCCGGCGAGCGGCAGCCTGGCTCCCCTTTGACGCTCAATTTGTGCGCAGGCAGCCGGCCACTCTCGCCAGCAACACGATTGATGGCCAGTGGGCGGCCCGCTTGTGGGCGCGCCCAAAGGGTCGGGCCGGGCCGGGCCGGGCGCGCGACTTGGCTGCCGGGCGGCGGCGGCGGCGGCGGCCGAGCCAAGATGCGGCCGCCGGCTGCAAATTGGCCGCCCAATGGCCACTCCGCCCACCAGACTCTCGGCGGCTAATGAAGCGTGAAAATGGCCGCATAGACAATTTGTTTTCCCTTTGGCCAAATCGGGCGGCGGCGCCGCGAGCATAGCGCCAGCGCCGCTAGGTGACAAATGAACTATTTGCATTCCTTCATGGGCCTGCTCGCGGCCCAGTTGGTCAGCGTGGCGCCCGCGCGAGAGGAAAGGCGACTCCAAACTGGCGGCAACTTGACACTCGCAGGCCAAAAGCCTCGAGCGCAGAAATCTCGACTAAAACCTTCCCAAGCCACTTGCAGCGCACTTCCGCAAACGTGCTCGTTTAAAACTTTGCCACCTCGCCCAGAGCTCTCGAGTGTCGGGCGCTCGCTCGCTCTGCTTGGCGCAGAATATTGCCTCGTGCCGCAATCATCCATCATCCGCATCAGCGCAAATGCGCTTCTGAGAGCCCAGCAGGCGCTGAGCGCGCCTGTCGAATGGGGCCGGCTTCGCGCGCTCGCCGATGGATTCAATTTGGGGCCCCAAATTTGGCGCCTCCCTCGCAAGCTGGCGCCGCTCATTCATTAGCCGGGTTTGGGCGGCCGGCCGCGAGTGGCCCGCTGACCTCAGGCCGGACTGGCGCCAGTTGCATCTCGACAGGCCTCCTTGACGCCAATTGCAAGCCGGCAAGCGGCTGTCGTGCTTCCCAATGGCAGTTTGCAACGGGCGCCGCGTTCACCTGGCCGCCCCGAAGCCGGCCTGTGATTGGCAGCGCAAGATCCGCGCTCGCAAAGCTCGTAAAGCCGCCAGCCTGGCAGCTCTGGGCGCAAGCTCGCGCCTCGGCCGGCGCAACCAGCGCGCCCAAGCTCCACGGGCGAATCAATTATTTGCGACAGTTGAAACGGGCGCCGAGCGAGCGAGCGCTCGCGCTCGCGCAAACGCTAACGAGCCGCCGCTAAGCCGGCCGCCAACAAGGGCGCTCCTCTCGCGCCGGATGTAAATTCAGCGCTCGAGCTCGCAAGATTAATGAGAGGCCTCGCCGGCCGCCGGTTGAGCGTGGATCTGGCTAAATGTGTTCCGTTGTGTTGCCTTGTTTTGGCTCGCCTGCCTCGCTTGGCGGCGGAAGCGCGCGGCCAGTCATCATCCGGCCGCCGGGCGGCTCGAGTGGGCGCCCAGATCGATCCCTCGGGCAAACTTGGCCGCGCTCGGCCATTAGCGCGCCCAGAGCGCCCTGAGTCAGACAACTTGTTGGCCCCCTTCTACCTGAGACCCGCTTACCTGGCCCCATTCTAAGCTCCTGCGCGAGAGGAGGCCTCCGCGCTCGAGCAGCCCGCAACGAGCGAGCGAAAGGCCGCGCTCGGCTCACCTGGCCGCCGGCCGCGCAGGCAGAGAGAGGGAGCGAGTGGCGCCCTTTGAACGAGCGCGTTGCACGCACAATTTGCCAACCAAGCCGAGTCAATATTTGGCCTGGCCGGCGAAACAAGAGCCGAGCACAAAAGTGGCAACTCAAACGCAAGCGCAACGACAACAGCAACAACATCAACAACACGCGCGACCAACGGCGCCGCCGCTCAGCCCACCCGCCCGACCAGCCAGGTTGGCCCGCCGCCACTTCAGGTGAGCCGGTCTGGCCCGCGCAACCATTAGAATTAAAAATTGGCCAACTCCCGCCCAGCGAGCGAGAGACCTCTTGAGGCTGTGTTTGCGCGATGGGCGGAGCTCTGGCCCAATTGCAACTCTTTGTGTTGGCTGGCCGGCGCCTTCATGGGTCCGGCGCGCGCGCCTCTCGCGTTCACCTTTGGGCCGGCAGGAGTTAGCATCGTTATTAATGGATCATGATGTCATTAACTCGCTGGCCGCGCTTTGTACAGTTTAAAAGCGGGCCAGTCCGTCTTTCCTGAGCCGCCGCCGCCACTGTCGCTCGTGTTCCTCGGCGGCCCATTGGCGCCGCAAGCTCAGAGCTGAAGCAGCAACAAGCGGCCCCCCTGCAGATCCATTACCTGAGCTCAGCGCTCCAAAGCTGTCATTGTTCGCCCCCCTCCTCTGTGCGCTGCGAGCCAAATAAAATCTACCTGCTAATTCAGTGCATGCGTGCGCCAACTTGCCCCATCGGCGGCCTCTGCGTGCTCTCTCCTCCCGCAACGACTGCACCAGAAACCAGCGGTCACTTCTCTCCCCTCCCTCTTGCTCGGACTCTCGCTGGCCATTGTTGTTTTGGTTCCTCCATCTCGCCTGGCCGCACTCCTCTCCAGCCTCCTATTCAATATTCTCGCAAACAGACCCTAGCTCTACTATTAATTAATCATGCAAGCGAGCAAACAACAACAACAGCAACACTCGCCAGACAAGAAGTCCGACTTATGCGCCAGCAGCACGGCCTTAGCGGTGCCAGCAAGCAAGAGCGTTGCCCAACGAGTTATGGATGTGGCCGGCAATATAATTCCAGTGAAGACTTCGAGCAACAATTCTATTGAGAGCGACCAAGAGGTTAGAGATATCACGGACAGAGTGGCTAAACTGGAGGCCACAACTTGTAACGGGACCTCAAATGGGAAGCAGCACCAGCACTTTAATGGCGACGACCAAAACAACAATTCGACCACCAAACTGCAACCAGATTCTCCCACCCGAATCCTAGAGAATACATCCCCCTTCATCAAAACAAACAAAAATATCGCCACCAACACGCTCAATTCAGTCTCAGCAACACAATCAAATGCAACTAATGGGGATTCTACTCTCAGACAGATCTTGGCAAAAAATACAAAGAGTGACCATGTCGGAGGTGGCCAGGTAACCAACGAAAGCTCTATTAGAAGTTCAGACAAAGAGTTAAACAATATCTCGCTCGACACTAAGGTTCCGCATCCCCTTAGAGCCGAGTTCCAATCTCCTGAACTCGAGGAGGTTAGCTACTACAACGATCAGGTCAGCAGTGGCACTCAAATGGAGGATGGTAAATCAATCGAAAGCGTTAAAGCACGCCCAAAGTCTCTGATCGAGAAAGAATCCTCCAGGCCCAACTTAGCCATGCCGACGGCTTGTAAGCAACGTCACCCATCCATGCCAAATAGTAGGGATTTCTTGAATAAGGCCGAGGAGGACGATTACGACACTAGGTATGACAATGCAATCGTTGAAAGCATGACAAATTTCAAGGATTCTCACGCACAACACTCTGGCCAATTCTCAACCCCAAACAGTCCGAAAGCGAAATCGGCCCCAGCAACCCCCTGTAATGTAACACCAATAGCCTTTCACCAGCATACCTCGCACTTGAACTCGATACTGAACCCAAGCCCCGCGAACACTCTGCCGCCAGATATAAGAAAGAATCTCTCGGCCACCTGTCGGGTTTTACCCTCGTCGGTGGGCGCCCAAGATCAACCGGTCAAGTCTCAGTACTTGGACAACTTGATCAAAAGGGGCGAAACATCGCTCAAGTCCAAGGACTTTCATGGTGCCATTCGATTCTTCAGCCAGTGTATTGAGCTCGCAACCAACAACCAAAACTTGGAATATTTGAAAAAGAATTTCAAGGTCTACAGCCATCGGGCTGAGGCCCACTTTTATCTAAATAACTACAACGAAGCCATCGAAGACTCAATGGCAGCTCGTGAACTCAATCCAAAGTGGACCCAGGCCTATTATCGTCAGGGCAGATCTCAGTTTCTCATTGGTCAGTATGCGGATTCTCTGGCTGTTTTTGCGTTCGGTCTTGCTCAGGAACCAACAAACAAGCGCTTGTTTGAGGCGCTCGTGGATGCGGCCTTGAACTCTGATTTCAAATCTGATTTTGAAACGAAGTACAACAAGTTGAAAACACTCGACTTGGACAAGAAACCCTTTGTTGTGGTATCAGTTTTGGGTCAGGACGTCTTGGCCAAAGGTCATAGCGAGCATGCTGCCATCATACTCGAATCTGCACTCAGAATGGGTGCCGATAACAAAAAATTCAAAGGGTCTGTGCTTTCGACCATCGGATATGCCTACTGCACCATGAGAGATTATGAAAAGGCGGTCACTTACATGCTTAAAGAGCTGGACGTTGAAAGTGAGCTCGAGGATATAAATGCCCAGTGCAGAGTTCTGAGCAATCTAGGTTATACCTACTATAAGATGCGCAAATTCGATAAGAGTTTGGAGTCGCACCGGAAGCAGTTAAGTTTAGCCATGCGTACGCACCTGTTTCAACAAGCCTCCATAGCCTTGAACGCCATTGGCCATGTTCATGCGGCAAGAAATGACTTCACCAGCGCTTTAACCAGCCACACTCGATGCTTGGAGATCCTCAAGCAGCTCGGCGACAACGACTACAGCCAATATAGGGAGTTGCTCTCTATCGGCCACATACAAGCTATGCTCGGTGACTACAAGGCAGCCCAAGAGCGATACAATGAGGCCATTCAGTTGCTCGAAAGTAGTTGTAAAATTGGTCAAGAGTTATATCAGGTTGGACTTGTGATGGTTAACTTCAACCTTGCTTACCTTGCGCTCAAGCGACAGTCGTTTCTCGAGGCAAAGCAGTACTATGCATTAGTTATCAAGTTGGCTCAACGAATTCCTAACCCAAAACGAGCCCTATTCGAGATGCGCGCTTTCAACGGTATGGGCCAAACCCACAGGTTGTTCAAGAAATTTGACGAGGCTCGAGTTTGGTTCGAAAAACAACTTCAAATAGCCGAATTGCTCAATGATCGGGCCGGCCAGAGTCAAGCTCTGTCCAATTTGGGCATGACCTATCAACATTTCAAGGATTATAGTGTTGCCTGGAAGTATTTTGAGGATAACATGCGATTGGTGGAGCGAGACCCGTTGTTAAAGGCGTATGCCCACAGTTATATGGGTAGCATGTATTTCCTGATGAACAGATACAACGAAGCTCAGGCACAATATGAGTGCTCCCTGAACACCTTCAAGGATCTAGATTATTGCACAGCCGAGAGGAAAACCATTAACCTCAACATGGCAGCCGTCAACGAAAGGATGGGTCACACCGATGTAACGCAGCAAAAGAAGTTTTTGACCACCCAGTGAGGTTAGCTGGCGGAAGATAACGAGCTGGCTCATGTAGTAAACAATAAAGAACCTTCCGCCTCCCCCCCCCCCTAAATAAGAATTCCGAACATTTGGTGGTGAGGAAACTGCACAAGGGACTAATATACCTTGCTGGCAGATTCAAGGATGCCTTTCGAGCTTACTCGTGCAATACACCTTCTCTGGCTGATTTCTAACGCTCTGGACATCAGATTTGAGCCTGAAATCAGAATCGAATACGTTCCTTGGACTTTTATAGCCGCGACGAGGAGGAGAGAGAAGCTGCAATTTATGCGCCTGTTTCCGCAAGAATTCATGCAACACTATTCAGTGCAGTACCTTCAACTTACTTATCTACCTGAAGAATCTCTCCTAAGATAAGCGGGTATTTGTAGCGGGCATGGGAGGATCTTTACCGGTATCCAGGCTGCTCTTTCATTACGCTAGACAATTATATTTCTAGTCTTCCAGTTCAGCCAAACTCAGCTGAGGAGGCAGGTGACTGGCCTGTTGGCAGTTATGTTAAAGGTCGATTCAATGACTCTCAATCGAAATTTCTCTCTGGCTGATGAAGAATACGGATGACAGCACTGCAAGTCTTCTTTTGTTGACTTCGAGCCATCAACATAGACCAGAAGCTCGCGCAATGGACACCAAAATAATGTTACTACCATTATTAACCTGCATACTAGTATCACTCTTTTGCGACGCAAATGCAAGCGAGCTCTCCAAAATCTCCAGATACAATGGTTTGAACGATCTCTTCAGTTCCCTCAAAAAGATTCCCTCTCGAGGAGCAACTTTCATCAGCGATTTCGCTCTATCAATTCCATTCACAAAAATTTTGTTAGCGGGAGGTGCCTTGTTGGGCATACTATTCATGTTCATCCGGTTGCTCATTGTTTTGGGACCAATAATAATTTTGGGTGCCATGACGCGTGAGAGCACTGACGCTACGGATCTACTCAAGATGCTCATAGAGTTCTACAATCAAGTTATTGTGGCTCTGGATGATCAACCATCGCCAAGCTCGTCGTAATCTTGCTGCCTTTGTCCAAGAGAAGAGCAACGTTCTTTTGAATTGGCGGCATCAAAAAACTGTACGCCTGCCATCCAACTATCGAGGGCTTACCAACTTTACCTCTCTACAGGAGGCCTAGAAACTCAGAAAATTGAGCGAGTCTCAAACTTATCAAAGGATTGAAGTCTATAAAGGCATGATTCGAGTTGAGTCTCCCAACCTATGACTGAGAAAGCGTGTTCGTCAAAAACAATAAAAGACCCAAGGTTACCAAGATTTGTCGGGAATTCGTTTCCAAGAGAATTACTTTTATGTGAATAACAATACGGATTATTCATGGCTGAGTTCGAAGATTGTTCATATGATGAGCTGTCTTAGTGTGTCTGATGTAGTTGTCTTTCCATGAGAAAGTCTTGTTACAGTCTGGACAGGCATATACAACCCTGTCAAGTGAGTGTACTTGCAAGTGCCTCTTTAGATTCGCCTTCTCTCTGAAGGTCTTCCAACAAATATTGCACGGATGCACTCGACCTCTCGAGGGTTGCTGAAGTAACTGGCTACTATGCTGATTGCTATTGGCAGTGGATTGGCCTAAGGATGATCTGTTCGCGGTAAGGGATTGGGATAAAACTTGAAGTTGATTTGAAAGTTGTTGCTGTTGCTGATCCATCGTGGACAGATGCTGGATATTGATGGATGGAGATGGGGTCTGCAAATGTTGATTGAGATTTTTTGTCGAAGTGGGATCGTTGCTAGAATACGAAATGTGTTGTTGCAAAGGATCGGCACTCATTGAGTCACCAATCATCATCGATTGGCTCAGAAGTTTGTCTGGCTGTGGACTTAGTTGAGAGTTCATGTCGTCGTGTCGTGGTGATTGATAGGCACCAACAAAAATGGATTGTTGATTGTTAAAGTTAGCCCCGGAGGACTTTTTAACCCGCTTGAAACGCTGGTTCGAGATTCGCGGACGGTCATTCATGCTAGTGGCACCATTTCTCGAGTCGATGTTTGGCACGGGGTGCATTTCAACATTTGATAACCCGGCTATTTGTAGATTCTCAGCGCACTTGACAAGATTAACAAGTCTGTCTTGATTTATAGTGAGCTGTCCTTTGTACATGAAATCGACAACAAGCCGGAGATCCTCTATTAGCATGTCCTTGATGATTATGACTGGATAATGAAAAGGGTTTACTATCTTGGCAAATAAACTGCTAAAATATGGCGATGAGGCAGCAAGTACTAGCCTATGTGCCTGCAATTGTCCGTCGCTGCAGCTTAGAGTTACATCAACTAATCTTTCATTTAGATACATATCCTCGAAGACTGCAGCTAATCCAGGTTCGGGCCTCTTGATACAAATAAGTTGATTTGTAGCCATCATATGATTGTTAGTGACTGTACAATAAATCTGAGCCTATCACTAACTCCAATAGAGTTCCGATTCGGCTGAGGATAGAAATTCTTCACAAGATAGATAAACCTATGATTGTATTGGTCAGATTTTGAAAAACAAATTCTGAAACAGGTCCAAGGATCACGACCATCTGTATGAATTATTTCTTCTTATTTCCGAAGAGTAAAACCATGCCTTGTGCAAGTATCGTGGGACTTTGTCGGCCCGATATAAGGAAGGTTAGTGGAATATTTGGTCCAAACCCAATGGTGCTCTCTCGCCAATAGTAATGATGTTCGATGTTCAATGATGTTTAATATGACTGTTTTCTAGCCCCATAGAGAGAAAATACGCTTCGAGTCTCGTGCGAACCCAATTATATCTGTTCTTGTGCACGTTTCTCAGTCTCTTAGGAGCTCGCACAACGAAGACCATGGCGCTTTTATTTATCTTCAGTCCCGTCATCCGGCCTCAGATGCATCCAAGATATTATGAAAGTTGGTATTAGTATATATATATATAAATTTATTGTTACTTGTTATTGTTATGTAATTGTACACACAAGTTATTTGATTGGATAGGAGTTACAAATAAAACATTCTAGGCCACTTCTGGATATGACCTATGAACATTTGGTCGCCGGAGTCTTGGGCGGATTGACCTCAACCCTTGTGTTACACCCATTAGACCTCCTAAAGGTGAGGTTTGCCGTCTCCGATGGACAATCTAGCCTGAAGAAGAACTACAAAAACATTTCGAATGCATTCGCAACAATAGTGAAAGAAGAAGGTTTCAAAGGGCTGTACAAGGGAGTGGCACCGAATTGTCTAGGTGCTGGAACGGCATGGGGCCTTTACTTTCTATTGTACAATTCAGTTAAGAAGCACATGGGTGATGGCGGCCAACCAGCAGCACTAGGACCCCTCAAGCATATGACCGCTGGCGCCTGTGCCGGAGCTTTAACAACGACCATAACGAACCCAATATGGGTGGTAAAAACCAGACTGTGTTTACAATACGGCAAAGGAGGCCCTGCCACCGGCGCATCTCCTATCGAGGGCTCAAACGTGAGCTTGTTGCCAGATAGCAGACGGTATACGGGCACTTGGGATGCCCTAAGAAAGGTCTACAAGTACGAGGGACTCGCTGGGCTTTATAGAGGTTACGTGCCTGGCTTGCTAGGAGTATCACATGGGGCCGTACAATTGGCTGCCTATGAAGAGATGAAGAGGATTTATCTGACCAAGCTCAACCTACCGGATGATCACAATTTAGGAACCATGCAGTATTTGACCTGCGCTGCGCTAAGTAAATTGCTCGCAGCCACGATCACATATCCTTACCAAGTGGTTAGAGCAAGATTGCAAGACCAGCACGTCAACTACGATGGACTTTTTGATGTTGTTAGACGAACTTGGAGGTACGAATCGTATTTAGGTTTTTACAAAGGTTTCAGCGCCTATCTGCTACATGTAACACCGAACATTTGCATTGTTTTCTTCGTTTACGAAACAGTAACGAAAGCTTTCAAGTGATTGGAGAGAAATTTCAGCGGGCTGTGATCAAACCAATTATCTGTTGACTAACTAACATGAGATATTAATCATAATCAACAATCCTCACGCCGAATAGGAACGAGCGCATCCATGGATTCTACAAAGGACTTGGACCGTCCCTGCTGAGAGTGGTGCCAGCAAGCGCAATCACGTTCCTGGTTTATGAGAAGAGCCTCGAACTTCTACGTTCTGCCAAGTAATTTCTTTCGGCCATAGTGACATATCCCTGCCAGGTGTTTGGAGCAAGACCAGTGTATCAAGTATGAGAGACTTGTTGATGTTGTTAGGCGAGCTTGGAGCTGCGAATCGTATCTAGGTTTTATAAAGATTTCAGCGCTTGCTCGCTACGCGTGACACCGAATATTTGCATCGTTTTCTTCGTTAACGAAACAGTAACAAAGCCTTCAAGTGGTTGGATGTTGGATCCTGGCGGCCTCGATAGCGCTGAGTGCCGCTTGTTGTTCCGACATTCGATTCTGCTCATCCAACTCTCTAATAGTGGGATAGAATGCGTAGTAGGTGGAGGCAACGCTAAAGAGCGTGGCAGCTAGGTAAAGTTTCAATGATCGGCCCCTCCTAATAAACCTCATCGCTTTCGTAACAATTCTGCGCACTGTGCCTCGGCCTGATTGTAAACGTAATACTCTTTATAGAACTTGTAAGATCCACGAACTGCAAAGAAGAGGGCTCCCAACTTCACCGCAAAGACAGTGGCTCTCCACCTGACGTTTGGGCCCTTGAGTTCTGTTTCGACTGTTTTGAAGAGAGCCGAAACTATGGGCTTAACCATCGCAAGGTAGACTAGTAAGCAGAATCGATTTTGTGGAGATCGTTTCTTCTCTAGGGCATGTTTATCATTGTATCTGTTCTGGGTTTCTGTCGCTCAAGGGCGAAGTTTTAACAAAGTGGTCACATGGTTTTGATGGGGAGAGAGAGAGAGTTTCCAGTGATTGGCCCTGAGATGGCGTGAGCGAGCCAATGCGACCGCGCGCAGGCGCAGTGGAGGTCGGTCGGATGGAACCGAGATTCGTTTGCATGTACTTCTCGATGTCCGTCTTTATTCCTCCTTGGAGGCTCGACAACATCGCACGCGCGCGAGATGCCTGAGCGAATGGGCGAGTTTGAAGGTGATTTTGCAATCAAGACAGGAAAGAAGTCTCAAGCCATGGATTTATCGCAAGTGAATTGAAGCGAAAGCGAATAGAGGCGAAGCGAAGAGTTGAATAGAGAAGAAGATTTGGAGGCAAGAGTTTGAGCAAGATGCAAGTTGCGCCAACTCGGCCGAGCCCAAAAGTGGGCCTCATCTTAACCGCTCTCTGGCTGCTCCATGGGCTCGCAAGCGTTGAGGCGTCTGGCGAGCCAGTCTCAAGGTTAGATGAGCACAGGATGAGACGGCGGCAAAGTGAAACAGGTGAGTAGATTTCAGACTGGACGATTGGCCAACCGCAAGGCAAAGCAGGCCGAGAGGGGCGCTTGCGTAAAGTAAAGGCGAGGCGCGCCGAGCCAAGTTGGCGACTTTCTGGTTCACTTTGGACGCCTCAATGGGGCAAAGTTGGCCGGCTGGATGTTGTTGTCGCTTGCGCTCGGTCGTTGTGCTTTATGGCTCCGGCTGCTGTCGCTTTTGGTGCCGCTTTTGGTGGCGCCGCCGCCGCCGCCGCCGCCACCGCTGCCACTGCTTCTGCTTCTGCTTCTGGTGAAAAACGACAGATGTGCCCGCTGAACTTTGGCCGAACTCGCTGGCCCATCCATTCATTTGAATGAGCCATTGTTGTCGCGCGTCCGCCGGCCTCCCTCGTCCCTCCCTGCTTGGCCGGCCGGCCGGCCCGCCGACCGAGCAGGCTTAACCGGTGAGCAAACAAAACAAACCAGATCAGCATTGTTGTTGTGCTGCGCCTTCGCCCCAACTCCCGTTTCTCGCTCTCGCTCTCGCTCTCGCCTCCACCTCCTCCTTCTGCTCGCCTCCCTCCCCCTTCGCCCACTGAATCCAACCTAAAACCACCAGCGCCAAGAGTCGCAAGATTTAAATTGGGCCCAACTGCGCGCGACCCCATTTCCTGTCCCATTCAGGGAGTCTGCGCGGCTCCCTTCCGCTGCGGCGGCCGCCGCCGCCGCCGCCGCCGCCGCCGAGTGGCCGGCCGATGTGCGAGTGCTGCAACAACGCGTCGCGA
>ENA-UOVY01000610-UOVY01000610.1-plant-metagenome-genome-assembly--contig:-NODE-610-length-14343-cov-631.432352_pt1 | contig 14343 bp, 10 predicted proteins | sample MGYA00249840_ERZ761561 | MGnify/ENA primary metagenome ERZ761561 (study PRJEB28882, sample SAMN05720143) | plant metagenome | isolation source: Guanajuato, Mexico | place: Mexico:Guanajuato, Mexico... | reverse complement strand
TAGTCTAGTATTTATGGTCTCACCCTGTCTTTCTTTCTCGATGAGCTTGAGCACAGCTTTTGTAACACGGTTACCAAGCTCAGCGAATAATACATCTCTCCATATGACCAAGGCTAACTGATATACGTAATAATAACCTCTACGGCCCTCGCTAATCTTTGCGCGTATCCAATATCTGTTTAGATAGCTACAGATCCCATCTAAAACACGGCTAGAGAATCTATAATTCTCCCATGTCTTGGTGTAGAATCTGAGTAGATCATCATCCATAAGATCTTGGCCTACGACGAGCAATTCGCGTAAAAAGTGCTCGAGGAAATTCTTCAGTAAATCGTAAAGCTTTTGGCCGATCATGTTGCTTTGATTTTGAGCATGGGCAGAATGGCCGCTCGAATTCAATAATTGTGAGGTCATCGTGGAGTAGTTGTAAACATCGGTGTAGAGACTCATATATCTGGAGCCCTTCATTCCGATCTGGGCCCTGCTGGTGAATACTTCATTGATGCCCTGTTCCAGATCCTCCCAGATCTTATTGAGACTACTTGGCTTATTTCGGCCAAACATTATACCTGAGGTTGGTACACTGCCGCCCGCTCAACGAATTGGCTTAAGGTTGCTGATCTGGTCGCAATAGTCTCGCCTTATAAGGATCGAATGAATATAATCTGGAAAAGTTCAGAGCGAAAACTACATTAGGCAAGTGAGGCGCGAGCATCTAATATGAATTCAAGTGGCAAGAATGTCTGCTCTGAGTTTCGTTGGGTATTAGGCGAGAGATTGACATAATTGGTTCGCGGATATCACAAATAGATACATGTTTTGTCTAACGAGGGTCTTTTGGATGAACAGCTGCTATCGTTTAAAGCCTCGGAGCAGTGCTTACATTGCGCGCTTCTCACTCTGCAACCGATTTACTACATTGACGCGCTCGAGGATTTTAACTCGAGGCTACCCCTCTAGGGCTCTTGTTGAGTATTTCCACTATTCACGACGAAAATAAACAAAACAGTATTGTCTAGGTACCCTCGGACCCAGCTCGACTGTTTTCAGTCTTTTTTTAGCTCAGTTTTCTAGAGTCGCCCGTTAGGCCAACACCGGAATCCTCTGACACGGCTTGCGGACAACTGCGCAGTCCTCCGCGGTTTGAATCCGCTAGACATTCATCTGGACTAAACTGATGTTAAATTTCTCTCTCTCTCTCTCTCTCTCTCTCTCTCTCTCTCTGGGCAATCAGCGAGGTGTCGTCCGGCATCTCTGTCCATCTGCTAATCGGATAGCTAATGAGAAAGTATCAACGATGTTATACCACAAACGACGATATATCCTTGACGATCGCCGATTGACGTCACGAATTAGATGTGTATGTGAAAACTGGGACCGGGACGTTCAAAGAATTTGTCTCATACCCTCAGAGGGTTGTTCAGTCATTTATTCGTTTAACCTTACACCTCCTGAATTAACTCGGGTGCGTGCTGTCGGGCAAGATGCGAAACTGCTCTAATATGGTTGCTGATCTGACTCGAGGATTGATCGGTTGTCGGGTAGGATGGTGCTTTTTCGTTGCTTGTGTAACTTCTTAGCCTTGGCGCCATTCCTTTTCTTTTTGGTCATCTTGATTTGTTGTTTCCGTAACTTCTTGGCCTTGCTCTTACTAATGAACTTTGAGGTTTTGTTCTTGGACTCAACTTGCTGATATGACTCAATGAACTCGGAAGTGAACCCTCCATCTGAATCATAGTCCCGGTCAGTTGCTACTTCGTCGACTGTTGACTTGCTTGGGAGTGAATAATACTCACCAATCTCACCTATTTCGTCACCCTCTGCCTCCCCTTCCGATTGATTTATATCCTCAAGAGCGAATGCGTCAGTCGTGTGCGACCCTTGTTTCGCTGTCTCTCGAGTTTTCTCCGGTTCGATCCCTAATTGGCTCGATGCGGAGCGAGGCCTATGTGGGTGTCCTTCACCTGAACAATCTGACCCAGAACTATCGCAAAACTGCTCGGCCATGATGGATGATGGTGATTCGTCGTAGGTCAAAGTCTCTCCAGCTGTTTCATTCACTAGTCTTGTTACCTGACCAAATAGTAATCCAACGTCAGACTCTGTTGTAAGATCCAGATCTTGATTGCGTGGAACAGCCTGTTTCACGCTGGGTAAGCTCTTCGAATTTTCCTCGGCCGCATCTGGCGACTGAGTCTCGAGCGAGGACTTGACTTGAGTTGCTGTGGCCTCAGTTACATGATCCCAGTTGGCCAGCAACTGAGAACATGGCTGATCATTTCTGGGATCGGAACTTTCTTTTAACCAAATCGTTTCATTCAGATCCTCCACCTGGCTGCCGTGGTTCACCAACAAAAGCGAACTCTTCTCCAACGCTGGAGTTGATGTTACTGCTCTCATCACCATCTTGTCGGCTGAAGCTTGAGCGGTTAGACTATCGTAACTTCTCTGGTCCTCGTGTAAATCCTTCTGACCCCTTGGAAGTTCAGTCAAGACTTGTTGCTTTGCATCGACATCAGATTGTTCACCTCCACCCAATGATGTGGAAGGTAGAGAGTAAGGTTGTGGGTTATAGGTCGCAGAATCTGCTTCACCCAGCAGCTGAGAGTAATCATTGGTTCTAGGTCGATTGAATGCGTTAAGGCGCGCCAATTTTGTGTTATTTTCTCTGGGAAACCGTGCACCCATACGGGTGGGATTTGTACCTGCTGCCTCTATCACGGATTTGGGAAGCACGGAAATCTGAGTTGTCGAGCCAGATTCTGCCGCAAGCTTAGCCTGCAGACCTCGTCTAAATGATGCTGCTCTTTGAACCCGATCTGAGAATGATGGTTCTCTTCGTAGAGCAACGGACTCTGGCTTCGAGTTAACTATCGTAGGCTGGGTCCCTTTTGCTGTGGGGACATCTGACAGTCTCTTTTCCTGCCTCTGGCCAGATTTGTGGAGTAGTCTTGCCTTAAGATCTCGTGCTCCAGCCATTATCTTACCTTTCAGCTGCTTGATCCCTCTTGCTTTCGTACCTTCAACCGCTTGCCTCTCAATTGCAAACCTACCCTGGAGAGGTCCTGATGTCCCGAATCTATTCGACCAAGGACCATCCCTGCTTGCTGATGTAGATATGAGATCAGATTTGCCCGAAAGCTCTGCAGGCAGAGTGAGAGGTAAAAGTGAAATCAAGAGACTGATCGCCAAGAGTCTGACTCTCCGTGCCTTGAATGAGAAATTCTGGTCAATCATCTTTCACAGTTCGAGTTAAATCCAGTTAGCTCAAATTGGTGATTGACTTATGTGCCACATGGATAGTAATCTCCCAGGCAAATTTGGTGCAAGAAATTGTCGGACTCTCCCACCATATTGAATTTGATGAGCCAGATGAATCAGATGAGGTATTTATGAGCTAAAAATAGATTATTGCTGTGACAGTTTGACCCTTGAGTCGAGAGATTGAGTCACAATTCAGACGATCTGAGGTTGGCCCCAAAAAGCGGCCTTTGAGGATTTGAGTCGTTTTTGATTCGGCTTTTTATAGCTGGTTCATCCCATGGACCCATAGAACGAGCAAACTTTGGGGTTGATCTATGAAGCCAAGTTGTGGCTGCAAAGCTGAGCCCACTTGATCTGTGGGTTAGTAGTGCTATGTAGCACACCTTTACATGGTCATCTCGGCATGACCATGTAGAGCAAGGGCGAATATTATGTCTCTGGGGCTGATTGAGCGAGCGGATCGGAGGGAGCGAGTTAAAAACCATGAGTGCTGGAATGATATCCAAGACCAGTTTTCAATGGCTTTCAGAGATAATCTAAGGTCGTCTCATTCTTAGGGTGTCAGCAAGTTACTTCATGCAATTCGAATTGCTCGACCTAGACAGTTCAATCGACGCCCCATCAGTTGGCAGAATTTATCGGCTCGAGAAGTGTCATTTCAGGTGATCATTCCAAATGTGTTGAGCTGAGCATCGGATTTGAGCGATCGTAAATTTCGAGAACAGAGTTTCCTGTGGAACCGCTGGGCGAGATCGAGCAATTAATCAAGCCCAATCGATCGCCACACAAGGGATTTCAATGGGATGCAGGAAGTGTCTCGCATTAAAATTGAGCATGTAGACGAGGAAAAAGCTTCACAGCAAGCTAACATTTCCAGACTTGTTGATAGCTAATGAACAGGGGGGATCCTTCTCGTCATTCAAATTGTATTTGATAGACAACATTTCTACTGAAAGGGGTGCAGCTTGTACTCGTCATAACTGTTGCGAGAGTTGAAAGCTGTAGAATGCTGTGGGAGCACATCAAATAGGGTGAACAAGGCCCGAGCATCTGACAGAATGGAAGCCGATAGGAGTAATAGCATGCAACGATCAGCGACAGACGATGGCAACAAGCCCGTTTACCTGAACGAAAACAATGACAATCGTGCCAGTGGAACAGTAGCGAGTGAGGAACTGATGTTGATCAAGATGATGGCAGAACTCTCGCTCCCAAAGTGCCACCAATTGCAGGCAACTAATATAAGAGCCAGCAGGAATTCTATTAGCGACCCGAACTTAGCGCTTCCAGCCAGTTCAACATTCAGGCTCACCATGGAACCTCCTCCATCGCTACGTATTGATCACCGAGGCAATATGTTCACTATGGCCAGTTGCCGGTTGCGAAATAATCCCGCAGCTAGAAGGTTAAGTCTCGACGAGCGATCGACCGCGAAAAAGATAGTTTCGGTTCCAGGGGAGAGCCAAGCACAACAGGCAGACTGGAGGGCTCTCGACAAATTGATGAAAGATTTCAATCTGAGGCCACCAGAAGGTTCCCAGACAAGAGCCGACGATCAGAGGAAGAGCGCTGAGCCCGAGAGCACTGTGAGCCATATGGGCCGGGTGGACCGCTGCCAGGAGACCAGCGAGAATCATGCACGAAACGAAGGAAGAGGTCTTGACCATTATGCAGCAGGTATAGGTCAGAATAACATGATATTGCAAAATTGTGTCCATATGCATAGAGAGGATGTTTTGGGAAATCTACTCTATAACATCATCTGCTACCTGCTGATCCAAGATGATCAGACTCTTTCGAAAAGCTCAGTGAGCAAACTGATTGACGCAATAAGAGCTCACCTCGAATCTACTTCGAAAATCTATTCTGCAGCTATACTTTCAGTTGGTCCTAGGACTAGCGATCACTCGCAGGGCCAAATGGTGCCGGGCGCTGGCAGCAAGCATGATGGACGAAAAGAGAGTTTAGGCAGCTTGAGTTACACAAGCTCAAGCGCAAGCTGCGATCTTTGCTCCATCAATCCGGGTCATCCAGTGAATGGAGTTTGTTTTGCCTCGGATGCTGGCCACAAAATTGAGCCGGAGATAACCATGAATAGAAAAGATAGCGGCAGTTGTCGCGAGCAATCCTCTTCAGATTTCCGACGACTTTCAAGCACATGTTTCGAGAACAGAGGGCTGATCGATGAGCTTTGCAGTCAGCAAGAAACAATCTGTGATAGCAAGGGCTGCGATTCACCTGTTAGCATTTGTCAAGAGTCACCATGGAGGTTTGAGGAGCTTTCTTGCCGACGCAAATACTCGTCCAGTAACCAATTCTCGTGTCGAGCATCTGACGATAGTCCACAGCCGACTTTGTACGATTTGATGAACGACAGTGGTATCGGAACCTCATACAACTTTGCAGTTGGAGGATCCAAAGTTGGTGCCGCCAATCGCAATCGATCGAGTCACAACGAGGCAAATATGAGTAAAACTTCCTCCCTATCTTCAATGGCCGAGTGTTCCTCTCAACTTGGTGGCGCCTCAATGCAGGCTATCACCTCATACGACGATTCAAGCCCAATCCTGAAGAAAGCTGACCGCAACAAGGCGATCGAAGTCGATGTGGCCAGTAGAAGGGCAGAATTGGAATGGACGCTGAATAAGCTCATCAACTTTGAGCTTAAGTATACCTGGTTAACAAACAAGAGGACTCTGAGGAAGACGATCCGTAAATCTGGAGTTCCCAATGAGATCAGGGCCAAAGTTTGGCTCATTCTGATTGAGAAGCTGGTCGATTGCAAATACAATGTAAGTATTGTGAATGAAATTGATGCTCAAATTTTGACTGTGATGATGGTTAACTCTAAAATTAGGCCAAGGATTTGCTCGAAAGTGCCGACAAAACAATCGAGGACGAGGAGAAGAGCAAAAGTCCTCCCGACCAAGAGATTCAGTCAATAATGAAACAGATCGACTTGGATGTAAACCGAACAATGCCAGGACATAAACTGTTCAACGATGGAGCTGAGGGCGGAGTAAAACTGCGTCGCATTTTAGTCGCCTATAGTGTTCACGTTAACCGAGCTATTGGTGAGCAACCTAAGCCATTGAATGAGGAAACCTGTTCGCCTTGATTGATACTAACTGCCAAACTAAAACTTCCAGCCTACTGTCAGGGGTTCAATTTTATTGTCGCCTTATTGTTGAGCATTTTCGAGGGCGACGAAGAGAAGGCCTTGAGGTGAGTTCAGCCAACACTTGGAGCGCAACCGCGGCGCCCAACCTGGCGGCGCCTCCCCTCTCTGACCCATTTCCGGCCGCCGGCTCTCCCGCAGCAGGCGGCTCGGATTATGCAACCGTTAGGCCAGTGAACTTCCGCCTCTGTCAGCCAGTCAGTCAGCCAGGGGCGGCGGATGTGGAGAGCGTGTGTTTACCTGTCCGCCTTTCATGGTTGCTGTTTGCAGTTGGAAGTGCAACTTTCAGAAGCGAGAGTCGTGCAAACTGGTGGCCGAAATTCATCAGCGTGTGTGTGAGCGTTGTGTGACTTCTCTCCGGTGGCAATTCTAACAATTCGTGCTACACCATTTGGACACTCAGATGGAGGCGTCCACTTCGGCTCAGGCGAATCGTTTGTACAAACAAAGCCAATGATGCAATTCAACGGGATGGAGATATCGTGGTTCTCGATCATCCACGTGTTAGGCCAAAATTTGAGAGTTATATTTCACTCCCAATGGGCCACCATCCATGGCGGCGTCGGGCAGCAAAGCGAGGCGGCTCAGCCAGCGGCCGCCGCGAGCAATGACCTTCGTCTCGTTTCCTGTTCAAATCGAAGCGACCACACAACAGTTGCGCAACTCACGATATCGAAGCCGCGTAGCCAAAAGCGTTGCCTATTTCTCTCTATCGCTGATGGCGAACATCCGCACGGAAGTGGAGCACAATCGGTTTTAATCTGTTGCGGAAGTGAACGAGCCCGACTTGTGCAACCCGAAGTGGCGCGCGTTGTTGGAGCTGGCGCTGAAACAGGAAGTGCACGCGGGGCAAGTTCAGTTCGGGAGAGTTTCCACTTTCTCGCATTGGTCACTCTTTCCTATGGAGAGTATTGGTTGTAGCAAAGTTGTGGGCCTTTTCCACACATCCTGTTGAACCGATTGAGCAAACGTTCTAACTGGGCGACGGTAACAGGACGGCCAGCGGAGAAGTTGAACCCTGCCGGCCATCGTGCACGCAAATCGAGTTGAACGTTTTGCGCGCGAGTTCAAACTCGCTGGCCACTGGCCAGCGGCGCCGGTGGCATTGACCTTGGCCTGGCCCCAGTCCCAGACGTTATGTAAAACACTCTGGCCGCCGCTGACCGCTCAAAGCGCTTCCGCTCCCTCACTCTCCCTTCTTGTTTCGGCCAACACTCTCCTTTTGCAAAATCCGCCCACTCAACCCCCTCCAGATTGCGCGCAACCCAACTGGCGATCAGTTTCGTGCAAAATGGCAGCAAACTTCCTGCCTAACGCGAACGGGCTCCGAGGAAATGAAAGTGGGGGGCTTCCAGTGGCTGATCGATTGTAGATTCTAGAGTCAATGCATGAGTAGCAGTTGGTTGCCAGCGCTCGCTGACATATCGACCAACAATAGCTCACCCAAGTGGACAATCCCTTCCTGGACAAACGCCGCCAGCCGGCGCAATACCAATGACCAACAGATTGCCCAACCACCTACGCTTTAGCTAACCTCCTCCTCCTCCTCTCTCCCTCCACTACTCTGCCCCAAATCTTCCACCGACCCTCCTCGGGCCAATGAACTCCACGAGTGCAGAGGTTTCATTTGCATTGTAGAGCACATTTTCCCGCCAAAGTTCTACTTCGATCACTACCTAACAGGCGCCCGCGCTGACCAATACTTGTTGGCCGATTTCATCTGCGACCAACTCATCAAGAACCCGACCTCCGTGGAACGCAAAATGGTTGAGGGCGTCACAAGCTCGATCACCTTGAACTGGTTCATATCACTCTTTCACGGAGCTGTTCCAACTTTGGTGAGTATAAAAACATTGGGTAAATATGGAAACAATAGCCTCTAGGGTTTTAGGGTTTAAGATAGATTTTATTTCACAATTGAGTGAGTGCAAGTTTGATTATTTACATGACAAGATTGTGTGTTGGCATTCTAGACGTATGATTGTATTGCCCACGCCAGGCTAACTGTGGCCGATTTGGTGAGATGTTGGTAATTTGCATTCAAAAATACCGATGATTGACCTGGAATTCACCTACGTTCTGGTTCGGTCTTAGCTGGCTAGTTACGGTTGGTATTGGAATATGCAATGGCAGCGACATGGCCTCGGCAACTTGCTGCTTTAGTCTTCGCTCGTTTTGGGTCATGATGTTCTTGGTAACCTGGATATAGTGCTCGAATTCGCTCTCAGTTTGCTTTAGCTCTCGATGGAGATCATTTATATTGTCGACGAGCCATTTTTCCATCAGAAGGTGATCCTTTTCGGAAACACGCTGCCGCATAACCAGATCGATGAATTGCTCTTGAAGTTGCTTGAGCATCTTGACGTATGAGGCTTGAAATTGATCTGCATTACGATCGCCGATTCGCTTGAACTTATCATCGAGTCTAGAAACGTAGGAAGGTGATGAGATGAGATTCCCGAGTGTATTCTCTACTTCTAGAGACCCCTCATGACTCGATACATCTGAGGTCCTTGGAGCCACTGGGCTTGTAGATATTGTTTCTGCGACAACTATAAGAAGAACGAGGGACAAGTTGCGATTTTGCATGATGATAGAATTCAACCTTTCTTTCATTTTGATAATCTATGTTGGGTTGATCGAACTCTGGTTTGTGAATGACCCCAGTTTCCAAAACTCAGACCATTCGTGCATTCAGGCTCGTGGATGCATACAACTCAGGTAGCGCGTGCGCGTTAGCCCTCTTATGCGCACAGTTGCCACTGGTACGAGCACCAGTGGGTTTAACCAGTGCCCATGAGGCCACAGTGGCTCGTGCCAAATGGGGGAGGGACGAGGGAGGGCAGGCAGAGGTCTTCTACTTTCACCCTTAGCTGGAGACAAACTTCAAGGGCACGCGCATTGATTCAGCGCCCGAACTTTGCAATTATTTGTCACAAATATGGGAGCACCGGGGGCTCTAGGTTGTTGGCCTCTGGAAACTTATGCGATTCTGATCAGTAGCATTATAAACTTGAGGAGTCAAAGTAATCAACTCGTTGCGCTTAGTTCTCGGATTCAACTGCAACTATGCAAACATTTCAAAATCTCCTGCAACGTTTATTTACGAGTTGCTGATGATTTGTACTTGTTGAGTCACTTGAGCGTGATTTCTGACATTCGTTCATTGAGTGTCAACAAGGAAGAAGTCACTACCAATTGAACTAGAGCAGCGCAATCCATCGCCTCGAATGGCGCTGATTTTTGAGTGTTGGTCGGGTGGATTTATTGATTTTGACTTTTTCCCTGCCTCTCATTTGATATGCATGGAACTTTTCACCTCGAGGTAAGAGTCATAGGCCTAAGTTTGGGGTCCATGAACTGGGAGCGGAGTCTTCGTCTGCTCTCCTGACCAACCCTTTGCAAGGCGAAAGTGAGCAGAGGGTCTGGTAGGCTACGAGGTGAATTCATTTTCGAAAGCTGGATCCACTCAATGCCCGACGAAAGGTTAGCGAGGGTCTATGTGGAGCAGATGATTGGTGGCCAACTGCGATGGTTTGAAAGAAGCATGTGTTGTTTGCCGATAACCGACCACGCTTAGTTGACGTCCAGCCAGGCCGCTCGTGCCAGCAGTGTACATGCCCAACCATCCTTGCTGAACCTCAATTGTAACGGTCAAAAGCGGTTCTTATTTGTCGCCAATGGATCGCTCAGTAGCCCATCGGCCAACATCGGTCAAAACATCATTAGCATACACATTAGCTAGCGAGACTCTTGAAATGACCCCAACCGGCTGACCACTTTCGATTGTTGCAGTTTGCACATTTGTTAGTTTGGGTTCAACCATAAAATAAGCCCTCCTCGCCCGACTTACCTCTTTTGCTGTGCCATCGGTTTGCGCTGGTTAGCGGTCAAACAGACTGTTAAATATAGATACGTCATCTGTCTCCGCTCCTCTGGCTCTCCCTCCGAGAACCCGCTACTTTGGTGAACTTTTCGCTCCCATTGGTTTCAATTCTGGGCCGAGACGGACAAAGAGAAACGCGAGCTGACCTCTTTTAGGATCCGTTCATTCGGTTTGTAGTTTATGCTACGATGAATAATGATGGCCAAAGAGTGACATTTAGTGTATAAATGGCAACGGTTCATCCTGACAGTAGCCGTCTGGATCTCGGTTTGGATGTTGTGGCCACCTTTGCATTTCGTGGGCGGCTAACTGTCTACAACTCGTTTGTCCCCTCAAAGTTGGTTGCAATCTATTGGCATCTGCCCCTCCGTCTAGTTTGATGCGCAGGCTGGAATATTCAATCAGCCGTTCGGATAACAGGCAACAGCTGCCCCACGCGCTGCCTTTTTGGTCTAATAAGTGTCCCAATGGGAGTTTTGAATTTTCATCTGTATAGTGATGCCGCTTTGTCTCCGTTCAGAGGTCAACCATCCATTGAGGTTTGCATAAGTACATGAATGACTCTTGCGCTGGTTCACCGCAATCGTCGCGTGCTCCAAACTATCGGCCGTGTAGTTGGCTGCCCCCAGAGGGACGTCGTCAATCGTCCACAGGAGGCTTTCACAAATGCGGCTCCCCTTCAGCTTAACCTGGTTTTGGTTGGAGGTGAACTTTCATTTCCACTCTCCCGTCTATGAGTGGTTATTTTCAGGGCAAGCGACGCGTCTGTAATTATCTTGCATCACTATACAAACTGTTGCAAAATCAGCCATCCAATGTTGTCACGAGATTCGTCCGATCGCTCAAGCTGGTCCAGTGTCGCGCGCCAGAGGTTTGAATTAGTTCAGCCAACAATTATTGATATTATCGTCGAGTTTCCATCTGAACCTCAATGGCAACACCAGAAAAATTGATCATTCGCTTTTGGTGGCTCCTGCCCAGCACCTTGTGCCTTTCGTAACCTGGTCCAATGCCCTCTGGTCCTATGGACCCGATAACAATGTTTGACCTCCCGTGAAAGGGCGCTGTGGTTTACCAGCTGAGATGTGGGCTTTACCACAGAGGGATAAGTGCAACAATCGATTGATGCCGGTGACTTGTTACACGCTTCTCAAGCGCAGAACACAAGCCCACAAATGGTGTCCCACTACAATCCACCGCTAAATGGACCAGCATAGCCGCCTCCGCTTCTTATCGGCATTTGCATCGACTGCATCCAACTTTCAGTATTCAATCTAACTCTAGGTCTCGGAAACGAGTGGTCAACGAACCGGTAGCGCTAGCCTGTTTGGTGGTGGGTCACCACGTTGGCCGGAGGATTTTGTGCTTGATTGATTATCTGCCGCTCCGACTGCTCCACCCACCAGAGTGCCACGTGTTGTGGTTTTGTTCAAAAATTGGAATTGCATTTTGTGAAAATTCAAAGGTGCACCAAATTTCCAATCCGCCATCATATCTGGTTGTAACATGTTCGACGCTTGCACGTAAATCATACTTGATGTAATATGGAGGTTTGTTCGCCACAATCAAAATGGCTGCTCATTTGCTAACAGCATAACCTCTTTACACTTCTGTCCGGTAGCAGCCCTCAATCCATGATTCATTGATGCAGATTATGGTGGCAAAAATTTTCATATTCGCCCAGAGAAAGCTGCATACAATATATTCGGGAGTTGGTTCATCTGACCTCTGGCTCAATACATTCTGTACGAACTTTGTTCCACTTTTATAGTTATCCTTTTGAAGAGCAAGAGAGTATGATGCTGAGGCTGCGGTCAACATATCAATGGATGTGTTGGAGCATTTTCTCTATTCTCAGTACGTTCAAACTGCTCATGATGCAATTCTCACGCACATCTGAGTCGAGCGCGAGATGGACGAACTAGGCGTAACTTTTTCTCATTCGCCTCACCTATATAACGAGCTGACTCATTCTCTCAGCGAGATAATCTGACATTACTCCTTCACCTGCGCCGTCTAACTTCAATGTCAGCTAAAATCTGTCCAATTTGACCAGCAGACCAGACTCACGATTTTGGACCATTTCATGTTGGAGGGAGTGAAAGCTTTATTTAAATTCACAATGGCCATTCTATACTTGGCCTTCCAAATCACACCACCCTCAAGTTGTGAGGTATTTTCCACAATTAGAAACACGGCAAGGGAAATGTACGATGTAAAGTTACTCTTATCTATTGTTGAACAAATCAAGCTACCAAAGAACAGCTACTTTGCAATAAGACGCTCCTTTTACATTGTCCAATCAAGCTTCAATTCGGATGAATTCCATATGAATTCACTCTTGAATGATTCGGGTCGCAAGATGGTCGTGGCCAGACCGCTCAATGTCCAGCAACTGCCAACAACAAAACCTCCAGCCTTATCCTTGATAACCGACGCTTCACTTGTTGCACAACAGTCGTATGGGGGAAGTCGATTGGGATCCAGTTTGATTGCAAATCCAATTTGCGCTAGAGGTCTCATTGGGCCCCGAGTTTGTGTTAGTCCAAACAAATCTAAGGTTTGTGTTCAGAATCTTGGTAGACTCGGAAGATCTCACATTAGAATTATAGATGCTAATGACGGAACAAATGAGAGATCGCTTATGAATCCTTTGAGAAACGGCATGATCATCGGAATTGCGGATTGTGGGAAGAAGCTGGTTGTTGCGCGACAGTCGTCGAAACGGAGCTTCAAGACTTTTGTCGAGCAAGAAATTGTCTACAATATTCATGAGGTTGCTACTGAAGTGTTTGATGGTTTTTACCTCCATGATAAGCAGCTGGTGCTAATTTTGACTCATAATGGCGAATTGATCAAAGTAGATGCATCCAGGTGTTTTACCGACCAAGTTGTAGGTAATGCAGAAATTCTCATGCTCAAGGATTGTCCATCGTTAGGTGACCATAGAAAGATCAAATTGAGTCTTGCATCGCTCGATGTTGAAACAAACCTTCTCTGGATATATATCGAATGTGAAGAAAAAAAAGGGAACTTCAATGCGTCCTACGGGAATTCAAATATCGGCGAATACGTATCCCGCCTTGCTCAAGACGAGGATCTGACAGGAGAGAAACTCCCAAGCCGCAATGAAGAGAACTTGGTCCAACAAAGTATCGAACTACGACCGACCCTTCAAAGGAAGATTCTCACGGTAGACGTCGCAACTTTTGATGTGTTTTCCGCTTTTAGCGTACCCCCTAGTCTCGGAGGCGAAATAACTAGGATACGAACTTCCTTCGTGGCGTTTTGCCAACTAACTAACCCGATGAGCAATCAATTCTCGACTAGGATTGTCCAAGTCAGTCCTGGAGGGCGTTATAACCGTCTATTATCACTATCTGACGTAGTCGACTTTATGATCACAGTGCCCCAAGAATATAGCCCCAAACGAGAGAATACATGTGATGCAACGGTATCGATAGATAATAATTGCTCAATTTTTAAAAAGATGTTACGACGATCGATTTCAGCCCAAGATGGTCAGAGACTAACTAGCAGCGTACAAAATTTGGGACGAGCATTCACCGGGGGAACTCTGAAGTCGATTCTATCCTGCCATTCCGATTCTAGCAGTGAAGCATCGAAGAACCATCCATATAGCGCAATAACTTCGCCCAGTTCCGATGGCGTCGAAGGCTTGACGGATGCAAATTATGTACCGGTAAATATGGCTTTCATCTTCAGGAGTGGGAAGATAGCACTGATCGAGTTTACAGAAAGCTATGTCGTGAGAACGAGAGAATCTCAGTGTGATAGATATGATTATTCGAAGATAATTGACGTGACGAAGAGTGAGGAGCGATTTGTCATCACCATACTGACTATATTCGATAGATTGATCAAGGTGGTGATATAAGTCGAAATAATAAAGCACCATACAAGGAGAATGTGGATTAACGGATCGCTTCATGGGGGCCCATCTGAGTTCTTCGATTGAACTTCGCATTCGAGTGGAGCCATAAATACCTGCTCG
>ENA-UOVY01000609-UOVY01000609.1-plant-metagenome-genome-assembly--contig:-NODE-609-length-14349-cov-607.231566_pt1 | contig 14349 bp, 9 predicted proteins | sample MGYA00249840_ERZ761561 | MGnify/ENA primary metagenome ERZ761561 (study PRJEB28882, sample SAMN05720143) | plant metagenome | isolation source: Guanajuato, Mexico | place: Mexico:Guanajuato, Mexico... | reverse complement strand
GGAGGACGAGGAGGAGGAGGACGAGGAGCTGGAGGAGGAGGAGTTCTACTACAGCGATGAGCTGGAGACAAACCCCAGCCCAAGTCGGCCGGGCGCAGCTCGGGCTCCAGGCGAGGCGGAGGACGGAGCGCAGTGCTCGATGCGCCGCTCGAACCAGGAGGACACCAGCGCCAAGCTTGAAACTGAGACCGACTCGATGCGAACCAGCTCGGCCCAGCAAGCGACCCACTACAACACTGTCAACGACTCCTGGTTCATAAGCTACCACGGAATCATCGTGATATTGCCAATCATCTTCAATTCCTTCCGGGACAGGCAGCTGGAGCAGTGCTACCAGCGCTACTCGCACGGCCAACGCCAAAAGTCGCTCATTATAGCTCATGCGATCGATCTCCTGCTGAAACTCTCGCTGCTCAGCCTGGCGCTGCTCAGCTTGGGCCGCAAGTATCCCCGCTTGGGCGGCGCCGCCCCTGGCACAGAGACAGTCCTGGAGAGGGGCGCAAACTCAAGCGCTCGAGTTGGCCTGCTGGCCGACGACCTGTGGCTGGGCGAAGGCGCGGCCAGCCAGCCTGGCGGCCGCGAGAAGAGCGCGAAACTCGGGGCCGCACTGCTCTTCGGCCCGCTCGCCGGCCACCTGCAGCGCCGGCCACTCGCGGCGCTCGCCAGCCCGAGCCTGTCGCGCGAGGACCTGAGTGTCAGGCTGGGCCTCCTGGCGGCAGCTTGGCGCACTCACAACCTGCTCTTCCTGTTCAGCCTGGTGAACTTGCTCGTCATAGGAATGTGCGCTTGCCTCCCCCATCGCCACCTGATCAAGAGGTTGAGTTTCATAGCTTTATTTACATGGTTTCTAATGTGTCTGCAGAACTACCTCATCTTCGGCAGCAGCGCCGCCGACGAGGAGGCCGCGAGGCTGCACTCGGGCGAGCAGCTTTCCGCTTTGGTGAGTAGCAGAGGGAGGGCGAGTTGAGAGGCAGCTCGAGAGCGCAAACTAACTCGCACGAAATCAAACCAACCCACCGTCGCCACCGACTGGCCCAATATGGGCCCACAATGCAGCTCGAGCGCCAGTTCCGAGCCGCCGGCCCGCTGACCATATGGCACACGCTAATAATCATATTCGTCACCTACGCCATGATGCCCATGGCCCTCGCCTGGTGCTTCCTCTGCGGCCTCGCGAGCTCTGGCGCTGACCTCGCGCTCGCCGCAGGCCTCAGGAGTCGGCCGGCCGGCCTCGCGGGCCAACTGCTCGCCAGGCTGCTCGCGCACCTGACCATCAATCTGGTTTGCCTCTACACAAAGTACCTTATTGACCTGGCCCAGCGCAACGCCTTCCTGGAGACGCGCCGCTCGATTGAAACGCGAGCCAAAATAAAACGCGAAAACGATAAGCAGGAGCGACTGCTCCTCTCCCTGCTGCCCCGTTTTGTCGCCGACGAAATAATAGCCGACATTGGGGCCGAGCATAATCATGATAAATTGTTCAAGAATCAATTCCATAAATTCTACATCCACTCCTACTCGAACGTCAGGTAAGTGCAGCAGACTAACCCGCCGACTCTAATTGGCGCCTCGGCGGCGGCGGCGGCGGCGGCGGCCACGCAAACTCGTCCGGCGGCGGCGGCGCTTCCGGCGCCCCCCGTTTCGAGCTCGGCGGGCGGGCGGGCGAGCGTCGAGTTCGGCGGGCCCGCCGGGAGGGGAATTGGCCTGCCCCCTCGGCCGCGCTTGACCCGGGTGGGCGTGTGCGGCCGGGCTAGTCAGCGCCGAGTTGCGCACAAGAGCGGCCGGCCGGCCGGCACGCAAAGTGTTACGCAAATTTCATTAGCTCGCCAGCCGGCCGGCCGACAGAGCCAACCGGGCGAATTATTAATTCGCGCGCCCTCAAACAAACACTCGCATCAAGCGCCACTCGGCTGGGCGTCGGCTTGCTCGCCCCTCAAGGCGCCCACGCAACCAGAGCGCCACCTCTCCAACTTCCGGCCAAAGTGGCGAGCATTGGCTTGTCGCCGGGCTCGAGATGGTTCGAGTTATTATTATTATCATTTCCAATCCACTTAATGGCTTATGAATGCCAACTCAAAGTGCGAGCCCAAAGTGGGAGGCTCAATTTCCACTCCAATTTTGGCGCCCAAATTTGGCGCCAAACTCGAAGCCAAGCTCGCGTCACAAATTGAGCACCCCGAGCGGGCGAGCGGGAAGGCGAGTCGCCGGCAACACTGGCCAGGACGGCTCGGCCCGCGCAAATGGGTGCGCATTTTTGTGCGGCCCCATTGGCCTCCCAGCGGCGAGTTATGTGCCTCGGCGCGACCACAATCGGCCGGCCCCAAAACTGGCTCGGCTGAACCCGGCGGCCAGCTCGTCTCCCTTCGGCTGACAAGGATGAGCTGTAAAGGGGCGCCGGCAAAGCGAGCCGAGCGGACAAAGGGGCAAGCATGTTTGAGTTGGGAGCCGAGCGAGGCCGTTTTAAACTCCACCGACGACCAGGCGGCCACGACCTTTGGCCCCTGATGGTCTTGGCCACGCAACTCCGCCCGCCCGCCCGCCCGCCGCCCAGCTCGCAAACGCGCCCAAGGCCAGAGCGGCGGAGGCAACCGAACGAGCCGCAAAGCTCTTTTGGTCGCCCTCCACTCTGCGGCCAAGTTGGCCCCAATCAGCCCCAATCAGCGACTGACCGCGCCCGCCCCGCCCCCCCAAACTGCAGCATCCTCTTTGCGGACATCCAGGGATTCACCGCCCTAGCCTCCAGGTGTCAGCCCCAAAAGCTGGTCCAGCTGCTCAACGATCTCTTTGCCAGATTCGACCGGCTCGCCCAGGTGAGTTGCGGCTGATTTGCCTCGCTAAGCTGAGCTCCTCTAACCAACCCCAACCCTCCAACCAGCAACACAAGTGTTTGCGCATAAAACTGCTGGGCGACTGCTACTATTGTGTCGGTGAGTCAACTTCCGCGCCACTCGAGCGCAACTGAGTCCGCGAGCAAAAGCTAACAGCCCCTTGCCTCCTCTCGCCCGCAGCCGGCCTACCAGGTGAGTCCGAACCCCCGCAAACTTGGCTCCCCCTCCCCCTCGGCCCGCAACTGACAAAGCCCGTTGCTCTGCGCAGAGCCAAATGAGGAGCACGCAAAGTGTTGCGTCGAAATGGGCCTCCACATGATCAAGGCAATCAAGTGAGTGTCTCGCCTTCACCCAAAGCCGCCACTCGACTCCCCGCAAACCCAACTCACCTGTCCAAGCCGACCTCTCCCGTCCGACTGTCTCGCGCTGACCTGCAGGAGGATCCGAAAGCGGACCGAGTTCGACCTCAACATGCGCATTGGAATCCATAGTGGCTCAGTTCTTGGCGGCGTCCTCGGTGAGTGGCCGCGCCAGCCTCCCTCTGACTGCCCACTTCGAGCGCCACCTCTAACCTCCCGCACAATCAGGCTTGAAGAAGTGGCAATTCGACGTTTGGAGCATCGACGTGACGACGGCAAACCTGCTCGAGTCGAGCGGCCGGGCGGGCCGAGTGCACATCAGCTCGGCCACTGCCAAGTACCTGGATGGCGCCTACAAGTTGCAGGACGCAGAGGCCAACTTGCACGACTTGCGCAACCCGAACATGAGGCTCGAAACCTTCTTCATCGAGCAGACTGAGCCGTCGAGCGGGCGCGGGCGCAGGCTGCGCGCCGACGGGGGCGGCCGCGCGCCCGGCAAGCCCGAGGAGCAGGCGCGCGGCCCCACTGAGGAGGCCCCAACTCTGGCCGCGGGCGGCCCCGAGGAGGGGAGGGCCGCCGAGGGCGAGAGGCGCGAGGCTTGCGAGGTTGCGGCCAGATTGGGGCCAGAGTGGAGCGGGCGGCCTGGGGCGGCCAGTGCTGGTCCGCCGCCCGGCTGCTCGGCTGACCAGTTGGGTGCTCGCGCTGGCGGCCTCCATGCCACAGTTGGCCGCTCGGAGGGATGCGAGCTCGAGGAGAGCGGCGAGGAGGAGGAGGAGGAGAACGCTGAGGACTGGGCGCCCGAGATTCCCTTCATGAACCTGAACGTTCCCAGCGCAGAGCCACTGGGAGCGGCGAGCTCGGCTCAGCTGCTCGGCGCGAACACGGAGGAAGCAGATGGATCGCATTTGAGGCGCGAGGGGCCAGCTTTGAACGGAACCAGATCCATGAGCTCCCTCCTGAGGAGCAGTTTCAAGCGCGCAAAGCCTCCCACTGGCGAGCGCAATCAGCGCGGCCAACAGTCGGAGTCGGGCGAGCTCGAGTCGGCCGATTTGCTGCCGAAGCAAGCGAGCCAAGCTCAGAGCAGAGAGGAGAGGAAGTTTGCCAGGCTGAGCAGCCAGCAGTCGGGCGAGCTTTGCGCAGATCAGAGCTCCAGGGGCGAGCAGTCGGCCAAGTCGAGCTTTGCAGCCTTGCGCCAGAGTTGTCGGCGCAGCTTCAACATTCGATCACGAATTAACAACAAAAGCCCTTCCGCCCCGCACGCTGACTCACCCAACGGCCGGCGCCTCTTCCGCCGGCTTCCGCTCGCCGGCAGCGCGCGTCTGCAGACTGGCGGCGGCCGGCGGCGCAGCGGAAACCTGGCCGCTCTGGAGGGCGAAACTGGGACGAGGCGGAGTCCGGTTGGCGAGAGTTCACTTGTTTGCGTTCAGCTCTTGGAAGCGAAAGCGACGGGCGAGGGCGCAGCAGCGAGCGAGAGGCTCGAGGCCGAACAGCAAGGCGGCGGAGTGAAGGTTCTCGTGTCGAGCCTTGGCCCTGACCTTCAATCGGCGCTTGATTATCCAGCGCGGGCGGATGACAATCCAACACGGGGCGCGGACTCCATCATTGTCAGGTGTCCAATAAACGGCGATGGAAGTGTTCATACCTCGACGACAAACATCCGGAGTCAAGGCGAACACGGTAGTTGCGCGCATGGCTCCCCCTGGTCCAGTTATGTGCTCCTCTTCTCGCGCCTATTTGCAACCAAGCTCAGACAGAGGAGGGCGCAAAACTCGGCCGCCAGAGCGAGAAGGAGGAGGAGGACGACGAGCGGACAGCTGGCCGCTAACCCGAGCGGCCGGAGACGCAGGAACGAGCCGGCGCGCGGCGATCGGCTTGCAATGGGCACTGGCGATGCTGGGCGCAGCAGCATTGAGAGCTCCTCCTTCGGCGACAGCTCAATTGAGGTCGAGATCAGCCGGCGCATGATGAAGGAGCACAACAATTGGTTCAGCCTGACCTTCAAGAACAAAACGCTCGAGGAGAGCTACTGCCAAATAAGGTGCACAACCAGCAAGAGCAACATGGTCTACATCTCCATCACTTGGCTCCTGGTGGCCCTCGTGTGTTTGCTCTCGTTGCCGGACACTCTGCACACTGCCAAGGTGCTAAGCCTTGCAACGCTTCCCCTCGCGGTGTTTGCCTTCGTCTACTTGTTCGACTCAATCCTCTACAATCGATACATGAAGTACAAGCTGAAGGAGGCCACCTTGCTGAGTAGCCAGCAGCGCCCGGCTTATCACACCAAGCGCGCAACGAGCATTCACAGACACACCGCTGAGCCCACCAAAATTGGAGCCGATGGAAACGAAAGCGATGCGCCAGCTCAGAATTGGACAGCAACTAGTCCAGCAAGACTGGATAGCTCCATCTCAAGCTGGAGTTATGGCTCAACAGGCAATCATAAGGCTGCGCCGCTCGTCCTCAGAGTGGCAAGGTTTTGGTCCAAGCTAGACAGGATTCCTATGATTTGGAATTTTTTCATCTTCTCCTTCAATCTCATCATGACCATCGCACTCCTCTACGTGAACTCGTTCACCTGCAAGCTCGAGCACGAAACTGGAACAGCACGCGCCAGTCTAATCGATTGCAATTCAACCACCAGCTGGCCGCCACCAACCAAACTTCTGTGTCCAGATTCGCGCACCTCAGAGCCTCGAAGTGAGCAAAACTTCCTCTGCATTCACGAGGAGAACTTGATGTTTGGAATCATTTTGATCATGATCGAGATGGGCTCCTTTTTCAGGTCGAGCTACCTGCGAAAGGTGGTCCTATTGACCTCAATCACGCTCGGCTTCGGTCTCTTCCTCTTCCGAATCAGCGCCCACTCTCTGGTCGACGCGAGCTCAAACGAACAGTCCATCACCTGGTCCACGTTCAATGTGGCCTATGACAACTCAATCTGTCCCTTGCTCACCATTAGACCAGCCGGCGAGCCAACAAACCTCAGCTTCGTACTGCGATACAATCTAATACCACCATACACGCTGGCCAGCATTTCGCCCTGTGATGCAAACTTGATTGAGAAGAGTTATATAATTCTGGTGGTCATGTTTATTGGCTTGGTTTACGTCTGTCGATCGACCGAACGCGTTTCGCGGCTTGATTTCCTATGGAAATTGCAAGCCTCCAAGGAATTGAAGGATATGCGAAACCTGCGACACTGCAACACCCAGTTGCTCGAGAACATTCTGCCAGATCACGTTGCCGCGCATTTCCTGAAGGATGGGCGCAATTCAGAGGAGCTATACGCAAAATCTTATCCATGCGTCGCTGTCCTATTTGCGAGCATTCCAAACTTCAGCTCCTTTTACACGGAGGACATAAACAACGGAATGGAATGCATCAGAGTCTTGAACGAGATCATCTTCGACTTCGACCAACTCCTCGAGGAGGAGGAGTTCGTCAGCCTTGAAAAGGTCAAGACAATTTCAAGCACTTACCTGGCCGCCTGCGGGCTGAATCCGCGCGACCAGTCGCTCTCCGCGGCCCACCACCTGAGCGTCTGCTGCAACTTCGCCTTTGCCATGAGGGAGGCCCTGAGGGAGGTGAACGTGCACTGCTTCAACAACTTTGTCATGCGCATTGGAATCTCCCACGGTCCTCTCGTTGGTGGCGTCATTGGAGCCAAGAAGCCGGTGTTCGATATCTGGGGCGACACTGTGAACGAGGCCTCGCGCATGGACTCCACAGGTAGTCTCGACAAGATCCAGGTTCCAAAGAGGTGCGCGGATATTCTCGCTGGCGAGGGCTTTGAGGTTCAGTTTAGGGGCGTGATTCAGGTGAAGGGGAAGGGCGAGATGGAGACCTACTTTGTGGTTGGGAAGCCGAAGCCAGAAAGCAGAGCGAACACTCGGCAGGCCACAACTGAGCTCGAAGCCGAGCCGAAAACAATCTGTGATGCACAACCGATGGAAGCTCAGCCGGACGAGAAGGTCTCGCGGGAGGTTGGAGTTAAAATTCTCGAACCGAATGAAGCTGGAGTCTGGGAGAGAGGCCAGGTCACACTCCATCAGCGGCGCTTCAATCGGCACTCGAGGAACACTCAGTCGCTCAGGTATCCAACGAGCTCGCGCTTCTTGAGGGAGGAGCCGCTCTCAGCAAACTTGAATAGGTTGGCGGTGAGCCCTCTCGAGGGTTTGCAAGGTCTGAGGTGCCGATCAACGAGCAGCGGAAAGGATCCGAGGGATGGAATTGAGACAAGGTATGCGTTTAGTCCTCGGAGATACGGGGGTCCGCGGGGGGCTGCGACTCGGATGAGGTCCGCCTCTCCCGTCCAACTCGAGCAAGAGGAGGGCGCGTTCGGCGGGTTAGCGAAGGCTTCAAGCAACACCGAGGAGAGCAGCCTTACTGCGGTTTTGTTCAACATGGTGCAGATGCGCCGCAACTACGAGCCCCTCTCCAAGCTGACGCCCGATTCAAGCACCAGCGCAAACAACACGGCCAGCCCCACCAATCTCGCCAGCCACGATCTCAGCCGCGAGGCCGTCAGGTTCATTTCGGAATCTATGAACGATCCAGCCTACGCGCTCGCGCCAACAGGCCTCGATTCGAGCAGGCAGAACCACGCAAGTCTCATGGGTCGGCCAAAGTCTGTGAAGGTGGTGCGGAAGAGCACGAGGCGAAACCGGGCCAGCCTGTTCGGGCGGCGCAGCAACTATCGGCGGGCGGGCAAGCAAACCTCAGAGGCGGCCGCCTATGGGCCCAGGGAGGAATCAATAAACGAAAACGAATGAATGCTCAGCCCGTCCGCCTTAGTTAGCCTTGTGTTGGAGCTTAATAATAAAATTGTACCTGCTTTATGAAATGTGAGATCGAGCTAACGCTCCGACCAAATAAAAGCTCACAACAAGCGAAAGCTGTCGCTCCAACCCTAGGCCAACCCATCAACAACTGTCGCCAACTTTGTCCATTGAACCAATCTGCCGCTTTTACGGCCACTCTCTCATCCAGGTCGCCAACAACTAAGTCGCTTGTTTCCAGCAATGACTCATTCATCTATCTAAAAATATAATCTAACTCCCACCTGGCAAGCTCGTCCATTCCAACCGCAACACACAGCTGGCGCGAGTGAGGCCATCGATCTGAGAGCTGGGACATCGACGCTTTTCGCTATCAACAAACTTGCGTCCATCATTTTGAACGAATAAACTCCAACGCCCTCATGAGAATTGGAACGCTAACACTCGTTTTGCCTTCTAGTCTGGCACCAGAAACGCCTCAAGAGTCAAGCGATGAATAGACGAGTGAACTAGTCTGGGGTAAAAACACTTCAAGATGTTCACCTGATGGAGCCCTCAGGTATCATGGACGGCGAGGCGCTGCACAGGAGCGACCCCAGCATGTGCGATGTCAGCGACGAGGAGGTCCATTTCTCGAGGGGCGCACTCGCTGGCAGCTATCCATTCACCCAGTTAACAATCGAGGAGCAAAACTACAACAGACAGCTCAAGTTCAATTTCGCAGACTTGAGCCAGAGGTCAAACGAAGCCAGCTCAAATGAGCAAGCTAAGTCTAGCAGGTTGCTCAACGCAATTGGCTCAAAACTCAAACGCAGCTCCAACTATCTCGCCGCCCCAAGATTGGTCGGCCAATATCTCCTCGGAATAACCATTCAGAGTTGGCCAGAGTTTCTAAACACCTCGCGAATGATGAGAGCTCCAACCACCAGGCACCAGCTGACAAGACGCATACTGACCAATCTGAGCCACTTTCAGGGAAACTATCTTTGTGTTTCGCTCATATTGGTCGTCTATTGCATTCTGACTTCGCCATTGCTTCTCATTGCCATCATTGCTTACGTGCTCGCGCTCTACGTGATCACGGCCAGGAGCGCAACAGGCAAGCATCTGAGAATAGCCGGCTACAGGCCAAACCTCCACCAACAGTACTCATTCACAACGCTCATTTCATTGCCGCTACTTTGGGTCGCGGGCGCCCCAAGTGCAGTTTTCTGGGTCATCGGCGCCTCGTTTGTTGTGGTTGGCCTCCATGCCGCCATGTACAGTGGTGAAGAGGAGCCGACATTGCAGCTAGTTGAGCACCAACCCTACGGGCGCCTGAACTACGCCCAAGTTGCACCTGTACACCCTCAGTATCTGGCCTCTCTCCAGCATCCCGCCGCCCCAGCCCAACCGAGTCCGCCCACCACCTACTCACGAGCCATATCCCAATGGATCACCTTTGGTAGCTCGAAGCAGAGTTCCGACGAACAAGCCTCCGGTTGTTCGAAAACGCACGAGGTCAAGATCATATCGCACGACTATGCCGGCTTAGGCAGAGTCTACGAGGTTTGAACCTGCCGAAATCGAGACCAACAGAGTGTGCGCAACATTTTCGGCCACAACCTAAAGCGAGTTCCGCTAACGGAAGTTGCAAACATATGAATTGAGCTCCAACTTTGCATAAATTAAGTCGCAGAACCGTCCTATAGGGCTCGTAACGTAACGCGCTGCTTAATTAAGTCTACCTGGTTTCCATCTTTTGCTCGCACGTCACGTTCGCTGTTAACGTATTTCTGTTGCCTCTGCCATCCATCGAACACCTGTGGCGCTGATGGCGCGAGACCTGATAATAGAAACAAAACGAACGCCAAACATCGTCGCCCAGTTGTTAGCTATCCAGCTCGTGCATCTCACACCAAATCAGCGCCGGCAAACCTAACTAACCTGTCGCTGGGCATCGGCGCCAATCTGAATGGGCAACCAGAGGAAGGATGAAAGGCCCACAAGACATAGTAACGGTGGTGGAATCGAAAGATATTGCTAGGATAGAGGGCGAGTACCGAGCGGAGTTCAGCCGAAGAGACCCATAAGCAACCATGAACAAAGTGCTAGATCACTCGCGTAGAGGCTCAGCCGAGCGAATTAAACCCGGTCCAACGATAACTCACCCGATAACTTTCCATTATGAGATCCAAAATCACGCAACAAGAATGCAAAAGCTAACAAATGCTTTCAAAGTCTATAGACTAACCGCGTTGACTCTCATTTGTGTTTTAGTCGGAGTGGTCGTTGGGCTTATTTGCCGTCCTTACGCTAAAGACTGGACCGAGCGCCAATTCATGTACATTGAGATGCCAGGCGAATTGTACTTGAGATTTCTAAAATTGATGATCATTCCTCTCCTAGTTTCCAACGTTATTTTATCATTTGGAACAATCGAGGGCAGGATAAGCTCGCGGCTTGGCAAGATCGCTGGATTCCTTTATCTCTGCAGTAACCTGACGGCCATAAGTGTGGCTACTCTTATCGCCTTACTTATAAGCCCGGGGAGCCAACAGATTAGTAACATAAACGACCATATAAGCAGGGTGCACATTCAGGGGTACCATTACTTTGACGAGAACTACAAGTCAATCAAACGTTACCGAGAATATCATCCAATGTTTTATCACACAGATCAAAACAATATGGACGAGAAAGTTTATATCCTTGCCGAGAGTCCTCAGCTTCAAGATTTGCTTTTGATCAAGCAGGATACCCTTTGGCTTGAGGCTGAAAACTCTACAAGAGTTCACAAGCTTGATCGAGGAGAGCTAGCAGGGAAATTGGGCGAGACAGTCTCTTCGAGCTTGATTTCTCCAGGAGGGCCAAAGCGGCCTCCGATCTTTGTTGAGAGCACCGCAGGGAGAAACCAGAGTTACACAAGCAAGGTGCATCGGGTTGGTTTGAGCACCAAGTTGCCAATCGACGTATTGTTGGATGTTCTGAGGAATCTCGTGCCTGATAGTATTGTGGGTGCCGCGATACAGCAAGCACGAACTCGGCTCTTTGCGCCAAGGGAGCTTGTTATCGGGAAGAATGGATCAACCAACCCGCCTCCATCTCATTGGCCGATGGGCCACGAAATGGTCGATCAAGCAAACATCATCGGCCTGCTAGCTGTATCAGTTCTTACGGGCGTCGTACTTAGTCACATGGAAGAGGCTAGCAGGCCAATGTTAGACCTTTGCGCTTGCATCTCCGAGTTGAGCCTGCGAATTGGAATGGTGGCTATAAATCTAACGCCATTTTGTATCATGTTCCTCCTCATAGGTCAGGTGGCTAGGGCTCAAAATTTGAGCTTGATTGCTGGGGAATTGTGCATGTACTGCGTCACAGTCATCACTGCGCTGCTTGTTCATGGACTGGTCCTACTACCCGTGGTCTACTACCTAACAACAAAACAATCCCCATTCAAGATGCTGTTCAACATGTTGGAGGCCCTAGTTGCAGCTTTTGCCACCTCCTCAAGCAGCGCAGCATTGGCCCTATCACTAAATTGTCTCACCGAAATGGACATGAATCCCGTTATTGTTCGAGCCTTTGGTCCACTAGGCTCAGCCTTCAACATGAATGGCACGGCTATATTTGAGGTTGTGGGGACCATATTTATAGCACAAACCTTGGGCGTAACTCTACCGCTAACCTCGCTCTTGCTCGTCGGCCTTGGTTCGGCTGTCGCAAGTTTGAGCACGGCTGGCATTCCATCTTCTGGCATGATGACTCTTGTGATTGTTCTCGATGCTGTTAATTTACCTGCGCTACAACTGAGTCTTATATATATAGTTGATTTCATCATTGATCGCTTCAGGACTGTCACCAACGTTTGGAGCGCCTCGGTCATCTGTGGTCTGATTGATCATCTTTGTCCAGATAATCTGTTTGAGGAGGAGAAAAGGCCGGAGAAGTGCATAGAAATGTTACAGTATCGGGGTAGTAGGGCCACGCTCAGTTCCAGAAAGAGTTCCAATTCTGATGAGAGCTTGAAGCGTCAGATTATAAGTGTCACGATAACACCACCGCCAGAGAACAGCTCCATCTGAGATTGCTTCTACTTTCGAGAATTTGAGTCTCTCATCAGTCTGCAGAATTTCCTTTGAAGAACTAACCATACCTGAAAGTTCGGATCGCGGATTGGCGGGGTTGTATTCTCGACAGCGGACGCCTGTTGCAAAACTCGACGAGCTTTTGGACTGCTTTGTAGATGGATACAATTGATAGGCCAAGCCAGACTGCTAAGAGGCCACCGAGATTTCCAATAGTGTCGATCAAGTTGTATTTTGGCACATATTGTTGTACATTGTAATGAAAGTGGGAGTATTTTAGCGTTATCAGAGCGCAACAGTGACGCAACCTTGCATAATAAGCCGAGTCGTCAAAAAGAAGTTGGACATCTAAGGGCCAAACCGATCGGGTGACTGTGACTGTATATTGCGTTAAATGGCAGGCTAGGGTGCATTGAGTCCAACAATGTCGTCTTATCTGAGTATAGGCTCGCATTTCGTCTTTGATTGGACCTGTCTTCGTTGCTCTACTTGGCTGAGCCTTCTTTCCCGTCAGCATGCCAACTCTCACGCTTTCGAGCCTCTTTTGGAGTGATGCATGATGGGACTCTCGAAACCAACTGCAAGATTTAAGCTTGCGCCCAGGATCAAGCGAATCGTTACGGAAGTAGGGCATTGAGAGCGGCCAACAGTTGTACTTGTGGATGACGTTCTTCAAAACACAATTCTGGAAGCAAGTGTCGCCAACGAGAGGAACCCGGGGGTTGATCTCATCCGCGTACTTTTGCAAGTTAAATTCCTCATAATCCATGCAAGTGCTTGAGGGACCGTTGAGTAATTTCACATCCTCGCGATCAATATTGAAGTCGTATTTGTAACCGCGGGTGATGAAGTAGTCGAGGTCAGTTGAGGAGGCAACATGAGTGTTACGGTGAAATATTACCCGCGCACCAATCTGTCGCTTAAGGTCGGCGTAATTTTCTGGCTCAAAGTCAACCACCAACTTAACAACCTCCTTCTCATCAAAGTAGCCGAATGGGCCGGATTGAGCTCGCGAGGAGTTGAACAGATAGGGCTTATGCATGAGGTCGTAAGATATCGCGCCTCGGTGTAGTAGGGTCGTGCATATGCGGCTTTGGATTGAGTCAATCTGACTTAGGAGTCCACATTCGATCGAATCCACCCAAGTTCCCGCGCATCCTAGCCACCTGATGAAAGTGCTTGGCTCAGGTTTGATTAAAAATAGCTGGTCCAAGGGTGTACTGTCTAGCTCACTCTGAGGGTTGTAACCGATCTGTTCGAACACCTTCGCCACTTTATCGCGGAAATTGTTGAAACTTTCCATGTCGAAGTGTTCAACTTTGTTCTTGAAATCAGGAAATCGCTCTGTGATTGCTCTACCAACAGTGGAGTTCCTTTTCAATAGCTTTTCGAGTGACATTCTACAAGGAGGGTAGGTGGGAATGGGATTAGACATTGATTGAGATCGAACCAACCCTCACTTCAACTGATTTACCTGTTATTGTTGCAGATAGTTACTCCAGGCAGGATGGACATTAGAGTTGGTGTAGCGTCATACATGTCAATGACATAAGGATATTGGAAAAAGCTTTTCAATATTGTGTGACATTGGATGAAGCATAAAGCTGCAAAAATGGCGAAGAAGAGAACTTTGGTTGCGCCGCGAGGGGTCATTGTCGCTTTGATGGGTGATCAACATTAACTAGTGAGCTTGGCTACAGATTGTAGTTTATTTCATGATATACATGCATCAGACCTTTGAGAGGTGCTTTTCTATGAGCTCTCTGAGCTTCTCTTCATTACTGCCAGATAAGGTGTCGAGGTGTTCGCCCTTGCGCTTGAAGACAAAGGTTGGCATTACTTCGATCGAATACTCGCCCACTAACTCCTCAATTTCGTCAACGTCCACCTTCACTAAGACGAGTTGGCCCTCATGCTGCTTGACAATTTCGTCCAGGATTGGCGCGATCCTCTTACATGGCCCGCACCAGGTGGCAAAGAAATCGATAACCACCAACTTGTCGCCAGCCTCCACTAACTTGGCCTCGAACTCTTGCTTGCTCTTCACCTGGACCATTATCTTTTCTGTTAGAAAGGGAGTTATTCAATCGAGCAATAAATTTGGGATTTTAAATTGGAATTCGTTGGTAACCTGTAATGCCGGGTAATTGTTACGTGTCGAAGTGAGATGACGTTTGCGAATGACAAGGTAACTGCATGAAACTGGTATGATAAGCCATCGATTTTTCAGCATGGCAACGGCAATAAAGCGTAACGCCTGTTATGTGCGCATGTACACGCACAGCCAGTCGCGCCCAAGGCGACACTCAGACTACTG
>ENA-UOVY01000608-UOVY01000608.1-plant-metagenome-genome-assembly--contig:-NODE-608-length-14360-cov-600.845858_pt1 | contig 14360 bp, 10 predicted proteins | sample MGYA00249840_ERZ761561 | MGnify/ENA primary metagenome ERZ761561 (study PRJEB28882, sample SAMN05720143) | plant metagenome | isolation source: Guanajuato, Mexico | place: Mexico:Guanajuato, Mexico... | reverse complement strand
TAAGCGGGCTCAGCAGTCACGGAGAGGCTTCATCGCTTGCGCAAATCGGCCAGATGGCCGAGTCAGCAAAAATTTGCATTCATTCCAGGTTTTGCGGGCACAAACGGAGGTTGCTGACCCTCTGGCTGCTGATGGCGGCGCCGCTACCGTTGCAAGCTAACCTGGCCACAGTGAAACGCGAGCTGACCAAACGGATCAAGTGCTGGCCCATTGGGTTGCGTGCGCCAGTTACAAAGTAAGCGAAATAAGTTTATTTTGTACATACAAACCCGACTTGGCGGCCCGAAAACGGCCACCAAGTCTGACGGGCAATCGATACTGTTGGGCCAGGTGAGGGCGGCTCATTTGACCTGCTGCTCGAGTTCCTGGTTTGCGTGTCGGGCTAGCGCCAGCAGCACCATGGTGAGCTCCTTCTTGTTAATCTTTCCGTCCTTGTTAAAATCGCATCCCCTCAGTATTGCATCCTGGAACTCGGCCAAATCTTGTGCATCATAATCGCGCTTGACCAACTCCAACAGATCTTTGAGGAATCCGCTAAGCTCCTCGTTCTCAATGGTCCCGTTTTGATCCCTGTCATAGAGCACAAAGACCCGCTCAATGTCGTCCTTGGTCACCTTCGAGGCGCCCTTGAATGCGCTCCTATTGAGGAAGTTCTCCCTCACTGGCAAAAGTCGGGCCATCTCGCTCAACTGCAACTTTCCGTCCCTGTTCGAATCGAAAATCTGCAATATAGTGTCCGTGTACTCGATTATCTTGTCCTCGCCGACGGGAATTCCGCGCGACTCCTTGAGGAGATCGTTGAGGAAACTCTTGAGCTCGTCGGCCTCGATGTAGCCACTTCCGTCGCGGTCGTAGTTTGTCCAAATCTGCATCGGAGACGGAAGTCGTCTTAGTCGCCGTGGCTCCAGCAATCCGCCTCGAACGCGAACACACTCGAGCAGGCCAACTCACCTTCATGAACTCAACGCTAATGGGCCAGAGGGGCGGGTTCGTTCCAAGCAGAGAGGGCGGCCAGAGGGGAGGTAGGAGCGGTAAGTTTGGCGGGTTTGAGTCTGGAGCGAGTGGAGCCGAAAGCCCGCTTACCTTGAGTCGAGCGGATTATCAAAGCGAAACAGAAGCAGGAAACTCTCCTCAAGCGGAAGGAGTTGCGCCAACTGGAACGTTTTGTTCATATTTAATTGAGCACAATGAGGTTTCCAGGTGGAGGCGGCGGCGTCATTGGGCGCAATGATGATGTTGGGAGGGGAGAGAGAGAGAGGAGCGTGTTAGCTATCTCGAGCGAAACTCATTTGAAGTGGCGGGGCGAGCGCGTGTTTTCGGTTTGTCTCGGATATTAATCAGATCGAGCGGCTTGTTCCGCCCGCCAAACGTAGCCGCGGGGAGACTTCTTATCGCACATAATGATCGCTCGCCGGCTAGAGCTGAGAGCCAATATCCGTTGGCAAAACTCAGCCAAGTCCATCAATATCTGGCCAGCAAATGAGCATTTGCAAGCGAGCGGCCAAAGTCCCTCTCGCGCTCTCGGATGCCTAAAACTGCCACAAATTGCCTCAGTTTTCCCCTCTGAGTTGGGCGCCTCTCGCTCTCAGATCGAAAGTGATGGCTCCTCGCGGCCTTGGAGCTTTTGGCGGCCGAAAACTGTTTTGCTTGCGCGCGCGAGATGGGCCCCAGCTGAGGTGAAAACGGTCATTAGCTTTGGAATTTTGGCCACGTCCTCTGCTGCCCAATCTCGCCGAGCGTCCCGCCAAAAGCCAGCCCGCTTTCAATCCCAGCGCCAGGCTAATTCTGGGCCAGGTGCCCGCCCACGAGCGGCCTCGAGTCGTGCGGCCAGGTGAGCGAGTTGCAAAATCGATTCCCGCCAGCTAGATGCGCGCTCGCTGCCTAGACTGGCAGCCCACGGCTCGAATTAGACATGCAGCCCAGATGTTGAGCCAGCTCGCCTCCAACTTGGTCCTTGAGGCGGCTTGCGGCCTCTGATCAAGCAGCGGCGGCGGCGGCTCAATTTTGCGCCTCTGAACTCTGCTCAACATAATCCAAAGTCCATCGCTCAAACTAGAGCTAATGATCCAACGAAAGCTCAAACCTGCGCACCGATGTTAGTGTTCCGGTTCAAAACGGAACTCAGCTGTGTGATTGTGGCAAATTGAATCAGCCTATGGAGCTTGGGCGAGCCAGTTGCTGGCTGGCTGGCCGCCAGGGGGCCGAGATCGTTTTGTCCGCCCTTGGCAAGTGGATCCGAGTGAAAATTTGCACTGAAAGTTCGTGAATTGAGGGGAGCTCGTGGCTTGGGCGCTTTTTGAGCGCGATTAGGGCCGACCATCGAGTTTGCTCGCTCCACCTAGAGCGCCGGGTGTCGTGGCGGCCATCTTGGCGCCAAGAATAAATATGGAGCCTTGTGCGCGTCCTCTAGGCGACTCCTCCTCTTGCTCTGCCGGGCCTCCGGGCTGCAAGGAGGCAAATAATGCGAAATTGAATCGGACGCGCGAGGGAGCCTCAGCTAAGCAAACTAATAACAATAATGGCTGATCCGACTGGAGTCGCCAGCAAGCCAGCCAACACTTGCCTTAGCCTTGGCTGCAATGTCTTCGCCCATCCATCTATCCGTCTATCTGCGTGTTCATCTAGCCAGCGGCCAACCATCGAGCGCACTATCTCGGTGTCTATCAATCGTGAGCCGGATTGGCCGATCGATCAAGTCGTACACGAAGCGGCGGCTCGGCCAAGAGCGAGATAATGGGCCCAATAAGCCTCCACGAAATGTCCGCCGCTCGCTTGTGGCCAGTTCGGCCTGTGGCCAAGGAAAGTGCCAGCTTCGCGGGGCTGAATTTCCAACTCCAAGGTCACTTACCTCGCGAATGTCAATCTTTCCGTCCGAATTCTCATCGTACGCCTCCAAGAAGGTTTGTTTCAACTCTGCGAGCACTTTGCTCGAGATGGCCTGCGGGTTTTTCGAGGGCATTGGAGAGGATTCGAGGAGGTGGACATTAGCAATGCGAGAGGTGGTCATTCCGTGCACCTGTTCCTCGAGGATTCGCTTCCGACGATTACTTACATCTGCGCCAAGATCGTTCGTGCTCACGGAGGCGACAAACTCGCGCAAGAAGTGGTCGAGCTCGCGGCCCTCGATGTATCCGTTGCCTGGCAGGATTAGAGTTTGTTAGTGTTGACACGAAATTGGAGCGAGCGGCGTTGAGCCAGTGACAGCTTCCAGCGATGGGCCCAAGTCTCGAAGAAGTCGCGAATGTCGCTAGGCGCGCCTCCCCAAACAAGCGCCTAGCGACCGGCAGGGTTGAATTTGAGCGCCAACAGATACATATGTAGATATGCGCGTTTGTGTGCGCTGACTTGGGCCAGACTTGCGAGCGCTTGCATGGGTTGCGCGGCCGGCTGAAACGGGGGCGGAGACATAAGGAGGAGTGATCGATTGATTCTTGATTGCCTCGTATCAAGTTAATGCGCTCCAGCTCAGCGAGCGCCAAGCGAGCCTCTTGCGCGGCCAACTCGCGCTTGTCAGGCCGGCCAGCTGAGCCGTCTTGGCGGCCCGGCTCGTTATCGCCGCCACTGCCGCTGCCGCCGCCGCCGCTGCTGCTTCCTCGCGGCGGCCGGAAACTGGCGGCAAGAGTTAAATCGTTGCCAGTTTGGAGTCGGCCGCCCCTCTGCTGGCTCCAATCTCGCCCTTGGCCCTCTGCAGCGAGCCAGGAGCGGCTCTTGGCGGGCCAAATGGAGCGCCAAGTTGACGGAGCCAAACACCATCAGCGGCTTGGCTGCACCCAGATCGGATGCAAAATTCAATTTATCATTCCATCCATTGTGTTTCTCGCTTGCATATGTGCGCGTTGGAGTGGCTCAGAGGGACGGACTCGAGCGGAGCCAAGTCGGAGCCAGACAGTCTTGTTTGCTTAAACGGTTTTCGGGCGCCGCGCGCCGAGGGGCGGTCCACTGGCAGCAAGATGGATGCCCCCGCTGGCTCGCGAGCGCTCCCACTCGGCGCCCCCAAATTGAGTGTTCGTGACAGCCGCAACCGGAAATCGGCCGCGAGTGTCTCTCTCTCTCTCTCTCTCTATCAGCTCGGCCGATCTGGCTGGTCCGAGAGCCCGCTCGCTCGGAGGGGCCCCTCCAACCGGCCAGTGGCGACAATGGGGCCGGCCGAGCGGCTCAGCTCGCACGAGAGGCGCCGCCGCTTAACCTGGCCAAAGCGGCTAATTCGGGCCCAGCAAATCGCAGCCCCAAGGCCGGCCGATCAATCATTCGCGCGCCGCCAAAGCGGCCAGCGCGCTCGAGTGGCCCTCCGGCCGGCAGACAGGTGGCGGCTAATTGATTTGCCCGCAAGCCTCTGCATGGCTCGCGTCTGCCCAGCGCCGCTCTGATTCCAGCCGAGCCAAGCCGAGCCGGTCTGGGCTGGTGGGCGGCGGAAATGGCGTGATTAGGCGGCCATTTGCGAGCGCAAACTCTGGACCAACAATGGGCCCCATTAGAGGGCTAATTCAGCGGCGGCGGCGCCCGGAGAAGACGAGCTGGTTGGCGGTGTTTTGGTTTGCAAGACACCCGCTTTCGGATTCTAATGATCAATTTAGCATGCAAAGGCCCGCTTGCTGGCCCCTCAGGCACGACTTTGTTTGTTTGTCCGAGCTCGAGCCGGCAGAGGCGACTTGGGCGGCCAGTTGGTGTCCACGTTTTGGAGTTGCGCTGAGGGTTTTGGCTCGCAGTATCGATTGGGCGGCTCGCGGACAAAGGGCGCAAGTCGGCCAGATGTAAGCCATGTTTTGCAAACCTATGGCCCAATTAATTCAGCTTGAGCGCGCTAATCTGAGCCCCCTGTTAATGGATCTCGTCAAACTGTCGATGGCGCCGAGTTTAGCGCTAGCAAGTTGCGCGCGAGTGCCACTTGCTCTCGCTGCAGCTCGCGACACTCGAGGCTCGCAATCTGTTGGACTTGGACGATTTGCCGTTTCGCTCGCCGGCTTAGCCATTAAGTGATTTGCTATGCAGCCTCGCCCGAGCTCGAGCTTGGATCTGGGCGAGCTGCGAGCGGCGAGATGGGGGACGAGCTGCGTTGCGAGCGCGCCTTTGGGGCCGACCGGGCGGCTGGCAGTCTGCGCCGCCTCCTCGCGGCCAGCCAATTCTAATTGATTCCAAAGCCAAACTTGCTGGCGGGGGCCGCCACTTGCTGGCGCCGGCAAGACTTGCATCGAGTCCATTCAAACGGCGCCCTGAGCCCATTACTCGGCTCATCGAGGCCTCCACTCTGGCGGCCGGCGAGGATGGAGCAGTTTGAGGGGTTTTGCGCTAGAGCTCATTGGATGGGACATAAATTAAGCTGCCTGCAGAGGGGCTCGTTAGCGGCGGCCTCCACTTGGGGGGGGGGGAAGCGCGATCGATGAGTCAAGGTGCTGGCGGCGCGAGAGCCGCAAGCAAACACAATGGGATCAAATGGAGCGACTTTGTAGGCTAAGAGCGAGTGAGGGCGCGTTTTGGGTGGATCCAATTTGTCATTCACAATGGTCTAACTCGCTGCCTGGTTGCCTGGCGAGCGAGCGAGCGAGCGGGCCGCTTTGTTCGGCTCGAGCGCCGGTTTTGGCGCATTAAGGCGATATTCATGCCTATTAGCCGCTCGGTGTCCCATTTGGAGCCTTAGAGAGTCCGTCGGCCTGCTGCGGGACAGATCCGAGGCGAGCGTCAATTATGAATCCGCGCTCGAAGGAGCCTCGAGCGGGGCGCCCACTTCCTGCCGGCGCCCGGCATCAATTCGGGTCACGCGCGGCTTGGCGGCGCAAACAGGTGCGGGGGAGCCGGCGGAGGGGGGCGCCTAATTGGATTAGGCGGCCGGCGGGCGAGTCCCCTGGCGGCCAAGCGGCAAATCAGCGCGCGGCTTGACCGGCTCACTCAGCCAGATTGGCCCAGCCGGCCGCCAGCCTCGAGTTGCGAGCTGCGAGCATCCAATTAAGACGATGAATTCGCCTCCCAATTATGTCGGCCGCCCACTTCCGGCCGCAAGGGGTCCAGCGAGCGCTGATTGGGTTGGCGGGCGAGCGGACGGACGCGCTCAGTGGCCTCCTCTCTGTCGGCGGCGCGCGAATCAGTTGGGGCACAAGTTTCCAATCAGGGAGGTCGGCAGCCAGGTGCGGCGCACGTGATGGGGCCAGCGGTGGGCGAGTTTGGGCGCCGTTGCCTAGACAGCTAACTGGCTCGCACGTAGCCAGTTAGATACAAGAGCTCTCGCTCGGTTTGTACAGCGCACTAATCTGTTGGTTAAGGCTTGAAAACTGGCCGCTTCCCGTGCACTGCGCGCCGGCCAGCCAGCCATCCTGGTCTCAACTTTTGGCTCCGAGCAAAATTGATTCCCCTTCTGGGCGGCTGAGGCGTTAGAGTTTGAGTTTGGCGGGCAAATCGGCAAAGAATTGGCCCTCAAAAGGTCGTCAATTGCAACTCGCTTGGCGCCGCACCATAAATCTGGGGCCAAAGTTGGCACAGCAAAGGTCGGCTTGCGCAGGGCGACAAGGGCGCCAGCTCGCCGGACAGTTATTAATTGGCAAGCTCAGGCGCCCTTGCCAGAGTGGAGTCAATGCAGCGTGAGCGGCAAACTGGCCGCGGCCAAGGCGGGTGGAGGCGCCAGAGGGGGGAGCCGCCGCTCGGCTGGCTGACTGGCCGGCGCGCTGGCCCCATCCGGTGGGCTGACGGCGAGGAGCGCGTCGAGCGTCGAGCGGCCAGCGCTCTTGCGTCAATGTCAGCCGGCCGAGGAGACGAGCCAACAATGGGGCCGCGCTCAGTGGTGGCGCCCTTTGTTGGCGCGCGGACGTGCAGCCTGCCGGCCGGCTCGGCTCGATAATGATTCTGATTATCCGGCCGATGGGCCGACTGGCGGCCGAGCGGAGCAGAGCCGAGCGGGAGGCGGAATAATGATAATGAGTTGATACTTAAGAGTGCGCAAACAAAAAGAGAGGCCGGCCAGATAAAGGGGGATGGGAGCGGCCGACTTCGGGCGGCCCAAAAGTCTCGCCAGCGCCCCGTTGGGGTGTTTTTTGGGGCTTGGCCAGTGCAGCGCCAGTGGATTGGCCCCCGAGCGAGCGAGCGCGCGCGAGCTTCCACACGAGCGAGCGGGCGGGCGGGCGGGCGGTTTAATTGAGCCCGCGAGAGTCAAGTTCAGCGAGCAAACGAGCCGGAACCCCAAAGAGTCGGGTCGCTTTCGGGGAAATCAAATTGAATTCGGGTCGGGCAGTCGGGGAGAGGAGTGGGCCGGGTTCAAGTGGCGTGGAGTGGCCATTTGGCGCCAACTGCAACAAACGGGGAGGCGAACAAAGGAGAGGAAGTTTGCATATCCCCCGAGATTGTTGGCTCCTCGAGGCTCAAGTGGCGGGCGACATCGAGAGAAAGGGAGATTGGAAACAAAGTGGGCTCGGCAGCCATAAGCTCGCTTGGGCCGCTTGTTTGCTCTCGCTCTCTTTCGGCTCTGCGCCGCCCGCTGCACGGAGGCCAGCCAGCCAGCCAGCCAGCCAGTGTGTGTGCGGCCGGCGGAGCAAGGAGAGTGGCCCTTCCGCCGCCCCCCCCCCTCTCAGCCCTCCCCGCTTCCGCTCAGGGCGAAGTATCGATCCGGGCGGCAAGAGGCGCGGCGGCGAGTTAATTTATGGTTGGCGAGCATGAATAATGAGCCAAACTGAGGCGAGCCCCTTCACTTGGCTGGCCGGCAACACTTCAACGCGCGGCCACCAGGTAGCCTCCAATGTCTAAGCCAGCTGAACTCACCGTCTTTGTCGTAGTTGTTCCAAACTTCGATGAACTGAGTTGAGTTCAAATTCTTCAAAACTCGAGTGTCTTTGTCACGAAATTTGCTCATAAAATTGGTGGCCACCACTTCCGGTTCCAGCTGGATGGCCTCCTGGTTGGCGTTGTGGTTTGTCATTGTGGTTTGCAAGCCGCTTGACCTCCTCCAACGAGCGCGAGCAAACTCAACCTCCTCCTCTCTCAGCTCCAACTTGGCTCTCGCTCATCTCCTTCCGCCTCCTCTTTCGGCCCCTGTCTCGCCCACTTCCGGCTGTTGCGAGAGGCGCGAGCACAAAGAGTGGCTTGGTGGAGCTGGAAGTGGCGGCGAGCGGCCCAAGTGTTTGCGCGCAAATCAGACTCTCCCTAGCAAAATGTGCCCGAACTTCCTAACGCCTCCTCTCGGCAAAAGCAAACTCGTAAATGAACTCGCGCGGCAGCCACCAATTGGTTGCGCACGAAACACACTGGCTGCAACCAAACTCGCCGGCCCCTCTTCAAGCCAAACACCAGGACGCGCGCACACAATTTATCATCCGCTCGAGCGGATTTGAATCGGCAGAGCCAGTAAGCTAACTGGCCCTAAGTGGCCAGCGCGCAAGAGCGAGATTGCGCGCGCAACTCGAGCCAGCCCGAGGATCCCAAGCGGAAATGGAGCCCCAACTCGGGCGCAGTTTGCGAGAGTGCGCAAACTGGCGCCAACTCCCCCAGGATGCGCAACCATTTGAAGCCGAGCGCGGAGAGGAGCTGAAAGGGGCGCCAACAGCTCGACCACTCGGAGGCGCCAACTTGCGGCGAGCTAGTTGGCGCCTCTGCATGAGTTTTAATGGATTTCTCGGCCACATTTGCGCGAGAAAACAAAGCTTGCCAATTTGAGTGCTGTTAAATGTAGAGGCCGGCTTGCTTGGTTTGTGTTAACATCTAATGGAATAGTTGCGAGTGGGCATGTTTATTTGACAAGCAGATCGATGGTACTGGTTGCACTCTACTTCAACACTTAAAACCTGTTGAATTGAGGCGACCAGAACAGCTTCAGGGGGCAAACTCACCAACTAGGGGAGTAAGGGCTTCTTCGTGCGCCTTTTGGGTATTCGAACAGTCTCCCACTCGATCTCCTCCTCCTCCTCCTCGGGCTTTGGAGTTGTTGTTGGCGGTGGAGTTGTCGCCTCGAATCTTCTTAGACTCGGAAACGGCCAGGCATCTTTGGGTTTCTCTTCGTGCGCCATTGGTGGACTCAGCGAGGGTGGCTCCACCTTTGCTGGTCGCGCTCTTGGCAGCTTGATGCGCTTCTCCCTCCTCACCTTGTGCTCCCTCTCCTTTGGTTCAGGGGGCGCAAAGGCGGGCCAAGGCACCGGCACCATGACGTACGGAAGGGGCGCCGGTGGCGTAAAGTAGGGCGCCGGCGGTGGCATCTCGAGAGGCACGAAGGGGGCAGGCAGGTAGGGCATTGCTGCGGGCGCCACCGGCATTGGGTGCACGAGCAGTGCCGAGGCAGCGGGGCTTTGCTCAGCGGGAACAGGCTGCACCAGCATTAGCTGCACCCCTTGCCCTTGGCCCTGAACCAACGGCGCCGCCTGGAGTCCAAGCTCGCCACTGCTCACGAGGCTCAAAGCATCTTTTGCTTCATAGGACACCAAACCTCCTCGAGGGCCACTGGCCGCGAGCTCTCTACGCTCCCCATTCTCGTTTATGTTCACCTGCACGAACGGTGAGCCAGCGCTTGGTTGGCTCGCCATTTGAGGTGGCGGATTGATGTTTGAGTCGGTCTGGCCATAGTAGTGGTGGTGGACAGATGGCGCATTGTGGCTAGGATGGTCGCAAGTGCGCGCTTGCTGCTCCAAGTTGCTGTCGCTGTTTCCCACGTTCGAGATCGTGGTCACTTTGGAGTTGCCAACGCCATCTAGGTGGACCAGCTCGGAGTTTCCAACGTTGCTCAGCACCACGTTTCTAGTGTTGCCAGGATCATTCAATGAATGGACATCATTGCTGGCTGGATTTGGAACGAGTGGCCCCTCACTTTTTGGCTCCTGGATATCATGCTGAATCGGCTCGTCGATCTGATTCATGGGAGCCATCACTAAGGATGGTTCGCTCAGCTGAGCCGGCTGCATGAGTTGGGGCGCCATTCCAGGCGCCACCTCTACCTGTTTAAGAGGCTCTTGATCGGGCGCTGTTACGGGGGGCTGCATTAGTGGGAGCGCATTCAGAAGGGGCTCGTTGCTGTCTGTTACCACCTGAATCTCTTGTGGCACCGGCTGTCTCTGTTGTTCTGGTTGCTGTTGCTGGTTGGCTGGTTGCGGTACAGCAACAACAACCTGGGGCCTAACATTGACATTGTTGGTCGCGCCAGCATTGTTGACGCTTACGTCTTGAGCCGGAGATGCGGGCGCTGGAGGCGGCGCTGATTGGCGCACTCGAATGGTGCGCCTGACCTTGGGCCCGTTTTTGGGCGCGACCCTTGTTGCGGCTGGATTGGCCGGCTGCTCGCCCGTTTCGGCCGCATTCAGGAGGCTGGCCTCCAGCATGATGGCCAAGAGCAGAAGACAATATGAGAGTTTCATTGCCCCTTGTTATGTTGTTTCAGTGCTCGATCTCCACAATTCCGTGGGTCCTACCTGTTCGTAGGACTTCGATTATGAGAGGGAGGGCTGATTGGATTCAATTCAATTTGAACGGGACAACAGGTTGGCCGAGAACTACCCGTAAACCAGCTAGCATCCGGGGCCTATTTTTAGTATTCAACAAGGTCGATGCGCACGAGAGGCGAGTGCTAGAGAAGTCTTGCGACCAGAGCAGCGTTAGATAAATATAGAAATGTCTCACCTGTCGGGTTGAGCCACGTAGAGTTCAGTGAACAGAGAACTAACTGATCGGAAAGAGGCCTCGCTGGCCAGAGGAAGTATTGTGCAGAATTGACAGGGCAGAGTGGACACTGTGCGCTGACCAAACGCTGTCCTGTTGCAGGTGCAGGTGCAAGTGCAGGTTTGTTGAGTCGAAGTTTGTTCAAGAGTTGCAAAATTTACTGCGCCACCAGAGACTCAATTGGAACGGAGAATTGGCACAGATTGGGTGAAAATAAACCACTAGTTCAAGGTTGGGTCGTCGCCTACTATTCCACTGATCTTGAACCACTGACCAAGTTATGTGCTTGCAAACCAAACAGCTGATCTCAATTTGAAGCCCAAGTTGGCTTAGATCTGAATTCTCATTCCAATGCAACCAAGCAGCTTCAATAGCGATCTAACAATCTAGAAACACAATTCACTTGAAACGCTAACCTACTTTTTTGTAGCGAGCAACTCATTCTTCTCCTGTCCGATGCAAGACTCAGCCATGTTTGCAGGCCATTGAGTGTGCCGAATCTAAGGCAACAGTTGAGGTGCAGCTGCATGAAGTTCGACTACCTGGCTGGCTGGCTAGATTGCGGCCAGCTTCATGCTTCCCTAGTGGACGATGATTCACTAGCTCTACCAACTCGAACGAGGAAATGGGACATCCGATTCAGGTCTGAGCGAGAGTTTGAGACTTTGCCAGCGCCGATGGGAGTGCATTTACTTGCCATTGAAACCTCCGCTCTTCGCCTCCTTCGAGAGCGCCAAACAGGTCTTGATCGTGGAGAGTCCGCCGGCGCGGAGATAAAACCAGTTGCTCTGCTTGCCGTTGAGTCAATTCATCATCGTTGCAGCGCCAGCACTCGCTCAAGTCCGTTAGCTTTCCTTGTTAGGTGTGGCCTGTGGAGCTTCGGCGTGTCTCGCGACTTTGAACTTGGATCCATGATGCAAAGACCATCAGGCGGCTAGCCAGTCTCGAGGGCTCTTGTGCGCAAACGGCATATTTTCGAGGGCTCGCGCATTTGTCATGCAACCTGAAAGCTTCAACATCCGATGTTTCCATCGGACTGACGTCTCTCCCTTCCTCTTCCTCCATTCTCGTCGGTCGCACTTACGCGATCGCCTCTCTAGACTGACACAAACCAACAAGTTAAGATAGAACCGAATAGCGAGCTCCGAGAGCGAGGAAGAGGTGAGAAACTTTGTTGGACATTCGTTGGCCCGGCCTCAAGGTAAACGATCGAGATATGCTTAGCTCGCGTACAAGATAGTTGAGGAAGAAAACCAAGCTTTTATGACTCCTCCAGAGCAACCAGCAGCCAACGTTGAAACTGATTCAAGATCCATTGGACCTAAGGTGAGTTTTAGGGCTCCGGCCAACTGGCAGCGGGAACAATATGGCTCAAAAGTGGGCTTAAAAACATCGGGTAGCAACTGGGGCTGAGCGCTCAGTCTAGGGCGAGATGTGCGAATCTGTGCGGGCTAAAATCGCCAAACATTTTGGCGCAGTTTCTTGGGCAAATTTTGTACTTAATTTGATGGAGGATTCCATGATCATTGTGCGCGCGAACGCTGCGCAAGCCCAAACTGTGTCATGTGCACATGAGCGCAGATGAATGAGCGCGCAGATCCCATGCCTAGGGCTGCCTCGCATGCGCGCGAGCGTGCACAGTGCGCCCACTTGATCACATGGAGCTCTGCGTGCATGCACAGCGGGCGCCAAAGGCTTGATGCCTGGCCGGCCCAGGCACAGGGCGGGCCTGCGCACAGCTTGGCTGGCGGCCTTTGCAGCCGCCAAGACCGATCCGCCAAGTCGGTCAGTGTTTCTTGCGGCAAAACTCACTGGCCTGGCCTAGCGGGAACGGCTGCGCGCTCAGGCCGAGCGAGCGCTGGCGTTTTCTCCCAAGCTTACCGTGCATGACATGACAGAATCCCACTAGCTAGCTGGCAAGCTCACGTTAGTTATTCCTCGGCCTTTGCCGCTGCAACCGCTACCGCTTGCGCCGCCGTCGCTTCTGACCTACTTTCTGGCGTCGCTAACATACTATTCTACTGAACCAACTCGCCGACCCAGACTGGTATTGATTTGGGCATTGAAACTTGATGAATGAGTTGAGCGGATTCACGCGACCTGACATTCAATATTGCTAAGCCATATTTTGTGGCTATTTGCGCTGCCTTGAGCCGAAATATTCACTCACTTAACCTAGTGATTCAGTCCTCGTGCACAAACTAACTGTATTCACAACTGTTCAAAATTACGCCCCTTAAAATAACGCCATGTAGTTCAAAGAGCCGCGACAAATAGAGGCCAGACTCGAGTAGCAAGTAAAGGGAGGGCGAGAAAGACGAAACTCAGGCCAATTTAACAGCCAGAGGCCTATTAGTTGAGCCTCCATCAAAGATGATGGACGAGGAGAAGATAACAGTTGAGAGACAAGCCAATATCGGCCAAGATATAACCAAAAGTGAAATCACAGACTTTCAGCAAGTGGCCTCTCAAACTGAGGCAAGGGAATCACGTTCCATGTTTCTCGACACTAATCATAACGAGGAATGGATCATGCTGAATGTCGGTGGACAAATTTTCACAACAACGAGGACAACCCTTTGCACAAACGAACCAAACTCAATGTTGGCCAGGATGTTTAGCCAGAGGCAGCCAACCAATACATGCAACTCGCAGACAGATTTCTATAAATCAATGATTAAGACTAACACTATTACACTAAAACCAAGCCCAAGAGACGCAAATGGTGCCTACTTAATTGATAGGAGTCCCAAATACTTTGAGCCAATTCTCAATTACCTACGACACGGAAAGCTGATCATAGATCATGATGTTAATGTTCAGGGTGTTCTGGAGGAGGCCAAGTTCTACGGAATTGTAAGCTTATTGCCGATGTTGGAGCTAGAAACGGAGAGGTGGTTCAAGAAGAGGCACCAAGAACTGTTGCAATCTCAGCTGAACTATGATAGTAATGTTGACGGAGCTAGCGGCGCAGATGGAACAAACGTGCAAACAATGCCACCTTTAACTCGACAAGATGTGATAAAAGCCATAATGTCTACTTCGACCTCCACTACTGGGCTTAGATTTCAAGGTTGCAACTTAGCTGGCGCCAACTTATCTAAGCTCGATTTGAGACACATTAATCTCAAATATGCGAATCTTAGAAATTCAAATCTAAAGGGAGCTAATCTATCATATTCTAGCTTAGAACGTGCAGATATGTTCCAATCGAATTTGGAGGGAGCTCAGTTGACTGGCGCCAACTTAGCCCATGCTAACCTAGAAAACTCGAATCTTAGGGCCATCACAGTGCTAGATCCCACCAACGACAAATCAAAACCAAAAACTAGCTTCGAGGGAGCCAACCTGAAGAACACAAATTTTGAGGGCTCGCAGTTGGTCCAAGTTGACTTACGAGTAGCTGTATTGAAAGGTTCAAATCTCCAAAATTGTGATCTCAGTAAAGCAAACTTAGCTGGTACTGATTTAGAGAATTGTGATCTCTCAGGTAGCTGCCTTGATGAAGTCAATTTCAGAGGTGCAAACATCAAAGGTGTACAATTTGAACTGGAGGTATTATAAGAATAATCAACAAACAACCAAGCTAGCTAACAAACTCGCTAACCAGGGCGACAAAAACTGGCTATCGGCACAACTTATCGACGCTTGCTTTATCATCCCAAGGACAAATGTATTGTTTATGTGTACGCAATTTCACAAATATATTAATTTGAATATATATATATATATATATATATATA